>ULRT01070753.1_pt1 | contig 20188 bp, 20 predicted proteins | sample 1955711 | NCBI WGS metagenome assembly ULRT01 (sample SAMEA4835690, study PRJEB28245) | human gut metagenome | biome: gut microbiome; material: fecal sample | place: Denmark | collected 2008 | reverse complement strand
ATCGTCATAACATTTTGCATTGGCAAAAAAAATACCGAATTCGCGTTTCACAACGCAAATTCGGTTCACAGAACTTATATAGAGATGAAAAAACTATCTTTTTATTTGACTAAGTAACGATTATTCGTTCCTTAAATCTGTTGCAAATTTAGTGACACTTTTTGCAATTACCAAATGTTTCCAAAGTTTTTTTATTAGAAAGTTGAATTTCTATGATTTTTTGACCAATTGAATGCCTTTATCTGTAATTATAACCACTCTGTTTTTGTAGAGAGTGCCCAGAGCGCGTTTGAACGTCTTCTTGCTAACACCGAAGCTTTCTTGAAGTTCTTCAGGTGAGGAATGGTCAGAGTAGGGGAGGAAGCCCCCTTCTTGTTGAAGTTCATCGTAGAGTTGATCAGCAAAGTCGCGGAAGCGGCCCTTGCCAATGCGTTGGAGTGAAAGGTCGAGTTTTCCGTCAGGACGAACGTTCACCACCGTGGCCGATAGCACATCGCCAGCGTGTGGCTCGTTTTCGAATATTTGGTCATCATAGATGAGTCCTGGACAGCGATTATCTGCAATTACTTTAAATCCTAAGGGGGTCTTCTGTTGGATAATAATCTCTACCTCTTGTCCGCGGTGGTAGTCGTTGCGGTTGGCGGGTTGTAGGTAGCGTTCTACTTTGGCAGAAGCCACGATGCGTTGTGTCTCTTCGTCAATGTGAATGTGTACCAAGTAGCTGCGTCCTTGTTGCATAGGCAGCTTCTGTTCGCGGAACGGAACGAAGAGGTCCTTCATCAGTCCCCAATTCAAGAATGCACCATACTCGTTTACCCAAGCCACCTCTAAGAAAGCAAAGTCGCCAACGCGGGCCAAGGGCGTTTCGAGTGTGCCCACTAATCGTTCGCTTTGGTCAAGGTAAACGAATACGTTTACCTCCGTTCCAAGATGCATATTGCGTTTTACGTAGTTCTTAGGCATCAATATTTCGCCCAACTCGCCTCCGTCAAGGTAGGCACCATGGTCAGAGAATCGGGTAATGCGTAGCGTATTGTAATCGCCAAGTTTAATCATACGGCAGAAGGAGTTTGGTTGTTATTATCGGGTTGGTAGACACGTCCGTCGAGTAGGTGAATCGTACGGTCGGTCAGTGTAGCCAATTCTTCATCGTGCGTAACGATGACGAAGGTCTGTCCTAATTCATCGCGTAGTCTAAAGAAGAGTTGGTGCAATTCTTGTTTGTTGTGTGTATCAAGGCTACCAGAAGGCTCGTCGGCCAAAATGACATCAGGCTTATTCATTAAGGCGCGTGCTACAGCTACGCGTTGTTTCTCACCTCCTGAGAGTTCAGCAGGCTTGTGCTCTGCGCGGTTGGCGAGTCCCATGAAGTCAAGCAACTCAAGGGCACGCTTTTTATTCTCACTATTGCTGTGTCGGGCTATCATGCCGGGTATCATCACGTTCTCAAGTGCTGAAAACTCGGGTAATAGTTGGTGAAACTGAAATACGAAACCTAAGTGTTCGCAGCGAAACTGTGAGAGTTTGTTGCTTGATAGCTTGAGAATGTCTTGTCCTGCTATCTCGATGCTACCCGTGTCGGGACGGCAGATGGTGCCCATGATTTGGAGCAATGTAGTTTTGCCCGCACCGCTTGGACCCACGATACTCACTACCTCGTGTGGCTCAATGTTGAGGTCGATGCCTTTGAGCACTTCCAATTGCCCGAAAGACTTATGTATGTTGTGAAGGGAAATCATTGTTCAATGTGCAAATGTGCAAATGTGTTAATGTGCTAATGTGTTAATGTGTATTATTGATGTGTATTAAAAAAGGCACACAGGCAACGAAGCCAGTGTGCCATTCTTTATGTGTGTCGCGTTTGACGACGAATGTTACTTCTTAGTAGTTGAAGCGGCTGCAGGGGTTACAGTTGAAGCGGCTGCAGGGGTTACGCCGAGTTTCTTCATGATAGCTGAAGTAACTTCAGTGCTGAGTGTCTCGTTGATAACGATACCAGCTTGTTGTGAAGCTGTCTTGTCGACGATGTAAACGTAGCCACCTTCTTGAGCAACAGTATTAACAGCGTTCATTACCTTTTGCATAATGGGCTGCATTTTCTTCTGTTGTTCCTTTTGGAAGTTGTCAGTGTTGTCTTGCTGAGCTTGTTGTAAGCGGGTGTACATGTCTTGCAACTCTTGTTGATGACGCTCTTTGATGTTAGCGGGAGTGGCATCTGTATCCTCCTTTTGGTACTTTTCAGCCTTAGTCTGGAGTTCCTTTTGCATGCCTTCGATCTCGGTCTGGTACTGCTTATAGATACCTTCGAGTTCAGTTTGTGCTGTCTTGTATTCGGGCATAGCCTGCATAATGGCAGCATAGTCAAAGTGTGCGAACTTTTGAGCGCAGAGGCTCAAGGGTGCTACGAAAAGCACCAACATCAATAATTTCTTAAGCATTTTTGTTGTTATGTGTTATTTTCTAATTTATGGCAAAGGTAAGGCTTGGCCTAAAAACTGCAAAACTATTTCGTAAAAAAATGAGTTATCCTACGTTAAAATGTAACTTCAATGCCATTGAAAGTATGGATAGATGAATAGTTTTATAAAAATACGAGCCGTGCGAATCACTTCGAACGGCTCGTCATGCGCTTAGTTAATACGTAAGTTTCGCTGGCAGTGAAACCAGCGCGCTTAGCAGTAGCGAACTTTAAGAGGTCGCTATTCCTTAATCCGTATCACCATATTCGTAATAATAGCGGTAAGTCCGCCTGTAGTGATGCCAGAAGAGAAGATGCTTTGTAGACTATCGGGTAGTTGTTTCAAAATATCGGGCACCATTTCCACACTTAGCCCCATTGCAAAGCTAATGGCCATTACAAGTGTAGCCTTGCGATTGATTGTTTGTGAGGCAATGATGCGTATACCAGCTGCGGCCACCGTGCCAAACATGAGCAAGGTGGCACCTCCCAAGACGGGAGCAGGCATCAGAGAGAATACATTACCAATAGCAGGGAACACTCCTAAAATGATGAGCAAAGCTGCAATGAAATAGCCTACATAGCGGCTTGCTACTCCCGTGAGCTGTATCATTCCATTGTTCTGCGCAAAGATACTATTGGGAAATGAAGAGAAAAACAGACCTGCTATCATAGAGTTAAAGCCGTCAGCTAAGATACCACCTTCGGCGCGTTGAATAAACGTTTCCCCTTCAACTGGTTCCTCCGAAATGAGTGAATTGGCGGTAATGTCACCATACGCTTCAATTGAAGTGATGAGGTAAACGAGGCCCAATCCTAATATAGATGAGAAATCAAACGAAAGTCCGTACTTAAAAGGTTGTGGATAATTAATTCCTGCATAGCTCTGTATCGAGCTAAAGTCAACCATGCCTAACCACCATGATACAGCATAACCTACTATCAAACCGATAACGATTGACCCCATGCGCAAGAAGCGATTGCTGCTGCGATTAAAGATGATGATGAGCACTAACACCATGAGGGCAATGCCTATGTTTTGAAGCGAACCAAAGTCGGGAGCGGAGGCGTTGCCACCACCGCAAGAAATTATGCCCACCTTGATAAGGCTCATTCCAATCAGCGTAACAACGATGCCACTGACAAGAGGCGTGATGATACGACGTGCATACTTTAGTATGCGGCTGACAAACATCTCCACTACTGAGCCTGCTACCGTAGCACCAAATATGGCTGGTAATCCACCTGCAAGGCCAGCTGTGATAATTGGACCGATAAACGAAAAACTGGTGCCTTGAATACATAACAAGCCACAACCGATTTTACCTAATCGACGACACTGAATGAACGTTGCTACACCCGACACCATGAGCGACATACTAACCAAGAAACTTGTCGTCTCTTGATCTAATTGTATGGCGTTGGCGATAATGAGCGGGGGAGTAATAATGGCTACAAAGATAGCCAACAAGTGTTGCAGTGCGGCAAAGAGAGTTTCGCGCAAGGGGGGGCGATCGTTCAAGCCATATATGAGGCCATTGGGCTTAGTACTATTAGCTTGTGTAGTCTGAGAAGTCTTATCTGTCGTACCCATCTTCTTTTATCTTGATTTCACAGTTGTCAAGGCTTTCGATAATAGCCAAGGATTCTACATGAATGCCCATGCTACGCAACTCGTCTCCACCATGTTGGAAGGCTTTTTCTATCAAGAAGCCCATGCCCTTGAGTTCTGCACCAGCTTGTTGTATGAGGTCGATGATGCCTTTAGCTGCGTTACCATTAGCCAAGAAGTCATCGATGAACAATACCTTGTCGCCTTTGCACAAGTAGTCACTGCTCACACATACGTCGTATGAACGTTGTTTGGTGAACGAAAAGACTTTAGTAGCCAACATACGTTCCATCGTACTGGGTGTCTTCTTCTTAGCAAAAACGACAGGGAGTTCGAGTAAATAGCCCACCATAATAGCAGGAGCTATGCCACTGGCTTCAACCGTTATGATCTTGTTGATGTCAGTACTGGCAAAGCGGCGCACAAACTCTACGGCCATAGATTTCATCAAGATAGGGTCCATCTGATGATTAATAAAGTTGTCTACTTTCAAAATGCCTCCTTCAAAGCATTTTCCGTCACGAAGAATACGGTCTTTTAGGGCTTTCATATAGTTGATTTTGATGTTTTTAGGAGATGGGATGGGTAGAATACAGTTGTGCGAATGTGTAAAATGAGAGATTTACACATTCGCACACCATTTAGCAGCGTATGCCTTTATCGGCGCACACGCACTTCAATGCCTTGACGGCTTAATTCTTTCACGGCCTTATCGATGGCCTCATAATGCTCAGGTGCAATGCCCAACTTAGGCAAGTCGAGCGTGGGTAATGCATCGTCAGAGTGAAGCTTTTCTTCAGCTACAGGACCCAAAATCATGCCCACGCATGACGTGTTGTTGGTAATAGGGTCAATCAAGATGAAAGCCCCCGTTGGCTTATTGTCCTTATAAGCATCAAAGAAGAGTTCCTTTGAAGTTACAATTACGGCACGGCCGATCTCGTTGAGTTCGAGGTGATCTACCTCACTCTTATCGAGCGTATTGATGTCTACTTTATAAGCAAAGTGGTCAATGCGACAACGGCTCGTATTAGTCGTTTGTTTCAGATAGAACGACTTATTAACGTCCATCGGTTGTTCATCCATCCATACCAACATGGCCTCAAAGTGACGACCTATGTTTGGCACGTTATCAGGGTGAACCAACATCTCGCCACGTGAGATGTCTATTTCGTCCTCTAATTGCAACGTTACGCATTGAGGGGGAAAAGCGTAGTCTAAGTCACCGTCGTAAGTCACGATGCGCTTTACGTGGCTGCGTTTGCCTGAAGGAAGAGCCATTACCTCATCGCCTTTACGCACTACACCGCTTGCAATCTTTCCGCAGAAGCCGCGGAAGTTGAGGTCGGGGCGTAATACGTATTGCACGGGGTAACGGAAATCCTTGAGATTATGGTCATTGCCAATATGAACTGTTTCCAAGAACTCAAGCAAAGCCGGACCATTATACCAAGGAGTGCGCTCACTGCGTTCAACTACGTTGTCACCCTGAAGGGCAGAAAGGGGAATGCAGCGCACGTCAGGAATGTCGAACGTTTTGATAAAATCTTCAAAGTCCGACACAATCTTATTATAAACATTCTCGTCGAAGTCAACGAGGTCCATTTTATTAACGGCCAGCACCAAGTGCTTAATGCCAAGCAGAGAGCACAAGAAAGTATGGCGGCGCGTCTGCGTAATCACGCCCGTACGTGCATCAACCAAGATGATTGCGAGGTTAGCTGTTGATCCACCCGTAATCATATTGCGTGTATACTGTTCGTGTCCCGGAGTGTCGGCAATGATAAACTTACGTTTATTGGTAGAAAAGTAACGATAGGCCACATCGATCGTGATACCCTGTTCGCGTTCAGCTTTTAAGCCATCGCATAATAAGGCATAGTCAATCTGTCCTGCCCCCGCATTACCCACACGTTGTGAGTCGCGTTCGAGTGCAGAAAGTTGGTCTTCATAAAGTTTCTTAGAGTCGAAGAGCAAACGGCCGATAAGGGTTGACTTACCGTCGTCTACAGAACCAGCTGTAAGCAATCGCAGCAAGTCTTTCTTTTCGTCTTGGTCAAGATATTCCTCAATAGAGAGTCGGCGACCATTTACTACCATGCTCTCTTCATTCGGATTATTGTGATTTGTCGTATTATCTGTCATGACATTCTTAATTTTAGATGCAAAGATACTGCAAGGCGAGCGCAATGCAAAATGAAAGGCTGAAAACTTTCATTTTGCATAGCCGAGCCGCCGCGTATCTTATTCAAAGATACTGCAAGGCGAGCGCAATGCAAAATGAAAGGCTGAAAACTTTCATTTTGCATAGCCGAGCCGCCGCGTATCTTATTCAAAGATACTGCAAGGCGAGCGCAATGCAAAATGAAAGGCTGAAAACTTTCATTTTGCATAGCCGAGCCGCCGCGTATCTTATTCAAAGATACTGCAAGGCGAGCGCAATGCAAAATGAAAGGCTGAAAAACTGCCACTGTTAGATATATTTACCCTTTCCCCTTCGTGCGCCATATATTAATGGTTTTTTGCCGAGCGCGTATAATGCTGGCTTTGTATACACCACAAGTGGCTATCAAATAGATAAAAGCTTGCACCCAAAGCATGTACCAATCGTGCTTTACATCGCCTAAATCGGCTCCCATATTGTTGATGGCTACGAAACCATTAATGCCAAACGTGGAAGGGAAGATGTAGCTCACGGCCTTCCACCCTGCAGGTATAGCACTGCCTGGCCACGAAAGGCCAGAGATGAAAAGCAAGGGAACAGACGTGAAGACGATTAACATGATACACATCTCGCGATGACGCACAAAGGCACTCACCATCATACTGAATAAGATGCAGGCTATCAAGTAAGGTGTAATGAATAGGAGTATATCCCAAGGATTGCCTATCTGATTTAGTCGGAAAAGGTGAGGCACAATGGCTAACACATATACGCTAAGGGGAATGTACACCAATAAATAAGCGAAACCTTTGCCAAACACGATACGCAACAGGCCGCGATTGTGGCGCTCAACGGGCACAAGATTGCGAAAAGCATTGTGTTCGCGTGCTGTACCTGCTGCCATGCCTATGCCCAATAAGAGGGTTTGCTGAATGATAAGCATCAAGACGGCAGGAATGAGGAAGGTGGCAAATCCGTTTTGTGGATTATAGAGCGACACTTCTTCATACTGTATGGGGTGTTCGGCTACGAGGTCTTGCTGTGCCGTCGTACCCCCCGCGCGTTTTACCTTGATATCGGCATTCATGGCCAAGCTGACATTAGTATTGGCCGTGAGTACACTCTTATAATAGAGCATGCCGCTCATGTCGGCAAAAGCACTTACATACACCTGCTCGCCTTTGTTGAGTCGGTCAGTAAAGTCGCGCGGAATATTGACGGCACCATAAGCCTCACGGTGCTTTATCAGACTTTTGGCCTCACTCATATTGGCACAATAAGAGACTATCTTTACATCGGGCGATGCATCAAGATGACGCAAATACGTACGGCTTTGTGTTGATCGGCAATTGTCGACCACAGCAATAGGCACTTCGCGCACCACCTCGTTGGTGTAAATAAACGTGTAGAGCAGGGGATAACCTAAAGGCACGAGAAAGAAGAAGATGATAACGCCCTTATCGCGGAGTATCGTCTTCAACTCTTCACGGAATATGTAGTTAAAGTCGGAAAGTGACTGTTGGAAGTTGAACATAGTACGAGTTATTTAATGTGTGAATGTGCCGGAAATGTGCTGGAAATGTGCAAATGTGAGAATGTGCAAATGTGCAAATTGTTACCTTTTCTTGCTATTTTTAAAGAACAACTGCGCAAACAAAGGCTACCATCTGTATATTCTCACATTTGCACATTCTCACATTAACGAAGCATTTGCACATTCTCACATTTGCACATTTGCCCATTTGCACATTAACGAAGCATTCTCACATTTGCACATTTGCACATTTGCACATTTTCTATGGTTCATAAGCATACGTTTTCATTACCTTCTTCAATCGGCCTAAGAAGGGAATGGGCAACACCATAAAGCCTATCATGCCTAACACGAAGGGCCAAGCATTGGCTAAAATGTAACCGTCAAGCGCACTATTGACATACAACAGATAGTAATGGCGCAAGGGAAAGAGGTATGACAGACCTTGCAATATGGGGTGCATGGCCATTACGGGGAACGACATGCCTGATATGCTGAACGAGATAACGCCCCAAAGTGAAGCAAACGATAGTCCCATACGCAAGGTGGGCAACATGGTAAACATAAACACGCCTAATCCTTGGCAAGCCAAGACGAATAGTGCCATGACGCACCACATACGCGGTATGCCGCAGTTGCAGGGGAAGTGTAAATAGCCATAAAGCAGCAATACGTACAACGTACCCATTAATAGAAAGACTATGGTATGGGGCAAGAGTTTTGTAGTGAGTGCTACAATGATAGAGTCATTGGACGAAGCCATGAGTTCATCGGCCGTGTCGAACTTCAACTCTGAGCCTAAACTATACACCGTCACCATAAAGATGAAGATGCCTAACATACCCGGTATGATAATATTCGACAAGTAAATGTTATAGTTCAGCCAAGGATTGCCCACGGCATGCATATCAATTACAATCGGTTGTAAGTAAGCCATCGCCTGTCCTTCGGTAGCCCCTTTGGCATAAAGTACCGTACGCGAAGCTGCTCCGGAGGCCAACTCCGACATCATACGCATATCACGATACAGCAACGAACCGGCTACGAGGTAAGAGTAGTTGGTATAGAATGATACCATAGGAACGCGTTGCAACTGTGCTTGTTTGGTCGTGCCATGCGGTATGAGGTAGAAACCATAGATGTCGCCTTTCTGTACGGCACGGCGCGCTTCGGTCACGTTAGGATATTCATGTGTGATGTCGCTCATCTGAAAGGCATCTAAGTTGCGTGCCAAGTTGCGCGTAGTGGTGGTATGGTCTTCATCTACCAGTCCCATAGGCAAACTCTCCGGCAAGCCCTGTCGCATCAGCGAAGTGAAGAAGTAGTAGCAGAAGAGCGGAGCCAACACCATACAAAATAGGTAGATGGGGTGTGCAGCAATGCGTTTCCACTCTCTACTCAATATTCCACCATTCATAATAAGTAGGTCTTCAAAATTAGTTTATATTTAGATGTTCCCAATTAGCTTATATCAAAAGTCCTCTCCCCAGCGCATCTTGTTCCTTGGTTCAAGCTGCATCCCATCGTTCTCTTTTGATATAAACTAAATTCGAACACCTACTTTTACAGAACGTATTTATTTAGTTTCAGGGACAAGAATTACACTCATGCCAGGACGTAAGCCTTCTACTTTTTGTACGGGTGAGGCTTTTACTTCAAATGTCTTCATATCGAATTGACCTGTCGTCTTTGTAGCCTTCCATGCGGCATACGAACCGAGGTCTTTCATATAATACACCTTGAGCGTTACCTCCTTATTATTCAAAGCAGGAATGGTAGCCTTGAAGGTTTGATTCATCTTGAAGTTAGCCAAATGGTCTTCGCGAATGCTGAAGGTGACCCACATATCGTTCATCAAGGCTATGTTCATAATTGGTGCGCCCGTACCTACTAACTCACCGATTTGAGGGAAAATGTCTGTAACTTCGCCGTCAGCCGAAGCCACTAAGACGGTCTCTTTGATATAAGAGTTTACCTCGCTTACAGCACCCTTGGCACGATTGACCAAAGCGGCAGCGGCCTCTTTGTCTTCACGTTCTGCTCCATTCTTCGCCATGTCGTATTGTGACTTGGCAGCACGTTCTGTGGCAATGGCGGCATTGCGTTGTGCCGTCACTTCGTCTAATTTTTGAGCCGTCATAACGCCTTGGTCATAAAGGCGCTTCACGCGAGCGTAAGACTTTTCGGATATGTCGACACCCGCCTTAGCCTTTTGCCACATTTCGTAAGCACCCGCTATTTGCTCTTGGCGAGCCCCCTTTTCAGCCTTACGATTTTGAGCTGCTGCAGCGTCCTCCGCAGCTTGTGCTTGGGCAAGTTTAGCATTCACTTCGGGTGCTTCCAATATAGCCAAAGTGTCACCAGCATGTACGTAGTCACCTTCTTTGACCATATACTTGAGTACGCGTCCTGGCACTTTGCTCGAAACGCGATATTCTGTCACATCGGCCTGTCCTTGAATGGTGTCGGGTTCATTGTTAAAGGCATACAGACTACCTATACTTACTAATATGATAATGCCCGCCATAATCAAGATAGCAGGAATAAAGTTTGCTTTCTGTCGCATGGAAGAGAGATGTTTATGAGTTTAAAGAGTTTAATAAGTTTAATGAATTGAGTTTTAATGAGTTTAATGAGAAAACTCTGCCACAAAAGGCGACTATTTGCACATTTGCACATTTGCACATTTTCCCATTAACCATGCATTTGCACATTCACTACCGTCCCAACGCCTTATTATAGGCGGCACGACTGAGCTTAATGTCAATTTGTGCGTCAATCTTGTCACTATGTGCTTGCAACCAAGCGGTTTGGGCTGCGAGTAGGTCGGAAGTGGTCGTTACGCCTTCTTTAAAACCTACTTGTGCGGTGCGAAGGTTCTCTTCGGCCTTATCTAAGTTTTTAAGACTAAGCGTGAGTTTTCGATTGGCTTCGTTTACGCGAAAGGCCTCTTGGTTGACTTGTAACTCAATTTTCTCTTTCGCTTCATCGGTTTTGAGTGCTGCCATTGAAGCCTCGGCACGTGCGGCACGCACTTTATACTTCGTTTCGCCCCAATTCCAGACAGGTACCTTTAGCATAACCCCAACGGCCCAAGTACCACGAAACTTCTTTTCAAAACTATTAAACACGTTAGGGTTGGAAATCATATACCCACCCGTCAGTGCCAACTGAGGCAATACGGCAGCCCGCTCTACTTTGGCCTTCTCTGCATAGATATTTTGTGCTGTAGTGAGTTGGGCTATTTCGGCACGATTAGCGTAAGCCGTTTGCACATCAGGTATAACGTTTTCAGCCACAGTGGGTAAGTCGGTATTCTCTTCGTCAACCAACGTTGGCGCACTTTCAAGAGGCAAGCCACAAAGTTGACAAAGTAGCATTCGTGAAAGTGTCAATCCGTCGTCCACCTTCATAAGCGTCATTTCAGCCTCATTGAGTTTAACGCTTACCGAAAGTTCATTGCTTTTGGTAGCAACACCTTCGTTGATCATCTTCACAACATCAGAGTCGAGGTGGGCCAACATATCGCGATAGCTCACTGCCAACTTGCGTTTATTGGCCAGCGAGACGACTTGCCAATAGGCTTTATCTACATCAAGCAGTACTTGGAGTTCGTCTGCACGAAGTTGGTCTTTGGCCAAGAGTTCTTGATACTTTGTAATATTCTCGTAAGCTTTTATCTTTCCGCCCATATAGAGAGGTTGCGTGAGTAGTATCACGCCAGCTGTCATATTACGTGTATCGGTGCGTAGAGCATCGGTTATGCCATGCCCAAACTGATTACCTGCTTGTGCTAAGGCACCTTGCAGTTGAGGCAACTTCTGCGAAAAGTCTTGCACTAAGGGGGCGAGGTCGGGATATTTTGTTACGACCTGTTGCAAAATCGTATTAAACTGTCCTGCGTACTGCCCGTTAAAGCCATTGACCAAATTGGTGCCCATATTATTAAAGGTGCTTTTCTGGTCAGAACTGAGCAAAGAAATTTCATCGCCCGAACGCATATACCCTGCGGTGAGCGACATTTTAGGTAGGTAGTTGGTATGGGCAGCCTTGCGATCCCATCCAGCCTTCTCTATTTTCACTCTGCTCTGTGCCAACTCTTTGTTGTTGCGCAGCGCCAGGACACGACAACTGTCAAGCGAAAGCACAGATTGTGCCGAAGCTAATAGGCTGCAACCAGATAGAGTGAGTATTAACAATAACTTTTTATTCATCGTTATGTTTACTGTAAGAGCTGTTCTGCTCCTATTATAGGGTTTCACATACTATTTATTTCGGTTACAAAAATACGCAAAAACCCCATTTACCGCGCTTTTGTCCTTACCTTTTGGGTAAAATGGAACAATAGTGCCGTAAATGGGGCGTGAAGTATAAATATTTAATGCGTGAATCGCTATTCCATAACCTGCTTTTCTTTAGAGTCCTGTGCGGCCTCTGCGGTCTCTTTGCTATCTTTGCTATCTTCTATAGCTAAAGTCTCTGTAGACTCGGTTGCAGTATTGTTTGCTGCATTAAGTGCATTGGTTTGTTGTTCTATCTTCTTCTTCGTAAAGTTGTGAACAAAAACAAGCACGATAACAACTACCTCAATAATTAATGGCGTATGAAAGATAATGGTGCGCAAAGGAGTGGTCCAATCGGTGTTGCCACGCCAAAAGAGATCGAAGGCAACCACGAAGTAAAACACACTCACAAGCGATGAACATACGCCTACTATTGTTGAAGTGAATGCCGACTTAATGGCAAACAAAAGTCGTTTGATAAAATCCATGTTTCTTTCTTATTGGTTAGCAAGTTGGCAAGTGAATGGAATGGTAACTTACTCTTATTGAACACAAGCAGTTAAACAAACTTACCCATGAACTTGTCAACTCGTCAATTTGTCAATAAAAAACTACAATAACGCTGGCAATTGGAAAAGTTTGGTTCCGTTCGACCCCTTTATTAATATCAAGCGGTCGACAGGTTGGTTGCCACCTGTGATTGCCGTCTTAACAGCCTCCACGTCTGGGAACCAACGTGCTCCTTCAGCATAAGGTTGGAACTCTTCTCCGACGAGCCAAACTTCTTCGCAGCCTAATTGGAGTGCTTGTTCTGCCACCTTCTTATGTTCTTCGGCTGAGGCTAATCCCAATTCACGCATCTCGCCCAAGATACACATTTTGTGAGCAGAAGGAATACGATTAAAGTTGTCGAGCGCAGCCTTCATACTCGTTGGATTTGCATTATAGGCATCAACAATTAATTGGTTATGGGCCGTCTTTACCATTTCGCTGCGATTGTTGGACGGAACGTAGTTAGCGATAGCGTGCGCTGCTTGTTCAGCTGTCACGCCAAAGTGATGACCTACCGCAATGGCGGCTAAAGCATTCGTAACGTTGTAAGCACCAATTAAGTGGGTCTGCACTTCATGCCACGATTCACCTGCTACACGAAAGCGGAACTTAAGATAAGGATTGCATTCCACTACATCGCCTTCTATGCCATATCCCTTGTCGGGGGTGCCGTAGGTGTAAGCCGTAAGCCCTTTACTAATGGGACCTAAATATGGGTTGTCACCATCAATAAAGATGAAACTATCAGACTTTGTACGCAAGTAATCATACAACTCGCCTTTAGTATGGATAACCCCCTCAAACGAGCCAAAACCTTCAAGATGCGCACGGCCAACGTTCGTTATGAGTCCGCAATTAGCATCTACAATCTTTGAGAGTTGTGCTATCTCGCCTGGGTGATTGGCGCCCGTTTCGACTACTGCGATTTCGTGTTCTTTACGCAAGCGCAATAAGGTCTTGGGCACACCGATATGGTTGTTAAAATTACCTTGCGTATAGAGTACGTTGAACTTCTCGGCCAAAACGGCAGAGGTTAGTTCTTTGGTTGTTGTTTTGCCATTGGTACCTGTTATCTGCAACACAGGCGTTTGTAATTGATGACGATGATAGGTAGCCAACTGTTGCAAGGTGGTCAATACATCGTCAACGTGTATCAAACGTTCATCGCCCACCACTGTCGTATCGTCAACCACGGCATAAGCACAACCGCTCTGCAAAGCCTGCAAAGCAAAAGCATTGCCATTAAAAGTTTCGCCTCGAAGGGCAAAAAACATGGACCCCTTAGGGCAATTACGTGTATCGGTCGTTACAACGGGGTGTTGCAAAAACAATTCGTATAATTCTTCTATACTCATTTCTTTATTACAATTAAGTAGTACAAAGGTACGAAAGTCTTTTTTATCGTACAATCAATCAAAAGAAATTTGTAAGTTTGCCCTAAAATTAGAACACTATGATGCATACACTTAATTTGCGTGGTAAGTTATATTCACTGTGCGAACCTAAAATAATGGGCATACTGAACGTTACGCCCGACTCCTTTTATGCTGAAAGTCGCACGTCCGACGAAGAACATATTGCTGCACGTGTTCAACAACTAATGGACGACGGGGCAGACATGATTGACATTGGCGGCTATTCTTCACGTCCAGGCGCAGACGATGTCTCGCCTGAAGAAGAGATGAACCGCTTGCGCCGCGGACTGCGCGTAGTACGTCACCTTTACCCCGAAGTACCCATTTCGGTTGACACCTTTCGCGCTGATGTGGCACGAATGTGTGTTGAAGAAGAGGGCGCTGACATCATCAACGATATATCGGGAGGCATGATGGATCGCCAAATGTTCCGTACCGTGGCCCGATTGGGTGTACCTTATATATTAATGCACATGCAAGGCACACCCGATACAATGCAACAAGCCCCTCACTACGACAATTTGCGCCGCGAGGTAATGCTCTATTTCGCTGAACGAATTGACCGCTTGTGTCAAATGGGAGCCAAGGATATTATTGTTGATCCAGGCTTTGGCTTTGGCAAAACGCTCGAACATAATTACGAACTCTTTCATCACCTCGACGACTTCAACTTATTCAATCTTCCCCTATTAGTTGGCATCTCGCGTAAGTCGATGATATATAAACTATTAGGCGGTACGCCCCAAACATCGCTTAACGGAACCACCGTGCTTAACACTATAGCCTTAATGAAAGGAGTACACATCTTGCGCGTTCACGATGTAAAAGAGGCCGTTGAAGCCAAACGCATCGTTATGAAAATGAAGGAGTGGTAAGTTTTTGCTTTACGTTTTGAGGGTTATAAGGTTAAAAAGTTAGTTTAGTTGATTGTCAACGTGATGGAGCTTTATAGCCTTATAACCTTAAAACTGAACACCTAATTATTAGAACACCGCTTTAATAATTTTCTACGTTACTGCATTCCCATATTTGTACATTTGCACATTCTCCCTCCCATGTTCAGTTTCGGAATAAAAGACATTATCGACATATTTTCGGTAGCTATACTGCTTTACTACATTTACCGATTGATGAAAGAATCAAGTTCGGCTAACATCTTTGGCGGTATTATTGTTTTTATTGTAGTATGGATATTTGTATCACAAATATTTGAGATGCGCTTATTGGGCACCATTCTTGACAAGTTGGTCAATGTAGGCTCGTTAGCGCTGATTATTCTATTCCAAGAAGAAATCCGACACTTCTTCAGCACCATTGGCGCGCGTCACAATACGGCTTTTATCTCACGCCTTTTCAGTGGCAAGAATAAAGATAAAGAAGCAGGCGTACACCGTGAAGAGATTATGCCCATTGTCATGGCTTGCATGAACATGGGCAAGCAGAAGGTGGGAGCACTTATTATCATTGAGCGTTATGTCGGACTGAACGAATACATCACCACGGGCGACCAAATCAGCGCCAATATCACGCAGCGACTGATTGAAAACATATTTTTCAAAAACTCTCCTTTGCACGACGGTGCCATGATTATATCACATGGACGCATTAAAGCAGCAGGTTGCATTTTGCCTATTTCACACGACACCGACATACCCAAATCTCTCGGTTTGCGCCACCGTGCCGCTTTGGGTATTTCGCAGAAGAGTGACTGCATAGCCGTTGTTGTGAGTGAAGAAACGGGAGGTATTTCCATTGCCGAAAAGGGTAACTTCCGCCTTCGACTCTCAGCCGAAGAATTGGAGAGCGTACTCTCAAAGGAGTGGATTAAAGAGTGAAAACCACTATTCTTTAAGTTTTTCTTATTATCTTTGCCACGATAAGCGTGTCGTTTAACAATTAAACGTGTTACTCGCTACTCTCAAACTATTCCAATAAAGCATCATTCATGGCAAGAAAGCATAAAATAAAAAACGTAAGACTACATAGCGAGGGCAATGATATATTGCGCAATAGTTTAGTAGCCATTATCCTTATTGGAGGCTTACTCTACTATCTATTGCGCGATGTCACTTTATGGCCCTTTTACTTATATGCAGCCGTATGCATTATTTTATATGGTATGGCTGTCAACTTCTTCCGTTGCCCCATTCGTCTCTTCGATGGCGAGAAGGAAGACACCGTGTTGGCCGCAGCTGATGGCCGCGTAGTAGTGATAGAAGAAGTGGACGAAAATGAATACTTCCACGACCGTCGCTTGATGATCTCTATCTTTATGTCTATCACCAACGTACATGCCAACTGGTTCCCCGTTGAAGGTATTGTCAAGAAGGTAGTTCATCACAGTGGCAACTTTCATAAAGCCTGGCTACCTAAGGCAAGTACAGAAAATGAACGTTCGACCATAGTGATTGAGACCCCTGACGGCAAAGAAGTGTTGGTACGCCAAATTGCAGGTGCCGTTGCACGCCGCATCGTTACCTACGCTCGTGAAGACGAGGAGTGCTACTTCGACGAACACATGGGCTTCATCAAGTTTGGTTCACGTGTAGATGTCTACTTACCACTGGGTACTGAAGTACTGGTACACATGGGACAAGCCACCGTAGGCAATCAAACGGTGATAGCGAAGTTGAAATAAATAGTCAATCAATTTTATAGGAAGCAACATATAAAGTCCTAACAAGGGGCAGGCTTCCAGCCTGAGATGAAATGCGGCACAATACGCATGGGCTGGAAGCCTGCCCCACAATGTAAAATATTGAATAACCTCACGTATGAAAAAACATTTTCCTAATACGCTTACTTGCTGCAACCTCATTTCGGGTTGCATTGCCACCTATTGGGCCTTTCAGTCCGACTATCAGTTAGCATTGCTATTTGTAGTGATAGGTGCTATATTCGATTTTTTTGACGGTTTTGCAGCCCGACTGTTACACGTTTCTTCTCCTATTGGTAAGGAGTTAGACTCGCTGGCCGACGACGTCACCTTTGGTTTTGCCCCATCGGCCGTTGTGTACTCCATGATAAGTTCATTGAGTAACGAAACTCCCTTGTTTGGCCAGCCTTTGTTAGGACAACTATTACCCTATGCGGCCTTTATTATGGCGGCCTTTTCAGCCCTGCGTCTGGCAAAGTTCAATTTAGATGAGCGCCAAACAACTACTTTCATCGGACTTCCCACTCCTGCCAATGCTCTTTTTTGGACATCGCTGGCCGCTTCCTTTCAGTTCAACCAAGAGTTAATGCCCAATGAAGCTTATGCAGTCTTATTGATTGTAGGAGTGTTAGTGGCAAGTTGGTTGCTCATTGCAGAGATACCGATGTTTGCGCTAAAGTTTAAGTCGTATGGTTGGCAGGGTAACGAGTTACGTTATGGCTTTATTGCAGCAAGCATCTTATTACTTGCCATATTAGGTTTGAAAGGATTTGCTGCCGTAATTGTGCTATATGTGCTTACCTCAATCGCCAACAATCTATATCGCGATTACAAATAATTAAGCACTTCATGCGTTGTGTTGGCACGATTGTTGCCTAAAAGAGTGAAGAGAGCAGGATTCCCGTTCTCTCATTCACCGATTATTTAACCCCATTTTACGCAACAAAAAGACATTATGCACTTACTTGGATGCCTTTTCATCTTCATTTTTGGCTTTATATTTATCCTATTAAGTTTTGCTTTCTCGTTTATAAGAGCAGGGCATAACTTTCTGAATACGCTCTTTGGCGGCTCAGCGCGTCGTTCCAACACTTCGCAGCGTCAAAACCCATATAGTGCTGGCGAGAACCCTTATAACCACACGACATCGGGCAATGCGCATCATGAGGGCAATCCTAACTCACGCCAAAAACGAAGCAATAAGATATTTGACAAAAACGAAGGAGAATACGTTGACTTTGAAGACGTATAACGATACTCCAATTGTCAGATAAGAAGTAACAAAAAGTTGAATGAACGAAGATACTTTTGACATACGCGCGGAGCAATCAGCTCCCTCGGCTTCAGAACGCGACTTTGAAAACGCACTGCGCCCACTAAAGTTTGATGATTTTAGCGGACAACGTAAAGTGGTAGATAATTTGCGCATATTCGTTGAGGCTGCCAAATATCGTGGCGAACCGCTTGACCACACCCTACTACATGGCCCTCCAGGATTAGGTAAAACCACGCTCTCGAATATTATAGCCAATGAATTGGGGGTAGGGTTTAAACTCACTTCTGGTCCTGTGCTCGACAAACCTGGCGATTTAGCAGGTTTGTTGACAAGTCTCGAACCCAATGATGTGTTATTCATCGACGAAATTCACCGTTTATCGCCGGTCGTTGAGGAATACCTCTATTCGGCTATGGAGGACTATCGCATTGACATCATGATAGATAAAGGCCCAGCCGCGCGAAGTATTCAGATTGACCTAAGTCCGTTTACCCTCGTGGGTGCAACGACCCGAAGCGGTTTGCTCACTGCGCCCTTGCGTGCTCGTTTTGGTATCAATCTCCACTTAGAGTATTATGACGCAGAGACGTTGCAACGCATCATTACGCGTTCGGCTAATATTTTGAAAGTGCCCATTGATGCTGAGGCTGCCAGCGAAATTGCCAGCCGCTCACGCGGAACGCCTCGTATTGCCAATGCCTTGTTGCGCCGTGTTCGCGACTTTGCACAAGTAAAAGGTACAGGACGAATTGACACCGAAATCGCCAACTTTGCCCTTGAAGCGCTCAACATTGATAAGTACGGATTGGACGAGATTGACAACAAAATCCTCCTCACCATCATCGACAAGTTCAAAGGCGGCCCTGTTGGCATTACCACTATTGCTACCGCCATTGGCGAAGATGCAGGTACGGTTGAAGAGGTGTATGAGCCTTTCTTGATCAAAGAAGGCTTTATTCGCCGTACTCCCCGAGGCCGTGAAGTAACAGAATTGGCTTACAAACACCTTGGTCGCAGTATGTATGGTCCGTCAAGTAGTGGGGAAGGTAGCCTATTTGAATAATGAGCTTAATAAGTTTAATGAGTTTAATAAGTTTAGTAAGTTTAATGAGTTTATGAGTTTAATAAGTTTAATGAGAACGTTGATACTTCCCTTATCTCATTAAACTCATTAAACACATAAACTCATTAAACACATAAACTCATTCAACTCATTAAACTCATTCAACTCATTAAACTCATAAACTTATTAAACTCATAAACTTATTAAACTCATAAAACTCTTCTAATGATAACCTATAACGTTATAGACGTAAAGATGCCAGAAATATCGCACCGCGAAACCACCAAGTGGGTACGTGCTGTAGCCGCTTCGTATGGTAAGCGAGTAGGCGAGGTGGCCTACGTCTTTTGTAATGACGACAAGATATTAGAAGTTAATCGACAGTATTTAAAGCACGATTATTTTACTGATATTATCACCTTCGACTATTGCGAAGGCGACATGCTGAGTGGCGACTTGTTTATCAGCCTTGATACAGTGCGCACCAATGCCGAATTGTTCCACAAAACCTATGACGACGAACTGCATCGCGTCATCATTCACGGCATACTTCACCTTGTCGGCATTAACGACAAAGGTCCTGGCGAACGTGAAATCATGGAAGCAGCGGAAAATAAAGCCTTGGATTTGCTCCAGAAGCTTCGCCAGGAAAATAACGAAAATGCATAAAAGGGTTAAATAGTCTATTAAAAATGTAAATAGCCATAGCGACAAGATTGATTTCTCAATTTTGTCGCTATATTTGTAACCGATTACAATAGACATGTTAAACCAATAAACCTATTGAACCCCATGAAGAAGTTTATGTTGATGGCCCTTACGGCCGTCTTTGCACTCTCAGTTAGTGCGCAATGCCCCGAAAAGAAGGGCGACTGCTGCAAGAAGGAAAAGACCGAATGCTGCAAGAAAGACAAGAAGGACTGCAAGAAAAAGAAAAAAGCTTGCAAAAAGGCTTGCAAGCAGCAAAAAGAAGCTCAAAAGAGCTGCTGCAAAGGCAAATAACAACATTAACATGAAAGCTCTGCAACGCGCAAGAAGTGTGTTGCAGAGCTTTTTTGCTTATTCATTCTCTATAACAAATCGTGTGGGAAAAACATAAATAGAGCTTATGCAAAGATGCTTACCTACTTTATAACTGAAGTTTCGGATTTAACAAGGGCGGGCTGAAAGCCCAA
>ULRT01043102.1_pt1 | contig 20385 bp, 21 predicted proteins | sample 1955711 | NCBI WGS metagenome assembly ULRT01 (sample SAMEA4835690, study PRJEB28245) | human gut metagenome | biome: gut microbiome; material: fecal sample | place: Denmark | collected 2008 | reverse complement strand
AAGTAGGAGAAAAACTACTTCGTTTTTCTCCTACTCGATTTCGAACCTCCACTCCTCCAGCAGAAATGGTCTTCTTCGAAGGTGATTTCTACACAGCAAGAGTTGCTTTGGAGAACTTAGTTCGTACAGCCAATCGTCGAGTAATCATCATAGATGGCTATGTTTCATCGCTAACCCTGAGTGTGTTAGATGTTCGTAAACCGGAAGTTTCAGCGACAGTTTATACTGTAGGTGTAGGTCAAGGAATGCAACGTCTCATGGATGAGCATGACCGCCTATTCCCCGATAATCATATAGACATTAGAAAATGGCGTAACGAGTCTCATGACCGCTGGCTTATTATAGATGATAGCCTCTATCATTGTGGTCATTCATTAAATGCCAATGGCGGTCATAAGATTTCTGCCATAACCCTGATGGGCACCTCTCCTGAGGTAATCCTATCAAAAGTAGAATAAACAATATTCCTCATTCGAGCGACGACAAGTGCAGAGCGATACTGCAATGAGGAACAAAAAAATAAAAAATGGCTACCCGTTACTATATTACATTTCATTCTTCGACGTACGATACAACGAAGAGATATTCTTCTTGTTTACAGATACTTTCTAAAGACAATCTTGTGGCTATTGGACAAGATATAGCCTTGAAGATTCCAATGTCTTGGTCGAAGGAGAAGATGGCAGATTATATATCATCCTATGTCGTATCACATCCCGAAGAAATGGTATCGATATTAGATGATGAGGAAATAGTCCTTGCTCACGATATCATATCAGGTGGCAAGGGAAATGTTCTTTGGAAACGCCACTTGCTCAAATATCACCATTTGAAATGTATGGTTTGGGTAGTGGTCAATACAGCAAACAGAGGCAAGGATGGATTTGTGATGCTGGATGAGATAAGCGAGTCATTTACTTCCTATATCGAGCAGCGATATGCTACGGCAAAAGAGAACGTGGAGGCTGCTAAATCAAAACCTGCTCAATCGCGTTTCTATCTCAGAAACCTGAAATCCAAACTGGATGGCCTGGATATAGACCAGCTCAAGTATCTTCATCTCCTTTTTGAGATGAACTATATGGAGGATTGCCATTTCTGGTTCCGTGATGAATGGTTTGTGGATGGCTACTACGAATGCTATAACGATTGGTATCGCTATGACTGCAAGACCACCCCGTATGATTTGAATCAGATGGTTTTTGATATTCTGGAAGAGTGGAAGGAGCGAGGCTATAAGGAATATCGACCAGCGATGGAAAGCATCAAGAAATGGTGTAGTTGCAAATGGAATAAGTTTGAGTCAGATCATCAAGCCGAAGTTTCTGCCGCTTTTGATGCAGTAATAGTTCATGAAGAAGAGCGGGAAGTATCCCGAAGTCTGTTTCCATTCATTCATGATGTACATGAGTATATCCGCAGCAAGCGATATCAGGAAGCCATTTCTTTAATTTTCTGTTTGTTCGACCATTTAGGAAAGGCATGTAGAAAACATGAAAGATGGTTTGATTCATATTGGTGTGGTGGAGTTCAGACAAGTGTTGTTCTATTCTTAGATGTACTGCGTCATCTGTACTGTCATTTGCGCCAACATCCAGATATTTCTTGGCAGACTAAGGAGGCAATGGATTTCCATCTGTTGCTGACCAATAAGCATCATCGTCTCTTTGGCGACCTGGAGTTAGCCTGGGGTGATTCTCGTATGGAAGATATGCTTAACGACGATAGTCCCTATTGCGACTATGGCAATATGGAAGATGAACTATATGGGTATCTGGAGAGGATGATAGGGCAAAGTCAGTCCTGATAGAGTATCAAGCTCTTCTTCAGCAAGAACCGATTTTGGGGAAAACTTTCAAAAAATTGACGTTCATACAGGTGAGGATGATTCACAAACTTATGCTAAGGTAAATGGTTTCTTAGGGCATTTGGGTAGAGGCAATTATTTAAAATATGATGCAGTAAAAAGTTTTGTGGCTTCAATTATTAATATTGATATAGAAACTGTAAGGAACGATTCTTCTGGAGCTATTGCCATATTAGTGTGATTTAAGAATTAATATGTTACCATTATGGATACAGATTGGATTGATATATTTATATCCATCCTTGCAGCTTTGCTTGGAGGATTTGTGGGTGCGTGGTTTCAAAATTTGTTCTTGCAGCATAAGACAAATAAGGTACGCAAAATTGCCGTAAGAGGATTGTGTGTGTTTAAGAAGTATGCCAAGGATGGACAGACTTATGATACTGCAGCCTCAGACTTTAATAATGAGTTAAATGTCGTGGAAAAGCGTGCAGTATTAGTGGCTTTATGTAAATTAGGCATACCTGTTGTAAAGCCTGTGGATAATGTTTTCGATATAGCTCACATACGTTTTGAACATGTAGTGATTTCCAAGGAATCATTATTCTTGATGACAGAGCAAATTAATAAAGGCAATTGTGATACGATGTTCTTCTCTGATGTAGATGAATATTTCTCGTCAAACAGCAGGTTGTATGCTACTCGGGCAGTAGCAAAGAAATACGTAGATGTAGATTTATCAAAGAGTAGATTAGATAAGGATGTTCAACAGATAATTCATCCGGACTTAGTTACTAATCTTTTTACTCCTGGTGAATTAAATATATTATACGTATTCCGTTATCATACAAATCTGGATACCTATTTTGATGGAGCAGGAAATGCTAATCAATCTAGAATGCAACAACTTAAAAAGGAAATAGATTTAGGCTTATGGGATACCTATCTGTTTTGGGATTGGGAGGCTTACCAAAGTGTAAGAAATCAAAATGATATGGCTGTTGTCTTTGCTAATGTGATGCAGAATAATTTTGCACAGCAATGTACAACACCGATTGATAATAAAGATAGGGTAGAGGCAACTACCCAACAAACTCCAAGCAATCATTAATATACAGGTGGTAGCAGATTAAGTAATTTTTAGCTTGAGCTTGCTATAATCATCAGCCCCAGGCGGTCCCATCCCGCATAGCCTGGCGTAGACCTTTGATGGTCCGCCAACCTTATAGCGTAGCGGTTCCGAGCACCGGAGGGCGGTTACATCCTCTCGTCCCTGAGGGAAGAGAGGCTTGGTGAGAAAGGGGGAGCCTTCTTTAATGGTAAAGAAGGACGGGATGATTTTAGAAAAAAAAGAAAATATAAAACACAATATCATTATGAATGATTTTAAAGCTATAAAAGTAGCAGTAGCCGGTACCGGCTACGTAGGTCTGAGTATAGCAACCCTGTTATCTCAGCACCATCATGTAACAGCAGTAGATGTAATCCCAGAGAAGGTGGAGAAACTCAACAATAAGATTTCCCCAATCCAGGACGATTACATCGAAAAGTATTTGGCTGAAAAGCCATTGAACCTCGTGGCAACCCTTGATGGCAAGTCTGCCTATAAGGATGCAGACTTCGTAGTGATTGCAGCACCAACCAACTACGACCCAGTAAAGAACTACTTCGATACAACCCATGTGGAAGAAGTCATCGACCTGGTTCTGGAGGTAAACCCAGATGCAGTGATGGTCATCAAGAGCACCATCCCTGTAGGTTACACCCGCAACCTCTACTTGAAGTATGCCAAGAAGGGCGTGAAGAAGTTCAACCTTCTCTTCTCTCCAGAGTTCCTTCGTGAGAGCAAGGCACTCTATGATAACCTTTACCCAAGCCGTATCATCGTAGGCTATCCAAAGATTATCGAGCGTCCTGAGTTCGCAGAAGAGAACGAGGCTATCAGGTCAGTAACCGATGTCGAGATGTTGAAGGAAGCAGCCAAAACCTTCGCCGCTCTGCTTCAGGAAGGTGCCATCAAGGAGAATATTGATACCCTCTTCATGGGCATGAAGGAAGCAGAGGCAGTCAAGCTCTTCGCCAATACCTATCTGGCACTCCGAGTAAGCTATTTCAATGAGTTGGATACATACGCTGAGGTAAAGGGACTCGATACCAAGGCAATCATCGATGGCGTAGGTCTTGACCCACGAATCGGCACCCATTATAACAATCCAAGCTTCGGCTATGGTGGTTATTGCCTGCCAAAGGATACCAAGCAGCTCCTTGCAAACTATGCCGATGTTCCAGAGAATCTGATAGAGGCAATCGTAGAGAGCAATCGTACCCGTAAGGACTATATTGCTGATGCCGTACTCCAGAAGGCTGGCTATTATAACGAGAATAGTTCTTTTGATGCCAGCAAGGAACACAGCTGCGTGATTGGTGTCTATCGTCTGACTATGAAGTCAAATAGTGACAACTTCCGCCAGTCAGCCATTCAGGGCATCATGAAGCGTATCAAGGCAAAGGGTGCAGAGGTTATAATCTATGAGCCAACATTGGAAGATGGAAGTACATTCTTTGGTAGCAAGGTTGTAAATGATATGAATGCTTTCAAAAAGCAGAGCCAGGCAATTATCGCCAACCGCTATGATGCTTGTCTGGATGATGTAAAGGACAAGGTATACACTAGAGATATTTTTAGAAGAGACTAGGATTTAGTGATTAGTGATTAAGAGTTAGTGATTACATATTGCATTTTGCTAATCAATCACTAATCACTACAAAATAATCAATAATAAAATGGTACAATATAATATAGATTTAACAGGTAAGACAATCCTTGTTACAGGTGCGGCTGGATTTATTGGCAGCAATTTGGTTAAGCGCCTTTTTCATGATGTTAAAAATATTCGTGTAATAGGTATTGATAGTATTACAGATTACTATGATGTAAACATCAAGTTTGAACGTCTGAAGGAAATTGAGGCAATGGGTAAAGATTGGACGTTTGTTCATGACTCTATAGCCAATAAGGAGGCTATAGAAAAAATCTTCTCTGGTAACAAGATTTCTGTGGTTGTCAACCTTGCTGCCCAGGCAGGAGTACGTTATAGTATTACTAATCCTGATGCTTATATCCAAAGCAACCTTATTGGCTTCTATAACATCTTGGAGGCTTGTCGTCATCACGAGGTTGAGCATCTTGTATATGCCTCTTCTTCTTCAGTTTATGGAAGCAACAAAAAGGTTCCATATTCAACTGACGACAAGGTGGATAACCCAGTTTCTCTTTATGCAGCCACCAAGAAGAGCAACGAGCTTATGGCTCATGCCTATAGCAAACTCTATAATATTCCTTCTACAGGCCTCCGCTTCTTTACTGTCTATGGCCCAGCCGGTCGCCCCGATATGGCATATTTCGGCTTTACCAACAAACTTGTAAAAGGCGAAACCATAAAGATCTTCAACTACGGCAATTGTAAACGTGACTTCACTTTCGTGGACGATATAGTAGAGGGTGTAGTTCGCATTATGCAACACGCTCCAGAGAAGCAGAATGGTGAGGACGGTCTTCCTATACCTCCATACAAGGTATACAATATCGGCAACAACTCTCCCGAAAACCTTCTTGACTTCGTAACCATCCTCCAAGAAGAGCTTGTACGTGCACGAGTCCTACCTAAAGACTATGACTTTGAAACCCACAAGGAACTTGTAGCAATGCAACCAGGTGATGTACCTATAACTTATGCAGATACAACACCCTTAGAACAAGACTTTGGATTTAAACCAAGTACAAGTCTGAGAGAGGGATTGAGACGCTTTGCTGAATGGTATGCTCAATATTATAACAATTAATTCATGTTCATAAGACTTATACATTAATCTTCATTAATGTCCTAAATTGGAGCTACCTTGGTAAATTATTAAAAAATCTTTGAAGGGTGCAGGGATTATACTTCTCTCTTACTCTCTTGTATTGGACTGGAATAGTCCACAATGTTAGTTTACAATCGATTTTTTAACAAAGTCAATAAAGGTAGGCACTGAAAAGTGCCTGCTCACTGGGATATGCCCTAATTGCCTGCTTACACATCAATAACGTGTCTGTGAAATTATACAGAAGAATAATTAAATGAATTCAAATCAATCATCAAATAACAAACGTATACTGAAGAATTCACTTTTCCTTTATATCCGAATGATTGTGATAATGTGCGTAAATCTTTACGTCGTTAGGCTCATTTTGGATTTGTTGGGAGTAGAAGATTATGGTATAAATAATGTAATTTACGGCCTTGTGGCAATGTTTTCATTTCTTAATGGAACATTGGCTACTTCTTCACAGAGATATTTCTCTGTAGCATTGGCTGAGGGAGATCAAGATAAATTAAAAAAAGTATTCAGTCTTAATGTCACAGTATTTTTAATATTTGCTGCTATTGTAGTTGTCTTATCTGAAACAATAGGATTATGGTATGTGAACAACAAAATGACGATGCCTACAGAACGATTAGGAGCGGCTAATTATATTTATCAACTTTCAATAATTGCTTTTGTGCTAAATCTTCTGCAAGTGCCGTTGAATGCTCTTGTGATTGCGCACGAACAGATGAAAGTATTTGCCTATATCGGCATTGGTGAAGCTTTATTCAAGTTTGTTACTGTACTTGCTTTATTGTTACCAACAGATAAATTAATGATATATGGTTCAATGAATCTATTAGCAACACTTCTCGTGTTTTTTGCCTATTATATTTTTTGTAGAAGGAACTTTCCAGAAAGTAAATACATACGATATTGGAATACACAAGAAGCTAAGGATATAGCGAGCTTTTCTGGATGGCATCTTTTAGGAACAATATCAGTTGTAGTTAGAGGACAGGGTATAAATCTGCTGATTAATGCTTTCTTTAATCCAGCTGTAAACGGAGCAAGGGCTATTGCAGTTCAAATAGATCAAGCGATAAATCAACTATCTCAAAATTTCTTTGTTGCAGTAAAGCCACAAATATATAAAAATTATGCAACCAGGCAACATGAAGCATTTGTAACTCTAATTTTTAATAGTACAATAATCTGCACTGGATTGGTTTCACTTATATCTATCCCCATGATAATAAATGCAGATTTTATACTTGGATTATGGCTAAAATCAGTGCCTAAATATACGATAATTTTTACGCAATTAGTATTGCTTAATAGCATTGTTGATTCTACAAGTAACCCTTCTATTTGTGCGGCATTGGCAACAAAAAGAATAAAGACATTTTATTTGATAACAGGTTCACTGCTAATGCTAAACTTGCCAATATCTTATATGTTGTTGAGAAACAGTTTTGGTCCAGAATATACAATGGTGGTATCAATTGGTATTTCATTTATAGCCATATTAGCAAGAGCAATTATACTATATAGACTCGTTGAACTACCTCTATTTAAATATGTGAGCATGGTATTTAAACTTTCACTTGTCACAATGATAATTTATACTATAACAAGATTGTCTATTAATATATCTGAAAGCCAATGGGTACAGGTTTCTCTGTCTTCAATAATTTCTACTCTCCTTCATTGTACATTATATCTGCTGATTATACCTCAGCAGTATAGAAATAAAATATTATCAATTGCAAAAACAAAACTTTTAAGAAAATGAAATACGGAATTCTTACATATCATAATATTCCTAATATAGGTGCTATATTACAAGCACAGGCATTGTGTGAGTTTATACGAAGTTGTGGGTACGATTGTGATATTATTGATTATACTTGTAAAAATATAGTTTCACGAGAGCTAACTTTTCATCCTTCGTCAAACCTTTTAAAGAATATTCTTGCCAAGTTTTTTTGGAGAAAGACAAAACAAAAAATTAAAAGGTGTGATAAGTATGAGAAATCATTAAATATTTTAAGCTCAGAGAGATATGACAGAAATAACATTTGCAAGGCAAATGAGATTTATGATGTATTTATTTCTGGTTCTGACATGATTTGGAACTTAGATGTAAATGGTAAAGACTATACTTTTTTTCTTGATTTTGTAAAAGAAGATAAGCCAAGACTTGCGTTTGCGTCTTCTATCGGTGCAAAATGGACTGATGAAGAAAAGCAAATAGTGCTTCCTTTACTAAAAGAATATCAATCCATATCTGTCAGGGAAGAAGATACGAATGAGGAACTTAATATCATGGGAATTAAATCGCATCATTTGCTTGACCCGACATTATTAATAGATTCACAGAAATGGAGAAATCTTGCCCAAACTCCTAATATACGAGATTATGTTCTTGTATATTTTCCAACAAAGGAACTCGTCGGAAAAGCCAAGCAATATGCTAAAACACACTCATTAAAAGTTGTTGTAATTAGTAATGGCTTGCCAAAGATAGGTGTAATCCAGGTTTGGCCAAAAGACCCCCGTGAATGGCTTGGATTGTTTAAGGAGGCTTCTGCTGTTTTTACAAATTCTTTTCATGGCCTACTTTTCTCATTCTATTTTGAGAAAGCAGTATGGACTGCAAATTACGGAAACCGCATCAATTCAATTCTTGAATCGTTGGATCAAAGAAGTTGTAGATTAGATGTAGATGGTGGGTTGAACCATGTGATAGATTACAAAGAGTGTAATTGTAAACTTACTGTATTAAGAGAAAGATCTCAAAACTATATAATTAATACGTTGTTAAAATGCAAGGAAAGGTGATGAAACATATTTCTATGACTTCTCAGTCTTGTTCTGCTTGTACAGCCTGTACAAGTGTATGTCCTAAAAGTGCTATATTATTTTCTGTAGATGAAGAAGGATTTAATGTTCCGGTCGTTGATGAAAATCTTTGTGTAGATTGTGGACTCTGTATAAAGATATGTCCCGCTCTTAATACAAAAGATAGTGTAAACGATATTTCCTCAAAGGCTTATGCGTTACAGTATCATGATGAGACAGTTAGGAACCGTTCGGCATCAGGTGCTCTATTCCCTGCTTTTGCCAATTACTTTATTAACACTCTTCATGGCTATGTATGTGGGTGTGTGTTGGATGAGAATTTAATGCCCAGGCATATCGTTTCGAAACAATGGGAGGATGTAGAACGTATGCAAGATTCTAAGTATGTACAAAGTGATATGGGAATATGTTTTTCCAAAATAATGACATTGCTAAAGGCTGAAGAATATGTGCTCTTTTCGGGGACTTCATGTCAAGTAAAGGGATTGTACTCTGCTCTTGAAATAAAGCGTATTTGTACTGATAGATTACTTACTATTGATTTCTTTTGTCATGGAGTTCCATCTCCTAAAATTTGGTCAGACTATTTGCGCTATGTGCAGCAGAAACTTGGATTTAAGGCAGAAGGATACAGATTCCGCAATAAAACCTACGGTTGGGGAAAAGGAATCCAGTCCCGTGGGACTGGATTCCTAAGTACTTGGAAGTACTTAGGTACCTGGCACGAGGTCCCATCATTAGTAGCAAGAATATGGCCAAGGATATTTTTCTCAAATTTATGCTTGCGCAGATATTGCCATACATGTCCATATACAAAAGTTGAAAAGCCCGCAGATATAACAATGGGCGATTTTTGGGGCGTTGAGAACTTCCGTCCGGACTTTGACGATCATAAAGGATGCTCAATGGCAATAGTTCATAGTAGAAAGGCAGAAAAGATTATAAATGCTTTGCCAAATACTGAAATATTGGATGTGTCGATAGATGAGGTAATAAAGCGTCAAGGAAATGCCTTTGCCCCAAGTAAACCACATGTTCAAAGGAAGTCTTTCTGGAAAGACTATGCAGATAAAGGTTTCCCATTCGTCTTACAGAAATATTTCTATTATTCCACTGTGGGGATTATAAAGGCTTCTATAAAATATATGTTATTTAAGTTACACTTGAAAAAATACTCTTATTAATGAAAATATTGGTTCGTTTTGATGACGTTTGTCCGACAATGGATTTTGCACAGTTTAAACGTGCTACCGATTTGCTTGACAAGTATGAAGTAAAACCCCTAATAGGTGTTATACCAGATTGTAAAGATCCTGATTTGGATATAGAAAAGCCTCATGAGGATTTTTGGGAATTTGTAAAAGGTTTGCAAGCAAAGGGTTATACAATTGCAATGCATGGATATCAGCACGTATTTAATAGCGATCATAAGGGGATCGTAACAAATCGTATCGGTTCGGAATTTGCAGGACATCCTTTGAATGTACAAATAGAGAAAATAAAAAAGGGTAAAGATATTTTGGAGTCTCATGGTATATATACGGATATATTCTTTGCTCCGGCTCATTCTTATGATGAAAATACTATAAAGGCTCTTGCTGAGAACGGTTTTAATTATATGTCTGACGGGAAAAGTAATGCTCCTTATATGTGGTTTGGAGTAAAATTGATGCCAGATAGGAATTCTGGTTGCCCGAGAATCAAACATAGAAATCTTTATACTGCAGTTTTCCATGCACATGAATGGGTTAGACCAGACAAAGAATATGGTTATAGAGACCTGCAAAGTCTTTTGTCACAACATTCTGCAAATATTGTAGTTTGGAATGATTTTGCACAAGTAAGTTGTGGCAACTTCACTATACAGCGAATAAACGAAAGATGTTATTGTTTTTATGAGCAAAAATTAAAACCAGTTTTGGTAAAGATTAAAAGAGAACTTGAGAATTTTTTAATATGGAGGTAAAGAAAATAGTGATACTTGTCTACAAGTTGACTGGTGGAGGTGCAGAGCGTGTTGCGTCTTTGTGGGCTAATGGCTTTGCAGAAAGAGGATATGATATTACCATTGTTACAACTACAGGGAGGAATGAGGATTCTACTTACAACCTATCATCTTCTGTAAAGCATATGGTTATAGAATTACCTATATCCAGCAGGATTATAAAAGGAATTTTAAATAGGATTGGAATATGGAAACTATACTTTTCGCATAAATTGAGAAAAGTACTTCATGAGATAACTCCAGATCTTTGTATTGGTGTTTTAGGAGACTTTGCGTTGCAGGCATACAAATGCACAAGGGATTTAAATTGTAAAATTATAAATACGGAACATAATGCTTATGATCGTCCTGAGTTTGTAAGATGCAGACCAGATATAATGAAGATGAAGTTTCATACAAATAAGAAATTTGATCGTGTGACAGTGCTGACTGAGGCTGATACAAAGGTTCCTGGTGTGCCAAAGGAGAATATGATAGTACTTCCCAATCCTTTGACATTTGAACCAATTAAGAATATTCCGCATAAGGAGAAAATAATTCTTGCTACAGGTAGACTTGATGTATGGGAAGTGAAAGGCTTTGACAACCTGATTCGTGCCTGGGGCAGAATAGCGAAGCAATATCCAGAGTGGAAGTTGATGATTGCAGGTACAGGATCGGTTAAGTCAAAAGAATATCTTGTTAGATTGACAGAAGAAGGGCAAGTTGAAGATTCTGTATTATTCATTGGATTCTGCAATAATATAATAGACTATTATAAGAAAGCCTCCATATTTGTCCTTAGTAGTAGATATGAAGGTTTTGGGATGGCGTTGACTGAAGCTATGAGTCAAGGTTGTGCATGTATAGCTTGTGATTTTAACGGAAGACAACGTGAGATTATCCAAAATGATACCCAAGGTATTATATGTTCGAATGACAATTATATAGAATTATCTGATGCTATCAAAAGAATGATAAGCGATGGTAAATATCGAGAGAGTTGTCGTGCATTTGCCATTGAACGTTCTAAATATTATTCGATAGACAAAACTATCGACAGATGGGAACATATATTTCAAACATTATAAGTAAGTTCATACTATGTTAAAGAGATTAATAAGAGCTGGAGGGGAAATATATAGAAGTATATTTTGGTCTTTGGAAAAGCAAGCTCTTCATATGGGTGTAAAGATGGGTAGAAACAATTATATAGCCAGTAGTTTTTGGGGATCAGAGCCTTATCTTATTACGATTGGCTCACATTGTCAGATAACTGCTGGTGTGAAGCTTTACACACATGGTGGAGCTGGTGCTGTGCGCAGATGGTATCCTAAGTTTGACACGTTTGGCAAAGTCGTTATTGGCGACTATGTGTATATTGGTAATGATGCTAAGATTATGCCTGGTGTTACCATTGGAGACAATGTCTTGATAGCAGCAGGTAGTATTGTAACAAAATCCATTCCTTCAAATGTTGTGGTAGCTGGTAATCCTGCAAGATATATTTGCTCGATAGAAGATTATATAGAGCGAAACAACAAATACAATACAAATTCTAAAGGCATGCCTGTTGAAGAGAAAAAATGTATGCTGCTTTCTATGGAGGAGAGCAAGTTCATAAGAAAAGACAAATTGATGTGATAACAAGTATTGTTATTGCTTTATGTGAAAAAACAATAATAAATGTCTATAACACAAAATAATAGCCGAAAATATTGGCTTGATTATGCAAAGGTAATAGGTATATTCCTTATGATATATGGTCATGGAGATTTATGTGGGGATTTATATAATTATGTGTATTCTTTCCATATGCCAATGTTCTTTTTTATATCTGGAATTTTATACAAGCCTCTGCCATTATGTGATACAATTAAAAGAAATTGGAGGGGACTATTGATTCCATACTTCCTCCTAAATTTACTTTGTTATCTACCGCAGTTGTTGGCTTTGATTTGGCATGGAACTTTGACTATTGATATGGTGTTTTATAGTTGGGGTGCTGTTTTGTTAGGCTTAGGTTATAATAGTAAAGGTTTTATACCGATATCAACGCCTTGTTGGTTTATTTATGCACTATTCATTGCGAAAGTTTTGATGGCGATGTTTATGCAGAAAAAGAACAAACGTCGCTTTTTTCTTATTGGGATATCATTATTGGTGACAATAGTATTACAATATGTGGGTATAGATTTGCTGATACCATTGGATTCAGTATTCTTGGCTATACCATTTATTTGTATAGGATATTTATTTAAAGAGAAAATCCTGGTATTGGTGCAAAGAAAAGATTTATTAATGGACTTTATTACATTGATTTTCGGGTTCTTATGGCTTATACTTGTTCCTTTAAATGGTAGAGTTGATATGAATACTTGTAATGTTGGTACTAGTCTCTTTCTTTTTTATGTAATAGCGACAATTGCAACTTTTGTATATTTTAGAATATGCTATAGAATGTATGGCTTTTCTAAAAAAGTGAAATTTATAATGGGGGGGCTAAATATTGTTTCAAAAAGTACTTTGCTTTATGTTGCATTCAATCTAACTGCAATTAGCTATACAAAGTCAATTATTGCTCATATATCTCATTTACCAATAAAAAATGCATGGATATGCCTTTTAATTGCAATTGTTGTTTTTTTTATACATATACCTGTCTGTATGTTTGTAATTAAGAATTGCCCAGTCTTGATAGGAAAAAGAAAATAAAAATAATTATATTATGACGATTTTGAATTTTAAAAGATTAAGGAATATATCGCTTGAGTCTTATTGTTTGTTGTTTGTCTCCATTTTTACTGGGCTTGCAATTAATTCGAGTGATACGACTTTGGCTCCTGAATTTATTAGGAAGATAATACAAATACTATGTTATTTATTAACATTGGTCTTGTTCTTTCGGACAATAAAAAAAGGTCCTAAGCCTAAATATTTTATATATACCATAGTTCCTCTTATGATTTTTTGGCTAATGGGAATTGTCAATGTGTATTCGGGAGGTCCACAATGGGCGCCACTTTTCTTGTTAGAAATAATTGCATTTGCTTTAACTCAAGATAGTACTAAAAGGGAAACTTTTAATTTATATGTATGGTATCTTACATTAATGTCCTTATTGGGATTATTAGTAGTTGTTTCTTTTTTGGTATTCCCTTTTCTGCCTTATACAATAGAAGCATTTTATGGTGAGAATTCTAATGATGCTCTTTATTTTAATTATACAATAGCGTACCTATTTATAGATAATATGGATGGTATGCGATTGTGTGGACTATTTAATGAACCAGGATATTTTGGTACAATGTTAGCGCTTGCAATTGTAGCAGAGAATTTTAATATAAAGAAGCCGAGAGTTGGAATAATGTTAGTTGCAGGATTCTTTACCTTTTCTGTAGCGTTTTTTGTAACATTAGTGGCTTTTTTGATTTTCCGTAATTGCAACAGACCTTTATATTTATTTGTTTTTATTATTGCTTTATATTTCTTCTTTGAAGTACTTCCGACTTTGCATTTTGAGGATAGAATGCTTGATATATTGGTACAAAGAATGTCTTTTGAAAATGGAAGTTTAGCAGGAGATAATAGAGACTATATTGATACAACTTTGCTTATGAATGATTTTAATAATGGTAATGATATTGTATTTGGACGCGGATTTGGGGCAACAAAAGGATTAGGAGTTTCATTTAAAATGATGATCGTACAATTAGGTTATGTTGGTGTATTTTTGACATATGGTCTTTTGTTTTTTGCAGGATGGAAATATTCTAAAGATAATTGGATAGCTATATCCTTTTTGTTGTGTTTCACTATAAATGTTTATCAGAGAACAAATATTTTCTGTATGAACTATTTTGTTGTGCTTTTTGGCGGATTGTTATACATTAAGCAGTCTGTAAATAATAAACTTAGTAAATCTTTAAATAATGCGTAAAATTTATCTCTTACTACCAGATCTTTCTGCTGGTGGGGCTGAACGTGTTACAATAACAATAGCACGTTTATTGAAAAAAAACGGTTTTGATGTAGGGTTTGTTAATATTGGACATCCTAAAGGAGAAATGTATGACTGGATTGTGCCAGAATTCCAAATGATTTCTTTGGGTTGTAGAAGAGTGATTGCTGCTATACCAAAACTAATATCGTTTATGAACAAACACAAAGAAGCTAAATTCTTTAGTAGTCGAGAACATGTAAACATTATAGGCTTATTATGTGCGAAAATAACAGGGAGAGAAATTATTGTACGCATGCCTAATATGCCTAAAAACAAACTTGTAAGTGGTGTCTCTGGGGTAAAAGCTTCTGTTATTACGAATATCAATAAGAGATTGCTCAAAAGTGGGAAATGGGTAATAGCTCAGAACAATGAAATGCGCAAACAATTGATAGAAGTTTATAATCTTCAAGAAAATAAAGTCATAGCCATCAATAATCCAGTTGATAAAGAATATGTATTACAGTCTGCTAAAGATGCCAACAATCCATACCCTAAGAATGAAACAATATTCTTAAATATATGTAACATTGCCTATTCGAAGGGTATTGACGTTTTATTGAAAGCATGGAAGAAAGTTGTAAACGAAATTCCAAATGCGCATCTTTATATTGCAGGACGTAACAATTCGGAATATGCTCAAAGCTTAGTTAATAAGGTTCATGAAGATACAAAAATAACATTCCTTGGTTTCCAAAGCAATCCTTATCCATTTCTGAAATATTGTGATTGTTTTGTATTGCCATCTCGCATGGAGGGTTTTCCTAATGTTGTACTTGAAGCAATGTGTTTTAATCGACCGATAGCAAGTACCTCTTGTGTGGAAGTGATAAAGGATATTATAATTCCTGGAAAGAACGGTTACTATTGTGACATAGATAATTCTGAAGCGCTTGCAGACTCTATGTTAAAAGCCGTAAAAATAAAACAAATAGATAATAACTATGATTTATTTGATAAAGATAAATTGTTAAATTTATTCCGTTAATATGATAAGACTAGCAACAATACATGACTTACCTGCTATTGCAAAGGTGCATAGTATCTGTTTTCCTGATAGCTATTCTTCGCAATTGTGCAAGTTGGAAAAGTTTATCGGTGGGGGGACTATTTACCGAGGGTATTTGAATAATAAAATGAACATATGTAGAATAATCAGCGTAACGATCTTCTCTATCTCTCTCTGTATGTGTCATTCATGAGGGGCGTGGCAAGGATATGTACAATCAATGATGGAAGCTTGTCTTGCTGCAATGAAGGCTCATAAGTGTAAACTATGTCTGTTATCTGTAAAGGCAGGCAACCTGTGGGCACAATGCTATTACAAACGTAATGGCTTCGAAATCTGCAGGACAAGTGGTGAGGATGGTCTCACATATATTAACTTTAGTATATTTATAAACAAGCAAGTTGATATTTATTACTTGCGAAACTTCAGTAAACTATTACAATGGCTTTATCGATGTATCAAATTAAACGTTGGTATCTGATGCTCACAGGCAAGAGTGTGTGGCATGTTAATCAAGATATAGGTAAGTGCTTTGCGAAAGATGAAATACGTGGGTACTATAACAATATGATGGAAAAAGTGACAAAAATGCCAGAACTGTTGGACAATGCAGAACTTCCAAAACTAAATTTGGAGAATGGCAAATTTACTTATTTCCCCGTAGCAATCTTTCAATATGGTCTTGGATGCTATGACTTGTTTCTTTTAACTAAGGAAAAAAGGTATGAAAGAAAATTCCTACAATGCGTAGAATGGACGTTGGAGCATCAAGACGACAAAGGACGTTGGAATAATTTCTCACATTATTGCCCAAAAACTCCATACGGTGCGATGGCACAAGGAGAAGCAACCTCGCTACTGGTTAGGGCCTTTGTTCATACAGGCAAGAAGGAATATATGGATGCAGCAAAGAAAGCGATTGACTTTATGCTTTTGCCATTGGAAGAGGGAGGAACAACCAAGTGCGAGGGTGAAGATAGTTTCCTTATGGAATATACCTTTAAGAATGTGGTGATGAATGGTTTTATTTTCTCTTGGTGGGGACTGTATGATTATGTAGAGGCAACTCATAATGAGGGAAAATACAAGCAGGCATTAGACAATACGTTGAAATCATTTGTGAAAATACTGCCCAAGTTCAAGTGTGGTTATTGGAGTATGTATAGCCTTGACGGGCTGATAGCCAGTCCTTTCTATCACAATCTTCATATAGCTCAGATGCAAGCTATGTATCAACTTACAGGAGTGCAGATTTTTGATGATTATGCAAAGCGTTGGGCTAGACAGCAAAAGAATCCTTTATGCAAAGGATTAGCGTTTTTAAGAAAGTCAATACAGAAAATATTGGAATAATGAGAGTACTTTTAGTTTCAAATCAGAGACAAAATGAGCAAGGGGTAGGAAATCCCATTATGTATAGGATGCGAGATGCTTTGGCAAAAGACGAGCGTATTGATAAGGTGGAATTCCTGCCTTTCACGAATAGTATATCATCTTTAAGAAATATTAGAAGTTCAGCAAAAAAGTATGATATAGTCCATATTCATTTTGGGGGATTATATGCATTGATAATCAGAATCGCGTTATTGGGCGTCAATGCTAAGAAGGTGATCACTTTTCATGGAACAGATATTCATGCCAAAGCATTGAAAACAGCAAAAGGATGGAAAGAACGATTGAAAATAAAACTGAATCAAAAGGCTTCTTTCCTAAGCATTCGTCTTTTTGACTCATGTGGATTTGTTGCTGCTGAAATGATTGACTATGTTCCCAAATGCTTGTCCTACATATTACAAAAGAAAGGATTTGTACAAGCGCTTGGTGTGAATTATGAAGTATTCAAACCGATAGAGAAGGAAGAAGCGATCAGGTACCTTGGATTAGAGGATAACAAGAAATATGTGTTGTTCTCGGATGTGAGTAACACAAGCATAAAGCGACGTGATATAGCTGAAAATATTGTGAAGTGTTTGGGCGGTAATTATTCTTTGCTTATAATGTGTGGAGTAAAACCACAGGAAGTACCTTACTATATTAACGCTTCTGATTTTCTGTTGCTCACTAGCGATGAAGAAGGTTCACCCAATATTATCCGTGAAGCATTGTCACTAAACAAATCGGTATTCAGTGTTGAAGTTGGAGATGCTGCCAAGCAGTTGGAAGGGTTGCATAATAGTGCAATAATTAGTCGTGATCCAATAAAAGCAGCAGATAGAATTGTAAGCATTTTGCGAAAGCCTTATGTTGACAATACAAGAGAAATGTTAAGAGATAGGCTTGATTTTATACGAGTAAACAGAGTAGTAGTAGATAAATATTTGAAATTATGAAAATCGTTAATATTACGGGTGGTCTTGGTAATCAAATGTTTCAATATGCATTTGCTTTGGTTTTGAAGCACAAGCATCCTCATGAGGATGTATATATTGACATACAGCATTACAATACCATTTTCTTTAAAAAGTATAAAGGGATAAATCTTCATAATGGATATGAGATAGATAAGGTTTTTCCAAAGGCGTATCTTCCTATTGCTGGTTTTAGGCAATTGGTAAAGATTTCGTATTGGATGCCTAATTATGTATTGTCTCGTTTGTGCAGGAAGTTCTTGCCAATTCGTAAAACAGAATATATCCCACCATATAGTATGAATTACACCTATGACAAATATGCCATAGAGCGTGAAGACGATTGCTATTATGAAGGTTATTGGCAGTCTGTACATAATTTTTTAGACATAAAGAAACAACTACAGGATATATTTGGACATCCTGAGCCTAATACTTACAATAAAGATCTAATGATGAAGATCAAAGAGGTTGAATCTGTAGGTATCCATGTACGTAGAGGAGACTACTTGAATGAACCGGAATTCCGTGGTATTTGTGGAATTGAGTATTATAAGAAAGCAATACAAGATATTATCTCGGATGGTAAGCATCATAGTTTTTTTATTTTTTCTAATGACATGGAATGGTGCCGTGAAAACTTAGCCCCTTTGTTACAAAATTATGATTTGTTTTATGTAACTGGTAATACAGGCAAAAGCAGTTGTTGGGATATGTTCTTGATGACATATTGTAAGGATCTGATAATTGCCAATAGTTCATTTAGCTGGTGGGGGGCTTTTTTAAATAAGTATGTGAATCGTGTCTATGCTCCATATCCGTGGCTTAATAGAGACTGTGAATTGGATGTATATGATGAATCTTGGATTAAAGTGAAGTAATAATTATGGATGATTACGGATTAGTATCAATTATCACTCCAACATGGGCGTGCGCTCCTTTTATCTGTGAGACAATAAGAAGTATTCAAGCTCAGACCTACCAGAATTGGGAATTGCTGATACAGGATGATTGTTCTACTGATAATACATTGGAGGTTGTTAGACCTTATATGGAAATGGATAGTCGCATCAAGTATGAATGCAATCCCGCAAACAGCGGAGCTGCTGTCACTCGCAATAATGCTCTTCGAAGAGCAAAAGGTAGATGGATTGCATTCCTTGATAGTGATGACTTATGGATGCCGGAGAAATTAGAGCACCAGTTGAAGTTTATGGTGGAGAATGGTTATGCATTCTCTTATCATGAATATACAGAGATGAGTGAGGATGGCAAGGACTTAGGCGTGTATGTGTCTGGTATCAAGAAGGTAAGCAAGTTGGCTATGTTTATGTGTTGCTGGCCTGGATGTTTGACCGTGATGTACGACAGAGAGCGAATTGGTTTGGTACAGATTAAGGATGTCCGCAAGAACAACGACACTGCCCTGTGGCTGAAAGTTGTCAGAAAGGCTCCATGTTATCTGCTGAAGGAGAATTTGGCGAGGTATCGTCGACGTAAGGTAAGCATTACTCCTAAGCCTTTATGGAAACGCATTTGGGCGCATTATCCTCTGTTTCATGTAGCAGAAGAAATGAATCCTGTTGTGGCTACGTTCTGGACAATGATGAATGTAGTGGGTAATGGTTGGAAGAAAATGTGGTATGTAAAGAAGAATGTGTGATGTCACATAACCTATATATGACAGAACTGGGTTTTTTATTACTCTTGCGTTATGGCATATTCCCCAAACATAACGACGCTGCTTCTTTATCTTCTTTTTTATCGGATGAGGAATGGCATGATTTTATGCGGATAGCAGGACTGCAATCGGTTCTTGGATTATGTTTAGATGCTCTTGATAAATAAAATTCTAATGGAGCTATGCCACCACGAAATGTATTGATAAAGTGGATTGGTAGTGTGATGACGTTAGAGAAAGAGTATGAACGTCAGAAAAAAATTCATAAAAGAACTTGCTTCCTTCTTCTCAAAACACGGTTTGAAGATGGTGGTGATAAAGGGATATGGGCTATCGGGGTTATATCCTGTTCCTAAACATAGAGGAAGTGGCGATCTAGATGTTTATTTCTGTGGAAAAGGACAGTATGCTGATGAACTATAAAGGGAAAGGGCATTGAGGTAAAACAGAATGAAGAGAAGCATAGTGTATATAGCATTAATGGCATTCATGTAGAGAACCATGCTTCTATGATTTGTGAGCAAGAACACTTGTCGCTATTGAAGGTGGAAGAGTTCTTGAAGAAGGAACTTAATAAAAATCTTCATATTGATGAGGAAACTGGTTGTTGGTTGCCTTCTACAATGTTTAATGTTGTTTTTTTACCCCTGCATTTTGCTGGACACTTTGTGTATGGTGGAGCTAATCTAAGACAGATAGTTGATTATGCTTTGGTGGTGAAGAAGGCGAATCTTAACTCTAATACTAATCAAATAGATTGGGAGAAGGTTAAGACATTGGCTATTGAAGGTGGTTATTTCGTAAGCATCCAACCCCTATTTTGGCGGTTTGACAGATAA
>ULRT01042353.1_pt1 | contig 21104 bp, 20 predicted proteins | sample 1955711 | NCBI WGS metagenome assembly ULRT01 (sample SAMEA4835690, study PRJEB28245) | human gut metagenome | biome: gut microbiome; material: fecal sample | place: Denmark | collected 2008 | reverse complement strand
GCTAAGAACACTTGGGAGAAGGGTCTTACCTACGCTTATCGCGATCGTCGTAACAAGAAGCGCACATTCCGCGCATTGTGGATCCAGCGTATCAACGCTGCTGCTCGCCTCGATGGTATGAGCTACAGCCAGTTGATGGGTGCTCTTCACAAGGCTGGTATCGAGATCAACCGTAAGGTTCTCGCTGACCTCGCTGTTAACAACCCAGAGGCTTTCAAGGCTATCGTTGCTAAGGTGAAGTAATTTGAAAGATTTTTAAAGGAATCCTCAGTTATCTTTGATAGCTGAGGATTTTTCTTTTTCCAGGAATTCCGAAGAAGAAAATCTATGGTGAAACGAAAAAGAGGGTGTGTCATGGACTTATGACACACCCTCTCTTAGTGTATTATAAAGCTTTCCGCTTTACTTCATCAACTCAAGACCTGCCTCAAACTTGGTGGTCTTGCCCATCAACTCTGGCAACTGCTTTACAATCGTCTTGACCATTCCGCCAAAGCCGTTCAGATCGTCATCACCGAGGCTCTCAACCATTTTAACAAGAACCGGATTAGATGCCAATTTTGTAGCAAAATCCTGATTCAGATAGAAGAATGCAGTATTGTTGTCGTTGAAACGAACGTTTACAGGAACACCATCCTTGAAAGCTGCCAGAACTGCACCGATGGCTGCCTGCTTGGCAGGATCTGTGATGGTGCCGGCAATCTTTTCATTGTTCAGGAATACGATGATCTGATTCTCATCTACAATCTTATATGTTGCATAGCCTTCAGCAATCTGCCAGTTTGGAGTGGCAGGTGCCTCTGTATTTGTTTCGCTTAACTTAGCTTCTGCGTATTGAGCGATAATCTTGCCATCTGCAGTGAATGTTACAGACTTCAAGAGGTTTGGCAACAACTGGTTGACCAGGCTTTCTGCCATCTGTGGTGCTGCTGCTGAAGGGATGAAACCCATGATAGGAGGGCAGTCTGCTTCAGTTTCCCAATTCATCTTGAATGAACCTTTCCATGCCGAAGCATTATCAGGATTGTCTGTCTGATTGCCATTGTCGTCATACATGGTTACAGGCTCGAGATTCCAGGTTGCAAGAAGCTTGGAAACGGCTGGCTTTTCTGTGCTGTTGCCTGCATTGAATGTACCATCAGCTGTCTTCAGTTCTACGCTGATGTTCTTGTAGTCTGCAGAAATCTTGGCTGTGAAATCTACCGTCTCTGTGTTGGCATTTTCTGTAGCCTTGGTTACATTTTCATTATAGGTCGCTGTTCCCTGACCTCTCAAAGTGTAACCATCCTGTGCAATAACCGTTGCCTCTGGTACGTTCACGGTTACTCTGCCACTCTTGTCGGTCAAAGTTACCTTGGCTGTTTGATTTCCAGCCTTTTCGATATTCATATCGAAATCTATGAAGTTATAATCTACGCCATCTTCAGTATCAAGCTCCTGGCCCCAGACATTGTAAGTACCTGCCTTAAAAGTGTCCCATACTGTAGGATCATCATCATCGCTGCTACAAGCAGTGAAGAAGCCAAGGGTGCAAACCATGGCCATCAAATAAATAAACTTTTTCATTTTCTTCTCTTTTTTATATTAATAAATATTGATTCTCTCTATATATAATAATGTACGCGTACATTAATATATTGTCTATTTCAGCTGATACGTGATGCCGATGCTGCCGTAGATAGGATACATCGTCTGCTCGATGGTCTCGAAATCTTTCTTGAAGATACCATTTAAGCCCCAGCTCAGGTCGGCGCAGATGCCCCAGCGGTTGTTCAATCGCCAGTCTATTCCGAAATCTACGCCCACCTGCCAGTTGCGCATATCATCGCTGAAATCGTAATCACCACGTTCACCTTCGTCATGACCCAACTTTACCTTCTGTCCGGTAGGATCGCCCTTAGGATGACCTTCCTCCTGGCGGCGCAGGTAACCATCGTATGCCCAGCCCTCAAACTTCTTTGATGTTACATAGCTAACATACGGACCCAACTTGAAACGGAGGTTGTCGCAAATATCGTATGTTGCCTGCAATGGTACTGTGATGAGACTCATATCTACCTTCGTAACCACGTTGCCTGTAAATATACCTTTCAGCTCTTCGCCTCCACGTACTATTCTCATATAATAGTTTTTTACGCCTGCATCAATCTTCATGCCCTTGTTTTCAAAGTGCAGACCTCCAACGAATCCCCATTTGCCTGAAAGTGGGTGATAAGCATCGATACCCAGACTGAAGTTAGGTTGCAGGGTATAGCTGTGCAGTGTACGGATGGTAGCAGGAAGACCGATAGGGGCTGTGCCTCCAATATTATACGCCACGCGAGCCTGATACTGGTAGCCGTGAAGATATTTGTTCCACGAGGTGCGCTTGCTTTCTTCTACCTGCTGGTGCTCCTCAGTCTTCTGATTCTCATTTTCTTCTGCCCATGTAGCAGTGCCCCATGTCAGCAGGAGAGCTAATATTGTTATCTTCTTCATTCTATGTTTTCCTCCTTAGCTTATTTGCAAATCAACTTGAAACTGTCTATCCAAAGGGTACTGCCTACGGCACCCAGGAAGTTAGCTCCATCGGAACTGGATGAACTGACAATAGTGAGACTGTAGCCACCATTCTTCAACTTGATTGGGTCTATGGCTTTCTCATACTCGAAATCTACGCTGAAGTGATGCCATTCCGGTGTGTTTCCAATGGCAATTTTTCCATTGTCATCATGGGTTTCACCTACCAGGGCAAGTGCCACTATCTGTTTGCTGGTCTGTACATTATCTCCGTAGAGCAATACGGCATTTCCCTTTTCATCGATGTTCTCATAGAGTACAGCATAGATGGTTCCGTAGTCATGGCGGTCAAGTTCCTTCATATTCTTGTCGGTGAATTTTTCGCCAGCCTGATACTTATACCATCCTTCTAACTTAGCAGGCTTTGCGCTGAAGCTGAATGGATGACCGAACTTTGTTGCCTTCATTGCATTTAAAAGGGCATCTGTAGCATCAAACTGTCCGATAAAGAGGTTGCCGGCAGCGATAGGCTTGTGTGCCATATCAGCGACCTTGCTGGTGCGCTTAGTAGTGAGCTTCACGCCTTTGCCCTTATAGCCGTCTTTTATCATCACGGTAGGATATTCCTCCGGTTTTGCCGAAGGGTTGCTGATCTGGAATCCAGAGTTTCCTGTTGCCCAGATGTCGAGTTTATTGCCGTTCCAGTTCTCCTGCCAGTTGTAGTATCCTTTGCTGAGGTATGCGTTTTCAAATTCGAATTCTATCTCGTTTGGCATGGTGGTCTGACCCTTCTTGATGCTCACCTGATAGGTGCGGGTCCACTGCTTGTCTTCCGATGTAACCACGTATGTAACAGGACCTTTGGAGAAGTCGTGTACGCTTCCGCTTTCCGGCTGGATGGTGGCTCCCGGGGTGAGTCGGAACATCGGTGCCTGCTTCTTGAGACTGGCGAATGGCTTCATGGTGAATTCTATCTTGTCTTGGTCGCTCTGCACGTTGACGAGCGTATCCGATGCGTTTGTGAACCACAGCTTCATCCAGCTTCCTGGGTGGATGTATGCCTGCTCGATGTCGCATTCGGCATTGAGGGGTTCATCCTTGAAGCATGAACTGAGTGATAGGGCGCAAACCGTCGATAAAGATAGCGTTATAAATTTTCTAAAACCCATTGTCTTCATATCCTTTTCTTTTATTACATAAGAATCTCTATCTTTTGTTATAAGATTCTTTTCTTTATTATATATGAGCGTTATCTTTTTGGGATATCCGCTGATGATTCATTTTTCTGGTTGCAAAGTTACGCTGAAAACTTGAAAAAGCCAAACATTTTTCACTTTATTTGCATATTATTTATGTTTCTGATTATTTGTTAGATGGGGTAGGAAAAAAAGAAGACTGGGCATCCCTTTTGGAATGCTCAGTCTTGATTTTAGAAATTTACATTGTCGCCTCCGCTGCCTTCGCCGTCTCCGGTGTTATCCTTTCCGGTGTCTCCTGATGGGGTGTTGCCGCCGCTTGGGTTGTCCTTGTCGGTGCCGCCGGAGGTATCACCGGTATTGTCCTTATCGGTTCCACCTGAAGTTCCGCCACCTGAAGTTCCGCCTGAAGTTCCGCCGCCATTTTCCTTGTCTTCGATGCCGTTGTACTCGGTCATCTCCTCCATCTTGATGCCACTGAGCATCGGCTTTACTCGCTTGCCCTGGTCCATGACAGAGTAAGGTGAGTAGATGATGTACATAGCCTTGATGTTGGCTGAGGTGAACTTCTTGGCGCTTACGGCTGGGGAAGTTCTGATGCCGAGCTTGAAGCTTCCGAAGTTGTCGAGCACTACCTTGTTACCTTCGGCGATGTTGGCGGAGATCTCTGTCATCAGGGCGTTGATCACGGCCAGGATGTCCGGTTCGGTAACGGTGCATCGCTCAGTGATATTCTTGGCGATGGCGCTGGTGTGCACCACTCTGTTCACTACTGCTCTACCGTAGATCATTCCCCTGGTAGGGGAGTTCTTGCGGTTGTTTTTCACTTTTCTGAATTTTGCCATACTCATTTAGATTTAAAGGGTTAAACATTCATTTTTCTTTCTTCATCTGATATTTTTCCGCAGAATCTGCATTAGCTACCCATGCACGAGGTTACCCCCAGGGTGGTGGCAATCGCCGTGAGAATAGAAATCGCAATCTGGATAACGGTTTTCCATGTGTCTTTCTTCATTTTGTATCTCCTTTCTGTTTATTTTAATGTTATTAGAAAAATTTACATCTCTTTTTATCAGGTTATTAGAAAATTTTACATCAATACCTGCTGACGGTTCTTCCGCCGCATGGTGTAGCTTACGTGCAGCCAGCGGTGCTTGCCGGGAGAGGCGCCGCGAGGCTCCAGGATCAGCTGGTCGAAGGTGCAGCTCGATTCTATGAATTTTCTGTACTTCGCCAGAATCTCCTCGTTCGGGATGAAGATGTCGGCAGCCTCGCCCAGGGTATGCTGACTGCCCGGTACGCCATGCACGGCGAGGTTGAGCTGCGGACAGCGATACCCGCTCGTGATGGTGATGATGCCGCAATGCAGACGAAGTGGTTCCAGCACCTGCTCGCACAGCATCATCAGACGGATGATGACCATGGAGCTTTGTGGAGTGTTGTCGATGCCATACTTGATGGCGGTGCCCGAGCGGAGAAACTCTCCGAGGGCGAAGTGAGTGGAGAGGAGCATCTGCTGCATCCTCTCCAGTTCTAACATTGTGTGTGTTTCCATAAGCATTATTGATTGGTTTACGATGCAAAGATACGAAATTTTTTGGGGTTTGTCAAGGGTTTGGGGGTTACTGCGAGGGTTACATTGAGGGTTACCGCATTTCGGAATACAATAGAGCCTCTTTTGGGTCAGAAATGAGCCTAACGTAACGTTTGTTTTAGGCTCATTTCATCGCCAAAAGAGGCTCTATTGCAGGGTAAAAGAGCCTCTATTTCAAGCCAATAGAGGCTCTTTTCATTCAGAACAGTTTCCTCTCATTCTGAAGAAGCAGAAGAGGCTCTTTTCAGCTTTCTCCTCCTTCCATGATCAGCAGCTCGATGATTCGGCAGGGAGGATTCTTCTGCAGCTGCTCCATGTAGAATCTCGTGATGCTGTCGGGGTAGATGCTGTTGCGCTGCTCCATGCCCCTGAGCTTGCTCAGCGCCTTATCCGGATGATTGGGTGGGGGAATGCAGCTTTTCTGGAAGAACTGGCGGTAGAGCTTCTGCAGGGGGATGGGGCGCAGGAGATCATCGTGCCACTCATCGCCCACGTCCTCCTCGCCGCTGCCCCTCACCATCACATAGTCGCTTACATCGTGTACGAACTCGATGATCCATCTCTTGGGACATCGCCACTCCCGGATGCCCGATTCCTGATCCAGCATCCACTTATAGTCGTCGAGCATCTGCTCGTGGGCACGGGCTCTCAGCTCGTTGTACTCTTCTCTTGTCATAGGCGTATCGTTTTTTGAAATTCACTATCTCCAGGGTTCATCGTCCTTCGCCAGCACCTTGCCCTGCATCGCCTCGGCTATGCAGTCGTTTTCCGATTCCCTTTCGTCGTATCTGCCGCAGGGCTGGCGCACGTAGTACACCTTTCCGGGATGGCAGAACTCCTGGTCTCTCACCTTCAGCATCTCTACGATGGTAAACATCTTGCCCTCCTCGGGCTTCGAGATTCGGTTTACGGTGAGCAGGAAGTCGGCAAGGTTAGCCCACTGGGCACTGCCCGCTACGGAGTAGATATCCAGCGGCGGAAAGGCCTCGTGACCGTCCTTGTACTGTATTCTCGGGTGAGCCACCACCACCGTCCAGATGTGGCGCGTACGGCTCCATGCCTGCAGCTTCGTCAGCATCAGTCTCACCTTCTCCGTCTCCGTGGCACGGCTGCCGCCCTCGGTCATGTTGATGAACACATACGGGTCTATCACCAGATAATCTATCTTCTGCTTCTTGCGGTTCATCATCGCCTCCATCATTCCGATGATGTAGTTGCTGTCGGGCAGACGGGTCTTCGTGTCGAAATCCACCATGTGCTCCGACAGGTAATCCAGCACCCTCTGGTTCTCCTGCCTTGCCTCTTTGGGCGATTCTGCGCCGTCCATGTCCTCCGTGTTCCTCACCCCCAGGGCTATGCGGGCAATCTCCCTCACGTGCTTGCCCTTGATAGGTTTCTCGAACGAGAAGAACGCCACGCGCTTCTGGTTGTGGTACATCAGATGCGCCATCAGGCAGTTGAGGAAATCCGTCTTTCCCGAGTTAGGGCGACCGGTGAGGATGATGAGTCCGCCCTCGGAAGTGGGGTGGAAGATGCCGTCAGTGAGTCCGCCCATGCCCACCTCGTAGCCACGGTCGTAGTTGCCCATCATGATGTCGAGGATGTCTTCCTTGTGCTCGGAGAGGTCGTAGATGTCGGCATCGCTGATGCCCTGCGCTTCGCTGATGATTCGCTGCACCTCGCGGCTTCCGAAGGCATCATATACCTCGCTGATGTCCTTCTTGCCCTGTGGCAGCGTGGTAACCTTGGCGCGGGTCTGGTATTGCTCTATCAGGAGTTTCACCAGTCGGCGGCCCGGACGGTCGGTATCGCCGCAGATGATGATTTCGCCCGCCTGCTGAATCCACTCGTCGAAAGCCTCGTGACTCTCCTCGATGTTGGTGCTGGCGCCGTTGGCGATGCTCAGCACGTAGGGGAATCCGCAGGTCATCAGCGTGAGTCGGTCCTTTTCGCCCTCGGTGATGATGAGCTGGCGGATGGGCTGAGCGTCGGGGCGGAGCAGGTTGATGCTGTCGATGCCGTAGGGGGCGCAGGGCTTGGTGGGGGAAACCTGGCAGAAGAGCTTGCTCCACTCGCCGGTGACGGGGTGCTGCTGCACGGAGCGGAACTTCACGTTGATGATCTTGCCGTCCAGGTAGTTGCAGTAGACGATGGCAGGCACCATCTCCACGCCTTTCGGGTCCTCGCTTTTGGAGTCATTCGCCGTCTGCTTCATCCATGCGCACATCACTCCTTCCTGAACGATGATGTCGGGCGAGATCTTCATAGCCTGGATGTATCGCTGCACCATTGACTGGAGCGAGGCGAGTTCGCTGGCGATAATCAGGGGACGGGCCTTGGGATGGCGCGAGAGGAGGTCGGCGGGGTGGAAGTGGTCGATGAACTGCTGCTGATCTTCCTGGGTCTTGAAGGGGTAGATGGGGTAGAGCCAGGATCGGGTTTCGGCATCTATCTCGATGAAGTCGTCGGGCAGCATGGGCACGTAGTCTTTGGCCTTGTGTTCATCCTGCTGCTTTTTCTGGGCATTGGCGTAGTAGTTTCCGTTCACCTTACCGCTGCCCTTTCCGAGGAGCGATTTCATCTCCTCCAGGTATCCGCTCCAGTTGCACGACCAGCAGTGGATCAATCCGTTATCCACCTTGATGAAGCAGCGTGTCTTTCCGCATTTCGGGCAGGTAACTTGGATATCGAGCTTTCCTCGGGCCATCAGCTTTATGGTTTTCTGGCTGATGTCCTTCAGGTGATTGAGGAGGGCCTTGAGGGGTGGAGCATCGTTTGAAGGAGCTGATGAGGAGGATGCATCATCGTTTGAAGGGGATGATGTTGCGAATGAAGCATCATTTGCTGTAGATGATGAACCTGATGAAGCTGAATCAGCAGGGATGATGCCGCTCAGCATTTGATTGTATCTCAGAAAGAGTAGCTTCTCTTCATCTGAGAGATTCTTCATGATTTCTTTGAAGTCGGTAGCATAGTAACGTGGCTTCTCATTTTTGTTTTGATTTTGTTGGTCTTCTTCCATGTTTTTAGGATTTTTATGTTGTTGTTTTATGTTGTTGTTTTATTGTTAGCACCCACACGCCCTGAACCAACGGTCACCGGCCGAAGGGAAAGGTAAAGGGCAGAAACTTTAATTGAATTACTTTGGAACAACCCAGGTGTGTGAGAATTTGTTCCAGGCAGCGTTGCCGGATGGCCTCGGAGCAGCATCCTGTGGTATTCGATGCTGCTCCGGAGTTCCATCACATCGTGTCGTATCATAGAATCGCTGTTTCGATGCCTTGTCCTGATACTCGAAATTCGAGATAGGTCGGTACTGCCGCATCATTTCTGCTGCATGCAGCTTGAGGTACTTGGTGGCATCATTCACGGCACGCATGATATTCTTCTGCATGAAATCGTATTTGATGAGATTGGCGAGCCAGATGCTTTTGCCCACCGGGTTCTTGATGTTCATCAATGCCTTGCTGTTCTTGAGCAGATAGGGATACAGATAGTCGTTGAAGAAAGTGTTTGTAGCCATGTTGGTAGGGCAGGCATCCTCTGGATTTATGTAGAGATTCGGATTAAGCTTCTGCGTAATTTCATTCACGGGCTTTACCACCTTGGCGTAAGCATCCGGGTCGGTTCCGATGTAGTTGAGGAGCGCCTTGGCTGCTGCTTCTACCTCCTTCTCGTACTCGGCCGTGCAAGTTTTGCACCCCATTACATTCTTGCTTATATTTTTCTTTTTATTATTTTTCTTTTTATTATATATATTATTATTAATAATGGGGTGCAAGGTTTGCACGCTTTCATTCAAATCGTGGTTGTTTCCCATGTCTTTCTCGTCGCTGACATGCCAGATCGGAGTGTAAAAAGCCATGAGATTCTGCTCGGTATGAGGCTTCTCATCATTCTTCCAGATGAATCCGAATCCTGAGCATCTGAGCAGGATTTCCACGAAATCATGTCGGCTATGGAATCGCAGTCCCTCTACGATATCAGAAAATCTGTTGCTGTCATACAGTTTCTGCTGATTCATCCATGCCGGTTCTCCGAAGTAGAGCATCAGCATTTTGCGGATCTGCGTATCCGTCAGCCCGCTGGTATGCCAGCTGGCGATGAGTCTTCGCTCCGTCTTGATATCGATGCAGGTGGTAAGCGGCTGGATGGTGTAGCAGGTGTCATTGCTGGTTGTGCTGTTTTTCATTTCAATTTACCATTTACGTTAGTGAATTTATTGAAGTAGAATACATTCAGTTCGTTAAGCTTATCCAGGCTCTTGAGGGAGTGTGTCAGATGATAACCTAATGTTCCGAATGCTTTACGAAAATCCTTTCTCATCTCGTTGATATCTTCTTTGCTCATGTTATCAATTACCCCATGGAAGCCTCCTTCCTTTTTCTTGCAGTCGTCTTCAAACTCCGGGTGTGTGTTGAGGGGTGGTTCCAGGAGGAGGATGCACACGGCAATGCGCTCGATAGCTTCCGTTGACAGGCAGCAGTTGTCGGGTACGTTCTGGTATTTGTTGAATGCCATGTTGTGTATTCCACTTATCTCGTGAAAGGCTGATTTCTTAATATCGTATTTCTCAATCAACATTCGGATAAATCGGCTGATGTTCAAGGTTTCAGCTTTACGCATCTCCCATCTTGTGGTGTAGCCAATGAGCTTTTCGGCCTTCTCTGCATCATATTTAATGTAGATGGTAGCCTTGGGTCTTGGTCTGTTTTCTGTGTTCTTTTTCATTACTTTTGTTTAATGCAAAGGCGACATTGCCTTACGCATTGCAAAAAAATGAAAATTCCGTAACATAGCCAAAGAGATGAATACTTCGTGACTATAGTAGATGAAGTGATAAAAATATTTTTTTGCCCCTTGATACTGCGAGATTTAACAGAAATAATTTGGTGGTTTCGGATAATTGGCGTATATTTGCAGGATAGGAGTTAAAACAATTCTTTCAATTAATAAATAGTAAGTTATGATGGTATATGTTGCAAATCCACTTTATGATGCCGTGTTCAAATACCTGATGGAGGACGAGCGCATCGCTAAGACCATTCTTTCGGCACTCTTGCAAAAGGAGGTGCTGGAGGTAAAGATGCGCCGCAACGAATACAGCAATATCAATCGCAATGCCATTTCCATGTTCAGAATCGACTTTGCCGCCAAGGTGAAGGAGAAGGATGGTTCACAGAAACTGATTCTTGTCGAACTGCAGAAGACATGGCTTGAGACGGAAACTTTACGCTTCCGCCAATATCTCGCCTTGCAATATAACAACAAGGAGAATATGACGAAAGAATCTGACAATAAGTATGCTCTTCCTACTGTTGCCGTGTATCTGTTGGGTCATCGTGTAGGTGAAATCAATGAGCCTGTGGTCTATGCCCAGCATCGCATTTACGACTACGAGGGTAAGGAGGTGGTGCTTGATCAGCCAGATCCGTTTGTGGAGAGTCTGCAGCACGACAGCATCATCGTACAGATTCCTTTGCTAAGAGGCAAGGTGAATAATCACTTGGAGAGAGTGCTGAGTGTCTTCGACCAGACTCTTGCTTACGAGGAGGATAGGAGAGTATTGAGAGTAGATGAATCGCAGTATGCTGGTGATGGTGAAATGGAATATATTGTTCATAGACTTCAGTCGGCTGCCGCTGATCCTGAAATGCGTTATCAGATGAATGCTGAAGCTGAGTTCTTCAAGGCTTTAGAGGATCGTGATACTGCGATTATGGAGCAGGCAAAACTTATTGAAAAGAAGGATGCCGATCTTCTTGAACAAGAGAAGGCCATCAAGCAGAAGGATGCCGACCTTCTTGAGCAAGAGAAGGCCATCAAGCAGAAGGATGCCGACCTTCTTGAACAAGAGAAGGCCATCAAGCAGAAGGATGCTGACCTGTTTGAGCAGCAGGAGATGCTGAGACGTATGGTAGAAAATCTGACTAAGAATGGTATGGATGATGCTACGGTGATGAAAATGACAGGATTGACTGAAGAGCAGATTAGAAAGTTAAAATAATTCCCCACCCACACACAAAAAAAAGGGGACTGAAATCTCAGAATTGAAATTTCAGTCCCCTTAAAATTTTTATTTAGCTAATGAATAGCAAATGCTTTATCTGCAGGAGATTAAGCCTTGCCCTCCATCTGAGCCTTCAACTTAGCAAGAGCATCGATGTCGCCGAGTGAAGTACCAGCAGCTACGTTGTTGATAGCTGGAGTCTCGTTCTTGCGACCACCGTTACCACGCTTGTGAGCTGGCTTAGCGATTGGCTCGTCCTTGCCCTCCTCGAATGTACGAGAGTGAGAGAGGATGATACGCTTTGTCTCCTTAACGAACTCGATTACCTTGAAGTCGAGCTCCTCGCCCTTCTTAGCCATTGAGCCGTCCTCCTTGGTGAGGTGCTTTGGAGTAGCGAAGCCTTCGCCACCCTCTGCGAGAGCAACTACAGCACCCTTATCCATCATCTCAACGATGGTACCCTTGTGTACAGAACCTGGAGTGTAGATTGTCTCATACTCATCCCATGGGTTCTTCTCCAACTGCTTGTGGCCGAGGCTCAAGCGGCGGTTCTCCTTGTCGATCTCGAGAACTACTACGTCGATAGTAGCACCTACAGATGTGAACTCAGATGGGTGCTTAATCTTCTTAGTCCAAGAGAGGTCAGAGATGTGGATCAAACCATCAACACCCTCCTCGAGCTCTACGAAGATACCGAAGTTAGTGAAGTTGCGAACCTTAGCAACATGCTTGCTGCCGATAGGGAACTTAGTCTCGATGCACTCCCATGGATCAGCCTTGAGCTGCTTGATACCGAGGCTCATCTTACGCTCAGCGCGGTCGAGAGTCAAGATAACAGCCTCTACATCGTCGCCAACCTTCATGAAGTCGTTAGCTGAACGGAGGTGCTGGCTCCAAGACATCTCAGAAACGTGGATCAAGCCCTCTACACCTGGAGCAATCTCAACGAATGCACCGTAGTCAGCCATAACCACTACCTTACCCTTCACGTGATCACCTACCTTGAGGTTTGGATCAAGTGCATCCCATGGATGTGGAGTAAGCTGCTTCAAACCGAGAGCGATACGCTTCTTCTCCTCATCGAAGTCGAGGATAACAACGTTGATCTTCTGGTCGAGAGCTACAACCTCATGTGGATCGCTTACGCGGCCCCAAGAGAGGTCTGTGATGTGGATCAAACCGTCAACACCGCCGAGGTCAACGAATACACCGTAAGTAGTGATGTTCTTAACGGTACCCTCGAGGATCTGACCCTTCTCGAGCTTGCCGATGATCTCCTTACGCTGCTGCTCGAGCTCCTGCTCGATGAGAGCCTTGTGAGATACAACGACGTTGCGGAACTCCTGGTTGATCTTTACAACCTTGAACTCCATTGTCTTGCCTACGAATACGTCGTAGTCGCGTATAGGGTGAACGTCGATCTGGCTTCCTGGCAAGAAAGCCTCGATACCGAAGACGTCAACGATCATACCGCCCTTAGTGCGGCACTTGATGTAACCCTGGATGATCTCCTCGTTCTCGAGAGCAGCGTTAACACGCTCCCAAGACTTGCTGAGGCGAGCCTTCTTGTGAGAGAGTACCAACTGACCCTTTGCGTCCTCCTGGTTCTCTACGTAAACCTCAACCTTGTCGCCTACCTTGAGGTCTGGGTTGTAACGGAACTCAGAAGCTGGAATGATACCATCGCTCTTGTAGCCGATGTTTACGATAACCTCTTTCTTATCAACAGAGATTACGGTACCCTCAACCACCTGGTGCTCAGTTACCTTGTTAAGTGTTTCGTCATAGGCCTTCTCGAGGTCTGTTTTGCTGACGCCTGCGTTTGTGCCATTCTCGAACTCATCCCAATTGAAGTCGTCGAGTGGCTGTACGTTCTTAAAATTTGACATAAAAAATAATTAAAAAATTTAAATTAATAAAGTTTGACTTTATATATTGTTGAAATCGGGCGCAAAATTACTCATTTTCTTTGAGTTACAAGCATTTGTGTTTGTTTTTCTTCGGTTTATTAATGATATTTAACTAAATGGGGCGGTTTGAGGGCATTTTTGCCGCTTTCTACATTATATATTAGAGGGGTGTACCTTTTATTGGGGGATTACAAATCCCCCGGTTTTAATAGGTCGAACCTTATTTTACGGCGGATTACAAATCCGCCGGGACGCCTGGCCGATTGCCCATTCGTACTGCGGATTTGCAATCCGCAGTAAAGGGGGATGCTTTGTGCTGGCATTCGGCTCCGAAAATTTCAGTTGCATGAATTTTGCGTTAAATTCATTAAAAAAATGCACGGAAATGATTGTTATTACAAATATTTTGTTACCTTTGCCCTCGTTTATGAAAATATGAACTAACGATTGAGTAGATATGACACTAGTCATTTTAACCATACTGATCCTGGCCTGCGTGCTCATTGCAACTGAGAACGTGACCAAAGTAAACCGTGCTGCCGTGGCTATCTTCGCCGGAACGGTGGGATGGGTGCTGTATATATGCTTCGGTATGGACTTCGTAACTAGCGAGCATTCAGCGGATTATACCCGCTTCCTCAATTTCAGCGAAATGGAATCAACCAGTACTTCCGTCAAGTACTTCATCTCCCGAAACATCTTCCTTCCACAGGTGGGTAGGGCAGCGGAGATCGTGATGTTCCTGCTCGCTACGATGACGATCGTAGAAATCCTCAACAACAACGGCTGTTTCGACTTCGTGCGCCAGTTGCTTCGCACACGCAGCAGCAAGAAGATGCTGTGGACACTCGCCATCGTTACATTTCTGATTTCCATCAATCTCGATAACCTCACTACCACTGTGATGATGCTTACCATGATGCATGGCATCATCCCGAGCAGAAGACAGAGAATGGTGTATGGAAGCGCCATCCTCGTAGCTGCCAACTGTGGCGGTGCGCTCACCGTGATTGGTAACCCGGAAGGTCTGGTACTCTGGAATTCAGGGGCTGTTACAGCCACCGTTTTCTCCTTTTCATTGCTCCTCCCTTGTCTTGCAGCGTGGTTGATTCCAACCCTGCTGATGCAGCGTATGCTGCCCGAAAGAGTTGAGACAGAGTGGATTGTGATGCCTTTCCGTGGCGATGACACCCGCCTGAACAAGTGGCAGAGATTGCTGATGCTCCTCGTGGGAATCGGCGGTCTGTGGTTTATCCCTACCTTCCATAACATCACCAAGCTCAGCCCGTTCCTGGGCGCCCTGTGCGTGCTCAGCGTACTCTGGATTGTGAACGAAATCTTCAATCGCAAGCTCATGAACATGGATGCGATGGTGGAGCGTCGTACCCCTAGAGTGCTGCAATACGGTGTGATTCAGATGATTCTCTTCGTGATGGGAATGATTCTCGCCGTGGGCGTGGTGAAGGAGACGGGTGCCTTCTATGACCTCTCTAGCTGGCTGGGAACCAGCGAGGAGCACCCTAATGTATGGCTGCATGGCGTGGCTGCCGGAGTGCTGAGTACGGTACTCGACAACTTTGCCACCGCCATGAACTTCTTCTCATTGCACGATGTGATGGGATTGGGTGATCCTACCTATGCCATGGATTCGGTATATAATACCAACGGTCTCTACTGGCAGGTAATCGCTTACTGCGTAATGGCAGGAGGCAATGTGCTGGGCATCGGTACCATCAGCGGTCTCGCCCTGATGAAGATGGAGCATATGCGCATGGGCTGGTTCTTCCGCAATATCGGATGGAAGGCCCTCGTGGGTGGCGTGGCTGGCCTCGTTATCCTCTGGCTCTCGCACACCCTGATGGGAAGAGCCGTTTACTTAATGATTTAAACAACCATATCTGAAGAAGAAAAAGAAAGAATCTGAAGACGAAAGAGATTCGGAAGATTCAAAAAGAATGAATCTGAAGACGGAAGAGATTCTGGAAGTTCTAAAGAAGAAAAAGGGGATGTAACACGCATCCCGGAACCAACAAGAAAGCATATTTTTTTTATTAATGTATCACTAATATATAATATAATAAGGTATATATAGTTATGGCAAAGATTAAGACTATAGGTATTTTGACTTCTGGAGGCGATGCTCCTGGTATGAACGCAGCGATCCGTGCGGTAACCCGTTCGGCTATCTACAACGGATTCACCGTGAAGGGTATCTATCGTGGTTACGATGGACTGATCAACGACGAGATCAAGACTTTCACCACTGAGAACGTGAGCGGTATCATCGGTACCGGCGGTACGATGCTGAAGACTGCACGTTCTAAGGAATTCATGACAGCAGAGGGCCGACAGAAGGCTTTCGAGAATATCCAGAAAGAGGAAATCGATGCTCTGGTTGTAATCGGTGGTAACGGTTCGCTCACCGGTGCGATGAACTTCGCAAGTGAGTTTGATGTCTGCTGCATCGGTCTGCCTGGTACTATCGACAACGACCTCTATGGCACTGACAACACCATCGGTTACGATACTACGATGAACACCATCGTAGAGTGTGTGGACCGTATCCGTGATACTGCGCAGAGCCACGAGCGTATCTTCTTCATCGAGGTGATGGGCCGTGATGCCGGATTCCTGGCACAGAACTCAGCTATCGCCAGCGGTGCAGAGGCTGCCATCATCCCAGAGGATTCTACCGATGTTGACCAGTTGGCTCAGTTCATGGAGCGCGGTATCCGCAAGTCTAAGAAGAGCTGTATCGTCATCGTGTCTGAGAGTCCTAAGTGCGGTGCGCTCTACTATGCCGACCGTGTACGCAAGGAGTTCCCTGAGTTCGACGTGCGTGTATCTATCCTCGGTCACCTGCAGCGTGGCGGTCGCCCATCAGCCCGTGACCGTATCCTCGCCAGCCGTACCGGTTGCGGTGCCATCGAGGCTATCATGCAGGGTCAGCGCAACGTGATGATCGGTGTCCGCAACAACGAGGTGGTTTACGTACCACTTTCTGAGGCCATCCGTTCAGACAAGCCATTCGACCGCAAGCTGATCAAGGTATTGGATGAGTTGAGCATCTAATGTTGTTATCGGCATTGCTAATAGTAAATGTATCAAAGGTAAAAATGGTTTAAACGGAACTAAAAAAGTTTTAAAACGGAGCAAAATACAAACAAAACTTCCGAAAAATTTGCGGCTTCCGTAAATTGTTGTTACTTTTGCAGGCGTATAACGAAATTCGTGATTCGGGCTTCAATTCCCGACATCACGAACCTCGGATACCAAAAGAACGAAATATAAATATTAAAAAATAAATTTTTAAACTAATAAGCTTATGTCACAAGTAAGTGGACGCATCTCGCAGATTATCGGTCCGGTTATCGACGTATATTTCGATACCAAGGGCGAGAACCCTGAGAAGGTGCTTCCTAAAATTCACGAAGCTCTGAAGGTGAAACGCCCAGACGGACGCGACCTGGTCATCGAGGTGCAGCAGCACATCGGTGAGGATACAGTTCGCTGCGTCGCCATGGACAATACCGACGGCTTGCAGCGTGGCTTGGAAGTTGCCGTTACAGGTAACCCAATCATGATGCCTGCCGGAGAGCAGATCAAAGGCCGTATGATGAATGTAATCGGACAGCCTATTGATGGTATGAACGAATTGGACATGAAGGGTGCTTATCCTATCCACCGCGAGGCTCCGAAGTTTGACGAGCTCTCTACGCACAAGGAGATGCTTGCCACCGGTATCAAGGTGATCGACCTGCTCGAGCCTTACATGAAGGGTGGTAAGATCGGTCTCTTCGGTGGTGCCGGTGTAGGTAAGACCGTGCTCATCATGGAGTTGATCAACAACATTGCCAAGGGACACAACGGTTACTCCGTATTCGCTGGTGTAGGTGAGCGTACCCGTGAGGGTAACGACTTGATTCGAGATATGCTCGAGTCTGGCGTTATCAAGTATGGCGAGAAGTTCCGTAAAGCTATGGAAGAAGGTAAGTGGGATCTCTCGCTCGTTGACCCTGAGGAGCTTGCCAAGAGTCAGGCTACCTTGGTGTATGGTCAGATGAATGAGCCACCTGGGGCACGTGCTTCAGTAGCGCTTTCAGGTTTGACTGTTGCCGAGGAGTTCCGTGACCACGGAGGCAAGAACGGTGAGGCTGCCGACATCATGTTCTTCATCGATAACATCTTCCGTTTCACCCAGGCTGGTTCTGAGGTATCTGCGCTCTTGGGCCGTATGCCATCAGCCGTAGGTTATCAGCCAACACTGGCTTCTGAGATGGGTGCCATGCAGGAGCGAATCACTTCTACCAAGAATGGTTCCATCACCTCAGTACAGGCTGTTTATGTGCCTGCCGACGACTTGACCGACCCTGCTCCAGCCACCACCTTTACTCACCTGGATGCCACCACAGAGCTTTCGCGTAAGATTGCATCTCTGGGTATCTATCCTGCCGTAGATCCACTGGGTTCTACCTCTCGTATCCTCGACCCACTGATTGTGGGCAAGGCTCACTACGACTGTGCACAGCGAGTAAAGCAGTTGCTGCAGCGTTACAACGAGTTGCAGGATATCATCGCCATCCTCGGTATGGATGAGCTTTCTGATGAGGATAAGTTGACCGTGAACCGTGCACGCCGTGTACAGCGTTTCCTGAGTCAGCCATTCACCGTAGCAGAGCAGTTCACCGGTCTGAAGGGTGTGATGGTACCTATCGAAGAGACTATCAAGGGCTTCAACGCCATCCTCGACGGCGAGGTGGATGACCTGCCAGAGCAGGCATTCCTCAACGTAGGTACTATCGAGGATGCGAAGGAGAAGGCTAAGCAGTTGCTCGCAGCAGCACAGGCGTAATCTTTAAATCCACGGCTTATGTTACAGCTAAAGATAGTATCTCCTGAGAAAGTAGTCTTCCAGGGTGAGGTAGAGAGCGTACTGGTTCCGGGAACCCTCGGCTCGTTCGAGATTCTCAAGGATCACGCGCCTATCATCTCTTCGCTCGAAGTGGGCAAGGTAGAATACACCACCAGGGAAGGCAAGCAGGCAATGAACATCAAGGGCGGATTCGTGGAATGTAAGAAAAACGAAGTAAGCCTTTGCGTAGAAGTATAAAATTAAGAATTCATAATTCTCAATATTGACAAGACAGAACAATGGAAAAAGATGAAAAGATGCGCTTGCAGGCTATCAGGCAGGCAGGTATCAAGTACAAGCAGATTTCTCTGTGGATGACAGCAGCCATGGCGCTCGCCATCCTCTTCAGCTGCAGAATCTCTGCACAATGCGATGATATCATTGCCCAGGTGGTTAACCCGCTGATAGTGAGTGCGATATTCTCACTCGTTGCAAGTACTGCTTATGGCGAAGCCTGGAAGGCTGTGGCTAAATCATCTCCCGCCAATCTCGCCAAGTTCTACCTGGCGGCACTGGTCTTGAAGCTGATGGCTGGTACGCTGGTGTTCCTCATCTACGTGCTGGTATGCGACAGGCAGAACATCCTGGGGTTCACCGTTATCTTCGCCCTGTTCTATGTCATGCTTCTCGTGTTCGACTGCATCTACTTCGCTCGGGTAGAGAAAAAGAGCCGCCTCTCTTAATGCGGCTCGAGACAAATAATTAATAAACAAAGTAAGAATTAAAGAATATGAAACATCTCAAGCAATTCCTCTTGATGGCGATGCTGCTCTTCACGCTGGCACCTCTGCAGGTATCGGCCAAGGAAAACATCGACGTGAAAGAGATATTGTGGGGTCATATCAAGGATTCTTATGAATGGCATATCACAAAGGTGGGAGACCATCCCGTAGTGATTCATCTGCCTGTCATCGTAAACACCACCACAGGCTGGCACGTGTTCTGCAGCAGCGAATTCTCGGAAGAGAAGGATGCCAACGGAGACCGTCCCGGACCTTTCAACCTGGTGATCAAGAACGCTGATGCGCAGGCGAATCCCAACAAGATAGTAGAGAAGGTGGGAGGCCAGGAGGTTCGTCCTCTCGACATCTCCATCACGAAGACCGTTTGCGTGCTCTTCATCGATGCTATCATCCTGTTGCTCTGTGTCCTGATACCAGCCCGCTGGTGCAGGAACCACAAGGTGGATGACCCTGCACCAAAGGGATTTGTGGGACTGATGCACATGTTCATCATGTCGGTATATACCGATGTGATTGAGGCCACCCTGGGTAAGGAAGCCCCAAAGTACGCACCATGGTTGCTTACTTGCTTCTTCTTTATCTTCGTGGCGAACATCATGGGTATCGTACCATTCCCTCCAGGTGGTGGTAACCTGACGGGTAATATCGCCTGCACCGTATTCTTCGGTGTAACGACATTCCTGATCACCAACTTCACCGGTACCAAGGAATACTGGAAGGATATCTTCTGGCCAGAGGTACCAACGTGGTTGAAGGTGCCAGTGCCACTGATGCCATTCATCGAGCTCTTCGGAATCTTTACGAAACCGCTGGCTCTGATTATCCGACTCTTCGCCAACATGATGGCGGGTCACGCCATCGCACTTTCGTTTGCGGCTATCATTTTCATCATGTTCAACATCAGTGAGAATGCTATCGCCAACTATGTGGCAGGTACGGGTATGACAATAGTAAGTGTTGCGATGAGCGCCTTTATGATGCTCCTCGAAGTATTGGTAAGCTACATTCAGGCATTGGTATTCACCATGCTGAGTGCAGTATTCATCTCGCTGGCTCATGTAAAGTCTCATGAGGCTGAGCCAGAGGTAGTGAAGTAATTTTATAATTACGGAATCTACATTCAATTAAACATAAAAATAAAATAAAGAAAATATTAACAACTTAAATTATTAAGATTATGTTATCACTTTTATTAGCAGCAGAGATTGCAAAGTTGGGTGCCGCAGTAGGTGCAGGTTTGGCCGCTATTGGCGCAGGTATTGGTATCGGTCGCATTGGTGGCCAGGCTATGGACGCTATGGCTCGTCAGCCAGAGAAGATGGGCGATCTCCGTTCTTCTATGATCATCGCAGCTGCGTTGGTTGAGGGTGTTGCATTCTTCGCAGTCATCATCGCCATCTTGGCTATCGTTATGTAATAAAAAGGAATATCACCCTTCCCGCCGCGATTCATTCTCACGAATCTGTAGAATGGCCCGATATCTGATGCTCTCGGGATTTGTTCTCTCTTTGTGAGGGCGGGTGGGTGACCTTTTCCAGAGTTAATTAAAATAAAACGTTTAAGTAAAACTTTAACTAGTATATATGGATTTATTGATTCCTGATAGCGGTTTGCTTTTTTGGATGACACTGGTCTTCATCATCGTCTTCATTATCCTCTGGAAGGCTGGATTTCCAGCCATCATCAAGATGGTGACCGATCGTAAGGCCTTCATCGACGAGAGCCTGAAGAAAGCTCACGAAGCCAACGAGAAGCTTGCCAATATCCAAAAAGAAGGTGAATCCATCTTGCAGGAAGCTCGCGAGAAGCAGGCTGCCATCCTCAAGGAGGCTGCCGATACCCGCGATGCCATCGTAGAGAAAGCACAGGACAAGGCTCGCGAAGAGGGCGCTCGTCTGCTCTCTGATGCCAAGGCACAGATTGAGACAGAAAAGCAGAACGCCATCCGCGAAATCCGTGGACAGGTTGCCGAGCTCTCTGTACAGATTGCAGAAAAAGTGCTCAAGGCTAAGCTCTCTGACGACAAGGCACAGATGGATATGATAAATCGACTGCTGGACGAGGTTTCTTCTGACAACAAACAGTAAAGCTTATGGATATCGGTGTAATATCGGTGCGTTATGCCCGTGCCCTCATCAAGGCAGCACTCGGCATGAAGCTCGAAGATCAGGTGTACCAGGAGATGCAGACGCTCTACACGAGCTACATCGACGTGCCTGAACTGAGATTTACGATAGACA
>ULRT01050863.1_pt1 | contig 21606 bp, 15 predicted proteins | sample 1955711 | NCBI WGS metagenome assembly ULRT01 (sample SAMEA4835690, study PRJEB28245) | human gut metagenome | biome: gut microbiome; material: fecal sample | place: Denmark | collected 2008 | reverse complement strand
GCGGCGGTGAGGTTCATGAAGGGGAAGGTGATGGCGAGACCTGAGATGGCCATGGCTCCCACTCCCTGACCGATGAATACGCGGTCAACAATGTTGTAGAGCGAGGCGGCTGTCATCGCAATCATCGCTGGCAGGGCGTACTGAACGAGCAGCTTGCCCACCGGCTTTGTACCTAATTCTAATGTCGCTTGTTTATTTTCCATTTATATCTGTTTTTTCCTCATAGCCGCTCGCTCAGCTTCTTTCAGAAAGCAACTGCGGCGGCTACTTGTCTGCAAAATTACAAAAAATATCTGATACCTTATTATATATATAAGAAAAACTTGCATTTCCTGATAAAAACTTCCCTTTTCTTTTGGCATTCTCGTACAAAAACTGTACTTTTGCAGCTTAGTATAAACAATAATAATCTGATTGGGCAACAGCAGTCAGACGAGAATGTAACAATATAACAATCGTACTACCGATAAATGATGAAAAGATATTTGATGCTTTATGCATTTATTCTGTCCACCTTGACATTGTTGGCTCACGATGACAAGGTAACTGGCATTCTGGAGGCCGATAGGGTGTCTTTTCCAGGTGGAAAATGCCAGATGTATCGTCTTTACCTCAAGGATAAAGACCTCGACCATACGCCCTTTTCGGTGAACCGCCCTTCGGAATTCCTCTCCCAGCGCTCCATCGACCGACGTAAGCGCCAGGGCATTCCTGTAGATCTGACCGACCTTCCCGTGGCTCCGGCTTACGAAAAGCAGGTGGCTGAGGCAGGCATCGAGATTGTTGGGAAGAGCAAGTGGAACAATACGCTGCTCATCCGCATCCATAAGGACAAGGAGCTCCGCAAGCTGGAAGGCCTGGAATTCATCACCAAGAGGAAGAAGGTGTTCCAGGCTCCCGATTCCGTAAGTCAGAGTATGCGCTCGAATGTGCGCAAGGGGCTGAACGAGTGGAGTCAGGGCGATGGATTCTATGGCGCAGCTGATGCTCAGCTGAAGTCGCTGAACGGCAAAAGACTCCACGAAAGTGGCTATTGCGGCAAGGGGATGATGATAGCCGTATTCGACGGCGGATTCATGAATGTGGATAAGATTCCTGCCCTGCACAAAATCAAGCTGGCGGGTGTGAAGGATTTCGTGGTTCCTGAATCCAAGAATGTCTTCGGAGAGATGGAACATGGCACGATGGTGCTCTCTACGATGGCTGCCAATGCGCCCGATTTCTATGTGGGTGTGGCTCCTGAGGCGCAGTATCTGCTGATAAGATGCGAGGATGAACGCACAGAGAGCCTTGCCGAGGAGGATTACTGGGCAAGTGCTGCGGAATATGCTGACAGCTGTGGCGTGGATGTCATCAATTCTTCGCTCGGCTATCATGGCTTCGATGATTCTTCGATGGATCATCACTATTATGAGCAGGATGGCAACACCGCCCTCATCTCCCGAACCGCATCGATGTGTGCCGACAAGGGAATTGTATGCGTGAACTCTGCCGGAAACGACGGTATGGGTTCCTGGAAGAAAATCAATTTCCCCGCCGATGCCAAGGATATCCTCACGGTGGGAAGCATCAACGAACATGGCATGAATGCAGCCTTCAGTGCCGTAGGACCTACGGCGGATGGCAGAATCAAGCCTGATGTGATGGCCTTCGGAAGTCCTACCTGCGTGATTACGGGCAGGGGCAGCATCATCAATGATAATGGAACTTCGTTTTCCTCTCCGCTGGTAGCGGGTATGGTGGCTTGCCTCTGGCAGGCGCTGCCTGGCAAGACTGCCAAGCAGATCATCAAGCTCGTAAAACTGGCAGGTGATAACCAGCAGCATCCCGACAATGTCTTCGGATACGGTGTGCCTGATTTCTGGAAAGCTTATCAGACGGGGAAAGCGATTAAGTAGGCACGGAGAAAAATAATTCAGTGCCAAAAATATAAGAGTATGCAGCAAAGATTATCTCTATATGAATTAAACTCGATAGTCAGCGAAATCATTTCGATGTCCTTACCCGACAGCTATTGGGTGGAAGCGGAACTCTCCGAGGCTCGCGAGGGTTACGGCGGGCACTGCTATCTGGAACTCATCCAGAAGGATGAGCGGTCTAATACGCCGATAGCCAAGGCGCATGCCAACTGCTGGCGCAACCGCTGGATGCTCATCAAGCCTAATTTCGAGCGAGTGACGGGACAGCGCATCCATGCCGGCATGAAGGTGCTGCTCAAGGTGCACGCCCAGTTCCATGAGAACTATGGCTTCTCTTGGATTGTAGATGACATCGACCCCAACTATACGATGGGTGATATGGCTCGCAAGCGGTTGGAAATCATCAATACGCTGAAGGCTGAGGGCGTCTTCGAGCTGCAGAAGGAGCTGGTACTCCCGATGTTCTGCCAGCGCATCGCCGTGATTTCGAGTGCCACGGCAGCCGGATATGGCGATTTCTGCAATCAGCTTGCCGATAACGAGTATGGTTTGCAGTTCACCACCCGCCTCTTTCCTGCCACGATGCAGGGCGAGGGAGTGGAGAAGAGCATCATCGCTGCCCTGGACAGCATCAATGCCGAATATGAGGAGTTTGACTGCGTAGTCATCATCCGTGGCGGTGGTGCTACCAGCGACCTTTCCGGTTTCGACACCCTGGCGCTTGCCGAGAATGTGGCTAACTTCCCGCTGCCTATCATCACGGGTATAGGACACGAGAGGGACGAGAGTGTACTGGATATGATTTCCTTCCAGCGGGTGAAGACACCGACTGCCGCTGCCGCCTTCCTCATCAATCATCTCGCCGAGGTTTATGCCCGGGTGATGGATGCACAGGAAACCATCGTGCAGAACGTGAAGCACCGGTTGCAGGTGGAGAAGATGAGGATCGAGAGATTGAGCAGCACCATCCCCGTGCAGTTCTCGCTGGTGAAGACGAAGCAGGGGGCGTATCTCGACCGTCTGATGACTTGCATTACGACGAATCTGCAGTCGAAGGTTTCGGATGCGCAGCGCCGTTTAGAGATTCTCTCGCAAAATATCCAGCCGGTACTGGAAAGAAAAATGCTCAATGAGGGGCATCGTCTGCAGCTTCTCCAGCAGCGCATCCAGGCGCAGGATCCGGAACTGCTGCTGAAGCGTGGCTACAGCATCACGCTGAAAGATGGCAAGAGCATCCGTTCTGCCTCGCAGCTGAAGGCTGGCGACATCATCGAAACGAGATTCGCCGAGGGCAATGTGAAGTCGGAAGTACAGAATATCCACTGTTAACTGTTAACTCTGTTAACTCCAAAAACAATAAAATTATGGCAAAAGACGAAATGAAATACGAGCAAGCTGTAAGAGAGCTTGAGCAGATTGTAGAAAGAATGGAGAATGATGAACTGGATATTGATCAGCTCTCCGAGCAGTTGAAGCGTGCCAAAACCTTGGTGAAGCTCTGCAAGGACAAGCTCACCAAGACCGATGAGGAAATCAAAAAGCTCCTCAGCGAGGATTGATTCCGCTTCAAGGACCGGCGCAAGAACGAAAAAGTACCCATAAAATGGTAAAATAATGCCTCAAAACGGCAGAAATACGTAAAATAATAACGTTTCTACTAAATTTATCGCAAAATAGTTGCAGATTAATAGAATATTTTGTACTTTTGCATTCAAAATATTAGTAGAACATTAAAAAATAAGATGTTATGAAAGACTTAGATTGGTCTAATTTGTCATTTGGCTATCGCCAGACTGACTACAATGTTCGCTGTTACTATCGCGACGGCAAATGGGGCGAAATAGAAGTTTGCTCTGATGAGTATTTGAAATTGCACATGGCTGCCACCTGTCTGCACTATGGTCAGGAGGCATTCGAGGGTCTGAAGGCTTATCGTTGCCCAGACGGCAAGGTGCGCGTGTTCCGTATGGACGAGAACGCTGCCCGTCTGCAGAGCACATGCCGCGGCATCCTGATGCCAGAGGTGCCAACAGAGTTGTTCGAGGAGATGGTGAAGAAGGTGGTCCGCCTCAACCAGGAGTGGATTCCTACCTACGAGAGCGGTGCTACACTCTATATCCGTCCTTTGCTCATCGGTACAAGTCCTCAGGTGGGTGTGCATCCTTCTAAGGAGTATTGCTTCCTCATCTTCGTAACCCCAGTGGGTCCATACTTCAAGGGTGGATTCTCTACCAACCCATACGTCATCATCCGTGATTTCGACCGCTCTGCTCCTCTCGGAACAGGTATCTATAAGGTAGGTGGCAACTATGCAGCTTCTCTCAGAGCCAACAATATCGCTCACGAGAAGGGTTATGCCTGCGAGTTCTATCTCGACGCCAAGGAGAAGAAATACATGGATGAGTGTGGTGCTGCCAACTTCTTCGGTATCAAGAACAATACATACGTTACTCCTAAGAGTACATCCATCCTCCCATCTATCACCAACAAGAGCTTGATGCAGCTGGCTGAGGATCTCGGTATGAAGGTAGAGCGCCGTCAGATTCCTGAGGATGAGTTGGATACATTCGAGGAGGCTGGTGCTTGCGGTACTGCTGCCGTTATCAGTCCTATCAGCTACATTGATGACCTGGATACTGGCAAGCGCTACAACTTCGGAGAGAAGCCAGGTCCTGTCTCTAAGCATCTGTATGATACCCTCCGTGGCATTCAGTATGGTACTGTAGAGGACAAGCACGGTTGGACAACCGTAGTTATTGAGTAAAAACCAATAAGAGATAATATTAAGTTCAGAGCACTTTGAGGAGTTTTCGCTTCTTGGAGTGCTTTTTTTATATGCTTCTTTAACACTTGCGGGGCTTCATAGATGGCAAGGATCGGTCATCTATGAAGCCTCCAGCTTGCCATCTATTAAGCCTCTTTCATGTCGCTTTCTTGTCGTTTTCTTGTCGTTTTCGTGTCGCTTGTTTTATCCTTGTATTTCCCTTTATCTCGTAACGGGGAATACGTAGTATTCTCTATCTACATCGAAATCAAGCACCCACTGGTCAACGATGATATTGTCATCCAGCGCCTTGATTTCTACAGTATGATAGCCGTCGAGCAGGGTTACGTAGAAGCTCTTGAGCGCCTGTCCGCGCCAATGATTCATCTTCCATTCCTTGGAGTTGTAAGCCTCCTTCATCTGGCAGATTACCGGCTCTGCGTCGTCAATGCTCACGCTTACCCGCATATTCTTCTCGTATGGCAGATAGTTCGGGATGGTGGCGAGGGTGAATCTCGCATCTCCTATGCTGCTGCTTACGAATCTGTATCTCAGGATGGCTCCCTTTGGCAGCTTCACGGCGTTGCTGCTATGACCCAGCAGCGGTTTCAGCTGGATCTTCTCTGCAGTTCCATCTTTGGCTGCAGGTGCCTGGAAGGCATTCGTCCAGTCGTATGCATTCTTGGCGGTGATGTTCTTGGTGAATGTCACCAGCGGCTGGAGATCTTGATTTCTGTCGAAGGCATCCTGCATCAGGATCTTGATATCCTTGGCAGGTAGGGTGCCCGGCAACTGCGGAGCCTGCATTTCTGCCCCATCTGTGGCGATGATGCTGCTCCATTTGCCCTTGCCCAGCTTCAGATAGTAGGCGTTGAGCTGCTTCAGGGTGTTGAAGGCATTGAGGCTCACGGCAGCCGAAGCCTTGGCTTCATCATCATTCGGGAACAGACCCGGACGGGCGATGTCTCTGGCTTCCTGTGCCTCCAGCTCCTTTTCGGCGATGAGGGCAGCAGAGAAGATAGGATATTTCACGATTTCGAAGAACCCGTCTCGCTGATCGGCAGGAAGGGTTCTTTCCAGATTGGCAGCCTTGGTCTTCAGCAGGTCGTAGGCGTAGAGATAGCGCTCCAGCTCATTGCCGAATTCGCCCGAATGAAACTCTGTATCGCCGTATGGCATTGCCATGAAGGCTGGCTGTCGGATGCTGGTCAGGCGATAGTATTCCTCCATCAGAGGCTTGATTTTCTTGGCTGCCACGTTGCCGAAAAGACTGCTGAGCCAGTTCTGCAAGTAGCTGCTGATGCCTCCCTGCAGCGCCTCGCTGTTCCAGGCGAGATCTGAAATCATGGCAAGCTGCAGCGAAACCATCTTCGGATTGGTTACGTTGGCAATCCATGCGCAGTCTTCATCATGATGCATCTCCGAGCGATGGGATTTCTCCCGGTGCTCCGACTTGGTTTCCAGATAATCTCTGTTGTTGAGCATCTCGAGCACCAGGGCAGGGGAAACATTCTCCAACTGCATCTGGTTGCCGGCGCAGATCATCTTTACGTTCTCCAGGGTCTTCTTATGCTTTTTCTTGTGTTTCTTGCCGGTGATTTCCGTCACCTTGTAGTTTTCGGCAATGCAGATGTCGAAGCTATCTACCACTGCCTTATTGTAGGCAGCCTCGTGCTTGCCGTCCACCTGCCAGAGGGTGTTGGCTCTCAGTCGCAGCATCAGTCGCGCTAGCTGACTGTAGTTCTTCTGATTCATCCACTTGCTTCCGTTCAGGGCAAGGCCTCTGAATTCGATTCTCGGGATTTCTATCTTCTCCGTTCCCACCTGGGTAGAGAGATTCTGACGTGTCTGCGGCTTCAGGTCGTTCCATCCTGCCATAGGCGAAACGCCAGCCATGCGCGAGAGTTCCATGATGGCGTAGGCAGTGCCTCGGGCGTCGCTTCCTATCACGATGATCTTACCCTTTCGGGTTCCGATGTAGAAAGCATCCCTGGCTGTGATGAACTTGTGGAGAGGAGCGCCGAGCTTTTCTACGGCAGAAAACTCCTTGTTGGTGAGCTGGTTGAGCTGGTAAATCTGGATGTTGGCACTGGCTTTCTCCTTCGCCTCGTTGCCGGTTACAGCCTTCATGTCGTTGGAAAACATCCTGAGGGCAATCTTCACTACAGGTGAAGTGGTGGCGTTGATAGAGTAGCTTACCTTGCCCGAAGCATCAGCCCAGTTGATGCTGGTAGCTGCAGTCACATTCTCTTTCTTCTTACTCTTGCTGAAGGTTTCAGCGCCTGCCTGCTGCACGGAAAGACAAGCCAGAGAAAGGGCGAAACCTACTATGATTTTCTTATAATTCATTTTTATTCAGTTTTGTCGTTTTGAAGGTGGAGGGGGAATCAGAAGTCCCTGATGTCGCTTCATCATCTTCTCCAATCTGCAAAGATACATAAAAGTGTTTAATAACTGAAATTATTTAGTTTTTATTTGCTTATTACATTATTTATTGTTACTTTTGCACCAAACAAAACAATAATTATGACATTATATCCAAAATTAATTGAAGAGGCTCTTGCTACCGTCATCTATCCTGGTACCAAGAAGAACCTTATAGAGAGTGAGATGCTGGCAGATACGCCTAGCATCAATGGTATGAAGGTGAAGGTGGTTCTGCTCTTCCCTAGAGATACCGATCCCTTCCTGAAGAGTACGGTGAAGGCGGCTGAGGCTGCCATCCATTATCATATCTCCAAGGAGGTAGAGGTGGAGATCGTTACTGAGTTCAAGTCGGCTCCTCGTCCTGAAGTAGGAAAAATGCTTCCTCAGGTGAAAAACGTCATCGCTGTAAGCTCGGGTAAGGGTGGAGTAGGTAAGAGTACGGTTTCTGCCAATCTCGCCATAGCACTTGCCAAGTTGGGTTACAAGGTGGGCTTGCTCGATACAGATATTTTCGGTCCTTCTATGCCTAAGATGTTCGGTGTAGAGGAAGAACGTCCTTATTCAGTTCACAAGGATGGCAGAGATCTCATCGAACCTGTAGAGAAATATGGCGTGAAGCTCCTGAGTATCGGTTTCTTCGTAAGTCCTACCACGGCTACCTTGTGGCGCGGCGGTATGGCTTGCTCTGCCCTGAAGCAGCTGATTGCCGATGCTGACTGGGGTGAGTTGGATTACTTCATCCTCGATACTCCTCCTGGCACCAGTGACATTCATCTTACCCTGCTCCAGACTCTCGCCATCACGGGTGCGGTGATCGTAAGTACTCCTCAGCAGGTGGCACTTGCTGATGCAAGAAAGGGTATTGACATGTATCAGAATGATAAGGTGAATGTGCCTATCCTCGGTCTTATCGAGAACATGGCTTACTTTACTCCTGCCGAGTTGCCGGAGAACAAGTATTATATTTTCGGTAAGGAGGGTTGCAAGAATCTCGCCAAGGAGATGAATGTGCCATTGCTCGCTCAGATTCCTATTGTGCAGAGCATCTGCGAGGGTGGTGATGATGGTGCGCCTGCTGCTACCAAGGTTGATTCTATTACCGGTCAGGCTTTCCTGAGCCTTGCCCAGAGCATCGTGACGGTGGTGAACCGCAGAAATGCCGAGAAGGCTCCAACCAAGATTGTCAGTACACACTAATAAATAACCTATTCGATAAGGTTATAAAATAAAAAAAGCTAGGATTGCCCGCAAGCAGTCCTAGCTTTATTTTTATCTCAGGGGTTAACAGGTTAACAGTTAACAGCTGTTTTTTGTATGGTCAACCCCTGATTCTTGAATTCTAGCTCTTTATTTTTTAGCTACCAGAAGCTCTTCTGCCTCATCCTCTTCTTCTGCAACTTCGGCTGTAAGATTCGCCTTGAGTCTTGCTGAGCGCAACTGCTGCCTGAAAACCAGGCAGGTAGCGAGGAAATATACGCCCGTCTGTATCCAGAGCGCTCTGAACTCCGGCAGAATATCGGCAAGAGATGCACCCATGCTGCTGATTCTCAGGAATCCTCTGATACCGAAGGTAGATGGGAATACCCAGGCAAATCCCTGCCAGAAGGCTGGAATATTGCTCTGCGGCCACGAAATACCCGTCATGAAAAGCAATGGCACAGAGGTGAAAACCACCAGAAGCATTACATTCTCACGGTATCTTACCAGGCATGATAGCATCAATCCGAAGAATACGCAAGACAGGATATAAGGTAGGAGGAAACCCAGAATGGTGGTCCAGGTTACCATACTTACGAAGCCGAAAAGTTTCGGAACAACCAGCGTCAGGTACATTCCCATCACGGCGTAAACCATGAAATAAACCGTCGCCTTGCCGAATACGATTCGAAAAATGCCGCCATAATGCTTGCTCACCGGTATCAGTTCGCGGTTTCTGTTCAGCTCTCTCGATGTTCCTGCTGCCATTCCGATGCCCAACAACATGGTTTGCTGCAGGATGAGCACCAGTACGCCCGGAAGAATCGCATTACCATATCCTCCGGTGGTATTGAAAATCGGAACTTCATCGAATTCCAGCGGATGGGCGGTTATTTCATCATCCCGATCCGTGAATCCTCCTCCCTTGGAAATCTGAATTCCCGAGTTGATCTGGCTTGCCACACCCTGCGCGGTCTGGAAAATCGCCTTATAGGTCAGCATCAGACTCATATCGCAATATACGCCCACATATGCCTGTTCACCACGATTCAGCTTGGTGTCGAAATCGGCTGGAATATAGATGATTCCATGCACAGCCTGCCTTTGCACCAGCTGTTTTGCTTCATCGAGACTGTTGCAATAGTAGGTGGCCTTGACATCCGGAGAAGCATCGTAATCGCGGATAAACTCGCGGGAAGTGTGGCTGTGGCTCAGGTCAACAATCGCCGTATCCACCTCTCTCACCACCTCGTTGTTGTAAATCCACGAGTAGAGCAGCGGATAGCCCAGCGGTACCAGGATGCAGAAGATGAGCACACCCTCATCGCGGAAAACATTGCGCATTTCCGTCTTCCAGATGTAGCACATATCCCAGATTCCATTGATGATCTTATATAATAAACTACTTTTCTTCATTATGGTAGGTATTTATATACTAACATTGCCTTCTTGATGTTCCATACGGTGAGTATTGGCAGGGCACAGAAGAGTACCATCGCGCCCCAGTGGAGCACAGCATCGCTCATCGGGAAACCGTTGAAGATGTTCATCTGGTAAATCATATAATAGTGGCGCATAGGGAAGAGCTGTCCGATGGCCTGGATTGGCGAATCCATGGAGAAGAGTGGATAGGTGGCTCCGCAGATGGAGAAACTCACCACACCCCAAAGCGAACAGATACTCATCGACATGCGTAGGGAAGGCATCAGTCCGAAGGCAAAGATACCGAAGCACTGGCAGGACAATACGCTCAGAATGCCCAGCAGTATGATTGGTGCTGCACCTCCCGGATGCGGGAATCCCAATACATAATAGATGTAGAACTCGAAGAGCAGGAAGATGCTCAGGAAGATGAGCGTCTGAGGCAACATCTTACCCGCGATGGCGAGATAAGGATTGTTGTTCGCCATTCGCATCCAGTCTTTGGCTCTGTTGAACTTCAGTTCCGTTCCGATGGAATAAGGGGTGATTAGGAAGATGAACAGCATGATGAGTCCCGGCACCATCACGCTCGACAGATAATAGTTGTAATTGGCGTAAGGGTTGCCTATCATGTGCAGATCCACGGCAATAGGCTGCAGGAAGGTCATGATTTCATCGTTCGTCTTTCCCAGTGCCGACAGCTTCGCCATACCTGCTGCTGCTCCTCCCAGGGTGGAAATGGTCTTCAAATCCCGGAAGAGCAGGGAGCCTGCTGCCAGCGAAACGCTGCTGTAGTAGAAGGAAATCTTCGGCTGTCGGGAAGCCATCAGTCCTGCCTCTGTTCCGTTAGGAATCACCAGGAAGGCATAGATTTCGTTCTTCTGGATAGCATGTCTTGCCTCGGCTATGTTTTCATAGTGAGCCACCACCTTGGTGGTCTGAAAAGCGTCGAGCTTGTGCACCAGCTGGCGGGAGGTATGAGAATTGTCCTGGTCAACGATGCCCACAGGCATGTCGGTAGGCACACCTCCCTGCATCAGGGTAGTGAAGAAAATCACCACCACGATGGGGAAGATGACCATGCAGAAGAGATAGATGGGATTCTTCCGCATGATGCCGCACTCTCTACGGGCAATATGATATAATTTCTTGAACATTGAAAATCTCAAAGTTATTTAATGATGAGTGACATTCCCGGGCGCAATCCCTCGAGCTTGGTGATAGGACGGGCCTTCACCTCGAAAGTCTTGCGGTCGTAGTCGCCATTATCCTTGGTTGCCTTCCAGGTTGCATAGGAGCCCTGGTCTTTCAGGTAGTAAACCTTCATCTTGATTTCCTTGTTGAAGGCTGGAACGAAAGCGGTGAACTCGTCGCCCTTGTTCAATCCCTGAAGATGATCCTCGCGGACATTGAAGGTTCCCCACATATCGCTCATGATAGAGATGCTCATGATAGGAGAACCGAGACCCACCAGCTCGCCTACCTTAGGATAGACATTGCTGACCTCGCCTTCGCACTGTGCCACCTGAACGGTCTCCTTCAAGAGATTCTTCACTACATCTACAGCGTTCTTGGAAGCCTGTGTGTTATTGGCTGCCATGCGCTTCTCCTGCTCGCGGGCACCATTCTTCGCCATCTCATACTGGCTCTTGGCTGCTGCCACCTGAGCCTCTGTTGCCTTGTAGGCAGCAAAAGCCTCGTCGCGCTTCTGACCGCTGATCACACCGTCATTATAGAGGTTCTGCATACGGTCGTAAGTCTTCTTGGCAATGGTTGCAGCTGCTTCTGCCTGCTGAACCAGCTGGAAGGCACCCTGAATCTGCTCCTTGCGCGCACCGGCATCGGTAAGATCCTTCATGGCCTCTGCTGCGGCATTGGTTGCCTGGAGCATCTGCTCCTGCGATTTCATCTCTGGAACTTCGAGGATAGCGAGGGTGTCGCCCACGTGAACGTAATCGCCCTCCTTGACTCTCAGTTCTACGATGCGGCCTGGCAACTTGCAGGATACTCTGTATTCTGATACTTCTACCTCGCCCTGGATAGTGTCGTCCTTCTGCTCAAGCGTGAAGAAGCCAATGATTCCCACGAGTATGACAACTGCCGTAAAACCGATAACGGCAAGCAGTATATTGTTATGCTGTGATTTCTTAGACATGTTTTTATCTGAATTTGAATTTTGAAAAATGTTTCTATTGTTACTGCAGAATACCGAGCGCCTTGTTGAGCCCTACCTGTGTCAGCTTCACGTCGATTTCCGCATCGATCTTCTGGCTCTGTGCCTGCTGCCAGGCAGTCTGAGCTGCCATCACATCAGTTACCTCCATCACTCCTTCCTTGAATCCGAGGTTGGCGCATCTCAGGTTCTCGTTGGCGCTGTCAATGTTCTTGATGGCCATGTTGAGCTTCTTCTCAGCTTCCTTCACCTTGAACTGGCTCTGGGTAATCTGGAGATGGATCTTCTCGCGGGTATCGTCGAGGTTCATCTGGGCAATGTTGGTGGCAGCCTTGGATGCACGCACCTTATAGGCACCGTCGAACCAGTTCCATACCGGAACCTGCACGATGACACCAATATTCCATACACCGGTAAACTTCTTCTGGAAACCATTGAACACATTTGGATTCGATATGGTGTAGCCGCCGGTCAATGCCACATGAGGCAGATAGACGGCGCGAACCAGATTGGTGGCTTGCTTGGAAATATCGACCGTGTTCTGGAGCATGCGCAATTCCGGACGGGTATTCATCGCAGAATCAGAAGCGGCTACTCGCTGCTGCTCTGTATCCACAGGAGTTCCCGAAAGCGCCAGCGTCTCCTTGTCTTCATCGGCAAGGGTCACTTCCTGGTTCATCGGAATGCCGCAAAGCTGACAGAGAAGCATCTTGGAGAGCACCAGACCGTCTTCAGCCTGTGTAATCTTCATCTCCGCCTCGTTCACCTTTACATCTACCTTCAGGCCATCTGCCTTGGTGGCTACGCCCTGCTGAATCATCTTGTGAACATCGTCGTTGAGCTTTTTCACCAGGTCTCTGTAGCTGGTGGCGAGCTTGTACTTCTGTTTCAGCGAAACGGCAAGCCAGTAAGCCTGGTCTATGCTGTAGAGGGTCTTCTGGGTCTGCATGTCGAGATCATTGTCGGCTATCTGCTCACCGATGTCTGCTATCTTGTTGGCAGCCAAGATGGCGCCGCCCATATAGATAGGCTGTCGGAGCATCACGCTACCAGCCCACATGTTGCGGGTGTCGGTGCGGAAAGCATCTACCACGCTCTGTCCGATGGCATTGCCCTGCTGCTGGATAACGCTTCCTTTCTCGTTGAGCAATCCTCCGATTTTCTGTGCCTGTTCAGGGGTGAGCATTCCCTTGCTTACCAGATCGGCCATCACGTCGTTGGCATTTCCGGTGATTCCACCTACGATGTTGGAACCTAAATTGCTGAATGCTGACTTCTGACCATCATTGAGCAAAGAGATTTCCTTGCTGAACCATTCATATCCGCCCATGGCATCTACCTTTGGCAAATATTTCGTGCGCGCCGATTTCTTCAGGTTGGTCGCCACGTCCTTCTTGAGCTTAGAGGCATTGATCTGCTTGTTGTTGCGTAGCGCCATCGCACGACAACTGTCGAGGTTCAGAACCATCGTTTGAGCCTCGGCTGCAGTCATTGCTCCCATCAGCATGATAAGAGTTAATATTTTTTTCATTCCTTTACTATAATATTATAATATCGGTGCAAATTTATGGAAATAATTGCAAACCACAAAGGATTTTTTATTATCAAATCTTTAAGAATCGAAAATTACCTTACATTATGGAAAAATGGAACATTCTTCTATTCAAATTCAACAACGATTTCTCCTTCCCAGTCGGGATTTATGGTGAATCCTAATCCTCCTTTCCCTGGATTATCATCTTCTTTCTGGTCGGGGTCGGAGATGGTATGGTCTTGGATGCTGATATTGCTCTGGGTGATGTTGTTGCATTTCACCGGGATGCCTTCCTTGGAATATTCCTTGATGCTCTGAGCATCTGCGTCCAGGATGTTGATGGTCATTTTCAAGCCCTTGTTCTCTTCGCGTGGGAAGGTATAGACCGAAAAATCCCTTTTGCCTTCCTGAAGCTTGAAGCTTTCGGTCTGCCTGCTCTGCACGCATCCATAACCCGTTACGGCGTCAAGGGTGCTGCTGCCTCCGGTATAGTAAAACTTGATGCTGTGCGCCTCGGCGGGGATGGTGGCGTCGGTAATATGCACCTTAAACTGTGCCACGGCTCTATTCAACAGAATGTAATCATCTGTATCCTCTCCATCTCTCACATTGAAAGTGCCGTAATAGAAGAAGGTATCGGTTATTTTGTTCTTGTAGAATTTCACTTTCTCAGGGGAACTGATCGTACAGTTTCCGTTTCCGTTATGGCCGATGGCAACCATTCGGTATTTTCCAGCCTCCAGATTGATTCCGATATCTTTGTAGCCATCTTCTGCTTTCAGATTCAGGGTCTTCACCTTTTCCTCTCCATCAAAAATGGCGATGGAAAGTCGGGAGCAGTAATCTTCCAGAGGCTTTCCCTCTACTTCCTCATCTCCTTCTTCCAATCCGTCTTCATCTCCTTCCTCCTCATCTCCGAAATCTCCTTCTCCGCTTCTTGTTCCCGTAGAATTGTTTTTTGCCACGGACGCATGGATGACTACATTAGCGTTTGCGTCATGTGAATGGGTACCCGAATCATCGAGTGCAAACTTTTCGCATGAAGTAAGCGTAGCTACCAGCATCAGCAAGAGGGATGCCAGCCAGACATAGGTCTTCTTCTTCATATCACTAAGTTTTTAGTTTGCTTTCTATGCGTGATGCAAGACGTTTTCTTGCGCATGAAAGTCGCAGCAAATATACGCTTTTTCTGCGAAAATGGCAAGGATATTTAAAAAAGAATGCATATTTTTGGCTAATTATCTGTTTTTTCGTATATTTGCACCCGTTTTTTCAGCGAGATGAATCATTTGTATCTATATATAATAAGGTACGCGCGTGAGAAATGGGTAAATATGGCATGGTATTTACATGAAAAGGAATTGGGTTTAAATAATAAGGAACAAGATATATTTATGGATAAGAAGATAAAAGCATTGTTTTTCGACATCGACGGCACGTTGGTGAGTTTCAAGTCTCACAGGATTCCGCAGAGTACTGTGGATGCTTTGGAGCAGGCTAAGAAGAATGGGGTAGAGGTGTATATTTCTACGGGACGCCCCAAGCAGATCATCAATAACCTCGGTCAGATAGAGCATCTCATCGATGGTTACATCACAACCAATGGTGCCCGCTGCTTTGTGGAGGATACATTGGTGAGCCAGCACGCCATCCTTCCTTCTGATGTGAAGAAAATCATCGAGGCTGCTGATAGAGACAACTATCCTGCCATCGTGGTCAGCGAGAGCAATTTTGCCATTCATCATTATACCGACGAGGTTTATGAAATATTCTGCAAGGGATTGGGAGTGGATAGCAGCATCTTCATTACCGATGTGAATGAATTGGGTGATGAGCCAATTCTGCAGGTTACACCTTTCTGCACCGTAGAGCAGGAAGCGCTCCTGATGCCTACGCTCGAAAACTGCACTTCCGGCAGATGGCATCCTGCCTTTACCGACATCACGGCGCGTGGAGCCGACAAGGGAAAAGGACTCCAGGCAATGGCTGATTATCTGGGCTTGAACATTGAAGAAACCATGGCGTTCGGCGATGGCGGCAACGACATCTCTATCATCAAGAAGGCAGGTGTAGGTGTAGCAATGGGCAATGCTGGTGATGAATTGAAGCAGGTAGCCGATTACATTACGACTCATGTGGATGAGGATGGTGTGAAAAATGCTCTCATCAAGTATGGTGTAATTGCTGAAAACTAACATTTTGTTGTCTTTAGTCATAAAAAATCTGTCTAAAAGTTGGGGAATATGCAGAAAATATACAAAATGGATAAGAAAATAGCTTTTTAATTGCATTTTGTTAGCTAAAAATTTGTTTATTTTATAAAAAGTATGTATCTTTGCACCCGATATTTGTAAGTTGTTAAATTTAAGAGAGAGAAATTATGACAAAAAGACTAACCATGTTAATGGGGGGGCTTGTTCTTTCAACAGGAATGGCTCTCGCACAGACTACTGTTACAGGTAAAGTTGTTTCTCAGGAAGACGGTGAGCCAGTGATTGGCGCATCTGTAAGAATTGTAGGAACTAAGACTGGAACAGCGACTGATGTCGATGGTAATTTTACGCTTCCAAATGCCAGCAAGGATGCTGTCTTGGAAATCAGTTACCTCGGTATGCAAACCAAAACTATGAAAGCATCTGCTAAGATGAAGATCATCTTGGTTTCTGATGCAAGAAATCTTGACGAGGTGGTTGTTACTGCCTTGGGTATGAAACGCTCAGAGAAAACTTTGGGTTATGCTGCCAGTACGGCCAACGCTTCTGAGTTGACTGTGGCTAAGTCTGGTTCCCTGATGAGTGGTCTTCAGGGTAAGATGGCTGGTGTGCAGATTTCTGGTGGTGGTGTTACTGGTACCTCTCAGAAAGTCGTAATTCGTGGTATTTCTTCTGTTTCTAGCAACAACCCATTGTATATTGTTGATGGTGTGCCTATCAACAATGACCGTTTGGGTGATAACTCTGTTGACTTTGGTAGTGGTGCAGGCGACATCAACCCAGAGGATATTGAATCGGTAACTGTATTGAAGGGTGCTTCTGCTACTGCTCTTTATGGTTCCCGTGCAGCCAATGGTGTTATCATGATTACTACAAAGAAGCCACAGGGTGATAAGAAGGCTTCTATCACTTACGATGGTTCTTTGACATTTACTGATGTGCTTCGTGTGCCAATGACTCAGAATCTCTTCGGTCAAGGTTGGGGTTCCTGGTCTAATGAGGAGAACGGTTCTTGGGGACCTCGCCTCGATGGTCGTGAGCATTGGTATGGTTCTACCGGTCTTTCTAACGGCGAGACTTTAACCAAGCCTTTTTCTTATGTAAAGAACAATATCCGTGACTTCTATCAGGTAGGTAAGGAATGGAACAACAACGTATCTCTCCGCTATGGTGATGAGAAAGTAGGTATTGTTGCATCTTACGGTAATGTAAGTTCTAATGGTATTACTCCTAACAATGGTGATACTTACTATCGTAATACCTTCTCACTCCGTGGTTACGCCAATATCGACAGATTCCATCTGGACATGTCCCTGAACTATGTTCGCAAGGATATGCGCCGTTCTCGTGATATGTATATGGAGTTGCTTCAGGGTGCTTCAGATGTGCGTTTCACAGATATGAAGGATTACAACCTTGAGCGTAACAATGTAGATAACTACTATACATTGTATGCTACCAACCCATATTATATGGTAGATAACTACTATTCTACTTACCAGGACGACCGTATTTATGGTAAGCTGGAGTTGTCATACGATATTACCAAGGATATCAAGGTAATTGGCCGTTTCGGTGGTGATTATACCAATTATAAGACCGAGCGCATCGAACCACGTATTATTTATACCGAGGGTTCTTATCAGGCAACTGGTAATGGTACAACTGTAGGTAACCAGGGTTACTATTCTAAGTATCGTTCTCAGCGCGGACAGATTGATGCCAGCCTCTTATTGACCGGTAATCATACTTTCGGTGATTTCTCGGTAGGTGCAACCTTAGGTTGGAACTTGAACCAGAGAAACTATGATAATGTAGGTGGTTATAATGAGCAGTTGGATATTCCAGGTTGGAATTCCTTGAGTAATACATCTTCCTATTCGATTACTGATACTGACTCATGGAATAGAAGATTGTTGGGTCTCTTGGGACAGGTTGAATTGGGTTATAAGGATTGGGCTTTCCTGAACCTTTCTGCCCGTAACGACTGGTCTTCTACTCTTCCTATGGGTGATAACAGCTTCTTCTATGGCGGTGCCAATGTGTCTGTACTTCTGAATCAGGCTATTCCTGCTTTGAAGAATGTCAAGCAAATCGACTTGTTGAAGGTTCGTGCAGCTATAGGTCAGACAGGTAATGATGCTAATGTATATATGACCAATTCATATTATGTACCAGCTCAGTATTACTATACTTATTTGCCAATTTCCGGTGTTTCTGGTTTGACAGAGTATAACCGTTTGCCAAATAAGTCATTGAAGCCTGAGATTACAACTGAGTATGAGCTTGGTTTGAGCGGTACATTCTTTGGCAACCGTTTGAGCTTCGATGTGGCTTACTATGATCGTACAACCAAAAATCAGATTATCTCTGCTACTTTGGCTCCAGAGACAGGTTATACTTCTAACACCCGTAATGTAGGTAAACTTCAGAACAAGGGTATTGAGGCGATGGTTAATTTTACTCCTATCCGTACTAAGGATTGGGAGTGGAGTGTAGGTGCTACATTCGCTAAGAACTGGAGTGAGGTGAAGGAACTTTGGGATGGTCTTGACGAATATACCATTCCTGTAGGTACTATTACAACAGGTAAGTATTCTTCTATGCGTGGTGTATCTTACGTATTGAAGGTCGGAGAACCTATCGGTATCTTTAAGTTACCAGCAACAAAGACCGTTCAAGATAAAAACAGTCCATATTATGGTTATAGAATCGTAAATGGTAATGGTTTCTTGCAGTCTAGTACTACAGATTATGATTATCTCGGTTCTTCTCAGCCAGATTTCGTAATGGGCTTCACCACACATCTGAAGTGGAAGAACTTGAGCCTTTCTGCAACGGGCGACTGGCATAAGGGTGGATTGATGTATTCTGAGACATCTTATATTACTCACTTCAATGGTAACTCTACAGAGACCGTATTCAATGAGCGTGATGCTTTTGTTTATCCTCATTCTGTAAAGATTGTTGGTGGAGAGTATGTTGAGAATAATATTCCTGTAGCTTCCAACTATATGAATTATGTTCAGGGTAACTATAGTTACAACCCAGAGGTGCGTCGTGATTTCGTTGTAAGCCGTTCTTACTTCAAACTCCGTGAGTTGGCTTTGACATACGATTTCCCTAAGACAATCACAAGTGCATTGAAGATGCAGAAGTTGTCTTTGAGTCTTGTTGGTCACAACTTGTTGCTCATCACTCCAAAGCATCAGAATTATATCGACCCAGAGTCTTCTAACTTTGGTAATGATATCAGTTCTGAGTTTGGTGAGACTATGGGTTCTGTGTCAACTCGCAACTATGGTATTAACTTGAAGGTTGTATTTTAATTAAAGGAGATTTCTTATATGAAAAGATATAAATTTTTAAGCGCAGCATTGCTGGGAGCCGTCTTGACAATGGGTACTGTTACTTCTTGTAGCGATTCTGGCTATTTGGATATCAACTACAACCCTAACTATCCTTCTACAGCTTCCTACAAGCAGTTGCTTCCGGCTGCCGAAGGTTCTATCGTGGCTGTCAGTGGTCTTTATCAGCAAATTACTGGTGACTTCTGGTGCCAGTATGTAACACAGGGTAATAGTACAAACCAGTATAATACATTGGCTAACTATGCTGTAACAACATCAGGTTCAATTCCTCCTGTTACTACGGTTTGGCAGAATACATATGCCAACAGTCTGGAAGATTTAAAGCTGGCTTTGGCTTCTGCTGAAGAAAGTAAGGCTTGGAACTATTGGATGGTTGCCAAGATACTTCAGGCCTATAATTTCTTGGTATTGACTGATACTTATGGTGATATTCCGTTTACAGGTGCTCTTGATATCGAGAACAATCCACATGCTGCATTCGATGATAGCAAAACTGTAGTTTATCCGGGTATCCTGGAGATGCTGGATGCTGCCATTGCCAAACTCGATGATGCTAAAGCTGCAGAAAAAGCTTCACCTTTAGGTGTTGTTGACTGTTTCTTGGGAGGCAGTATGGATAGCTGGGCAGGCTTTGCAAAGAGTTTGAAGTTGAAGATGTATCTCAAAGACTTCGATGCTCATAAATCTGATATTCAGGCTTTGCTTAGTGCAGGTGGTCTCTTGGAGCAGGATTGTGCTTGGGTAAATTGGGAAGATGGTACTAATAAGGGCAATCCTCTTTATGAGTTTAATATCCGTCAGTTGAATACTACTGAGAATATTCGTGCTTGTCATACTTTCTTGGAGTATCTTTTGGATAAGAAGGATCCTCGTATCATCAAGTTGTATGAGGTAACTGCTAATGCCAAAAAAACTCTCGGCTATTCTTCTGATGAGGAACTGATTGCTCACATGGATGAATGCTATGAGGGTCTTCCTTGTGGAACAAAACCAAATACTGATGAAACTACAGAGGGTGGCATTGCAATCTCTAAGTCTTCTCGTATGAAACAGGCTTATAATGATGCTGTCTATCTGATGAACGAGGCTGAATGCGAATTGATGATTGCTGAGGCTTATGCTCGTTTGGGTAATGCTGAAAAGGCTGAGGAATATTATAATAAGGGTGTTCTTGCTGGCTTCAGCCGTTGGGGATTTGATGGTACAGCATTCGTTGATGGTGCTTACAAGTTCGATAAGGCCGATATGCTTCATAGTATCGCCATGCAGTATTGGGTAACTTATGCCGGTGCGAATGCTTATGATGGCTGGATGACCCGTAACCGTTTGGGTATTCCTGAGGTTCAGGCTAATATTACTGTTCGTAAATCAACAACTGCTTTGCAGCGTGAATTGTCTGATGGTTATGTGTTAGGCAATTTGGTTGATCCAGGTGCTAGCAATATGAATGCCGGTGAGTATCCTATGCGATTGCTTTATCCTACAGCTACTACATTGTATAACTCTGCTGCTGCCAAGTATGTAGAAGAGAATGGAAACTCGCTGACCAAGAAACTTTGGTGGGAGAAGTAATGATTATTAATGTAATAAACGAAAAGTCATGAAGAAAATATTATATTTTTTGAGCTTTGTTTTCGTAGCATTGTTTACTGCATGCTCTGAGGGAGACGATTTCGATATCGATTATACTCCTATTGCTCCTGTTGGTGGTGAGTATAGAATCAATGTGGAGAGAGGTTATGATGCTTCTAAGACAGATGCAGAGTATTGGGCTTCTAATCCAACAGATGCTGAATTCATCTTTAAGACTGATGGTACAGGAACCACTTCGGGTGTTCTCTATGCCTATCTCAGCAATACTACCGATTATGATAAGGATAAGGCATGGATTCGTGTAGGCTCAACTGCCTCTAAGGCTGCTTACGCCATCAATGCTAAGATATCTATTGATATGAGTTCTTATACTTTTGGTGGTGAGAATGTGGATGATTTTATAGGTAACTCTGCTACAGCTACCGACAAGGTAACTGTTAGCGGTAAGTGTGGTCACAATACTTATACTACTGTATCTGGTTCTGTGACAGATGAAATCAGTTTCACCTATTCCCGTTCTGACCAGCCTGGATATCATTACAGAGTAACAGGATTTAAGTCTACGGGTTGGGCTGAGGATAACAAGTAATATACTTTTGCTATACATGAACTATTCCTAGATGATGTTTCTAATGATATTGTCTAGGTATAGTATTAAAGATATAAGGCAAAGTGATTTGCCTCGTTGTTGACCAAGTCAACACTTATATCTCTCTCGTCTTGGGGACTGGCAGTGGCCGGTCCCCTTTTTTTGTTTGACTATAGCATGTATGTTGTCTAATTTTATCTCCCGACGTATCGTTTCAACATAAAGTCACCTTCAGAAATAGCTTCTCAAAAACAGCAAATATAATTTCATTCTCCTTTCACAATTGTTATAGTATACTTATAATCAGTTATTTAAGTGTGAAAGGAAAATTCTCTGAAGCAACAATAATAATCAGCAGAAAGAACTATTAATATAAGGAGAAGGCAACTTAGTCTAAAGGAGAA
>ULRT01060312.1_pt1 | contig 22480 bp, 19 predicted proteins | sample 1955711 | NCBI WGS metagenome assembly ULRT01 (sample SAMEA4835690, study PRJEB28245) | human gut metagenome | biome: gut microbiome; material: fecal sample | place: Denmark | collected 2008 | reverse complement strand
AGCAGATTTACAGTCTGCCCCATTTGGCCACTCTGGTAACTACCCAAAAGCTTTTGATTTGCGAACATTCTTTATTTGGAAAAAGCTTTGTTCTTAAAAGCGAGTGCAAAGGTAGTGCTTTTTTTTCATTCCACCAAATTTTTCTGCATCTTTTTTCACTTTTTTCTCAAAAAACTTCATTTTCCCCCTAAAAAGAAGGCTTTTGCCCTTGCAGGGCGTCTTGTTGACTGCTATTATACCCAGGGTGTTGCCCTGGGCTAGGAGCTTTTACTTTTTTACCCTTTAACTTTTATAATGTGGTGTCTGCGATGTTTTCTCGACAATCTTCTGTGCTTGTAGTGCTCGATTTTCTTGATAGAAACGAAGACGGTTAAGCCCAAGACCACTGCAAGAAGGAAAATCACGATGCCGCCACCCAGGTTGTCACCCTTTACTTTCGACCACATATCCAGAACTTCCGGAGTATGATCACCGGCATCATGAATCATCGCACATCTTGCCACTACCGTGCTGTCAGGATACATAATCGGGTTGAGATGCGCCTTTCTGCCTTCCTCTCCGAAGAAATAAGCCAGATTCACAGTCTCAGGATAAGCCTCCTTGTCGCTCATTGCTTCGAAGACCTTCTTGCCCGCTATACTGCTCACATATCCCGTGGTTTCCATATTGGCGAGAGCCACATCTTCTCGGCAGAGATAGTTGATGAAGTAGGAGGCTGCCTTCGGATTGCGGGAATACTTCGGAATCACCCATCCGTCGAACCATACATTGCTTCCCTCCTTAGGAACTTCGTATCCCAGATCTACGCCCACTTTCCCGGCTTCTTCTATCGCCCAGACCGCATCACCGCTCCAGGTCATGTTCAGATAAGCCTTGCCTTTGGTCATCGTCTCCTTGCCGAAATCAGCCTCCCATCCCTCGATGTTCGGTTTCAACGCTTTCAGCTGTTTCTCTACGATGGCAACTGCTTTTGGCGAATAATCGTTCATCAGTTCTGGAACGGTCACCTTGCCGGCAGCCAGTTCCTTGCGGTGCTCCCAGATCAGGGCGGTGCCGTAAGAATCGCGGTAGGAATCCTTCATCAGGAGCTTGCCACGATATCTGGGACTCCACAGCGTGCCCCAGGTCTGCGCATCTTTTATAGGTACGTGTACCTTATTATATAGGATGCCGCAGGTTCCCCACATATACGGAACGGCATAATTGTGGGCGATTCTGCCATGACTCGAGGTGGCGTCAATCTGCTTCACGATGTATGGCGACACGTTTTTGAGATAATTCGGCGTCTTGCCGAAAGCGGTGTCGATAGGCTGCAGAAGGTCTTTGCGAAGCATTCGCTCGATGATGTATTCTGATGGGCACACCACATCATAATCTTCGTGACCACGCTCAATCTTGGTGAGCATCACCTCATTGATGTCGAAGGTCTGGTAGATGACGCGGATCTTCTTGCCCGTCTGCTCCTCATACCATTTCGGAAATTCAGCAAGAATATCCTCATCGATGTAATCTCCCCAGTTGTAAACCTTCAGAATCTCCTCTCTGTTCTCCTTATTGTAACAGGAAGAGAGCGGCAGAATCATCAGCAGGGTCAGGAAGAGAAAAGCAATTGTCTTAACTCCTTTAACTCCTAAAAATATCTTGTTCTTCATTCTTATTTCTTCTTGTTTTTATCCGAACGACGATTGATGATAATCAGCATCACGAGCACCAATACGAAGATGATCGTACTCAGCGGACGAAGTTCCGGCGTCAGGCCTCCCTTTCTGGCATCGGCATAGATGAAGGTGGAGAGTGTCTCCAATCCCTCGTTTCCGATGGTGAAGATGGTGACGGCGAAATCGTCGATACTCATCGTGATGGCGAGCATGAAGCCCGAAATCATACCGGGCAGAATCTCCGGAATAATCACCTTGCGCAATGCCTGCATCGGAGAAGCACCCAGGTCGAGTGCCGCTTCATAGAGGTTCGGGTTCATCTGCTTCAGTCTAGGCATCACACTCAGGATGACGTAGGGCAGACAGAAGGTGATGTGAGAGAGAACCACCGTGGTGTAGCCCTGCGGAATGCCCAGCGTGATGAAGAGCAGGAAGAGCGATATACCGATGATGATGTCGCCGTTCAGAATCGGGATATTGTTGACGAACTGGATGGCGTTTCTCGCATACCGGTTTCTCAGATTGTAGATTCCGATGGCGGTGATGGTTCCGAAAATCGTAGATACGGTGGCGGTGATCAGTGCGATGGTGATCGTATTGATGAGTGCCGCCGTGAGTGAGTGGTGGGTACCTTCTACGAAGAGATTCTTGTAGAGCTGCAGCGAGAAGCCTGTCCAGTTGCCCATGACCCTGGCCTCGGTAAACGAGAATATCACGATGATGAGGATAGGGGAGTAGAGCATCAGCAGAAGCAGCCACAGATAACCCTGACAGAAAATCTTCTTCATCATATCCCTGGTAAACAGTGAATTCATCATCTGATACCTCCTTCCTGTTTACTGCCGTCGCCTGCTATGAGGGTAGAGGCACCGATGAGGAAGAGCATGATGAGCGAGAGGGCTGCACCATAGTTCCACATCGAATTGTTGATGTTCTCCTGGATGGTGGTACCGAAGAGCTTGATGTTGTTCATCGTGAGCAGCTCTGAGATGGCGAAGGTTGAGATGGTTGGCATGAACACCATCAGGATTCCGCTTGCCACGCCCGGCATCGATAGGGGCAATATCACTTTGTAGAACTGTTGCCAAGGCGATGCGCCCAGGTCTTCGGCTGCCTCGATATAACTGCGGTCCATCTTCTGGAGGGTGTTGTAGATTGGATAGATCATGAAGGGGATGAAGTTATATACCATACCGAACAGCAGTGCTCCCTCGCCTAGTGGCAGGTCGGCGAAATCGAATAGTGCCACGGTGGCGAGTGTTCTCACCAGGATGTTCACCCACATAGGCAGGATGAAGAGCATCACGATGGTGTTGGCATACTTCATCTTGGTCTGTGTGAGGATATACGCTGCCGGATAGCCCAGCAGGATACAGAGCAGGGTGTTGAGAAAGGCGATTCCGATGGAATACACAAAGGTATTGATGGCTTCGGGATGCGCCAGGAATTTCTGGAAATTATAGAGCGTGATGTGACCATACTCATCGGTGAATGCGAAGAACACGATGAGCAGCAAGGGGAGCACCACGAAAATTGCCGCGAAGATGGCGTATGGAATCGACCAACTCTGTCGCGAAGAGATAAACTTAATGAGTTTCAATTTCTGATCTGCAATTTTTTAATTTAAAAAGTAATATTCTCTCGAGAAATGGTGATTGCTACGTGGTCGCCCAGATCCCATACATCCTGTGTATCCACATAGAGTTTCTCGCCCCAGTCGGTGTCGATGGTCAGGTGATAGTGGTCGCCCTTGTAGAGGATAAAGCTGATGTCGCCGGTAAAGGTTCCTTCGCTCTCGTTGTCGAAGAGTTCGATCTTTCCGAAATCCACGTTGACATTAATCACTTCCTTGCCGTCTTCATCGGTATGAATCAGATTCTTCTTATCCTCCGGAATTTCTATCTGGTATTCGCAGCCCAGGAACTCGATGGTGCCGTCGCCATTCACCTTTGCTTCGAAGGTGTTGGTGGTACGCTCCTTCTTCATAATGTGGATGTTGTCGGGAATCACGCTCATACCGATGGTCTGTCCCACCTCGAAATGCTTGTAGTTCTGAATCAGGAATTCGCAACCCTTGTCGCTTTCGGCAAGCATCTCGTAGTGTACGCCCTTGAAGATGGATGAGGTAATCTTGCCGACAAACTGGGCGTGCTCTGTGTCGGTGCTCACCTCGATGTCTTCCGGTCTAATCACTACATCTACCTCCTGGTTGCATCCGAACCCCTTATCCACACAAGGAATCTCCGATCCGGCAACCTTTACCAGACAGTCGTGGATCATCGTTCCGCAGAGGATGTTGCTCTCTCCGATGAAATCTGCCACAAACGAATTGGCTGGCTCGTTGTAGATATCGGTAGGCGTTCCAATCTGCTGGATTTTTCCCTCGCTCATCACCACAATGGTGTCGCTCAGGGTCAATGCTTCTTCCTGGTCGTGGGTAACATATACGAAGGTGATTCCCAGACGGTCGTGCATCTCCTTCAACTCCAGCTGCATGTCTTTTCTCATCTTGAGGTCGAGTGCAGCCAGCGGTTCATCGAGCAGGAGTACTTCCGGCTCGTTGACGATGGAACGGGCGATGGCGATACGCTGCTGCTGTCCGCCCGAAAGCGAGTTCACATCGCGGTATTCGTAATCACTCATGTTTACCATTTTCAGGGCATGCTTCACCTTAGGCATAATCTGGTCCTTCGGCATGTTCTTGAGTTTCAAGCCGAAAGCGATGTTGTCAAATACATTGAGGTGAGGGAACAGGGCATATTTCTGGAACACCGTGTTCACGTTTCGTTTGTAGGGTGGCAGGTTGGTAATGTCGTTGCCGCTGATGGTTATCACGCCTTCTGTGGCTGTTTCGAATCCTGCCAAGAGTCTCAGAAGAGTAGTTTTTCCGCATCCCGAGGGACCGAGAATGGTCATGAATTCACCCTTTCTCACAAAGAGATTAATGTTGTTGAGGGCTGTTTTCTCGCCGAATCTTTTCGACACATTTTGTATGTCAATGATGTGCTGTGCAGTCTTGTTCATTTTATCGTTTAAATTTGGCTGCAAAGTTACTCATTTTCGATAAGAAAATGCTATAAAAATACAAAAAAATAGCCTCTGCAAGTTACAATCGCATTGCAGAGGCTAAAAAAGTTTGATATGGAGATACAGAAGTCTAAACTTCTGCATATTTATTCGTAATATATGCAAGATGGGCTGCGTTGTTATGCAGGGAATGTGTCTCGCCCATCTTGTTGAGGAGCATGGTAAGCTGTTCTATGCTTCTGTCGAAGTCATAGTTCTTCCATCTTGCCTTGAAGAAGAAACTCTTTGGAATGGCCAGATAGCTTTCAGCGCTCTTCCAGAAGAGTACTGAGTCTGTATTTGTGTTAATATGCTGGCAGTGAAACAAAATGAAACAATTTGAACCAGTTTTTCGTGATTTGTTTTTGTTTTATGAGCAAAATGCAGTACCTTTGCCGCCATGATTGTAACAGTAGAATGGATGGAAGAGTGGTTTCGGCGTTTCGACCACGACTACTTCGGCGGCAAACTGCCCGTTCCGGAGTTGGGGCTGACCCGTGCCAAGACCCGCCTGGGACAGCTTGCCTACAAGCGTGCCACTCACTGGGGGCGCACCAAACTCTATGATTTCAAGCTTTCCATGAGTACGTATTACGATATGACCGACCGGCAGGCAAAGAGCGTCCTGCTCCACGAGATGATTCACTACATCATCGGCTTTACCGGTTTGAAGGATACGGCTCCTCACGGCATCGTGTTCAGGGGGATGATGGATAATCTGAACAGGAAATACGGTTGGGATATCCGGGTGATGACTTCCACCAAGGGCTGGAAGGTGAGTGAGCGGGTAGAGGAGAGGCAGAAGGCGAAGGGACCGCAAACCTATCTGATGCTTGCCATCGAAATGCAGGATGGCAAGCATTATCTTTCGCGTGTGAATCCCAGCTTTGCCCGCCGCATCGAATCGAAACTATCTTTGGTTCGCGAGCTCCGTTCTCATCGCTGGTACACCACCCAGGAGTCTTATTTTGAGGATTATCCGCAGGTGAGAAGTCTTCGGGGCAGACGAATCTCGAAATCCGATTTCGAAAAGCTTCGGAATGTGTTGACTCCATTCGAAATGTAAGTCCTGCGATGTATGATTGATAAAATGTATTGTATATAAATGAATTAGAAAAAATAGAGATATCGTATGAAAAGAATGATTACCATTGCCTTCATGATGACGGTTGTCGTGATGATGGCGCATGCTCAGGGAGCATTGAAGAGAGTGTATAATGAGACTATCGATCCGATGACTCAGATAGACGAGGGATTGCAGAAGGCGAAGGCTGAGGGCAAGTTCGTGATTTGTCAGGTGGGTGGCAACTGGTGCCCATGGTGCCTGCGCTTTGCTGATTTCGTAGAGAAGGATACGGCGGTGAATAAGGCGGTGAACGATAACTTCGTGTATCTTCACGTGAATTACAATCCTCGCAAGAAGGAAGGCGATGCTTCTGTTGAGAAGGCTGCGCAGCTGATGAAGCGATTGAATTATCCTCAGCGTTTCGGTTTCCCAGTCTTCGTGGTTCTGGACGAGAATGGAAATGTACTCCATATCCAGGATTCCAGCTTCCTGGAGCAGGGCAAGGGCTACGATGAGCAGAAGACACTCCGATTCCTGAAGAACTGGACTCCTAAAGCGGTGAAGCAGTAAGGGAGAAAAAATATAAAATAGAAAAGCAGTTAAGCTGCAGTTTTGAATAAAAAAGCTCCACATACCCAACAGGGCGTGTGGAGCTTTTTATCATTATATGTCTTTTACATTTTTCCTTTTATACGTCTTTTACAATCCTCTTGCCTTCAGGAAACCAGAGGCATCTGGTTCCTTCATACCCGTGAAATCGGTGAACATTTCCATCTGGTCCTTGGTATTACCACGGCTCAGAACCTTATCACGGAAAGCTTGACCGATAGCTGGATCCAAGGCACCGTGCTTGGCAAAGTAATCTGCCACGTTTACGGCGAGTACCTCTGTCCAGAGATAGCTGTAGTAACCGGCAGCATAACCGCCACCCCATACGTGATTGAAATAGGTGGTAGAGTAACGAGGAGGAATCTGGGAATTGAGCAGGCCCACATTATTGAGGGCTTCCTTCTCGAAGGCACCTGCCATATATGGAGATGGAATCTCGTCTGGCGTCAACTCGTGCCAAGCCAGATCAAGGCAGGTAGCTGCCAGGTTCTCACCCAAAGCATAGGCTGGCTGGAAGTTGATGCTCTTCAGCATGCGCTCCTTCAAGTCTGCTGGCATCGCTGCACCGGTCTCTGTGTGACGGGCGTAGTGATCGAAGATTTCTGGGATGCTGGCAAATGACTCGTTAAACTGTGATGGCATTTCCACGAAGTCGCGAGCCACAGCTGTACCAGAAAGGGTATTGTAACCGCACTTTGACAACATGCCGTGGAGAGCGTGACCGAACTCATGGAACATGGTGCAAACCTCATCCCATGTAATCAGGGTAGGCTGACCCTCTGGAGCTTTGGCATTGTTGCATACATTATAGATAATAGGCAACTGTCCCCACTTGTCGCTCTGCTTGGCGAAGGCACTCATCCAGGCACCGCCACGCTTGGTAGGGCGACGGAAGTAGTCGCTGTAGAAGAGAGCGATAGGCTTTCCGCTCTTGTCGCTTACCTCGAATACCTTCATGTCCGGGTGATAGGTAGGAATATCCTTGCGCTGCTTGAAGTTCAGACCATATACGCGATGAGCTGCATAGAATACACCGTTTATCTGAACGCTATCCACATTGAAGTAAGGCTTGATTTCATCGTCAGAGATATTGAGCATCTCCTTCTTCATCTTGGCAGAATAGTAGAAGCGGTCGTATGGCTGGAGCTTGAAGTCCTTGCCCTCGCTCTTCTGTGCGTAAGCCTCTATCTCGCGGGTCTCGGCATCAGCCTTAGGAGCGTATTCCTTGATGAGGCTCTGCAGGAAGTTGTTTACGTTCTTGGCAGTCTTTGCCATCGTCTTCTCCAGTGAATAGTCAGCATAGGTGCTGTAGCCCATCAACTGTCCCTTCTCGGCACGGAGCTTGGCTATCTCGGTTACGATAGGGAAGGTGTTGAACTTAGGGTCGGTACCGTCGGCACGGTGGATGCTTGCCATGTAAACCTTGCGGCGGAGCTCACGGTTCTGGAGATTGGTGAGGATAGCCTGCTGGGTAGTGTTCACGATGACGATGCAGTATGGAGCCTTGTTGCCCAGGCTTTCTGCGTCTTTCTTGCACTGTGCGATGTCGGCGTCGCTGAGTCCGGCAAGTTCTTCCTTGCTGTTCACCCAAACCACGGCGTTGTTGGTAGCTGCAGGAAGAAGATTGCCAAACTGTTCCTGGAGGTCTGAGATGCGGGTGTTAATCTGCTTCATGCGCTCCATTTTCTCTGGAGAGAGCAGGGCACCTGAGCGGACGAAGCCTTTGTAGATGACTTCGGTGAGTCGCTTGTCCTCGCCCTTGAGCTTGTTGTACTCATGGTCGTAAACGTATTTGATACGTTCGAAGAGTTTATGATTGAATGAAATCTCGTTGTCGAGGTCGGTGAGCAAAGGCATCACCTTCTTCTGAGCCTCTGCGATTCCAGGAGTCTTGTGTGCGCTGGTAAGACCGAAGAACACATTGGAAACACGATCTAGCAACATACCGCTGTTCTCGTAAGCGAGGATGGTGTTCTGGAAGGTTGGCTTCTTCTTGTTGCTGATAATCTTCTGGATATTGGCACGCTGTTCCTTGATACCTGCTTCGAAGGCAGGGAGATAGTCGCTCTCCTGAATCTTGCTGAAATCAGGGGCACCGAAAGGAAGGCTGCTCTTTACCAGTAGTGGGTTCTGACGGTTGCCGCCTGCATTCTGGGCAAACGATGAGGTTGGCATCTGCAAGAGTGTTGCAGCCAAACCGAGGGTAAGAAATGTCTTGTTGAAATTCATTATTTGTTATTTTTAGTATTGATTTCCTATTGTTTTTTGAAACTGGTGTTTTCGAAACTGCTGTTTCTTAAACGTTGTTTTCGAATGCAAAGGTACTAAGAATAATTGGATATCAGATTGTTTGCAGCTTGATTTAAGCTTTTTTATTTATTGGTGCATTGCCACTTAATGTCACCTGATGCCACACAAAGGCAAATAGGATAACTGCTGCCAGCAAGTATCGTCGGTTATTATATGTAATAGGATAAGCGCTCGTAAGTAATAGGATAAGTAATCGTAAGTAATAGGATAAGCGGTCGTAAGTAATAGGATAAGCGATTGAAAACAATATGAGAAGTTGTCGAAGTATATAATGGAAGTTGTTGGAAGATATAATGTCTGTTCTTGGAAACGATGCAGTTGTAAACCGCACAACAGCTGTTGTGCGCTTGCATATCAGCTGTTGTGCGGACGCACATCAGGTGTTGTGCACTCGTAATCCAGCTGTTGTAAGGTATCCGATAAGGTGATAAACTGATGGTTTCAATGAAGTGTATGGAATGAGCCATATTATACTTATCTTTACAAGTTAAAAGCTTTGTAAAAATCCCTTAAGGAGATATTTTCAAACCCTTAAGGAAAAATATTTTTTTCCTTAAGGGAAAATACAAAAAACCTTAAGGGAAAATATAGAATCTCTTCTTACCCCATTTTACGGGTGTTTGAGAAGTATTTTACTTGTTTGGAATAATATTTACATAGTTTCTTGGCAGATTGCCATCTTATAAATAAGGAATAGCAAACTTTACCAGACAATATCCACCTCCGATGAGCCAGCAATAAAGAATGGCTGCCAGAAGGAATGGCTTGAAGCCTGCTTTCTTGAACTTGTCGAAGCTAGTCTCGGCTCCCAGTGCTGCCATTGCCATAGTCAGAAGGAAGGTGTCCAGTTGATTGATCCATGCCACTACACTTTCTGAAAGCAATCCGAGGGAATTGAATCCGATAACCACCAGGAAGAAAATGGCAAACCATGGAATGCTGATCTTAGGCTTGTTGGCATCAGAGTTTTCCAAGCTATCTCTTTTGGCAACGTCTCTTGCCACAGTCCATGCTATCACCAGCAGAACCGGTACCAGCATCATTACTCTTATCATCTTCACGATGATGGCATTGTTGCTCACCTCGGCTCCCATGGCATTGGCTGCACCCACCACATGGGCTACTTCATGGACGGTGGAACCCGTGAAGAGTCCCATCATCTCTGGCGACAGGTCAAAGATGCCTACTCTGTAGAGAATAGGATAGAGGAACATGGATAATGTGCCAAAGATAACTACGGTAGCTACGGCTACTGCTGTCTTGTAAGGTTTCGGACGGATAGCTCCATCTACGCCCAATACTGCTGCAGCTCCACATATGGCACTTCCGCAAGCGGTGAGCAGTGCGATGCTGCGGTCTATCTTCAGGAGTCTTCCCATCAGGATTCCCAAGCCGATGGTGCCGCATACGATGATGGCATCCATCACGATGGCAGAGATTCCCACGGCCATCACATCCTGGAAGGTGAGCTTAAAGCCATAAAGGATGATACCTATGCGGAGGATTCGCTTGCTGCAGAACTTGATGCCAGGTACCCAGGTGTCGGGCAGGTTGTTACGCAGACTGTTGGCATAAATCATACCAATAATGATGCCCACTACCATCGGGCTAAACGAAAGTACCTTCACCCAATCCATGTTGCCGATGTAGAAGGCGGCGCAGGCGAAGAGCGTGATGAGTAGTACACCATGCAGCATACTGCTCCTTTGTTCTGATAATCTCATAATTTTCTTTTTTGTCGGTTAAATGCTTTTTTTTGTAAAGCGGGTGCAAAGGTACGAAAAATCATGAGATGTTGTATATACAGAATAACTATGTGTTATAACCTTGGGTTATGAATCTCTTGAAAGTTTGGTGGAGTTTTGCCGTCTCGCCTCTCTTCTCAACAAACTGAAATTCCCGTTCCATCTTCAGATTCTCCACTTCCAGAACCTTGAATACCTGTTCGTAGATACTCTTGTAGATGGCTCTGATGCTGATGATACCCATACATTGGGAGTGTTCTACGAAATGCTTGATGCCCTCTGTGGTTCCCAGGTTCATCTCTATGTTCAGATCAGAGAGAGCGATGCCGTTCTCTTGCAGTGCTTTTTGGATGACATCCAAAGTTCCGGAGCCTAATTCACGCAGTACTATCGGAGTCTGCTTCAGGAGGTTTAGGGAAATCTCCTTTTGCCGGGCAAGGGGATTGGAGCAATGTACAAACGCCACCAGCTCATCTTTCATAAATGGGGTGTATTTAAAGGTGGGTTGTCGCTTCATGCCTTCTACCATACCCAGGTCTATCCTTCTTGTAGCGAGTGCATCCTCTATCTCATGAGAATTTCCGCTGAGCAAGGTAAGGCGAATGTCGGGATATTGTTTTCTGAACCCAGCAATCAGTTCGGGGAGAACATATTGCGAGATGGTAGTACTGGCTCCGATGCGCAATTCGCCTTCTGATTTCGCCGTGAGCTTCTTCATGTCGAAATCAAGATTCTGATAGGCATCGATAATCTTGCAGGCATGGTCTAGCAGAAGCTGTCCGGCACGGGTTAGTTGGATGCGATTGCCGATTCTGTCGAACAATCGCACCCCATATTCCTTCTCAAGCTCCTGTATGTGCTTGCTGATGGCAGGCTGGCTGATAAACAGTTCGTTGGCAGCCTTGGTGAAACTCAGGAGTGTAGCCACGCTCCTGAAAACTTTCAGTCTTGTATCAATCATTGTATGTTCCTTTGTTTTTGTACGATTTATCATAAACCACATAGGCTCATTTATATTCCTTCAGTCAAGAACTTGCGAAGATGCAGGTGCGTGATGCCGTCATCATCATTCTTGGTGAGCAGAGGAGTCATGGAGATAACGTATTTCGGATAATTGTCCTTGATGGCACGGAGATTGCCAAATTCCCGCTCTCTGGTTGCATTGTCGGCTATGATGTAGGAAGCTTGCACGTAGATGCGTTCGCCTCCTGGCTTGGTACAAACAAAGTCGATTTCTCCAGCTTGCAGTTGTCCTACATATACCTGATAGCCCAATCGTATGAGGTGCTGATAGATGATATTCTCTATCACTTTCTCAATGTCTCCTTCACGTGTACCTCCGGCAATGGCATTTCTAATGCCGTTGTCTTCAAAATAAAACTTATCGTTGGTTTCAAAGATACGTTTGCCGTGGATGTCATAGCGGTTTACCTTGTGCAGGATATAGGCTTCGCAAAGGAAGGATATGTAATTGGTGATAGCTGCCGAAGCGATGGATTCTCCTTGAGATTTCATATATTTGGAGATGCTGTTGGCTGAGATGAGTTTACCTGTATTATCAGCAAGGAAACGCACCAGGTTCTCTAAGAATGGCACGTTTCTTATCTGGTTGCGCATGATGACATCCTTAAGCAAAACGGTATGGTAAATATCCATCTGGTATTCACGTGCATCATCCTCTTCCAGCCCTATCTTTGCCAGACCAGGCAAACCGCCATACTGAATGTACAGAGCAAGTGCTTCGTCATTATCTGATAGTTGATGAAATTCCAAAAACTCGTTATAGCTCAGCGATTGGATATAGATTTCCTTATATCTGCCACCGATGAGTGTGCTCAGTTCATTGCTCAGCATGCGAGCATTGCTACCTGTGATGATAATGTCTGTGTTGGGTTCTGTGCGATAACTTCGAATGGATCGTTCAAATTCCTTGATGTCTTGTATCTCATCGATAAGGATATAATTATGTTTATCGGATAAAAAGTGCTGTCCGATATAGTCGTTGAGATTCTGATAGGTCTGAATGTTGTCAAACTCTCTTTTCTCCTTGTCTATATAGATAATATTGTTTTCGTCATCTGCCGTTTTTCGGTCACGAATCATCTTCATCATGCAGCTTTTGCCTACACGACGTTGACCTACTAAGACGATGATAGTCTCCTTACCAAGATACCTTTCTATCTTGTCGATATATGATTGACGAATAATAGTTGCCATATTTTTTATCACTTATAAATGAAACTTTTTGCAAATATACGAAAAGTTTCATTTATAAGTGATAAAACTTGTCTATTTTTAGTTTTTATAACTTATAGATGGTATCATTTCAATGGTATTATCACCAAGAAAATAAAAATATGGAGATTTGCTAATTCTCATCTTGATGATGATAAATCCATCCTTCCCTTACTTATGCTTCTGGTAATAAGCAATGCCACGCTTTACATTTTCCTTCACGGCTTTGCTGGAAAAGGTGGCACCCGTAACGCCATCTACTTGGACTGTAGCAGCCTTGCTGGCTTTCATGCCATTCCATTTGTTGAGCAAACCCTGTTTTACCTTATTGAAGAAGTTGGGAGTCTCTTTGTTGGCAAGCGGTTTGATCTCAACAATCTTTCCTCCCTTGATATAGATGGAAAGAGGTGTGTTGCCACGAAATCCCTTAACGTCTTTGCCCAAAGTGGTGGTATTGATGATGTAAGTACCATCAGCTTCCTTGGTCATTACCTCAGAATGTGAGCTTTTGGTTGTTGCAATCATGCTGCTAACCATTCCTAAACTTAATATTGCTGCTAAAATCAATGTTCTTTTCTTCATAATTGTATTTTTATATCCTTGATAATATTGCGCAAAATTACAAAATAATTCAGTAACAGACAAAGCCGCTTTCAAAAATCATCATTTTTAGGTATTCCCTAGTTCGGTATTCCGTAGGTAATCTTCTTGGTATCCCACTTATCTTTTGGCTGCTCCGGCTCGTCAGGATAACCGATGATGATACCATTTAGTGGAATCAGATTGCCTGGCAAATTCAATGTTCTGGAAATGCCATTCACTTTCTTTTGGATAGGATAGATGGTTGTCCAGCAGGCTCCCAATCCCATGGCATGAGCTGCCAGGAGAATATTCTCGGAAACGGCCGACAAATCCTGTACCCAGAGTTCCTTGCCCTGTCCCTCTGCCATACGGGTGGTATCAGCGCAGACAAAGATGAAGAGAGGGGTTTTCTTGATATCCTCTGCATGATACTTATTGGATTCTGCATATTTCTCGATATCCTGCTTGTCCTTCAGAACCACGAAATGCCATGGTTGCATATCGTTCGCTGTAGGTGCAGCCATACCGGCACGGAGCAAGGCTTCTATCTTGACATCCTCCACTGGCTGCTGCTTGAACTTTCTTATGCTTGTACGGGTCATGATGTTCTCCATCACAGCCTTTGCGTTTACATTTTCCTTCACTGCTTCCTGGATGCTTCCTGGAAGAGTAGTCTGTGCTTTTGCCGAAGCAAAGCCCATAGCCGCCAAGGCGACTATGAGCATTTTATTAAGTTTGTGCATACAATTTGAAAAATACATTATAATAATTTATTGTTTAAGAATTGTTATAGCCTTGAGCAAGTCGCCATTTCCGAAGGTCATGAATGGACTTGCCACACCTGTTTTTGCATCTATCTTGTAGATGGTTGGGGTAACGGAAGAACCGCTGCCAGAACCGCCACTCATGCTTGTAGGAGCAGCCACTGGCAGATAGTAGGCATCAGCATAACCGTCGCCCCAGCCAAATGATACGGTAGAGGCATCAGGCAGTCCGGTTACCCATGTCAGGGTCTTGGCATCCATATCCACTACAGCCATCTTGCCGGAAGCATCCCTGTTTCCATACTTGTTCTTGTCGAGATAGAATTCCAGCAGGAACTTGCTGCCACTGATGTGGAATGCCTTGCGGAAACGGTAACCATCTGATGCGGCAAAGATATTGAACTGATAGTTCTTGTCAAACTCTGTCTCACCCTTCTTGATGCGCAGGGCACCCACCTTGCTGTCTGTAGCGCTGGAACCTGAGAATACATAGATGTTGCCATTATCATCTGCACCGCTCTGGGTGTAACGCACAGAACGCATGGCTCCCACTGATGTGCCGATGCGATCGTCGTAAATCATCTTCTTGATATTCAGACTATAGTCGCAGATGGCAACAGCGGCTGAATCACGATTGCTGTAATTCACAACCATTGCCACCTGGTTGTCGCCCATATCAACGATATTGGAGATGTTAGGGTTTACCTCATCGATGGCATACTGGGTAAGACCTACGGTTACGTTGTTGTCTGCACCATTCTTATCTACAACCATAGCGTATGGCTGACTGATTTGTGCGGCGTAGGAATAGGTTCCAAATGTACCAGTGTTACCGAAAGCGGAAACCAGGACTGGTGAACCAATCTCCACCATCTTGCCATTCTCTACCTGATAGCTTCGGAGACCTGCCTTCAGACTGCCGATACCTTCAGCAGAAGCACCGCGGGCATAGATATAGCCAGTAAAAACGCCAGTGGTCTTATTGTAAGTAACCTGTGTGAAGCTGTCGTAACACTTCACAGCATCTGCTGTGCCATATACATTCTCGCCATTCTTGGCTGTTGAAAGGTCATTGTAAACCTTCATATAGACACCACCGGTAAGGTCGGTAGTAGGATCTCCGGAAGTTACTATAAAGCTAACCTCTTTAGGATCGATGACGGATGCACCGCCACCATTTTCGATGTTGTCATCATCAGAGCATGAAGTAAATGTCATGCAGGATGCAAGCGCCATGAGCGCTGCTGAAAAGAATAATTTTTTCATGTTTTTTTAAATTTCTATTAATGTATGAATGATATGAATTTATCTGTTTAATTTTCCGAGTGTTCTGATTTCCGTTACGCCCTTGATACTGATGCCCTTGGTTGCTACACCCGTTTCAGGATTTACCTGATAGATGGCTGCATCCTGGCCAAACTGGGTGATAGGGAGATAGAGAATTCCGTCAGCATACATCGGAACGCCTCCGGTCTCCGTACCCGATGTGATGAGATTCTTTGTAGGGATACCGCTGAGCCAGGTGAACTTCTTGCTCACCATATCTACGATGGCAAACTGATGGCCGACTGTCATGGTGTTGATATTCTTCTCGTTGTAGATTTCGAGTAGGAACTTGCTGTCTGTGATGTACCATACACGGCGGAACTTGTAGCCATCGGCAGGAGTCTGAATGTCGAAATAATAATCTTTATCAAATTCCTCTGCTCCCTTGTTGATGCGCAGAGCACCAGCCTTGCGGGTGGTTGCGGTATTGAATGCATTGGAGAAGACATACACCGTACCGTCGTTGGTCTTGAATACTTCGTGGAGTACCTGAGAGCGATACTGGCCGGCAGCATAGCTGATACGGTTGTCACGATAAATCTTCAGTACGTTCAGATCCTTATCCATCTTTGCCACCCATACACTATCGGGATATTTCACATCACCTATGCTGGAGCCATCACCGGTTCCCGTCTGGTGGAATGCAGACTGAACCATCGCTGTAAGGAAAGTTCCGTCGCCATTGTCGATGATGCTGGAGAAGGTGACCTGCTGACCATTGCCAGTGATGTCTTCCGTCCAGATGGTCTTGGTATGATCGAGTTTCACCCCATCATTCGTGATGCTCCAAAAGGCGAAGGTGGCTCCGTCGTTTCGCTTGCCGTCGGCAGAAACCTGACCTCCTACACTGGTCAGCAACTGACCATTGAAGAAGCCATAGTTGGAGAAGCGGGTGTCGATGCGGAACTCACCCAGTTTGGAGAACTGAGAATCATCCGATGTCCAGCGCAGTCCGTATCCCAGACCGGCAAACTGCTGCTGATAAACCATGCCGATGGCATCGTGGTTGTTGAATATCCAGGTATATTCTGTCTGTGGCAATTCCATGATGTTGTTTCTGATGTCAAGATTGCCTGCTGTCAGACTGTTGGTCTGCATGATGTATTCTGTACCATTGTCGGTCTTTACGGCAATGAAGTAAGAACCCTTTCCGTTCTTGACTGCTTCATCAGAACTCGAAGAGGAACCGTCTCCGTTTTCATTTTCCGAGCCACTGTCTGCACCCGAAATATCATCGCTGCTGCTACAGCTTGTAAGTCCGGGTGTGATTCCGAAAAGGCACAAGAATAGCCCTGTCACTGCCATTCTTGACAGTGATAAATAAGTCTTTTTCATTCTTTTAAACGTATGTTATTGATTAATTATAATGTATTCTGAATCAATATTTTCCTAAGATAAGACCCTTACTATTGCTTATAAAACACATAGCGGAACTTGATGCTGAAACTGCGCCCCGGCTTTTGCAAGCTATAGTTGTCGTAGAGTAGGGCATTTGTGAAGTTGTTCGCCTCTATTGATACGTTGTATCTGCCGCCTTGTATCGCATACACCAGGTTGGCATCATGGCTCCACAGCTCTGGCACATAGAGTTTAGCACCCTCGCTTGCCCATGAGCGGAAGAACCGGTGTACGTATCTCATGTTCCAGCCTATGGTAAGTCGGTTTGCCTTGCCCATCACATGCTTGAAAGTATAGCTTGCATCAGCACCGCCAAAGGTATAAGGCAAGTTAGGCACACGGTCGCCATAGGTTACCGATTCTGCCCCGATACTGTTGAGTCGCTCTCTGTCGCGGGTGTTCTGCATGGAGAAGTTGCCACCGATACTTGCCACATCCTTGTAATAGTAGTGCAAGCCCAGGTCCATTCCCAGTCCCAGCACCTTGCCGTGGTTGGTGCTCACGGCTACTCCCTTCTGTCCGATGGTTCGGATGATGTAATCCGCTACGTGGCGATAGTTGAAGCCTACATCTGCACTCAGGGTATGTGCATCATTGAAAGTATGCTGATAGCCCAGGTTCAGATTCACGTTGTCGCTCTTCTCCGGGCGAAGGGTGGCATTGCCATCCTCATAATCGCCATCACCAAAGAGTTCACGGTCGGTAGGCAGACGATAGGTTCGCTCATACGACAGCTTTATCTGTAAGTCTTTGTTCTGCAGAAAGTAAGTTCCTGCTGCACCATATCCCAAGGCATCGGTAGAACGTTCCTGCTCCTGATAGTCGGCACGCCCGGATGAAGCGATGTTCACAGGTCCTCTAACATGTGAGTCGTAGTACTTCAGGAAGGCCACCATGTTCCAATGCTGGTTGGGAATAAACTTGTACGACAGTCCCAGGGCGTTTTTGGCATTGATGCGGCGCATGAAGGTGGCTGCTGAACTCTGAACGCTATTGGATGCCGCATTGGTGGTGCGGCGGCGATAATGGGTATAAGTGTCGTTGAGCGTAAAGAAATGCTGGTCGCCAAGATGATAGGTCAGGTTGGCAACAGTAGCCAGGGTGTAACCCTTGAATTCGGCAAGCGTTGGAACTCCCTCGCCCTGATAGGCGTTCACCCTATACTCCCCCGTCCAGCTATAGGTGCGGCTGAGCGTATCCACATTATTGGTCTTCACCATGTCGTAGCGTGCCGACAATCGGAAGTTCAAACCTGGGATAGCAAGATTTCGCTTCTCATAGAGCATAGAGGGAGTCCATCCTTGCGCTGTGCGATATTTGCCGCCAAACACGATTTTCATCAGATTGGCGTTCTGTATCTGTGCATATTCATGGCTATAGTTCAAGCCGAAGACGAGCTTGTCGGCCCATGTCTTATCTACCACCCCCAGCTGGAAGATGACAGCCTCGTTGTGGTATCTGTCGTGGAACCGGCGGAACCACGCCTCTTCGTTGCTCACCGCATTGGTCTCAAGATCAGTCCATTGCGTCTTTACCTTATAGTCGTTGTCTGAATAGTTCTGATAGGCGTTCAAGCGGAGCATAAGCCCCGATCTGTCCGTCCATCCTAAAGAGAGATTGCTGCGATGGGTATTGAATGAGCCATAGCTATAGCTGGCATCAACGTATGTATGCGGAGAGTGGTCGGTCACGATATTGATGGCACCTCCCAGGGCATCTCCACCGAAATCTACTGGTACGACACCCTTATATACCTCGATGCGGTTGGCAAAGCTCGCAGGTATATTGTTGATGCTGAAACTGGATGATGCACCATCCATCGGCACACCATCGATAAAGAGTTTCACGTGCTTGCCCGTAAAGCCATTCAGGTTGATGCTTGCGCCAGAGCCAAGACCTCCGTCCTCACGCACTTTCACGCCCGATACGCGATCGAGAACATGCGCCAGGTCGAGGTTGGTGTTGCGCAGGCGACGTGTATCTACCGCCATGACATTGAATGCCGACGAGTTGACACGCTTTACCTGGTTGCCACGAACCACTACTTCGCCCAGATGCTGGGTTTGTTTTAACTTGTCACCATGCAGATTCTTTCTATAGTTATCCTGCTGATGATGCTTACTGAAATCATTTTTGAGGGAGTCTGAATCGTGCTGAGCCCATGCTGTCATCGTCATGATGAGCATGCATAGAGCCAATACGCCCCTACGTATATAGTTGCTTCTTATCATATCAAAAGTTATTTCCGTTTTGCTGGAAAATAATTTGTGGTACCATAAGGAGTAATTATACGTCGGGCCTAGCACATTCTTCAGGGATATAAATATAAGAAGGTATTTTCACCTTATTATATAATATGTAAGGAATGATATGGGCAATGACTGTTTCTCACTTATCCGTTGCTTTTATTCCATGCTTTCCGGCTGAGGCTGGAATATATGCCATTTCTGCCTCGGTCTTGTTTGCGGGTGCAAAGGTACTGACTTTTCTGGAAATATGCAATACCTAGAAATAATGATTTTGACTTTCCCATGTTTATACCAAATAAAAACCGGCCGTCAGAATGCATCGTTTATCATGCGTTCTAATGACCGGTTTATTTCTATTTCTTTTTCTTTAAAATAGAGAATTGGCTGTATTTAATGAGTGATCCCGTAGGACAGACAAAGCGACAGTATGGTCGCATGATTACCGTTGAGAGTGCCACGAAGGTTATGGCAATGGCAATGACAATCCATGATGCTGATTGGAATACAAAGGCAGAGAAGGGTTCATAATCAATCCAGTCGAACCATATACCCGTCCACAAACACAGCATGAGTATGGTCCAGAGAATCTGGCGGAACATATCCAGTCGTCTGGCTGTCGTTGGTTTCATTCTGACTTTATATCCAACGCATTTTCCTGCAAGTTCCTGCAAAGAACCGAAGGGACACACATGCGTACAATAGTATGATTTCTTGCCGAAAAGAGGATATACGAATGCCGTGATTAGCATGATTACCGGCACTATCAATGCCACTATGTTCATGCCATTCGACATATAGCTGACGATTGATGTATAGTTCAGAAAAGAACCGCACCAGAATCCAAGCACTATGACATTTAGGATTTGCTGAGCTATTCTATATCGTCTGTTCTTAATGAAAAGCGGTACGATGGCTGCCATGAGCACAACAATCAGTCCGGCTATAGCCTTGGCTGAGAAATCAAACTCTGACCATACTGAAGTCTTTACAGGATTCTTGGCTGCATATTGAAGTCCTCGCTGCACGTTTCCGATGATAGCCTTTGAAGAGAACGTCGCACCAGAAACGGCGTCCACCTTCATCTTCTGAGCGTCTTCTATCGTCTTGCCATTCCATTTAGTAAGAAGGGCAGAAGCCTCAGCAAAAAAATCGGGAGACTCTGAGTTGGTAAGTGCTCTGATACTCTTTACCCTGCCATCCTGCAAGGTAATCTCCAATGGCACGATGCCTCCGTAGCCTACAATGTCTTTTCCAAGTTCTGTAGTATTCAATTGCACAGAACCATCCTCAAGTACATCCATGGGCTCTGTCTTTGGTGCTACTGTCTGTTGCTGATTCACATAGCGTCCAGCCACCTTACCATCTCTACGGATACTGACGACCACTACCATCAGCACACATATCAGCAAACAAAGCAGTTGTTGTAGTTTTCCTGAATAATTACCCATCATTTTTTTCATCGGATTATCTTCTGTTATTCTTATTATTAATTTATATACCCAACAAGTATTACACTAAAATGGAATTAATTCGACACAAAAAGAGTCATGGTTTCTACCAAAACCATCTTTTGGACTTCTAAAACCCGATAAGGTTTATTGCATTAACGGTATTTAACAGCAAAAAAGCAAGAAGAAACTAAGCGACTTCTGTTTTCATACCTATTGGTTGTCCGCAGGTTCCATGACCTTCGGTCATTCCACCAGCGGTTATTGAAAGTTGGCCCCCTTCGGGGACCGGAGGTTACTTGCGAAACTTGAATAGGTGATTTGCAAGAATATCCTGAAGATGTAGTGATGCGGCTTTGTTAAGAATGAATCTTCTTTACATTAGCTTGCCTGAGATTCTCGTATTTCCAGACGCTTATTATTTCTTTGAGAATATCGTAAATATGAAGAAAATCGGAAAGATGTTGGTAATCAGATACTTGCGATTTCTTGACAAGATGTTGGCGTTGAGAAAAATCTATAGTTGTACGACTATAACCCCTATAGTTGTACAACCATAACTCTATAGTCGTACAACCATAGCATGTATAGTCGTACAACTGTAACTTTATAGTCGTACAACTACAGGTCTTATTCTTAATAGAGAGCAGAAAACGGGGATTTCCAGCCTCTCAAACCTCCTTATTTTTATCGCTAGATTCAAAAAATGTAGGTATATGAATTTTGAGTATAAATTTTGACGGGAGGTATCTTTACAGTTATGATTTGAACTAAAAATGGAGGAATAATGATATGAATACAACAAAGTTAAGAAGAAGCGTTGCGCTGTTGGAATGCTTCTAAGGAAACCAAGCGTAAGATGGTTGAAAAGCTAGAAATCTTGGTAAGGAATAGTTGTCTTGAACGTACTGGTAAAGAACTTATTGAAATAGTCTTCACTCTTCACCCATCTCTCGCAAACCCCGATAAACAGGGCGTTTGGCGAGGTGAAGAGGTTCTGCAACTCTTCACCACTCTTCACCTCTTGTTTTCAATCTCTCCTGAGCCGATAAATATTCGTTCATTGTCTGTTATCTTTTTTAAAAAGAACAGAAGATAACTGAATATATTACATCCACACGCTTTTGCAGGTGACCCAGAAGTTGTGGTTATCATAAAATGATAAAGAAATGAGAATTTTTTGCTAAAATTACGCTAAAATCTGCAGAATAGCTTAAAATGAGCGATTTATGAGTGTTTCACCTCAATGGAGGTAATGATTTGGCAACAGTGCTCAAAGTCCAATGACCAACCAAATCCTCATTAGTGCAAAATTCGGTATTGTCTATTTTCGGAGCACTGATTGTACTAATTGAAAATAACAACCTAAGAATTAATATTGGTACTATCGGACATAGATAATAAAGCCAAGTTGCTCTTAAGTTCTTTGAAAGTTGAAACATAAATCTCAACAAAGGGAACAAGTAGATAGGATACAAGCAGATGGTTATAAGCATACCATAACGACATATTTTGTCTACATCAGAGCGAACAGGGGCATCAAAGAAGAATATAGAAACATAGCATCCCAAGGGCCATAATATCAGCGAAAATTCCATAAGTATAAAGAACACCTTCTGTAAAATAGTGGGTGTTCCTCCTAATATGCGAGCTATCAGCCCATCATTAGGTTCTTGTTTTATTTCTTCTTTGTTCATGCAAAAACAGTTCCGTTACTTTTAGTTATCTTTCAACCCCTTTTCCAATTCCTCGATAGTCGGCATAGATGATTTGAAGTCTTTCGGGAAGAGTTTGGAGAGCTGATATTCCGATATACCCATTGGTTCCTTGTATGACTCCAAGGCATATTTAGCCACTACGTTGTCCTTGTCCTTACAGATAAGCAAGCCAATGGTAGGATTGTCTATATCGGTCTTGAATTGGTGGTTGATGGCAGATACATAGAAACTTAGTTGTCCCAAGAACGATGGATGGAACGACTGTGCTTTTAGCTCAATGACCACATAGGCATGGAGGTGGGCATT
>ULRT01004624.1_pt1 | contig 22540 bp, 10 predicted proteins | sample 1955711 | NCBI WGS metagenome assembly ULRT01 (sample SAMEA4835690, study PRJEB28245) | human gut metagenome | biome: gut microbiome; material: fecal sample | place: Denmark | collected 2008 | reverse complement strand
GTGCCGCCGGCTGAAGGCGGCGGAATGGAGATTAGTATGAAGCATGCCAAGGAAGAACAACTGAATAATGAAGGCTTTTCCCTGGTGGAGCTTCTGATCGCTATTGTGATCCTATCAATCATAGTGGTACCACTGCTGCACAGCTTCGTTACATCAGCCAGAACAAATGCAAAATCACGCAATACCATGCATGCAACAGCAATTGCCGAAGATGTGATGGAACAGTTTGAAGCGCACACTTTAGGGGAAATGGCAGATACTTACGAAGCAGCGAGTGTGGAAGGCTTTACCAACACGGTAAAACGCGGAGAAGATATCGACAGCGATGGTGACCTGGAATGGGTATATACATTTCGTGACAGCAGCACTACATCCGGAGCGTATGATGTGGTGACTACGCTGGATCCTTCTGCTTATACGACTATCAATGAGAAAGACCTGATCGATATACAGAATCTTGCAGGCAATCTGAATGCTGTGTACTCGGAGAAAGCGGATTCAGATATCGGGGCATATTTGTATTTCTCCAATTATGCAACGAATACTACGCTGGAAAATATTCCGAAATATGTTAAAAAAATAGTGGAAATCACAATAGACACCAACCGGATCAGTCTGGATCTGGGGGCTGGGGAGACATTGGAGACCGATGTATATCTGGTGACTGCATTAACGCGATATCACTGCGACACCAGTATTTTTAACAACCCTTCTCTGAGTGGTGATTATCCGCAGAACGGCACGGATTATGTGATCTTTTCCAATGAAGACACGGTGAGAAGACAGGCGGCACAGATCAAGGCGCAGAAGGAAGCCGGCGCGGCTGTACAGAGTAAAGTGATATCTGATCTGGCGAATATTGTTGTGTGTCTCCCTACGCGTATGGGAAGTGTATCCGGTAGTGAGGTCAGAGACACTGTCATTGTAAACAATCCGGATAATGTAGAGACCAATTTGTATCTTGTGATGCAATTGCCTACAACAGACGAATTACCTGCCGGGGTGACAAATGCGGAAACGGCTTACCGGGATATGATCAACAATACATATCGTGTGGCTTATGAACTTCGGGAGAGCTATCCCGGCTGGATGTCATCTGCGGGTGCATCGATCCAGTCAGCATGTAAGTTAAGAACCAACCTGATACTGAACGGATATACAGACTATAAATTCCGAAATCTGAGTGTGTCTGAAGCGGCAGGAACAGCAACGGGAGCTGATGCAAAGTCGATTATGTCAGCTAGCGGACTGACCCCGCCTTCAGAGAAGATTGATCGTATGTATGATATTACGGTACAGGTATATGCACAAGGTACCATAGGTACGAAAAACCCAGTGATCACTATGACGGGAACAGTGACACAGTAGGGAAGGAAGAAGAGAACCATGAATATATTCCGGAGACATTTTGAAAAAAATCATAAAGAAGCTGCGAATAAGGGCTCGGCTATGGTTGTTGTGATCATAGCTATGGCCTTTATTGGCATTTTAGCCAGTGTTTTGATGTATATGTCTCTGTTGAATTATCAGATGAAGGCTAACAACCTGAAGGCAAAGGATAACTTTTATTCTGCGGAGACTGTGCTGGACGAGATCCGGATGGGGATGGAAGGACAGATTTCAACCTCTGTATCAGGAGCCTACACGAAGGTACTGGAGAGCTTTGAATCGACATCCGAAGAGCAGAAGAATTCTAAAATGAGATATTACTTTTTAAGTAGTATGCAGGAATATTATAAGGCGGATGATACTACGGTATATGATCTGACCAAGCTGTATAACTATATCAGTGCTGATACAGCGTTGGCACAGAACACAGTGCTTGAGGCTGTCAGAGGAACAGATACTTATCGTGTCTATCAGGATGCTTCCGGTAATCTCATTCAGGAGAAGGAAGGAGATCCTACCTGGAGTGGAATTCCTAAGGGAGATCTGAAGCTGTATACAGATGGTCTGTCCTTTTGCAATTTGAAAGTTACTTATACGGATGATGCAGGGTATGTCTCTGTGATCCAGACAGATCTGAGAGTCAAACTTCCGGATATGGAATTTGCACAGGCAGTAACACTTCCGTCCATCACTGGAATTTCCATGGTCGCACAGAACAATATTCAGGTCATTCCAGATGCACCTATGAATTTGAGCAATAATACCATCGGTGGAAGCTTTTACGCTGACAGGCTTATTATTGGAAGTGAAGAAGCGGATACCGAAAATGGTACCGGGGTAACGGTGAATTTACAGGAAACTGCAGGCAATGAAAATGCAGATAAACGAATGGTAGTGGCGAAGGATCTGTATTTGGGAAGAGGAGCCACTCTGACAAGTGACCAATACGGAGAACTATGGGCAGGAACCATACGGATGCACGGCGGCGGTAATAATACGGCAAGCGTGGGAAAAATTGATTTTGCCGGTAATAGTATTTATGTGGCCGGAGATCTGAGGATGGATGGTCAGAGGAATAATTTTAAAGCAGGAACCTTGATCGACGGAGAATATACCGGTCAATATATTGGATTTGGTACAGGACGCAATAATGCGGATAACAGTGCAATGATCGTGAATGGAACAGATACGGAGATATATCTGAATGAACTTCGCAATCTGACACTGGCAGGAAATTCCTATATTTCATTGAACACGGCGAAGTCTGGTCTGTCCGGAGAAGATGCAGCTCTGAATACCGGCGTGAAAGACATTATGATGGGTCAGTCCATAGCTGTGAAGAGTGATCAGCTGGCATATCTGATCCCGGCGCAGTGTATTGCATTGGATGCTTCCGGAAAGTCTGTTCTGGGAGGATCCAGTAATCCGGTGACGAAAGAACAGTATTATGATCTGATCTGGGACCAGTCAAATAAAAAAGTAAGAGACGGTGTGAGGGAAGTTGTATTTGATGTGCCTTGTGCGGCATTAAACGGAAATACACTGGCTTCTTATGGGTTAAACAGCAGTAATGTGCAGAAGTACTTTAAACGCATTAACAGCAAAATTACATTGGTTTATTATTATGTCGCTTTTGACAGTACAACAGAAGAAGGCAGAACCAATGCGGCACGGTATTATCAGGATTATTATAGCGTAAATAAAGAAACAATGGATGCGTATGCCAGCCTGTATACCAAGGCGGTCAAGGTGCGTGAAGCCTCCTCCGGAGCTTATATCATGCATTTATCCGGGAATTTGGTATGTAGTGAGGATCATTCCGCAGAGCTTCATCCTTCTACACTGGGAACCGATAAAAATAATGTGGGATACCAGGCTCTGCTTACCGCAGATCAGAGCAAATTTAAGGCTTTGTCTAAGAAGATGATAGACAGTTACGAGCAATTATTGCCTTCAGAGACTGCTGATACAGCAAATGCCTACACCAATCTGGTGAATGAAGGAAAGATTCTGACCTATTGGGGAGTTGTAAGAGCTGACACTAATATTGTAGATAAGTCCGGTGCAAAATATTTTACCGGTGCGGATCCGGAATATAAAGCAGTAGTGGTTCAGGGAGATTATGAATATACTTCCGCGGAAAATTTCCGTGGTCTGATCATTGCTACCGGAAATGTAAAAGTGAGTAGTAACTTCCATGGAACCATACTGGCGGGAGGAAATATTACGCTGGGACAGAATGTCAATGTGGAACCTGACCGTGATGCGGTATTACATGTAATGACTTATTCCAATAAAGCGGGAACAACTGAGACAGAGTATTCCGTAGCACAGTTTTTAAAGGGTGGAGAAGGCTATCTCCATTCAGATGGCAAGGCATACATAAACAGTGATATAAAGCTTGGAGAACTGATTGTATATGAGAACTGGCAGAAAAAGTAATAACGGAGGTTTTTCGCTGGTAGAACTGATTATCGTGATCGCGATTATGGCGATTCTGGTAGGAGTGATGGCGATATCGGCGTCTTCGTTGACAGGCAGAAAAGTAAAAAAATGTGCAGATGAGATCGTGTCCACGATCGAAAGAACCAGAGTACTGACGCTGGGCAAGGAGCAGAATGATGTGGAATGTGTCCTGACCTATGAAGGAAAGGAATATCATGCCAAAATCTATCAGAAAGGCACCCTTGTATCAGATCGTATCGTGGGAAAAGATCCGATCGATATTAAAGTATATTTTGAGGACGGAGCATCGGCAACAGGGTATACATTAGCTGAAATAGACGGAAAGACCCCATATGCAACACCCGGTGAAAAAGGTCTGCATCTGGTATTTAACCGGGCATCCGGTGCTTTTGAGCAGAATACGAATGAGGCCGGTGGACACGAGAAGGAATATTGCAGGCGGATTGTTGTTACAAACGGTTCCAGAACTATAGAGATTACAACTGTCGGCAGGACGGGAAAGATTCTGACGAAGTAAGGAGGTTCCTATGCGTATTGGACAAAAAGGTTTCACACTGGTAGAGATCATTGTATCTTTGGCTATCATGACGATCGTTGCAGGATCTGTCGGTGCTTTTATCGTTGCAGGTAATAATTCCTATTTGCGCGGAAACAAGGAATTGACACTGCAGGAAGAGGCACAGCTGACAGCAAATCAGATGATCGACTTGATCATTGATGTGGAGAAGGATATCCTGTTTTTGGATAGCACCGGTGCAGCGGTTGCATTGGATGGTACTCCGGCGCAGGATCCCTCCGGCAATGTTATCAACAGTACGAATGTCAGCGAGCTTCGTCTGTATAACAATGACAATGTCTATATGATCCGCTGGCAGGGAGATGACGGCAGCGGCTATGATACTGCCAATCAGATTTACCTCTATGAAGCTAAAAATTCAGTGACAACAGATGCCGATGGCAATGAAACCATTGTCTGGGGTGACCTGACTGCAGAAGATGTGAAGCCGGCATTAATGGCTGAACATGTGACTTCTTTTAATGTGGATATCAGCGAAGCCAAGACAACCCGGAAGGTTGTGCTCAAGATGACCTTTGCGTATATGGAGAAGACATATACCATTGCTGAGACAATTAAGCTGAGAAATGATCTGTCCAAAGAAGACAGTGAAGCATATATGTGGATCACCGGATTGAAGATCAATCCTGAGAATCCAAGCCTATCCCAGGGAGAAACACAAATTTTCGGTTATGAATTGACAGGAGATAAGGAAGCAATTGCAGAGGCTAAAAAAGCAGGCGTGACATGGGCAGTCACGAAAACTGATGGAACGAGCTGTAAGAGCAGTTTTGACGTAAAAGGTAATGGCGTTCTAATGGTTGCCGCTGATGAAGAAGTCGGAGAAAATGTCTTAACTGTTACATGTACATTGAATGCAAATGCCAATATTTCGGCAACTACATCTGTTACAGTAGAAGAACGTAAAATTAATTCCATAAAAATAACTCCTAAAAGCGTGGAGGGAGAAAAAGGTAAGACTTACGAATTTATCTGTGAACTGGACGGACCTGATGCTGCGCTTAATGCCGGTGTAGGTTGGAAGGTTACTTATTCGGCAGATGGAACAGATGTATTAACGGCAGGAACAGGCACTAAATTTACTGACGTTGGAAGAATTGGAGATACCAATCAGTTTAAGGGAATTCTTACACTTGGTGAAAACGAAAAATTGGGAATTGAAATGCTGAAGGTAACTTGTTATGCAAAAGCAGACGAGACCAAATCGGATAGTGCGTTAGTCACGGTAACTGTGGTAAAGGGACAGTATACGGTAGAATTAATTCCCAGAATTTTGACTACTTATAAGTTCACAGAGAGTGGAAAAGAAAAATTTGGATATTGCGTAACTATTGAATGTCTGCCATCCTGGGCAAATTATGATACCTATCCTAAGATTTCCTGGAGAGTAGTAGGGGGATCCAATGGATATACATTCGGAGAATCAGAAGACAAGAGCAGATATAAGCAGATATTGTATTGCAGTAATAATATCAATACGACGGTTACCGTAGAAGCAGAAGTTTATCTGGATGAGAATATCGTCGTTACCCCCAGAATTGATATTCAGATTCCTAACTTGAAAACTGCGGTTACCAGTGACGTACCGTATATTGATAGTGATCAGTTTGTTTTATATCGAAACGGAAAAGTTACCTGTACATTAAAAAATTATGATGAATCCAAGATGAATGAGGTAACCTGGAGATTTGCAAATGAGGTAGAAGAGGGACTGGCACCGACGAGAGAGGAAGAAGAGGGAGAACCTAAACCATGGGAAGGAGTTGCCCAAGGAAAACGATTCATTGGATTCAGTAAACTGATTGATGGAAATGAAACATTTCCTTCAGTTGGATGGGATGGCGTTAACAAGACGAAGTGGCTTTTCCCTTCTGCCACGGGACAAACTGTCAATATTTGGGCAAAACATACAATTGCCTGGAATAAAGAGTATCGTATGACCTTGGAAGCGGTGGATAAGGATGGAAATGTGATTGCGGATACCTGCATTCTGATTCCGAAAGTGTTACCATTATTCCCGGACGAAAAGCGATATATGGAATTGGTACAGCCGACACAGTATGATGGTTATCCATATAAGGAAATATTTGTAAAATTCTATGGATATGCACAGGGTACCGGAGCTGGTGAAGGACTTACTTCTCAAATGGCAGGATTGAATATGACGGCAAAATTATCCGGTAACACTGATAAAAATACCAGAGCTAAAGAAGAAGGTATTTATCTGGGAGCAAATGAAGGAGTAGTGCCGATTATCATATCGTCGGAAGAAAAGGCTAAATATTTATATATGAGTTTTTATGATAAGGATCACCCAGAGGATGATACTTATACGATGGAAAGAGTCTTGGTAATTCGCTGGAAGTCGTGGAGTGAACAGAATGAAAAGAAAAATGCAAAACAGTAAAAAGTACATAGCAGGAATTCTTACCATAGCTTTGGCAGCCGGTGTCTGCCAGAGCTATGGCTCTATGGAAGTAAAGGCGCAGGAGAAGACACTCCCGGGAATTGAGAAATTAGTATATGATACGGTGTCTTCCGGAGATACCTTTCATATTCTGGAGATTGTTCCGTCAAAAGAAGATGCCAGCATTGGCTACCTCATAGGCGGAGAAGAACCGGTTGCTGGTGGCAGGAAGCTGTCAGAGCTGCCGTCTCAATCTGAGAGACTGAATGCAATGGCGAACCTTGCGACAAATGCGGGAAGTGACATTGTTGGAGACAAAGGTCTGATTACAGTATCGCCATATACGGAAGCAGAGAGTGCTAGTCGTTCCGAGGATCTGAAGGGACGGTTTGTTTATCGAGGAGTTGGTGGTAGATATAATTATGTGCTTCATGGTGCAACATATCGTAAGCTGACTGACAATGAGACTACTTCAGAGCCCCGCTATGCCCGTTATACGGAGATGGTTAAGGCAACAGAGCTGAACCGGGATGCACAAAGTATTATTCCGACATTTTCTAAAATTAGCGGAACGGGTGGACAATTGGAAATCCGTCTGAGTGATGGTTCGGTCGCTGAGACGAAGAACACTTATGGACTGGATACTTCTACGACGGTGCCCACAGGTTCTTCCACATCGGAATTTAATGTTAAGGATTATATTGATCTGGAAATGTATCAGAAAAATGTAACAGCGGATTCTTATACATATCTGGGAACTGTTGTGAAAGGTGAAGATCTTCCTGAAGAATATCGCCCGACAGCGGAGACCGGACAGAACTTGACGACATCTTCGGTGCAGATCGAAGCAGGAGAGCAGGAAGAAGCAGGAAACCAGGCAGAAAACGGTGGACAGACGGAAACAGGAAATCAGGCAGAAACCGGTGGGCAGGCGGAAGCAGGAAATCAGGCAGAAACTGGTGGGCAGACACAGACAGGAAATCAGGCAGAAGCTGGTTCGCAGACGGAAACAGGAAACCAGACAGAAACCGGTGTGCAGGCACAAGCTGCAGACCAGGCAGAAGGGATAGAGAGTAAGGCATATTTAGCAGCTACGACATCCGGCAATGACCCGTCATATAAACCGGAGACTTCAGCTACTGCACCTGCAATGTCTTCAGCAAAAGAGAATACTGCTGCTCCGGTACAGACCTATGCTGCATCGGGTGAAAATGTAGATATAAATGATAACTTATATCTGCTGAATCATAGCTCAAAGCCGGCTGTATTATGGGCCGTCTGGGACTCTGTTAACAAGGTATATAATTTTCAATCCATTGCAGATGCACGCTTTGTTAAGGTAACGGAAAACGGTGATTATTATGTATCTTATGCAGCTTTATGCACAGATGGTGATTATCGGATAGAAGACAGTTATGTCGAGAACCAGACAGGAAGCTATATTAGGGTAACTGCCTCAAGCGTGAAGATAAAGACAGAGGGAGATACCGGGTTCGACAATGCACAGACCTATGACTTTATCGGAGATGACAGGGAAAATGCACTGGAGACCATCAGGTACAATGGTGGCATTAATAATAAAGAATGGTTCAAAAAGCAGGTTTTGAATTTATCAGGAGAAGGGAAGTATGAAGGTACTGCCTCTGTCAGTGGTGATGTAGATGACTTAAAGATTGAAGTGACTACACTTACTTTGCAGGAACTGGCGAACCTGACGAATCCTTCGGTGTCTGCTGATGAAAGCTATTGCGGTGTTGATTTAGATGATGTGGATCTGATCTATCTCTCCGGAAGGGGAAGTTATGCAGCGGAATCTGTGAATATGACTTCTGCGGCAACAGCTCTGACGAAGATGATATTCGGTATTAAGGATACTACCGGTGAGCGGAATAATGCAGACAGAGTACCGGTGGTCATGGATTACGGATTTTACAGCAAAAATAAAACGCTGGCTAAGGAACCGAATAATAATCAGAATAATAAGATTCTGACACAGATGGCACTGACGATCTTAAAAGTTTCCGATGATAATATTGCCAAAGAAGTTGCTTCACAGGGAGATGCTTACTGGAACGGTCAGACGGCAACTTCGCTTAGTCTGGACGATTCCGTGAAAGAGGCTTTATATGACAATGTTTATCTGAATGATGACAGTGCGACGCCTTATGTTGCCTCTGACTTCCTGGCTGACTGGAAAGGGAATGCGGCGAAAGCGGCAACCTTCGAAGCAGTATTAAAAGAGATTCAGTACGAGAATTTCCTGGCTAAGAAAAACAACAGCAATGCAGCACAGATGGATGAAGAGATCAGTAAGGCGTCTATTACCAGATATATTCTGAACTGGTATATGCACAGAGTGACAGTGAAATCTTCTGTTCGGGTGCTGGATCTGGAGCCCTGCTATGATTTTAGCGATACGTTAAAAAGTGAGTTACAGACTGCTGTGGTCAATATGATGGGGATGACCGGAATTTATGATGCATCTGCGATCAATATTACACAAATGTCATCTGCGGAATTTATAGGTAAGATCGAGGACTTGAATGAAAAGTACGACATGATCTATCTCGGAGCCCGGGTCGGTAAGATGAACACAGAAAATGGTGTGACTGTGTATAATGATCCACAGATGAAGGGCTTGATTTATTCTCACGTAGGAGACTACTATGACTACGCCACCAAAACGGATACGGAGAATGTTACGCAGGCTAGGGAGACGTATAATGCAAGGCACAGGCTGCAGGATTCTTCGCTGGATCACAGAAAGACTGATGATGATGATCCAACGAATAAGAGTGCAGATGTCTATCGCGGTCCCGGCAATGATATGAACTCTACCCGATATGAGGAATTCTGTCAGTTCATTGAGGCGGGATACCCGGTGGTCATTGCGGATACGTTTATTAAAGTGGATAACAATAATATACCTGTGGCATCAACAGCAACGCTGGACAAAAATTCTTATTTTTACAAGCTGGTTGATTTTGCTCTGCAAAAAGATGCAAATGGTCAGTATTTATATTGGCAGAAAAATATTTTTACAGAGAGTCAGCTGACAGATAATACAGCAGATACTAAATTAGGAACCACATTATCTGCACGTAGATCTGTATTTTGCAATTATCTGAATCTGTCAAAGCTTTCCGTCAACTGGGTAACTACTTACGGAGCAGCATATCCGCAGGAGTTGAAATATACTGGTCAGTACAGTGCCAGCAACGGTGGCTCTCTGGAGAAGATAGACGGAAAATATCAGCTGCAATATATTTTTAATCTGCAGAATGATGCTGCAATATCACAGACAGGTACTACCTATGATTGTAAACTGTTCGTAGATAAAAATGCTGATGGTCGTTTCTCCGGCTCTGATTATGTAGAGGGTAAGACATATACGTCATCGGAAGAAGTCAGCGGTCTTACTGTGTATATAAGAAAGGGAGATGAGTGGATTAAGGTTGATCCGATAGCAACGGTAAATGGAAGCAGATATGAATTGCGTACCGGAGAGATCTATCGTGTTATCCGGGCTCTGCCGGAGGAATATGTAGGGGTTATTCCATGGAAGCTGGTATTTTATGATAATGCGGACAGACTGGTGAGAACTGCCAAGTCAGGGTATACATCTGTGCCGCAGCAAAGTGGTAAAAAGACAATCCGTGTATTGCAGTTGTTGTCTGATAAAAATAATAACTGGAATCTTCATGACGAACAGAATGGGGATACTAATTTTTCCAAGTACATTAAAGGATTAACTGACTGGAATGTAGTAGGCTTGGATCAAGTCAACTGGGATGGAACGGTAATTCCGTCCACGAGCATTGACAGTATGACTGTAACCTACCTTATAAATGATAAGCTGAAAATTGGCGGGACTTCGGATACTGATATACAGAAGATATACCAGGAATCCTACAATCTGTTCCAGCAATATGATATGTTGATACTCGGCTTTGGTGACGCCTATAAGTTTGGGTATACCTATGGCGCATATGATCCTAGCAAAGAAATTCCTCCAGAAATTATGGCGAATGTTAAGAGGAATCTGGCTGTTGGCTGGGCTGTCAGAGACTACATAGAATCCGGCAAGAGCATTTTGTTCACCCATGATACTACTTCATATGTCAATAATATTCAAAGTGTGATCCCGTATAACGATAATGGAACTGCGGAAACCTATCATTCAAACTACTGGTATTGGGGATATGAATTTAATAAGACCATTCGTGCATCCGTAGGTCTGGATCGCTATGGAGCATTGAAAGAGTATTATAAGCAGAGAGTTGCAAACTCCACGGGAGAGGAACAGAAGAGGGATCAGGAATATCTTAAAACATTAGAGTCCTATACATTTGACGAGATCAAGGAACCGAATTCGGATAATGAGCTTTGGCAAAAGGAAGGTGTGACCAAATATACGGTAGTCCGTTTCCTGAGAAGTTATCTGGAAGATCTGCGGACAAAAAACAGTTCGGAAGTATTGTTCCCTGTTAAGAATTCATTGCTGAAACAGGCTGGATATGACAATGGAAACGGTCCTGAATGGAACCACCCCAGTAATTTGCTGATGGGTGATTACGCAGGGCAATCTCTGATCGCAACACAGGTAAATGAAGGGCAGATCACGCAGTATCCTTATCAGATATCTGCAGATGAACAGCTGGAGATCAGTAATACGCATTACCAGTGGTTACAGCCGAATATGGAGCTGGATCGTAACGGAGACGGTAAAAACGATATTGTGGTGTGGTACTGTATTTCCGGTGTGGCTGGCGGTAACTATAAAGATACTAATATTTATAACATCACACCCAATGATGTGGTAAATAATTATTATATCTATACCATGGGAAATGTGACATATTCCGGAGCGGGACATTCCAGACCCACTAAGGACGCGGAGATCAAACTGTTTGTTAATACGATGATTGCAGCGTATAATGCCGGTGTGACGGCACCTTCCGTAAACTTTAAGGATAAAAGCGGTAGCAAGATCCAATCCGTGTATATGCTGTATGATCCGGTCAACCATATTGTATTGGATGATAAGAATAACGGAACCATCAGTGTCAACTTCCAGGCAGATGACTACAATATTCTGGCAGGTGGACAGCAGTTATGCGTTGAATTTTACAAATCCTGTGCAGATGATACATCCGGAGCCATCAGTGTGGACGGAATTACAGGAAAGGTATTGCGGTTAAAGACGGATGGAGAGGATGGCCTCAAGATCACGGATAGCAATGGAAATGTAATTTTACCGATAGAACGCAATGGAGTTATGAATTGTTACCCGATTACAAACGGCGCGACCTATACCTTGAAATATTCTTCGGATGAGATGGGACTGTTTAGTACCGACACTTCCGGAACGATTTTGAATGAAGGAGCGCAGGCATCTACTATCTACGCAAGAGTCTATACCGTGTATGATAATGGATCAAAAGTAACTCCTTGCGGAATAGCTGAGTTATCCATCAGCGCAGAAGAGCTGTTCGAACTGAATTAAACTTTAAAAAAGTAATATTGCACAAAAAGCAGAGCTGTGAGAAATAACCAATTTCCACAGCTCTGTTTTTGTATAGTTTTTCAGCACTTGTTTTACCGGATTTCCTTGCAGAATGGATACCTCTGTGATATATTAAGTTCATCTACAGAAAGTCTGTATAGATAAGATTTCGAAGATACCATATATTAGGATAGCATCATATATGGGCATCATTTTATTGCACCCTGTGTGCAGTTCGAGGCATATCGCCGTGAAATTCACTTTTTACAATGTTAATAGGACAAGTTATTGACGCACCCTATTATATAGGGTAATATAAAGGAGGAAAATGACTAGAACATTTATACAAACAGATGAATTTTCTCGAAATTGGGATGAATTTGGATTTACAGATGATGATTTGAGAAGATTGGAATTTGATATTATGATGAACCCTCACAAATATCCAGTTATGCAGGGTACAGGTGGGCTCAGAAAGGCAAGATTTGCATTTAAACACCATGGGAAAAGTGGAGGTGTGAGAGTGTGCTATGTCGATTTTGTCATAGAAGAAACCATATACTTGATTACGGTATATTCAAAAAAACAGAAGGATAATTTGTCGAAACAGGAACGAAATAACATTAATATATATATTGACAGACTTCGTGACAATATATAATACGAGGAGTTGTGACTATGAAGAGTGTATATGAGAGTATCATGACTGGCTTAAATGAAGCTATAGAAGATGCACAATCAGAAGGCAAGAAATTAAACAGGAGAACAGTGACGATTATCCCTGTTAAGGAATATGGAGCGGAGCAGGTTAGAAATATTAGAAATTCTGTAGGAATGTCACAGAGTACTTTTGCAGGCTATCTTGGTGTGACCAAGAAGACAGTGGAAGCTTGGGAAGCGGGGACAAATCATCCTTCCGGTGCAGCCAGCAGAATTTTGAATATGATGGAAATGGACACGGAATTGGTAGAAAAATATCCGTTTGTTCAGTGTGGAATTTGATAAGGGAAATATTCAAATTTACTGCTGCAACGGAGAGTCTGTATGCAGCCAGCACGAATACATTGCACAATCAACGGGAAGATGTCGCAAAATACCATGGAAGATTATCATTATCTTGCAGAAGGTAATGCATATCGTTCAGACCCAAAAATAATTCATAAAGAAGCTACTATCAAAATGCTTCTGGTATTGTCCGGGGATAAAAATGTGGATGATACCGAAGAAATATTAAAAGCATTAGATATTGCAGAGGAGGATGAGATCAGCATGTGTGAATTGTTTGACCAGTATACGAGACGAGGAATTTCAGAAAAGGAAGCAGAAGAACAGATGAAGCTTTATTGGTAAAAAGATATTGACTTTTATTTCTTACTATGCTAAAAATATACTATACCTACTGGAACAGTAGGAATGCAAATATAGTATTATACATAGGCATAGGAGGAGAAAAAGATGGCATTTGCAGCAGAGACCATATGTGTCCAGGGAAGTAATGAGAGAAGGGATCCGTTTGGGGCCATCAGCATGCCGATTTATCAGAATGCAGCGTATGCGCATCCGGGATTGGGTAAGAGCACAGGATATGATTATTCCCGTTGCGGTAACCCTACAAGAGATGAAGTGCAGAAGACGGTTGCCCTGTTGGAACAGGGAACGGAAGCTTTGGCATTTTCTACCGGTATGGCAGCGATCACCGCATTGATGGAGATTTTTTCTCCCGGGGATCATCTGATTGCTACGGATGATCTATATGGCGGTACATTAAGACTTTGGAACACGATCAGCCATAAGAATGGAATATCGGTAGATTGTGTGGATACTTCAAATGTGGAGACTGTGAAGGCGGCGATACGTCCGGAGACGAAAGCGATTTATCTGGAGACTCCGTCCAACCCTATGATGAAGGTCGCAGATATTCAGGCAATCGCAGAATTGGCACACGCGCATGGTTGTATTCTGATCGTTGATAATACCTTTTTATCCCCGTATTTTCAGAAGCCGCTTACGTTAGGTGCGGATATTGTAGTGCACAGCGGTACGAAATACCTGGAAGGACATAACGATACATTATCCGGATTCCTGGTAGTAAGGGATGATGCCTTGTATCAGCAGCTGAACAATATTTATAAGACGACAGGAGCCTGTCTGTCTGCGTTTGATAGTTGGCTATTGCTTCGAGGGATCAAGACTCTGGCTGTACGTATGGAACAGCATCAGAAAAATGCTCTTGCGATCGCACACTGGCTGGAACAGAGACCGGAAGTGGAGAAGGTATATTATATCGGTCTGGATTCGAGACCGGATAAGGCGCTGATCGACAGACAGTGCAGCGGATACGGTGGAATGATCTCATTCCGATTGAATTCTGCAGAGAAAGCTGTTAAGATTTTGGAGAGCGTTAAATTGATCCGTTTTGCGGAGAGTCTGGGCGGCGTGGAAAGCCTTCTGACCTATCCGATGAAGCAGACCCATGCAGATGTACCGGTAGAGGTGCGTGAAGCTTTGGGAGTGGATGAGAAGCTTCTGAGAATGTCCGTAGGTATTGAGAACATTGATGATCTGCTGGCAGATTTAGAGCAGGCGTTTGCTTAGTGTGGGTGTAACCTGGTATACATAGTAGTTCAGCCAGCTCTGTGGAGAGCTTCACAGAGGGCGAGCAACGATGCGACGTGTCAGGGCGTGCAGAAGGTCTGGAAGAATGCATGCGACCGATAAAATTTAATCTGCAGCCTGGAGCCACAGGCAGAAAGTTTGCAGGTTGACGAAAGGTAAGTGAATTCGTATGACTAGATACAATTTTGATAAGATTACGAACCGGAAGGGAACGAATTGTCTGAAATATGATTTTGCGGTGGAGAGAGGAAAGCCGGCAGATGTGCTGCCCCTGTGGGTGGCGGATATGGATTTCCCGGTATCCGAAGAGATCACGAAGAGTCTTCATGCTGCGGTAGAACATGGAATCTACGGCTATACCCAGCCAAAGGATGCTTACTACAATGCTGTGATGAACTGGATGGAGAGGAATCATAATTGGAAGACGGAGAGGGAATGGATCGTGAAGACTCCGGGTGTGGTATTTGCTCTCGGTGCGGCGGTTAAAGCATTTACTGATCCGGGAGATGCTATACTGATTCAGAATCCGGTGTATTATCCGTTTACTAATATTATCCGCGACAATGACCGGAGAGTAGTTGACAATACATTGATCTATGAGAAAACGGCCGGGCAGAGTGGAGATAACGGATACCGGATTGATTTTGAAGATTTTGAGCGGAAGCTTGAGCAGGAACATATAAAACTGTTTATTCTGTGCAACCCTCACAACCCGGTGGGCAGAGTGTGGACGGCAGAGGAACTGCAACAACTGGGAGAGATCTGCCTGCGCCATCATGTGATCGTGGTCAGCGATGAGATTCACAACGATTTTGTCTATCCCGGATATGAGCATACGGTGTTTGCCACCGTGGATCCCCGTTTCGCAGAGTTTACCGTAACCTGTACGGCGCCTAGCAAGACCTTTAACCTGGCGGGACTTCAGATATCCAATATTTTTATCCCCAATGAAAAGCTTCGTAAAGCATTTCAGACAGAGATTGACAAGACCGGTTATGATGAACCTAATGCATTGGGGATTGTGGCGTGTGAAGCAGCCTATCGTGCAGGCGAAGACTGGCTGGATCAGTTGAGAGCTTATTTGCTTAAGAATCTGAATTTCTTACGGAATTTTTTACAGGAGAAGATTCCACAGATTCATCTGGTGGAGCCGGAAGGTACCTATCTGGTATGGCTGGACTGCAGTGAGTTGGGAATCACCGGTGAGGAGCTGGATCAGTTCATCGTGGACAAAGCAGGACTTTGGCTGGACGGAGGATCCATGTTCGGACCCAGCGGAGCCGCTTTTCAGCGCGTGAACATCGCCTGCCCCAGGGCTACGTTACAACTGGCGCTGGACAAGCTGAAGACAGCAATAGACGGTTTGAAATGAGGATTTGAGCGGTTTCGCGAGACCGTTCTGGAGAATGATATTTATTGACAGATTCACGAGACCGTTGCGGAGTATGATATATATTGACAGATTCACCAGATCATTCCGGGGTATGAGATACATTGACAGATTCGCCAAATCGTTCCGAAGCAGCATAATATTGCCGGAAATATGGTATATTTTTACATTCTTGTCCATATACTGTAACATATCAGGCCATTCATGATAGATTATGATAGTTCCTACGGAACCTGTGATCCCTGATGAATGGCCATGCTTTTTCGGATCACGCGGTAGGAAGCATGATCCACGGATCCATAGGATTGCCATCAGGAAAGGAGCACACAGTATATGCCAAGAGGACAGAGAAAATCCCTGGAGGAAAAGATCCAGGCAAAACAGGAGTTGATCAATGCGTTAAATATCCGCATGGAATCAGAACAACGTGAGTTAGAAGAATTGTTTGAACAGAAGAAGCGTAAAGAACTGGAAGCGGTGAGTGACATCATCGAGGATGCCGGTCTTGCACCGGAGGAAGTCACGGAAGTCTTACAGCAGTATATTGAGAGCCGCAGAGCAAATGCGTCATAATAGCATATTGTGGTTTATCAGAAGGACCGGACGAACCGGTCCTTTTTGCTGTATAGAAAATGATAGGATTGTTTACCTTTAATTAAGAAATAGAGTCAATGTCAAGAGAATTTTTAGGTAGGGAATTATTGATTTAGAGGAAATATTGTGTAATGATCTGCTGCACCTGATCCGTGGAAATGGGGCATTTGCTTGTCTCATAAGTGGTGATCAGCTGCATGGATGGGAAGATTCCGTTATAGCAGTAGGTTTTCAGCTTGTTGCAGGCAGTATCACAATAAGGCGCATTATCCATCATACCGAAATGCTCCCAGTAGAAGATTTTATTCGTAACCGGATGTAAAATCGTAAAATCCGGATAAGCCGTGAATTCTTTTAACGGCAGCGCCGCTTCATAGCGATAAGGGATTTGGTTGGTATAGAGCAGATTCGATATGATAACTTCAGATTTTGAGCGGACTTTATGCCCGGCCAGTGTGGTATGGATCAGATTTTCCGGATGAGAAGGATTGGTTTCATAGCTCTCCGCGCACCATTTCTGTGCAGACACCGGAAGCTTGTCCTTTGCAAAATAGCTTTGCAGTAATGGGTAATAAGGAGAAGACTCTGCCAACAGGTCAGAGGATGTCAGAGGCTTGGAACGATTGGCCGCTGAATTCTTTTTTTCATGGGATTTTATATAAAAATTGAGCAGGGAGAGTTCTTCTTCGGCTTCAAACAGTAGAAGAGAGTAATATTTCTTTAAAGCCATAACTTCCGCGAGAGAACGATTTGACTTTGAGCAATATACAGACTGCTCCTTATTTTTAATAACCCAGCGGTGGTAAGAACCATTTTTTTGAATAGATAATTCTCCTTCCGGAAAAGTAGAAAGCTTGTGACGCAGGTAGTCACATTGTGCCTGCAATTTGTTAAGGTGGGCGTCTAAATTTTGGATCATGCAAACTCCTTTCGAAATGTTTTGGTGTAAATAGGGGGAAATAGCGGAAAAAAATACAAAAACAATGGATTTTCAAGTGAAAAAAGGGGGAATTGTATCAGATTAAATGAAAAAGGCAAATTTGATACAAAAAAAGAAGAAATATAAGAAATTTTGTACTAAAACAGCCCCAAAACAGCTTATAGCGAAAATGTCCAACAGGAAACTGCACATATGTATTGTGCCGTAGATGTCACTACATACAGGTGGAGATCACGATGTCACAGGCGCTGCGCACACGAGCAAATAGTGTTATGATTCATGCGGCATGAAACCATGCAGAAAATTAGGACGGCTGCTGCTTAATATTAAAACACATTATAGCATGATATACGGAAGCTTGAAAAGAGATTTGTTAAGAAAAAATAATCGGTGAAAAATAATTGGGATGTCAAAAACACCCGCAGCAGGGATTCTACGAATCCCCAGCTGTGGGTGCAGCCATTACTGCAAATTACCGCCACATATCAAAAATAGTTTCTTTATTCCACACCCTCGCCCTTTTTCAGATTCTTCTGGGCGGTGGAGAGCATGAGCTTGATTCGGTTGAGCTGGTTGACTTCGCTGGCACCGGGATCGTAGTCGATGGCCACGATGTTGGAGGAAGGATATGCCTTCCGCAGGGCTTTGATAACGCCCTTACCTACGACGTGGTTCGGCAGGCAGCCGAAGGGCTGGGTACATACGATGTTCGGTACGCCTTCCTTGATCAGCTCCACCATCTCACCGGTTAAGAACCACCCTTCACCGGTCTGGTTGCCGATGGATACGATGGGCTCCGCATAGGAGACGATCTTGTAGATGCTGGTGGGTGCATCGAAATGCTTACTTTCTTCAAATGCCTTCACGGCAGAGCCGCGCAGGATATGCTCGATTGCCCAGATGCCCAGCGCGGAGATCTTCGCGGTCTTTTTGCTGGTGCCTAAGTGCTCTGCTTTGTAGATCTGGTTGTAGAAGCAGTATAGCATGAAGTCGATCAGGTCGGGAACCACAGCTTCCGCACCTTCACTCTCTAACAGTTCTACCAGATGGTTATTGCCGGCAGGAGAGAACTTCACCAGGATCTCGCCGACCACGCCGACGCGGGGCTTCTTGATATCAAGTACCGGTATCGCATCGAAATCCCGGATGATCTCGGTACACATCCTGCGGAACTTGCCTAGGCTGATATGCTTTGCGGATACGAACTTCTGTACCTTGGCCAGCCATTCTCTATGTAAGGCATCCACAGACCCCGGAGTTGCTTCATAAGGGCGCATCCGGTAGACACAACGCATGAAGATATCACCGAACTCGGCACCTACCGCTGCACGCAGCATCAGATCTGCGTTCAGGTGGAAGCCGGGATTGCTCTCGATACCCGCCAGGTTCAGGGAGATGACAGGGATCTGCTCCATGTCTGCCTTCTTCAGGGCACGGCGGATGAAGCCGATATAGTTCGTCGCACGGCATCCGCCACCGGTCTGGCTCATGATAATGGCGGTCTTGTTCAGGTCATATTTGCCGGACAGCAGAGCTTCCATGATCTGTCCGACTACCAGCAGGGAGGGATAGCAGGCATCGTTGTTAACATATTTCAGACCTACATCCACAGAGTGCTTGTTGTCATTGTCCAATACGACGAAATTGTAACCGCAGGCATTGAACGCAGGCTGCAGGATCTCAAAGTGGATCGGGGACATCTGCGGACAGATGATGGTGTAATCCTTGCGCATCTCTTCGGTAAACGGTACCTTCTCAATAGCAGAAGAACGGATAGTGCGGTGCTTGCCAAGTTTCTCACGGACACGGATCGCGGACAACAGGGAACGGATACGGATACGTGCTGCACCCAGGTTGTTGACTTCATCGATCTTTAAACAGGTGTAGATCTTGTCGGAGCCGGAGAGGATATCGTTCACCTGATCGGTGGTAACGGCATCCAGACCGCAGCCGAAGGAATTCAACTGGATCAGATCCAGATTCTCAACCGTCTTCACATAGCTTGCAGCGGCGTAAAGTCTTGAGTGATACATCCACTGGTCGGATACGATTAAAGGACGCTCCGGTTTTGCCAGATGGGAGATGGAATCCTCCGTCAGCACTGCCATATCGTAGGATGTGATCAGCTCGGGAATACCGTGGTTGATCTCCGGGTCCACATGATAGGGACGGCCAGCCAGCACGATACCGCGCTTGCCGGTCTGACGTAAGTATTCCAGCGTTTCTTCGCCCTTTTTCTCCATATCGTGACGGGCATTCGCCAGCTCCTGCCAGCCCTTTTCGCAGGCTGCGGCAATTTCAGCAACGGGAATTTCGGTGAATTCCTTCGTCAGTGCATCCGTAACCGTTCCCAGATCTCTGAAGGACATGAACGGATTGCGGAAGGTGATCTCACCGCCGGCAATTTCCTCCACGTTATTCTTGATATTCTCGGAATAAGAAGTAACGATGGGGCAGTTGTAATGGTTGTTCGCATCTTCGAATTCATTGCGCTCATAGAACAGCGCAGGATAGAAGATGAACTTAATACCCTGACGGATCAGCCAGGTCACATGACCGTGCGCCAGCTTTGCCGGGTAACACTCGGATTCACTCGGGATGGACTCAATACCGAGCTCGTAGATCTTACGATTGGAGCTGGGAGAGAGCACCACGCGGTAGCCCAGTTCGGTGAAAAATGTGAACCAGAACGGATAGTCCTCGTACATATTCAGTACTCTGGGGATACCTACCACACCTCTGGGAGCCTTGTCGGCATCCAGGGATTCATAGGAGAATAATCTATGTAATTTATATTCGTATAAGTTCGGTACATTATGGGCATTCTTCTGACCACCGATACCGCGTTCGCAACGATTGCCGGAGATGAACTGACGGCCGCCGGAGAATTTGTTGATGGTCAGACGACAGTTGTTGGTACAACCCTTACATTTTGCCATACTGGTCTCGAACTGCAGGTCGCAGATCTTCTGATAATCCAGCATGGTGGTCACATAACCGTCCTCGTAATGCTCTCTGGCGATCAGCGCTGCACCGAAAGCACCCATGATACCGGCGATGTCGGGACGGATGGCCTTGCAGCCTGCAATTTTTTCAAAGCTGCGCAGAACGGCATCGTTGTAGAAGGTACCGCCCTGTACCACGATATTTTTACCAAGCTCTGACGCATCGGAGACTTTGATCACCTTAAATAAAGCATTCTTGATAACGGAGTAGGCAAGTCCTGCGGAGATATCCGCTACGGAAGCACCTTCCTTCTGTGCCTGCTTTACCTTGGAGTTCATGAATACGGTACAACGGGTACCCAGGTCGATGGGATGCTCTGCGAACAGGGCAGCCTGAGCAAAATCCTGCACGGTGTAGTTCAGGGACTTTGCAAAGGTCTCGATAAAGGAACCACAGCCGGAGGAACAGGCTTCATTTAACTGTACGCTGTCTACGGTCTGATTCTTGATCTTGATGCACTTCATGTCCTGACCACCGATGTCTAAGATACAGTCGACGCTGGGATCGAAAAATGCTGCGGCATAGTAATGTGCCACGGTCTCTACTTCGCCGTCATCTAACAGGAAAGCGGCCTTCATCAGCGCTTCGCCGTAACCGGTGGAACAGGAGCGCACGATCTCCACACCCTCGGGCAGGAGAGAGTAGATCTCCTTCAGGGAACGGATCGCAGTCTTTAATGGACTTCCGTCATTGCCGGAGTAGAAGGAGTATAACAGGGATCCGTCCTCGCCCACCAGTGCGATCTTCGTGGTGGTGGAACCGGCATCGATACCCAGGAATGCCTTGCCCTGATAGGACTGCAGATCACCGGTGGTTACATGATGCTTACTGTGACGCTCCACGAACTCTTTGTAAGCCGCCTGATCAGCAAACAGGGGCTCCATACGTTCCACTTCAAATTCCATCTTGATATCGGAGGACAGCTTTTTTACCATATCGGACAGGCTGATGCAGACATCTTCCTTTGCATTCAATGCGGAGCCAATGGCTGCGAACAGATGAGAGTTGTCCACATCGATGATGTGCTCGTCATCCAGATTTAAAGTACGGATGAAAGCGGTCTTTAACTCAGACAGGAAATGTAACGGTCCGCCTAAAAATGCTACATGACCGCGGATCGGCTTACCGCATGCCAGACCGGAGATGGTCTGGTTCACCACAGCCTGGAAAATAGAAGCAGACAGGTCTTCCTTGGTAGCACCTTCGTTGATCAGCGGCTGGATATCAGTCTTGGCAAATACACCACAGCGGGCGGCAATGGTGTAGAGAGATTTATAATCCTTCGCATATTCGTTTAAACCCGTAGCGTCCGTCTGGAGAAGACTCGCCATCTGGTCGATAAAGGAACCGGTACCGCCGGCGCAGATGCCGTTCATACGCTGCTCCACATTACCGCCTTCGAAATAGATGATCTTCGCATCCTCACCGCCTAATTCAATGGCTACATCGGTCTTGGGAGCCAGCTCCTGCAGGGAGGTAGCCACAGCTACCACTTCCTGCGTAAAAGGAACGCCCAAGTGATTGGCTAACGTCAGTCCGCCGGAGCCGGTGATCATGGGGTGTAGCTGCAATTCTCCCAGCTGATCATAGGCTTTCTTAAGGAGACCGGACAGAGTTTCCCGGATATTGGCGAAGTGACGCTCATAATC
>ULRT01037785.1_pt1 | contig 24842 bp, 30 predicted proteins | sample 1955711 | NCBI WGS metagenome assembly ULRT01 (sample SAMEA4835690, study PRJEB28245) | human gut metagenome | biome: gut microbiome; material: fecal sample | place: Denmark | collected 2008 | reverse complement strand
CATTCAGAGTTGTATCGAGAACGACTTCGGCATCAAGTGTAAGTATTGAGGAGGGAGAAGACATGATTCTGAAAGTCCGGGACGAGCAGGATTTCAACCTGACCATGAAGCAGAACATCGACTGCGAGAAGGGTTTCATTGAGCTACTCGTGACCGCGTGGGACAAGAAGGCCCACACGACAGAGACGCGAGTCTTCTCCGCTGAGAAGTTCCGCGATGCTCTCGACTATTACCGCCAGAAGGAAGTGGAGATGTTCAACGAAGCGGAGGCACCCCAGCAGAAAAGAGAGTTCCGCGTGAAGACGCCGCTGGGCGAGTTGCGCATCCAAGCAAAGCACGGCGGCGGGGATATTCTGGCTGACTATCCCGGCGTGTATGTGGACCTGATCCGTGAGGGATGCGACCCAGAGATGATCGCCTGCGTCGAATATGACAGCCACGATGGCAGGATGCTGACGACCGTGTATGACATTGGGCATGACGAACCGACTGTCATCCATCACTACGATTTGGACGAGGAGGAAGAAGCATGAGCAGACGCCTGACGAAAGAGTTGGTGTTGCAGTGGCTCAAGGAGGCTGCCGGCTGGGAGGCAGGGCACAACGAGCTCTTCGAGTACAAGCACTGGAGCCTCGGCATTCACAAGGAGGACGACAGCTACCAGCCGTTCATGTTCGGGGTTGCTGGGCACCACAAGGGAACGGCGGAAACCATCTGCAGGCGCTATCGGAGCATTGAGGAGGCCATGTTGCACGTGGTCAACGGCTTCAATGAAAATGCCAACGTCCGAAACCCGTATGCGTCGCTTGATGAAGCGATGAACGACACGCTTGGCTGGCTGGCGCGGGTCAACACCAAGATCAGTTACCTGTACCGCGACGCCGACAACTACAAGATGCGTCACAAGGTTGTGATTGCCGGCAGCATGAGCGAGGAACAGGAAAAGGCCATCGAGGCCAGCCTCGATGAAGGTGTTTACTTCATCCCGTCGCAGGTTGGTTTGCCTGATGACCGCTTTGGCAGCGTCACCGCGGCAGACCACCCGTGGTTTGAATGGGTAGGCGTTGAGCCTACTGCAGACCGACCGACGCTTCATGTGACGGCTGAGGAGTTGACGGCCAAGTTCGTAGACGCTGCGAACGGATGGACGGAGTCCACGGACGCGACAGCGGACGGTCTGCGCCCGTACAGCGTGACAGTCCGAGAAACGCTGTCCAGAAGCGTGATTATCTGGGCTGACAGCCACGAAGGGGCAGAGGAAAAGGCGGCTGACCTGAGTAACGACGGAACCATCAGCCTGACAGATCAGGACTTCATCGACCGAGAGATCGAGTGTAACGGCGTGGCCGGGGCATACGATCTGAGCACATTCAAGCAGTACGGCAAGGAGGAGTGAATATGGCATACGAAATTGAACTGCACTACGGCTTCGAGAGAAGCCACGATACCTACGAAACCTACCACGCTTTCGAGGCGACAGACATCGAAGAAGAGGCGGATGACGCCGCCATCGAAGCGAAGCTCGCTGACCTGCTCGACTGCAGCCCGGACGACGAGGACTTCGACTGCAAATCCATGTGCATCACCCTGCCTGAGAGAACGGTGGAGCGCATCCGAGCGGAGGGCTATGCGGCCGGTAGAGTCGGCATACTGGCCCAGATGATTGAGGGGCCGTGGAACAACGACGCCTGCAAGGGTTATGCCATCATGGCAATGGAACGTGCTGGCCTTGACCCGGAGATGATCCGCAAGGTCAGTAGTGCGATGACCGACTGCTTCGACGATACCACGGTCGCGGAGGCCGGCCGGTACTACGTGAAAGGAGCGGTTCGATGAACGACGAGACTACACGGATTGCCGAGCGGTACGGCATCACCGAGAAATGTGCATCGCTTGAGCGCGACCTGTTAAGCATCGACGGTGTGACCAGCGTGGAGTTTGACCTGAACGGCTTCCTTGATGACATCCATCAGGTGATCGTTCTGGTCGGGTACGATTTCCACATCGTCACAAGAAAGCTGCGGCTCGCCGTTGACGTGGTGAACACGGCGTATCTGCACGGGCTCGAAGAGTCTGGCGACAGGATCGAGGACTACGGTGAGCACCTGTACCTCGTTTTCAACTGCGGCCCGAGCTGGAGGTGAGGTCATGACTATTGTTACCAGAGGGAGCGATGTGGCAGCTATGATGCTGCTCTACAAGGGAATGGCAATGGAGATGGCCGAAGACCTGAATAAAATTGCTCAGATTGTCGGGGATGGCGAGTTTATCAATGCAGAATGGATCTTTGAGCGATACGAACAGCAGGCCAGCGGCCCGACCGCCATCGAGAACGTGCTGATTCGAGAAGGGCGCACAACCGCAGAGGAATGTGCAGAGAACAGCAGAAAGAACATTTTCATCAAGGCCATGCTCAGGACAATCCAAGACCGCAGATACGTTGTGCATGGCCGGTGGCTGGAAGACAACGGGGTACAAATTTGCTCCAACTGCGGAGAGGAACATGAGTGGGCCGACTACCGCGCTTCATGGTGCGACTGCTGTGGGGCAAAAATGGACTTGGACGAGAAAGAAGGAGGCACGGAATGAAGAACATCTACCTGCTGGCCGAAGAGAGGAGCACCTGAAGCATGAGTGACTATGAGAAGTTCCAACTGCAGTGGATGATCCACCACGGGCATTCTCTGCGTGAGCTGATGGAGGAGCTGCAAATCCTTCAGTACGACGACCCCGAGGACAGTGACCAGATTTCAACCCCGATCACGGAGCTGTTCGAGAGGTGGGAGCAGGACAGAGGGTTCGGGTCTGAAATCTGGCCTTGCGAAGCCGAGTACGAGGGCTGCGAGGGCAAAGACGCGGCTGGCGGGAAAATCATTCTGCTTTTCAGCGATGATGACGGCGTGTTCGACACGGCTTTGTATCGCGTCAGAAACTACGACGGCCACAGGTTCGCGCAGAGCCTCGGGAACGCAGAGATGAAGTGGAGGCACAGTGAAGATGAATACTTTGACTTTGTGCTTACTTCGCTCCGAGAGGAAGGGTACGACATCGAGGAGATAGAGGATTACGAAGTATTCGACATGGGCATATAGGAGGAGACCCGGAATGAACCAGTCAAAGTATATCTACCTGCTGGCCGGCCCGTCTGGCTCAGGCAAATCCAGCGTCGCCCGCAAAATAACGGAGTGGTACGGCTTCAAAGAGGTGTGGTCGTACACCGAACGTCCGCCTCGATACGCTGGAGAGCCGGGTCACATCTTCGTGACACCGGAAGAGTTCGACGCCGCTGGCCCGATGTGCGCGTTCACGCTCTACAACGGCTACCGCTACGGGGTGCCACAGTCGGAGATTGACAGCAGCCTTCTGTACGTCATTGACCCCGCTGGCATCGAATACATGAAAAACCACTATGCAGGAAGCAAGGGTATTACGGTAATCGGGATATGGGCGCCCGAAGAAGTGAGAAGGGAGCGCATGATTTCCAGAGGCGACGCCCCTGCGATGGTAGATGAACGCCTGCGTATCGACGCAGAAGAGTTCAAAACGCTGCACCTCATGTCGGATGTGTGGCTCCGTAACATGGATTTGGACGTTACGGCTGAAATGGTGAGCGCCTATATTTTTGCAAAGGAGAAGCAGGCATGAGCAGAACGAAGATCGAGCGGCGCTACCGCAAGATGCAGGCCGACGCGAAGGCGTTCGGCGCGGAGCTTCTGACCGAGGAGAGCATTTTCATTGACGATGACCACCTCGATTGCGTGTGGTACGGCGGCCATATCGGCGGCCTGAGATACAAGGGCTATGAGGTGTCCGTCGAGGTACATGGTGACGTCGAGATTACCGGCTTCATGAATGGCCGCGATTTCCTATATAAGAACAAGCAGAACACCGGCGCGATGAACATGGCAGCATCTGACACTCTGAGGACTACCTTCAAGAGCGACGCGGAGCTGTGGGACGCCCTCAACGCAGACGAAGAGGCTGAAAACAAGGTGGCCTTTGAGAACAATAGCTGGATCGAGGCATTTGTGAAAGACCCAGAGGGGCATTGGCACGGGTCGAGCGTCGTGGATGACGCGGACGACGTGCTGGACGCCTGCGGAGGTATTTCTGGATGGATCGACTGGCTCAATGAAAACTACATCAAGGAGGATAAGGCATGAGCAAACACATCACTCGGGAGGATTGGGCGGCGGCCGGGGACTTCTACAAAGCGGCACAGCCCGGAGACACCGTGGACGAGCAGATCGTCAATGACTTCCGCGACTGCGTCCCGCCCGCATCCATGTCGAGCGGGTATCTGCAGGTGGGCGAGGCATACGACCACATGGTAGACGAGAATGGCCGCTGGCGCCCGACGTTTATGACGTTCGCCTTCAAGGATGGCGTCTGGGTTTACTGCGGGTGCTGCTTCCACGGCGAAACCGTCCACCGCGAGCGCATTTGAATACCTGTATCGGGGAGTAAAAGACAGGAAAAGAGACTAAAAGAGAGTAACAAGAATTGATGGGGAGCGAACGGGATTGAAGTTCACCATCAACCTGTATTATCGTGTAGCATAGAAAATCTGGAGAGTCCGAGGGGGACAAGAAATCCAGACGAAACGGAAAGACAACAAGGAGGTTCAACGCATGAGCAAGATACTCTTCACTTCGGAATCGGTCACGGAAGGCCATCCCGATAAAGTGTGCGACCGCATCTCTGACGCAGTGCTCGACGAGGTCATGAAGCATGACCCGAATGGCCGTGTGGCCTGCGAGACCTGCTGCACGACCGGCATGGTGCTGGTCATGGGCGAGATCAGCACGGAGCACTACATCGACTTTGCCGGCATCGCCCGCGGCGTCCTGAAGGACATCGGCTATGACAGCCCCAAGGCGGGATTTGACGGCAACACCTGCGCGGTGATGGTTGCCATCGACGAGCAGAGCCCCGACATCGCAATGGGAACCAACGACGGAGTCGGCGGAGCGGGGGATCAGGGAATGATGTTCGGCTACGCCTGTAACGAGACACCGGATCTGATGCCCCTGCCTATCACGCTGGCGAATAAGATGGCATACCTGCTGATGAAGAAGAGAAAGGACGGCACGATCCCTCACATCCTCCCCGATGGAAAGACACAGGTGACGGTGGAGTACGACGAGGGGGGCAACCCGGTACGGGTTGACACCGTCGTCATCTCTACCCAGCATGAGGAGTGTGTCGCACCCGAGGATCTGGAGGAGCCTCTGAAGGAGCACGTCATCAAGCCCGTCCTCGACGAGCTGCTGACCTACCAGCCCAATATGGACGTTGACACCTACGCCCTGTTCATCAATCCCACGGGCCGTTTCGTCAAGGGCGGTCCTGCCGCAGACTCGGGCCTCACCGGACGCAAGATCATCGTGGACACCTACGGCGGCTATGCCGCGCACGGTGGCGGCGCCTTCTCCGGCAAAGACCCCACCAAGGTTGACCGCTCCGCAGCGTATGCAGCCCGCCACATTGCAAAGAACATCGTGGCTGCCGGCATCGCTGATAAGTGTCAGGTTCAGCTTGCCTACGCCATCGGTGTTGCGCATCCCGTGAGCATCCGCGTCGATACCTACGGCACCGGCAAGTACGCCGAGAATAAGATCTGCGACGCCATCGAGGCCGTCTACGATCTGACACCCAGAGGCATTATCAACTGGCTTGACCTGCGTAAGCCCGTCTACAAGAACACCTCCGCCTACGGCCACTTCGGCAACGTCATCGGTGAGGAACGTACTTGGGAGAAGACGGACGCTGCAGAGAAGCTGCTCGAAGCCATCAAGTAAGCGCAACAGACCCAGCAAGGCGCTGCTTGGTGAGAACCCCTGAGTATCACAACCACACGGCGCCTGAGGGCCTGAAACCTGCATCGAAAACGCCACGACGGCGGAACGGTGAGGCGGAGGGCCATCGGCTGGGTATGTGTCACCCCTAAAAAGGGATTTCACAGCCTGCTGCAGCGAGGCGCGAGGCATCCGAACAAGGTCACAAAAATGCGTAGCGACACCGTAAAACCTTGCTTTAGGTAGGCCGTATGGTACAATAAAGTAAAGATATTCAGGAGGCAATCACATGGCAATTATGACAGGTCGGTATAGCAACAAGGAACTCCGAAACGATGGGTATTATCCCGTCGGCATCAGCGTCGGCAAGCCCAGATTTTCAACTGGGTACGAGATCCGTGAACAGTGCTACGCGCTGGCTCCGCGGTACGATATGCTGAAGCTGGGCTATGAGGAGTACAAGGCCGAGTATTTCAAGAAGCTGGATAAGATCGGCGTCGATAAGATTATCGGCATCGTCCAGCGGCTTGACGCCAAGGCTCAGGAGGAGGACAAGAAGCTGGTCCTGCTCTGCTTTGAGGACATCCGTAAGCCTGAGAACTGGTGCCACCGCACGTTGTTTGCGGAGTGGTGGCTGGCCCACACCGGCGAGGTCATCGAGGAGATGCCTGAGGCTGACGCTTTGAAGCAGCCTAAGGCGGCAAAACCGCCTGAAGAGAAAGTTGAGCAACTGAGCCTGCTGTAACCGGCAGGCCGGTGATGTGCGGTGGCGGAATAGGTAGACGCAGCAAGGGTATGCGGCGCAGAAGGGCACAACAGAACGCAGACCTATTGGGGTTAAGTAGCTACCTCGGACGGGAAGAAAGCACGTTGTACGCTGCCTGCGCTATGCGGGGTGACAAATCCCCGCCCGCACATCAGATACCCGGAACTGGTGAAAGAGCATCACGCCCTCTATCCTTGAGGGAGTTCCTACCTCGCAAGTAGGGTTCCGGTCCATATACGGGCGAATGTCCCAAGGTGGCGACACGGTCTCCAAAACCGCGTGTGGTGGGTTCGATTCCCAACCGTCCGTGCCATAGGCCCCGACCATCGGGGCAACATCCGGGAATAGTGAAAGGCATCACGCTCGGCATCCTGTCGAGAGTTTCCGCCCCGTAAGCGGATTCCCGGTCCATATCCGGGCTTGGTGAAAGTGCATCATTCCTGCCTACCCGGCAGGCGTTCCAGCCTCGCAAGCTGGGGCCCGGTCCAGAATACGAGAAAGGCAGTCGGAGAACCGACTGCCTTTTCTCTTGCATCGAGGAGTGACTCCATGAGGAAGATCGGACTGATCGTAGCAGTCGAGGAAGAGGCCATGCGTCAGAAATACGGCGAAGGCTACGATTTGAACGACGGCTACGGGACAGTGCTTTATCAAACCGCCAAAAGCCAAGTCTACGCCCTGTATAGCGGCGCAGGTGAGATTTTCGCGGCCGCCGCAACACAATACCTTATCGACCGCTACGAAGTCGCTGCGGTTCTTAATTACGGCGTAGTGGGAGGCTGCAGAGAAGACCTGATGGCCGACGAGCCTTGCCTCGTTGACTGCGTGGTGCATTGGCAGTACGACCTATCCGACGTGGACGGTGTGCCTGTTGGTCAATACATGGAATACTACCCAGACCGGCGGCTCCAGACCGATGAACGGCTCATGGAGATGGCAAGCCGAATGTTCCCGAACCTGCGTCATGTGTGCTGCGCCTCTGGCGATAAGTTCATGGGCAAGGCCGAGGAAAAGCTCTGGCTCCACAGAGAGTTCGGCGCGGATGTGTGCGACATGGAAGCAGCGGCGATCCTGCTGACCTGCGACCGCAACGACGTTCCGTGCCTGATGGTGAAAACGGTAGCCGACAGCGTTAGGGGTGGCGCTGCGGAATACTGGAATGAGAAGGGCAGGACAGCGATGACCTGTCTGGACATCGTCGATAAGCTGATCGACGAGATGTAAGTGAAGACCACGTCTGAGAGGTGACAGCCGCAAGGCCGCCGCCTCTTTTTCGTGTTCTCGAAACCGATAGGAGGTCAGTACAATGGCGTTTTTTATGGACCCCGGAGCGATGTTCCTCGGGTGCCTGAACGGTGTTGAGCAGAAGTTTTTGATTGAGCTCATTAAGACCGCTCGGCGTTCTGGGTACACGCGGTTCGTAGAGCCATGCGCCGGTACATTCGCTATGGCGAATCTGGCAGTCCAGTCGGGGTTCAAGCCTGAGCAGATCGAAACCAGCGACGTGAACATGATGACCTCGGTGATGGGCTACGCCATCACGGGCCAGTCTCTCGAACCGCTGCAGATCCACGCGCAGGGCTTCTCCGATGAAGAGCTGTTAGACCCGGCCGTAGCTCTGTACGCGCAAATCTATCTGCGGACATCGAAGAGCGCAGGGAACGAGTATTTCCACAACATCCTGCGCGACCTGTACGACAGGCGTGAAGAGCACATCGAGAGCATACGCCGACAGCTTGAGGCCACGAAGAGCCTGCTCGGTGGTATGAGCTACCGCCCGCTGGATATGTGGGATCATCTCCGTGAGGTGAAGGACGACCCGCATACAATCATCGTGGCGAACCCGCCGACGTACTTCGCCGGTTATGAGAAGTTCTACGACACGCAGGGCAAGATGACTTGGAAAGAGCCGCCATACGGTATGTTCGACCCTGAGACCGGCCATCAGCAGCTCTACGACATGATGATGGACGCTCCCGCTCTGCTCCTGTGCTATCAGGAGAAACGGGCAGGTGAGGCCGTCGGCCACACCATCTTTGCCCGCTCTGGGACACGCGCCGACCTGAACTCGTACATCACGACGAACAGGGAAGAGGAAGCGGTGGCCCTTGCCAAAGGGAAGAAAATCAAGCGCCCGCAGGAGGGCAAGCTGGAGCCTCTGAAATGCAGTATGCTCCCGCTCGACTATGAGATCACGGAGGACAGCGACATCCGAATTATCCAGATCGCCGGCGCCAACGCGCAGTATTACCGGATGCTCTGGACGCACAACTTCGTAGGCTCGCAGGCGACCTACAACCGCGCCGTCCTGATCGACGGCTATGTGGCCGCGGTCTTCGGCATCTCGAAGATGGCTGCGGACTCCATCTTTGTGTGGTACGTCATGAAGGCACCGCACAAGCTGTACCGTCTCGGCCGCCTCTGCTATATGCTGGCTCAGAACCAGAGCTTCGTGGACACGCTGCTCGACGACATCGACCAGGAGAAGGTCACGAAGATGCGGACAGCCATGCTCACGAAGTACGCCGAGAACAAAGAGGTTCGCGGCATCATGAAGCTGGTCAACCGGCAGGAGGACGCGAAGAACGGGTACAAGCTGACCTATGAGGCCGCCCTTGTGGCTGGCCGTGACGAGAAGGCTACGTTGGCCGAATGGCTGAGGAGGGAGAAACAATGGCAGCAGAAGAGAGCACAGCAATGAGCTACGAGAAGATTTACGACATGGGCACCGGCCTGATTATCGCCAAAGTCCAGCTTGATAAGGTGCGGGAGCAGGACATCAACGCCCGCATCATGAGGAAGGAAATGCAGGATCAGCTCACCGCGAACATCAAGAACCGCGGCCAGCTTGAGAGCCTGCCCCTGCTGGTGGAGAAAGACGGCGTTCTGGAGATTATCTCCGGCCACCACCGCATCAAGAGCGCCCGAGCCGCCGGCATGAAGGAAATCATCGCCATCATCGACGTGAGCGGCCTGTCCCGCTCCAAGATCGCATCGAAGCAGTTGGCCCACAACGCCATCAGCGGTTTCGATGACCCGTCCATCCTGCGCGAGATCTGCAAGATGCTCGACGACGTGGATGATATGCTGGAGAGCTTCATCGGCAAGGACATCATGGAGGAGCCTCTGGAGCAGTACGATAAGCTACTGTCCCCGGCGGTGCATTTCGACTTCAAGAACATCACGTTTTCGTTCCTGCCGCATCAGGTGAAGGATATGGACGCGCTGGTGAAGAACCTTGAGTCCTCGGCACCTGAGATTATCGGTGTCGCGCCCTACGAACAGTGCAAGCAGTTCATCGAGGCGCTGGCCCGCTACCAGAAGTTCTCCGACATCCGCAACGTCGGCGCCGCCATCCACTCCATGATCGAGAGCGTCACGGAGAAGATGGACGAGGTCGGCTTCAAGGACGACGAGGAGTGGACGTATCTGACGAAGATTTTCGGCAGCAACGCCATCCCTGCGGAGTCTGCAGCTACCATTACGAAGGCCATCAAGAAGGCCGAGAAGGACGGTGCCATCACGAGCAAGAACCGCTGGCAGTTGATCGAAATGCTTGCCACCGAATACCTGGCAGGAAAGTGAGTGATGTGATATGCCGGCCCTCAGCAAGTACAATCCCGAATACCACGACGATTGGGCTTGGTCGCTGGCAATCAAGGGAGCCACGAACGACGAGATTGCCGAGGCTTTCGGCATCTCGACGCGCACCTTTATTCGCTGGAAGCAGGAGCATGAGAGCCTGAACGACGCAGTCGAGCGAGGAAAGAACATCGCCGACTCTAAGGTCGAGAAGGCACTTTATCAAAGGGCTTTGGGCTACCAGATTACCGACACCGAGAAAACAATCGACATGGATAAGGATGGCAACCCGAAGCCCGTCCGCATCAAGAACACGACGAAGAACATAGTGCCAGACACTATGGCAATTATGTATTGGCTGAACAACCGCAAGCGTACCCAGTGGGCGCAGCGGCAGGAAGTCGCCCTCTCCGCCGGCGATGATTCCGAAGATGTTCTGATCTATCTCCCCGCAAACGGCAGGGACGATGGCGACCAGCAAGAGTTCTGAGAGAAAAGTCCGTGTGCTGAAGCCGCAGTTCGGCCCGCAAGAGAAGTTTCTTGCAACCCCTGCGGACATCTGCATCTACGGCGGAGCGGCCGGCGGCGGCAAGACCTACGGCCTGCTGCTGTCGGCGTTGAGATACAAGAATGTCAAGGGCTTCGGCTGCACGATCTTCAGGAAGAACTACAAGCAGATTTTCGCCCAAGGCGGTCTGTGGGATGAAGCCCAGAAGATGTACCACGGTATCAACGGGGCACAGCGTAAAATCTCCGACGGCACGTGGTCGTTTCGAGATAAGGACGGCAACGAGGTTTCCAAGGTGTCCTTCGCGCACATCGAGCGTTCGGAAGAGCTGGACAACTGGCAGGGCGCTCAGATCTGCGAGATCGGCTTCGACGAGCTGACGCATTTCAGCGAGGAGATTTTCTTCTATATGCTGTCCCGTAACCGTTCGACCTGCGGCGTCAGGCCGTTCGTTCGAGCGACCTGCAACCCTGACGCCGATAGCTGGGTGGCGAAGTTCATCGCATGGTGGATCGACCAAGACACCGGCTACCCCATCCCTGAGCGTTCTGGCCTCATTCGCTACATGATTCGGCGTGACGAGGTCGTTTACTGGGCGGACACCAGAGAGGAACTCTGGGAACGCTTCAATCTGACCACACCGGAAGAGAAGAACGAACCGAAGTCGGTGACGTTCATCATGTCTTCCGTGTACGACAACCAAGAGCTGCTGCGTATCGACCCCGGCTACCTGTCCAACCTGAAGGCATTGTCGGTCATCCAGCGCGAGCGACTCCTCAAAGGCAACTGGAAGATCAGGGCCGCCGCCGGCCTGTTCTTCAAGAGAACGCAGCTTGGCGAGATCCTGACCATCATGCCGCAGGACGTCATCCAGTGGGTTCGCTGCTGGGACTTGGCGGCAACCGAGAAGACCGAGAACGGCGACCCGGCCTATACCGCTGGCGTCCTGATGGGCAAGCGGAAGAACGGCCGATACGTCATCGCGGACGTCATCAACAAGCAGATGAACGCCTCCGATGTGCGAAAGACGATAAAGCTGACTGCTCAGGCAGACCGTGCGGCGTACAAGCGCGTCCGCGTCCGCCTGCCTAAAGACCCCGGCCAAGCCGGTAAAGAGCAGGCCGAGTCCTACATCAAGTTCCTGTCTGGCTTCGACGTTACGGCCGTCGCTGAAAGCGGCAGTAAAGAGGCCAGAGCCGAGCCTATGGCCGCCCAATGGCAAGCCGGTAACTTCGACATCATGTATGGCGAATGGAACGAGGCGTACCTGACGCAGCTTGAGAACTTTCCCGACGGGAAGTTCAAGGATATGGTCGATGCAAGCGCCAACGCATTTGCGGAGATCGAAACGAAGACGGCGTTCAACGTCGGCAACCTGATTTGAGAAAGAGGTGAGAGGGTATGGACGACAGACGCAAAGACCAAGCCGAACGCATCGTGAAGAGGTACGCCCACCTGATCGAGATGCAGACCGGCAAGGCCGTTCGCCCCTACCGAGCCGACGGCTACGTGAACATGATGAACAAGTACGGCACGAGCAAGGACACCACGGAAGGGTATCGGTTCCGTGCCGAGCCTGTGGTTCCCGATGAACTGCTCACCATGTACTACGAGGGCAACGGCCTGTTTGCGAAAATCATCGACACGCCCGCAGAGGAGGCCATCAAGCACGGCTTCACGCTGGAGAGTACCAAAGACCAGAAAATCGAGGACTTCTATACGGAGGCCCTCGACGAGCTGGACTGGGAAGAAACGGCCATGACCGCCATCCGCTGGGCGCGGCTCTTCGGCGGCTCCATCGCCGTGATGATGATTAACGACGGCCGCGGCATCGACGAGCCTCTGGACTGGCGCAACATCCGGTCGATTGACGATATTCGCGTCTATGACCGCTCGGTGATCCAGCCCGACTATCAGAGTATGTTCTCCTACGACCCGCGTGACCCGTTCCGCACCAGAGGCTCCCGCCTCGGTATGCCCGAGTTCTACCACGTGACGAGCCGCACCGGTTCGTTCACCGTTCACGACAGCCGGTGCCTGGTGTTCCAGAACGGCATCCTGCCCGAGAACACGACCAACTCGATTTACCAGCTCTGGGGCATCCCCGAGTATGTGCGAATCAACAGGGCCATCCGTGACGCGGAAGTGGCCCACGGCAGCGCAACGAAGCTGCTCGACCGCTCCGTTCAGGCGGTCTACAAGATGAAGGATCTGGCCGCAGAGCTTGCCACCGAAGAAGGCGAGGACAGAGTCCTGCGCCGTCTGCAGACGATTGACATGGCTCGCGGCCTGCTGAACAGCATCACCATTGATAGCGAAGGCGAGGACTACGACTTCAGGCAGTTCCAGTTCAGCGGCGTCTCCGACGTCATCGACTCGACCTGCAACTTCCTGTCGGCGCTGACCTCGATTCCTCAGACCATCCTTTTTGGCCGTTCGCCGGCAGGCATGAACGCCACCGGCGACGCTGATTTGGAAAACTGGTACAACTATCTGGAGCGCATCCAGAAGCGCATGGTGAAGAAGAACCTGCGCTATCTGCTGTCGGTCATTTTCCAAGCTGGCGTCCGTACCGGTGAGGTCGATGAAGTGCCGAAGATCAAGGTGGAGTTCAACCCCCTGTGGTCGCTCAGCGACACGGAACAGGCAGACCTCGACCAGAAGCGGGCGCAGACACAGTTCACCAGAGCGCAGACCGCCCAGCTCTACATCGACAAGCAGGTTATCGACCCGAGCGAGGTTCGTGCCAAGCTGGCCGACAGCGAGGAGTTCGACGTCGAGAATATGCTCGACGAATACGACGACGAGGATCTGTTTCCTGACGAGCCTGCAGAGGGCGGTCAGGTTTCCGGCGACGTTGGGCAGAGCATTTTCGAGCAGGGCCAGTTCGCTGACTATGCCGAGGGCACCAGCACCGAAGAGCACAAGAAAGACCCCGGCGGAGACGGTGAAGCTCCCGCCGCCGCACCTGCTGCGACCAAGCTGCCGCAGGACATGAGCGACGAGGAACGTCAACAGTCAGCCGCCAATGCCCCGCAAAATCGCGCTAAAGCCTCGGTACAGGACGTCAAGGGTGATGGGAATACATCTACCCCAGAAGATACAAAAGCCTGTGTAGGCGTTCTGGTGGTCTCTCAGGGCAAGGTTCTGAGTGGAACCAGAAAGACGGAGTTCGGCCACGGCCTGATTTGTGGCCCCGGCGGTCACATCAAGGAAGGTGAGTCTCCGAAGCAGGCGGCGTTCCGCGAAGCTGAAGAAGAGTTCGGCATCAGCCCGAAAGAGCTGATCCCGCTCGGAAGAGGTCCTGTGGAGCCTGACACCGGCATTCAGCCGTACATCTTCCTGTGTACTGAGTACGAAGGCGAGCCGAATTGCGTGGATGGCGAAATGGCCGACCCGCAGTTCAGAACGCTGGAGGAAATCGAGCTGCTGACCCCGTCGCTGTTCCAGCCGTTTGCAGACGACGTGAAGCTCCTGAAGGCGGTTCTCCGAGGTGAACGCGACCCTTTTGAGACAGACGCCGACGACGTGGACTGGGTGACTATCAACGGAACCCACACGCCGCTGGAGGGTGGCGTAGCCATCGGCGGAGGAAAACTGCACGGGAAGAGCTTCGGCAAGGCCAAATCCAGCAAGGGCGAGCGGCGCACGGCCATTACTGGTGCTAAGTCGTTTGCTGACGTCCACGATGCGGACACGTTCTTTGGGGCACGACCCGACCGCAAACTGCGGAGCGCGAACCGCGAGGAATACGACCGCCTGAGAAGCGAGTATGAGAACTCGCCCGTGAAGAGGTGGAACGACAGCCTCTCCGGTGAGGAGACTGACGCGATTATGAATTACGCCGGTTCCGATTACAGCGGCATCAACGGCCTGCTCCGCGGCGAAATGACCGAGCGCATGGTCGAGAACTGGAACGCAACGGGTAAGACTGACGTTCGTGATATGATCCAGCGTGTCGAGTCCGGTATCGACAAGTTTGAGCTGAAAGAGCCGATTACCGTGTACCGCACCTGCGAGAAGGACGTGTTCGAGTCCCTGTCCCAGAAGGTAGGGAGCACGTTCCGAGACAACGCCTTCACGAGCACGACCGTGCTGAATGAGAGCGTCGCCAGCGGCAACGTCCGCATGGAGATCAACGTACCGGCAGGCAAGGGCGTCGGAGCCTACATCGGTTCGACCTACGGCCAGCCTGACGAACACGAGTTCCTACTCCAGCGCGGCACGGAGTTTACCGTCCGAGGCGTCAGCAAGGTCGGCGACAGCTACACGATTAAGATGGACGTCACCGGCCGAGAGCCGCAGGACTTCCAGTACGCCACCAAGGAGCAGGTAATCGAGCGTTGGAAGCGCCTCGGCATTTACGAGGAGGGCGACCCGCAGCTCAATGAGATTTGAGGTGAAACCGCATGAGCATATCGAAAGAACAGCTTACGGCCATGATGGGCGACAAAGGGCGCTTCAACTGGTCGAGCGGCAATCTGGTTCCTGTTCAGGAACCGGATGGAGCGGCCGGAGCTGACACGGAGAATAAGGGCAATGAGCAGAGCGAACAGTGACCGCCCTGCTTTTCTTTTGCCCGCAACCCATCGCCAAACCTGCGTAAATGACCGTAAAGGGGGCTTTGTCTTTGACCAACAACCAATACCAAGAGGTGGTTAAAAAGGCTGTACGCCCCAAGTTTCGGGGGAATAGACCCCTTCCTGCGAAGACCACCCCGCAATACCCGCAATCTGCAGAGCGCGAGTACCGTCGCATCGCCGGCGCCTATATGCGGCTTCTGAACGAGGAACTGAAGAAGAAACTGCCCGCCATGATGAACGAGTACAAGCGGGAACGGCGTGGAGACTCCCGACTGGATGACAGCCGCGACCTCGACGCCCGCATCCGTCAGATGCTTCAGGAAGTGTCTGCAGCTCTGGAAAAGCGCATCGCACAGTTCGGCCTCGACAGCAAAATCCAGCAGATCGCCAAGATGACGCAGAACACCTCGGTACGAGAGTGGAAACGCGCCGTCAAGGACACGCTGGGCATCGACATTCTGGACGACTACTACTCGGGCGAGCTGTACGAGCAGGCCATCCAAAGGTGGATCGCCGAGAACGTGGCCTACATCAAGAGCCTGCCGACCGAGACGCTCGGCAATATGCGGCAAATCATTCTGGATGGCTACTTGAACGGGCGACCGATCCGTGACATCCAAAAGGACATCCAGAGCGAGTACGGCACGTCCAAGCGCCACGCCCAGCTTTTGGCCCGTGACCAGCTTGCGACGCTGAACGCGCAGATCACGAAGATGCAGCAGACCGACGCCGGATGCAAGAAATATCGGTGGTCTACGTCCCACGATTCCCGCGTCCGCCCGTGCCATGCGGCGCTGAACGGGAAGACCTTCGATTGGAACGACCCGCCTGAGATGTGGTACGACACCAAGGCTGGCCGAGTCTACACCGGCCGCAAATGCCACCCCGGCGAGGATTACTGTTGCCGCTGTGTGGCAATCCCCGTGTTCGACTACGACGGGGTGAATATCCCCATGAAATAATCAGGCGAGGAGGAGAGGACATGGAAACGAAAGAGAAGATCAAGGTCTTCATCGACTTCCAGAACGGTAAGACCGTTTGCATCTGCAAGCGCAGCCGCAAACGCTGCGGCAAGAACTGTTCGCCTGAGGTAGTCGAGAGGGATAAGTTCGCTGAATGGGAACGCACCTTCCATCGTGACCGCTTCGGAAAGAGCGAATAGGTGGTGAGTGCGATGACCAGATATAGACCCATCCGAAGCCGTGACGCTCCCATAGGGGTGCACCCGGCGCCAAATTCAGAAGAAAGGAAGGAAGAGCCGTGAAGAACGCTTGTGCAATCAGCAGTCTTGCACGTCAGCTTGGCAAGGTGAGTGAAAAGCTCGACTCTCTCGCTATGGGAGTGCAGGATGTGGAGCAGAACGCCCCTGACCTGACCGACGTGTATCAGGGTTTGCTTCTCGACGAGATCGAGCACGTCCAGATTTTGACGCTGGAACTCACCAAAGCCGTTGTGGCTGCGGCAGAGGAAACCAACGCCGACGAGGGCGGAAGCGTCTTCGCTGCCGGCGACCTGACCGCTGAAAAGGCCGGGGACGGTGACGGAGACAACGGGCAGAGTGAGGCGAAGAAGTGATGCTCACGCTGCAGAACACTCCGAAAGGAGGTGGGCCCAATGAGTGAGGCCCCGAAATTATCTCAGGTGATCCGTCTGGACAGCCTCCCGCTGAACCAGACGTATTTCACTCCCGAAGGCTACCTGATGGACAGGCCAATCCTGACCAGCACGGGTATCTTCGAGTACACCAACCCTGACGGGAGCGTCAGGAGGGAGCTTCGGCTCCCTGAGGAAGTCTTCGCTGCTGAGAGTCTTGCCTCGTATCAGGGCAAGCCCATCATCATCACGCATGATGCGGGTCTGGTGGACAAGGACAACGTCCAGAAGCATCAGATCGGCACCATTCTGACGGAAGGGTATCGAAGCGGGGATGACGTCCGTGCGGAGATCGTTATTCACAACACCGACGAGATGCGGTATTGCGGCCTGAAGGAGCTGTCCCTCGGCTACAATCTGACGCTCGATGAAACGCCGGGTGAGTGGAACGGCCAGCACTACGACGCCATCCAGCGGGACATCCGCATCAACCACTTGGCCTTGGTCCGGGAAGCCAGAGCCGGTGAACAGGCGCGGTTAAATATTGATGGCCGTGATCCTGCAAGAACTCTCAAAGGAGGAAAAGTCATGAAGAAGAAAAATGCTCCCAAGAATGCTCGTCGCGCTGATGGCGTTCTGTCCCCGGAAGAGCTCGCCAAGGCCATTGAGGAGTACAAGGCCCGCCGTGCTCAGCGCCTCGCCGCCAAGACCGACGAGGACCCCACCGAGGGTACTGATCCCGTAGTCAGCGCCAAGCCCGCCAACGCCCCCGCTGCCGCGCAGGATGACGACGATACCGTTGTCGCTCCCGCCGGTCAGGAGCCTCAGACTGTCGAGGATAAGGTGGCGGCTGTCAAGGACAACCGTGACCGCCGCGATGCTGACGGCGACCCTGAGGATCTGGAGTCCGCGAAGGGCGTCATTGCCAATCAGGACGAGGACATGGACATCCTGTTCGACATCATCGACACTCTGCTCGCGCAGAAGGAGTTCGACGAGGCTGGCTGCACCGATCCTCAGACCGACGAAGGTGATGACACCACCGACAAGAACAACGACGAGGGCGACGACGACACCGACAATCAGGACAGCGACGATGACCCCATCCCCACCGCTACGCCCGCCGACCACACCCAGGGCGAAGTCCTGAACGCCGACGGTATCGACGCCATCATCCGCCAGCGCGTGAAGATCGGCATGATCGGTAAGGCCCTGAACCTCGACGGTGTTGAGGATATGAGCATCTCCGCCGCCAAGAAGGCCATCATCAAGGCTGTGCGTCCCGAGATGCGTCTGGACGGCAAGAGCGATGCGTTCGTGAACGCTGCGTTCGAGTACGCCGTCGCCGATGTCGAGTCCCGCTCCAAGAAGGACGTCGGCTACCAGAAGAAGCAGATGTTCAACCGCGACTCTCGCACCCCTGTCAGCAACGGTGTCGGTTCTGCTGATTCCGCCCGTCAGAAGATGATCGAGCGTCGCCAGAATAGAGCAAAGGAGGAAAAGTAACATGAGTGCTCAGACCAAGTACGGCTATTCCACCCCTATTGGCGCGGCTGGCGGTATCGTTGATGTCGCGCCGCACCAGATCGACACTTTCCTCAACGAAGAGGAGAACGGCGTCCTGAAGTTCGGCGCGGGCGTCGTTCAGGGCAGCAAGCCCGGTGTCAATATCGCCCTGCCCAAGAAGGCCGCTACCGCCGCCAAGTTTGAGGGCATCACCACCAACAACCGCACCACCGAGTACGATCTGGAGGGCAAGCTCGCCGTTCGTAAGGGTGCTGCCGTTGGCGTCATGCGCTACGGCAAGATTTACGGCCGCGTGGCTGAGGGCGTCGAGCCTGCCTACGGTGACAGCGTTTACCTGATTACCGAGGGCGAAGAGGCTGGCTGCTTCACCAACGAGGCTGGCACCCCTGCTGCTGGCGAAGGCCATCAGGGCGACCCCGCCACCATCGCCGTCAAGGCCCGCTTTGTCGGCGGTGTCGATACCAACGCCCAGATTGCCCCGATTGAGCTGTTCAATCAGGCTCAGGCGTAAGAAAAGGAGGAACGTGAATTATGGCTACCAAAAAGCACATGAACTATGATAGCGACGAGGCCATGACCCTGCGGGGCTCCAAGATCCCCAAGGCTATCATGGCTTCCGAGGGCACTCGCTTCGATAGTGCCGAGGATGCTTCCGTCTTTTTCGCCCGTGAACTCGACCACGTCAAGGCTCAGTCCTACGACGTCGAGTACCCCGAACTGACGGCCCTGCACCTGTTCCCGCAGAGCTCCGAGGCCGACCCCGGCGCGGAGACCATCACCTACTACACCTACGACAAGACCGGTCTGGCGAAGATTATCGACAACTACTCCACCGACCTGCCCCGTGCGGACGTGACCGGCAAGCCCAGCTTCGCCAAGATCAAGTCCATTGGCGACAGCTACGGCTACTCCGCTCAGGAGATGCGGGCTTCTCGTCTGGCTGGCAAGTCTCTGGACGCCCGCAAGGGTGAGTCCGCTCGTTACCAGATCGACGCCCTGACCAACAAGATCGCATGGTGCGGCGACGAGGAAAGCGGCCTGATGGGCGTTCTGTCCGACGGTCAGAATATTCCTCTCTACACCATCGGCGCCAACGCCAGCGGCAAGACCAAGTGGGCCGACAAGTCCGCCGACGAGATTCTCGCCGACGTGAACGGCATGGCGAAGCAGGTTGCGAAGATCACCAAGAACGTCGAGCGCCCCGATACCCTGTGTGTCCCCGCTGACGTGTTCATGGACATCTCCACCCGCCGCATTCCCGACACCAGCACTACGGTTCTGGCGTTCATTCAGGAGCACGCTCCGTACATCAAGAACGTCGTGTCTACCGCTGAGCTGGATGCCGACTCTCCCGAGACCAACCCCTACGCGACCAGCGGCAACCCCCAGGGCGTGGCGTTCCTGTTCAAGAACGACCCCCGCAAGCTGACTCTGGAGAACCCGATGCCGTTCTACCAGTACCCCCTGCAGGTCGAGAAGCTGGAGACCATCATTCTCTGCGAGGCCCGCACCGCTGGTGTCATCGTCTACTACCCGCTGTCCGCTCTGATCGCGGTCGGCGTGTCCTAAGAGGGGAAAATTTTTGTGGGGAGGTTGCCACGCGGCAATCTCCCCATAACATTTGCGTCAATCGAGAATAACGTCAGGCTGTCGAGGAGCCACCCTGCGGCAGCCCACGAATAACAGGAGGGTCATTATGAAGATCAGAAATAAGGGCTCCAAGATTATCAACATCGGCACGACGATCCTCATGCCCGATGCGTCTATGGACATCAACGAGGCCACTCTCAAGCTGCCCGCCATTCAGGCGTTCATCGCCAAGGGGCTGCTGGAGACCGACGAGAGCGACGTCGCCTTCCAGAAGGCCGTCGAAGAGGCTGCTGCGAGAAAACTGGAAGAGGATGCCAAGGCGAAGGCCAAGGCTGAGGCGGAAGCTGCTGCCAAGAAGGCCGCAGAGGATAAGGCCAAGGCTGACGCCGCCAAGAAGGCCGCTGCCGCAAAGGCTGCCGACGAGAACAAGTAAGGAGTGAGCGCCATGAAGGCCATCCAGTACATCCGACTGATCGGGAAAGAGTTCATCTCCCTGACCGACGCGGAGCTTCACCTTTGGGTGGAGATGGTTCGCCCTATGGTGAGCCGCAAGCAGTTCGGGAAGCTGTATGAACAGGCGATTGCCTATCTCGTCTGCCACAAGCTGAAGATGGCCGGGTATGGCGAGAATCCGCTCGGAGATATGGGCGCTATCGGCATCGGTTTCGCTGTTGGAAGCGTGTCCGAGGGCGGGAGCAGCATCAGCTTCGGGGCGAATCAGAGTTCCAACCTCGCAACGGATGCCGAACTCGGTTTGACCGCTTACGGCGTTCAATTTCTCCAACTCCGACGGATGGTTATTGTCCCAATCCATTGCAGCGGTGAGCTTGACAGCTCTGGCGGAAAAGGGAAGAACAATCCGTGTATCGTGCCTGTCGCCTCTGACGCCGTCCTCGGCGGCATCAAGGTACGCCCCGGCTCTGGCTTGAAGCTGGAACCGGACGGGACGCTCTCTGTTGACAGGGAGGAACCGTAATGGCGTTGAGCATTTCAGACCTGACGCCTGAGGGCAGAAGGTATTTCGAGCAACTGCAGAAGCTCTCCCGGCTTGAAGTGCAGGTCGGGTTCCAAGAGGGCCAGACCTACGAAGACGGCACATCCCTTGCGGACGTGGCCGCGTACAACGAACTCGGCACCTCTGACAGCCCAGCCAGACCGTTCATGCGACAGAGCTTCGAGAACCACGAGCCCGAACTGAAAGTGGCCTGTGAGCAGGTCAACAAGACGCTGGCCGAGGGCGGCACGACCGAAAAGGCCCTCAAGGATTTGGGCGTCTTCTGCAAGGGCCTTGTGCAGCAGGAGATCGTCGATGGCGGTTTCGTGGCGAATAAGCCATCCACCATCAAGAAGAAAAAGTCCGAGCAGCCGTTGATAGACACCGGCCACATGAGGCAGTCGGTTGACTTCGTCATCAAGGAACGAGGTGATTGACCGTGAACATTACGCTGTTCAACAAGAAATACTGGGTACGCCGGTTCAAAGAGCCGCAGAACATTCGCGGTTACATCACCGCAGACCACGAGGACTTTGTTGCCAGTCTGCATATCCACCCGATGGGTTCGGATGCGATGCTTGCGCTGCCTGAGGGCGAACGCAAGATGAAACATCTGGAAGGCCACGGAACCGATGTGCTGATACCGGCCAGCGAAGCTACCGGCATCAAGGGCGACCTGTTGTACTACATGGGCGACTGGTACGAGTGTACTGCCGCCCAGCCGTGGGATCATACGGTGCTGTCGCACTTGAACTATCAGTTCTGCCTCGTGCCGACAGACGGCGCACGGGCTTCGGACATCGAAGACCCGCCGCAGGATGACCCAGCAACAGCGGGGAAGACCCAGCAGGAGATCCCGCCCATTACGAATTTCCCCATTGCGTCCGCAGACACCGTCGGCGTGGTGCGCATCAAGGACGATTCCGGGCTGGTGATTGACGAGGAGGGCTTCTTGTCGCTCGCAAAGCCGACCGACGGAGGTGATACGCCATGAGAGTAGGGCAGGCCAAGGAGCTGTTCCGCGCTCTGACCCAGCAGTATTTCGGCGGCGCCAACGTCGTATTCGCCAATCAGAGCCGCACGGCCAAGCAAAAAGAGCCGCTTGTGGTGCTGACCCCCGGCAACGTCCACCGCCCGCAGGCTCCGAACTACACGTTCGTAGATGGCGAGGTCGTCGGGCATTACCTCTCCCGCTTCTCGATCACGGTGGATCTGTTCACGAACGGTTCGCCGGTCGTCGATGAAGCATCAGGGAAGGTCGTGGCATACGAGGATAACGCGGTGGACGATATGCTGTCCTTTGCCGACTTCCTCAATTCCGAGCATACCGTCCAATGGAGCCATCAGAACGATGTGAGCATCCTGATTGACGGCGATGTGCTGAACCTGACAGGTGTTGTGAACGATACGAGCTACGAGTTCCGTTCGCGCCTGACGGTTCAGTTTTATTTTACCCAAAAGGCAGTGGGAGCTTCCACGGCGCTGCTGGAAAGCAGCCTGCAGTACCCCACAGGCGAGAAAGACCCGGAAACGCAGGAGCCGACCTACACGCCTACCGAGCCGCCTGAGACTGATAGCAAGTCCGGGCCTTGGGGCGACGAGGAGGAGCCTATCGTCGTTCCGACATTCGAGCCGTCCGCCAGCGGTGGCGGAACCGAAGAGCTGGCAAAGGAAGAAACCGGCTACTTCACCGAAGTTGAGATAAAGGAGGAAACAGGCAATGAGTAAGAACTACGACATGATTGCCACGGTAGACATCGACATCGCAACCCCGATTGTGGATGATACCAGCTTCGATAATCTGCTGATTATGGGTCCTGCGCCGAAGACTGGCGCCAAGTCCCCGGCCCGCGTTGGGGTTTACTCTGACATCAGCGAAGTGGAAGACGCCGGCTTCGTCACAAGCGGCGCGGATGCCGACCCCGTCGGCCTTGCCGCAAGCGTGGCCTTCGCTCAGAGTCCTCGCCCGACGGCGGTGTATATCGCTGTTCAGCAGCTCTCCGAAGGCGCTGTTGTGGCCGGCCAGACCATCAAGGACACTAATGCTGCGGTCGCGCAGTATGCGGGCAAGAAAGAGGGCCTTACCGGCTGCGCCATCTCCTTCAAGGAGTCTGCCCGCAAGCTGAGCATGGTTCTGGACGGCCCGATCACCGGCGTCAAGAACACCGGCCTTTTCGATATGCTGGCGGCGCTGATCGCCGACGGCTATACCGCAACCATCGAGGACACCGCCATCACCGACGGTTCCAGCTTCAAGGCTTGCCCTGTGTGGAACAGCCTGAAGAAGCTGGACAAGGGCGGGGAGGAGCAGTTCACCGTCGAGGTGAACAAGGCCGGCGGTACTGCGGTGCTCTACACCGTGGCCGTTTCGTATCCTGACCCCGACGCACCTGCCACGCAGACCGCCGAGGACAATGAGCCTGCCAACACCCCGGACACTGAACTGGAGACCCCGGCAACGACTATTGCCCGCGCTCTGGCTACCTCCGGTTGGTACGTGCTCTGCACCGCGGGCGTTGACCCCGCCAAGTACGAGGAGATCGCCGCGTACATGGAAACGCAGGAGAAGCTCTTCTGCTACACGGAGCTGAACTGCTTCGCAGCCCCCGGCACCGTCCGCGAGGACGGTGAGGATCTGGTACAGCCGTCCGTCGGCAACGTCTACTTCCGTACTCTGGGCGTCTATGGCCGCGAGACTACGGATCAGGCTGACGAGGACATCCCGCCCGCGAACCGCTACATCAACGTGGCGTTCGTTGCGAAGTGGCTGAACTACGAGTCCGGTAGCGAGACGACTGCCTTCAAGCAGCTTGCTTCTGTGTACCCGTCCAAGCTGACCAGCACGGAGATGAAGGCTCTGGCCGACAAGAGCCTGAACTACTTCATCACGGTCGGAAGCAAGAACCTGAGCATGAACGGCAAGGTCATCGGCAACGAGTGGGCGGACATCATCCGGTTCCGCGACTGGTTGAAGAACGATATGCAGCTTCGCGTTGTCAATCTGTTCGTCACCCGCCCGAAGGTGCCGTACACCGACGCGGGTATCTCTCTGGTGCAGAACCAGATGATTGCCTCGCTGAAGTCCGGTCAGGACGCCGGCGGCATCGCCGAGAGCGAGTTCGACGAGGACGGCACCGAGATCCCCGGCTACGTCACGTCCGTTCCTCTGGCGGCCAGCCTGTCCGCGTCCGAGAAGGCGTCCCGCAAACTGACGAAGTGCAAGTTTAAGGCCAGACTGGCCGGTGCGATCCACTTCGCCGAGCTCAAGGGCAGCCTGACCTACGAACTGTAAGGAAGGAGGAACTGAGAGATGGGCAAGATTAAGACCTACAACCCGAAAGAGGTCACGATTGCGCTCGGCAACCACATTGTCGCCGGCTACGCCGACGACAGCTTTATCACCATCGACCCGAATGGAGACGGTGTCACTAAGAAGGTCGGTTGCGACGGCGAAATCGTCCGCAGCATCAGCCCCGATGATACCTACATCGTGAAGCTGACCGTGCTGCAGACCTCCGAGACGAACAGCTTCCTGCAGAACCGCTTCAAGCAGGACCGTCAGACCGGTGACGGTATGTTCCCGATCCTGATTAAAGACCTGAAGGGCGGTATGGTGTTCAGTTCCGACGCGGCATGGCCCGCCAAGCCCGCATCCCGCGGCTTCGGCAAAGAGTCCAACAACCGCGAGTGGGAGCTGCACACCGGCTCTGGCGAGCTGACCGAGTAAGCAACGCAAAGAGGCCGTCCGTCAAGGGCGGCCTCTACCGTACATAACGAGGGGGTTATGAACTATGAGAAGAATGCAGACGATTGAGAAGGTCATCGGGGAGAACACGTTCTATATCCGCCCGTTCGGCGCCTTTGCGGCGGCGAACATCAGCGGTGAACTGGCCGCCTTGCT
>ULRT01033523.1_pt1 | contig 25796 bp, 18 predicted proteins | sample 1955711 | NCBI WGS metagenome assembly ULRT01 (sample SAMEA4835690, study PRJEB28245) | human gut metagenome | biome: gut microbiome; material: fecal sample | place: Denmark | collected 2008 | reverse complement strand
CACACCCAGTATGTGGATGCCCGGCTCAACACTGCATGGCGTATGGACGAGGAAGCGCGGGCTGACCTGGCACCGGCCCTGATCGATGCCCTGCCGGAATACGATATTCCCTACGATGAAAAGCAGCAATGCGTGATGGTGATTCTGCCGTATGAATCAGGGAAAAATATCTCTGATCTGGGCATGGAATACCAGCAGTGGCTGCCATTGGACGCCCCGTTTAAAAAGGAGATTCTGCAGCATGTACCGGCCAAGCTGGCGGTCACGATTCAAACCACATCGCAGCCCCAGCAGGAAGATTTACAGCCCGCCCTGCAAAAAATAAAAGCCGCCTGCGAAGCAAACGGCTACCATTTTGCCACCTATGATGTGACCATGATCCAGCGGGATATCCCCTATGAGACCGCTCTTGCCCAATGCATAGAATCCGACGATGTGGCGGCGGGGGAGATTTGAAGCATGATAATAAAGCCATCATTTACGGTGCGGTAGGGCGGGATGCCCTCACCCCGCCGTGGAGAAACCTTGCCGGTTGCGGCAAACGCCGCAAATAATTTGTACGGGACGATGCTCGTCATCGTCCCGTGAACGGGCTGTGGCCAATCATTTACCCCCACATATGGCAAACGACCGCTGGCGCACAATGTGCGCCCCTACGGGTGGGATGTATGGTAAATGATGATTGCGCGTTATAAAACGCGCTCTGTAGGGAACGGTCTTGATCGTTCCGAAAACCATAAATTAGATGTATGATGGAATATAATCCCCCTAAAACTCAAAAAGGCTGCTCCTTCAACCGAAGAAGCAGCCTTTCGCTTATTCATCCAATCATGATGCTATCGTAATCTTATAATTCCTCAAGCCCAAATAAATCAAACATTCAGCTCCACATGCTGGCCAAGATCCTCTTTGTTGGCGTCCAGCACGGGACGGATAACTTCGGCCAGGAACTCTTCCACCTGCTGCGGGGCGCGGCCGGTGAAATCTTCGGGGCTCAGCTCGGCCTCGATCTCCTCGCGGGTCAGACCGAATGCAGGGTCAGCTTCCACGCGGGCAATCATATCATTGGGCTTGCCCTCCTGCTTGACCACAGCGGCAGCGGCCACGGCGTGCTCGCGCAGGCGCTCGTGCAGCTCCTGGCGGTCGCCGCCTTTCTTGACGGCTTTCATCATGATATTCTCGCTGGCCATGAACGGCAGTTCAGCCATCACGCGGCTGCGGACAACCTTGGGGTAAACCACCAGCCCGTCCGAAACATTCAGCAGAATGTTCAGGATGGCATCAGCGGCCAAAAAGCCCTCAGCCATGGCGATGCGCTTGTTGGCGGAATCGTCCAGCGTGCGCTCAAACCACTGGGTGCCGGCGGTGATGGCGGGGTTCAGCACATCCACCATCAGGTAGCGGGAAAGCGCGCAGATGCGTTCGCAGCGCATGGGGTTGCGCTTGTACGGCATGGCGGAAGAACCGATCTGGTTCTTTTCAAACGGCTCCTCCATCTCCTTAAAGTTGGCCAGCAGGCGGATATCGGTGGCCATCTTCATGGCGCTCTGGGCAAGACCGGCAATGGCGGAAAGCACATTGTAGTCCACCTTGCGGCTGTAGGTCTGGCCGCAGACGGGCACAACCTTGTCAAAGCCCATCTGGGCGCACACATCGGCTTCCACTGCCTTGACCTTGGCAGAATCGCCGTTGAACAGCTCCATAAAGCTGGCCTGGGTGCCGGTGGTACCCTTAACGCCGCGCAGGGCCAGCTGGCTGATCTGGTGGTCAATCTCCTGCAGGTCCATGTAGAACTCGTTCATCCACAGGGTAGCGCGCTTGCCAACGGTGGTCAGCTGGGCGGGCTGGCAGTGGGTGTAAGCCAGGCAGGGCATATCCTTGTACTGCTCGGCAAAATCGGCCAGGTTGGCCAGCACGCCGATCAGCTTTTTGCGCACCAGCTGCAGGCCTTCGCGCATGATGATAACATCGGTATTATCGCCAACATAGCAGCTGGTAGCACCCAGGTGGATGATACCCTTTGCCTTGGGGCACTGCAGGCCGTAAGCGTAAACATGGCTCATGACATCGTGGCGCACCAGCTTTTCGCGGGCAGTGGCTTCCTCGTAATTGATGTCATCCTTGTGGGCTTCCAGCTCGGCAATCTGTTCATCGGTAATGTCCAGGCCCTGCTTCTGCTCAGCCTTGGCCAGCGCAATCCACAGCCTGCGCCAGGTGCGGAACTTGTTATCGTCCGAGAAAGTATACTGCATCTCATCGGAAGCATAACGGGTGGAAAACGGAGAAATATAACGATCATGTGCCATTGGTCGGGTTTCCTTTCTTACAGCATGTCTTACAGTTTGAAGTAGTTCACGCCGCCTTCAAAAATCGGCTGGTACTTGTCGCCGGTAACGTTTTTGTACAGGCTGTCGCCGCTGCGCTCAGAATGGCCCATCTTGCCGAACACGCGGCCGTCCGGGCTGGTAATGCCCTCAATGGCCAGCACAGACCCGTTGGGGTTGTAGCGCATATCCATGGTGGGCACGCAGTTCAGGTCAACATACTGGGTGGCAACCTGGCCGTTGTTGATCAGCTGCTGCAGCAGGCCGTCATTGCAGACAAAGCGGCCTTCGCCGTGGCTGATGGCGATCAGGTGTTCATCATCCACATTGCATTCGCTCAGCCAGGGGCTCTTGTTGGAAGCTACGCGGGTGCGCACCAGCATGCTCTGGTGGCGGTGGATGGTGTTAAAGGTTAGGGTCGGGTCGTTCTCGGTAATCGGGCGGATCTCGCCATAAGGCACAAGGCCCAGCTTAATCAATGCCTGGAAGCCGTTGCAGATGCCGAGTGCCAGGCCGTCACGCTGGTTCAGCAGACGGTTGACGGCATCGGCCACGGCGGGGTTGCGGAAGAACGCCGCAATGAACTTGGCGGAGCCGTCCGGCTCATCGCCGCCGGAAAAACCGCCCGGCAGCATCAGAATCTGGCTCTGGTCAAGCTCTTTCACCAGGGCTTCGCAGCTGGCGGCAACGTCGGCGGGGGTCAGGTTCTTCAACACCAGAATGTGCGGGTCGCCACCGGCGCGGCGGAATGCGCGTGCAGTGTCGTATTCGCAGTTGGTGCCGGGGAACACAGGGATGATAACGCGCGGAGTGTCCAGGCGCACAGCCGGGGCAACGCGCTGGAAGCAGTTGACCTTGTATTCCAGGGATTTAACTTCCTCGCCAGCCTTGAGGTAGGGGAAGACAGGCTGCAGCTTTGCTTCCCATACATCCTGCAGGTGCTGCAGGTCGATGTTTTCGCCGTTGACGTTGATGACGTAATCCACGGTGGTGGAACCGAGGAATTCACCGGCAGAAGCATCCAGAAGCTCCAGAATAACTGCGCCATAGCAGGGCTTGAACAGGTCGTCCAGGTTGATATCGCGGCTCAGGGACAGGCCCACGTGGTTGCCGACGCACATCTTGAACAGTGCTTCGGCAACGCCACCGTAACCCGGCGTTGCTGCGGCCAGCACCTTGCCTTCGTCGATCATCTGCTCCACGATCTTGTAGATGGAAAGCAGGCTGCCAATCTCCGGCATGCCGTCCTTGTACTGCGGCTTCAGGATGACAACAGAGCTGTTGGCTTTCTTGAACTCAGGGCTCATGACGTTGGCGGTGTTGCCAATGGCGGTGGCAAAGCTGACCAGCGTGGGGGGAACATCCAGGCCTTCAAAGCTGCCGGACATACTGTCCTTGCCGCCGATGGAAGCAATGCCAAGGCCCATCTGGGCATCCAGCGCGCCAAGCAGGGCGGCCAGCGGCTTGCCCCAGCGTTCGGGGGCAGTGTTCAGGTGCTCAAAATATTCCTGGAAAGTCAGGTACATATCCTTGTGGCGGAAACCGGCGCAAACCAGTTTGGTCACGCTTTCCACAACGGCCATGTAAGCGCCGCGGTAGGGGTCCGCTTCAGTCAGATAGGGGTTAAAGCCCCAGGCCATGCCGGAGCAGGTGGTGGTTTCGCCATCCACCGGCAGTTTGGCAGCCATGGCCATGGTGGGGGTCAGCTGGTATTTACCGCCGTAAGGCATCAGCACGGTGGAAGCGCCGATGGTGGAGTCAAACCGCTCGCCCAGGCCTTTCTGGCTGCAAACGTTCAGGTCGCCAACCAGGTTTTCCAGCTTTTCGGCAAAGGTGGAACCGGCCCACTGGGGCTGCCATACCGTGCCGGGCAGAACATGCACATCGGCATGGCGCTCGGCACCGTTGGAGTTCAGGAACTCGCGGGAAAGGTCCACGATGGCAACGCCGTTCCAGTTCTCGCGCATCCGCTTTTCCTCGGTAACGGTAGCAACCACGGTGGCTTCCAGGTTTTCCTCATTGGCAAGGGCAATGAACTTTTCGGCATCCTCAGCGGCAACGGCAACAGCCATGCGCTCCTGGCTTTCGCTGATAGCCAGCTCGGTGCCGTCCAGGCCCTCGTACTTCTTGGTAACTTTGTTCAGGTCAATGTTCAGGCCGTCGGCCAGTTCGCCGATGGCAACGGAAACGCCGCCTGCGCCAAAGTCGTTGCAGCGCTTGATCATGCAGCAGGCGTCCTCGCGGCGGAACAGGCGCTGCAGCTTACGCTCAATGGGGGCGTTGCCCTTCTGCACCTCGGCACCGCAGGTTTCCAGGCTGGTCAGCTTGTGGGCCTTGCTGGAGCCGGTAGCGCCGCCAATGCCGTCACGGCCGGTGCGGCCGCCCAGCAGGATGATCACATCGCCGGGCTGGGGCTCTTCGCGGCGGACATGGCTGGCCGGGGTAGCACCCACAACAGCGCCGATCTCCATACGCTTTGCCACATAGCCGGGGTGGTACAGTTCAGCAACCTGGCCGGTGGCGAGGCCGATCTGGTTGCCATAGCTGGAATAACCGGCAGCAGCAGTGGTAACCAGCTTGCGCTGGGGCAGCTTGCCGGGCATGGTTTCGGCAACCGGCTTGAGCGGGTCGCCTGCGCCGGTCACGCGCATGGCCTGGTAAACATAGCTGCGGCCGGACAGCGGGTCACGGATGGCACCGCCGATGCAGGTAGCAGCGCCGCCGAACGGCTCAATCTCGGTGGGGTGGTTGTGGGTCTCGTTCTTGAAGAGGAACAGCCAATCCTGCAATTCGCCGTCCACATCGCACTTGATTTTGACGGTGCAGGCATTGATCTCTTCGCTCTCGTCCAGGTTCTGCAGGATGCCGCGCTGTTTCAGGGCCTTGGCGCCGATGGTGGCCAGGTCCATCAGGGTGCGGTTCTTTTTATCGCGGCCGGTCTCGGCACGCAGGGCCATGTAACGGTCAAATGCAGCCTGCACAACTTCGTCGTCAATCTTGACATCGTTCAGGATGGTGCCGAAGGTGGTGTGACGGCAGTGGTCAGACCAGTAGGTATCGATCAGGCGGATTTCGGTAATGGTCGGGTCGCGCTGTTCAGATTTGAAGTAGTTCTGGCAGAACACAATGTCGGCGTGGTCCATGGCCAGGCCCTTTTCATTGCGGAAATTCTCCAACGCAGCGTCATCCAAAGCGCAGAAGCCGTTCAGGGTTTCCACAGCGGTGGGCACGGCAAATTCCATTTTCAGGGTATCGCGGGTGTCCAGGCTGGCCTCGCGGGCTTCCACCGGGTTGATGACGTACTTCTTGATGGCTTCCAGATCCTCTGCGCTCAGCTCGCCGTCCAGCAGGTAGATGCGGGCACTGCGCACAGACGGACGCTCGCCCTGGCTCAGCAGCTGGATACACTCGGAAGCAGAATCTGCACGCTGGTCAAACTGGCCGGGCAGATACTCCACAGCAAACACCGTCTTGGCGGTGGGCAGCTCGGTATAGGTCACATCGACTGGCGGTTCGCTGAACACGGTGGGGATGGCTTTCTCAAACAGGTCGCGGTCAATGCCTTCCACATCATAGCGGTTCAACAGGCGCAGAGCTTTCAGGCCCTTAATGCCAACCAGCTCAACCAGTTCATGCTTCAGACCCTGGGCTTCGCCGTCAAAGCCGGGCTTTTTTTCTACATAAATGCGGTAAACCATTCTTGTTTAACCCTCCTGTGCTTTCATTGCCGCAAGGGCACGGGCACCAATATCACTGCGGCGGTGCAGTTTGTCAAAATGGATGCAGTCAGCAGCGGCGTAAGCCTTTTTCAGGGCTTCGGGCAGGGTGGCGGCGGTTGCCGTTACACCCAGCACGCGGCCGCCGTTGGTAACCAGCTTGCCATCCTTGATGGCGGTACCGGCATGGTACACGGTCACATCGGCAGCACCGGGCACCTGGCCATTCTCCAGGCCGGTGATCTCCTTGCCCTTTTCATAGGCAACGGGGTATCCGCCGGAAGCCAGCACCACACAGGCGGCAGCGCCATCCCTGAACTTGACCTCGGTCTTGTCCAGCGTGCCGTTGGTGCAGGCCTGCATCACGGTCAGCAGGTCGCTTTCCAACAGGGGCAGTACTACCTGGGTTTCGGGGTCGCCAAAGCGGCAGTTGTATTCAATCACCTTGGGGCCGTCCGGGGTCAGCATCAGGCCAAAGTACAGGCAGCCCTTAAAGGGGCAACCCTCTGCCTGCATGGCGGCAACCGTAGGCAGGAAAATCTTCTCCATGCACTCGGCGGCAATGGCGGGGGTGTAGCAGGGGTTGGGGGCAACGGTGCCCATGCCGCCGGTGTTCAGGCCCTCGTCATGGTCCAAAGCGCGCTTGTGGTCCATGCTGGAAACCATCGGCTTGACGGTTTTGCCATCACAGAAGGACAGCACGCTGACTTCCGGCCCGGTCAAAAATTCTTCCACCACAACATGGTTGCCGGAAGCGCCGAACTTTTTGTCCAGCATGATTTCCTTTACGCCATCGGCGGCTTCCTGCTCATTCTGGCAGATCAGCACGCCTTTGCCCAGTGCCAGGCCATCCGCCTTGATAACAACCGGGTACTTGCCCTTGCTGCGGATGTAATCCATCACCTTGGCGGGGTCGTCAAAGGTTTCATAGCCGGCGGTGGGAATGCCGTATTTTTTCATCAGGTCCTTGCTGAACACCTTGCTGGCTTCAATGCGGGCGGCAGCGGCATCCGGGCCAAAAGCAGGGATGCCCACCTTGGCCAAAGCATCCACCATGCCAAGGGCAAGGGGATCGTCCTGTGCAACAACAACATAATCAAAGGCTTCTGCCTTGGCAAAGGCGACCATGGCGTCTACATCCGTTGCAGGGATGTTTTTGCAGGTGGCATCGTAACCAATGCCGCCGTTGCCAGGGGCACACCAGATATCGCCGCAGTCGGGGCTTTTTTTCAGCGCGCGGATAATGGCGTGTTCACGCCCGCCGCCGCCAACAACCAGAATTTTCATGGCAAACTCCTTAGCTTGAAATGAAAAAAGAATAATGAATAAAGAATAATGAAGGTGGACCGCGTTGCTGCGCACCGCTTAAAAAATATTAGAACTCTAATATCCAAAACCGTGCCGCTTGCGGCACACCTTCATTCTTAATTATTCTTTATTATTTATTATTTAGCAAAAACTTCGTTTTTGCTTAGTGGTGGAACAGCCGGATACCACAGAACGCCATGGCAATGCCGTACTTGTTGCAGGTGGCAATAACCTGATCATCGCGGATGGAGCCGCCCGGCTGCACAATGGCGGTCACACCGCTGCGGCGGGCGCGCTCAATGTTGTCCCCAAAGGGGAAGAATGCATCACTGCCCAGGGCAACATTCGTTACCTTGCTCAGCCAGGCTTTCTTTTCCTCGGCAGTCAACGGGGCAGGCTGCACAGTAAAGGTTTCGGCCCAAACGTCATCCCCAATCACATCCTCCGGGGTATCGCCGATGTAAACATCAATCGCGTTATCGCGGTTGGGCTTGGAGATATCCTCGCGGAACGGCAGGTCCAGAACCTTGGGCATATGGCGCAGCTGCCAGTTGTCAGCTTTCTGGCCTGCCAGGCGGGTGCAGTGGATGCGGCTTTGCTGGCCTGCGCCCACACCGATGGTCTGGCCGTCCTGCACATAGCAGACGGAGTTGGACTGGGTGTATTTCAGCACGATCAGGCTCATGATCAGATCGCGCTTCTGGGCATCGGTCACCGTCTTGTTCTCGGTTACAAAGTTTTGCAGCATGGTATCCACGCTGATCTCCAGATCCTGGCGGCCCTGCTCAAAGGTGACACCGAATACGGTGCGACGCTCCAGCGGAGCGGGGATATAATCCGGATCAATGGCAACGATGTTGTAGTTGCCTTTCTTTTTGGATTTCAGCACTTCCAGGGCGTTGGCGTCATAGCCGGGGGCAATGATGCCGTCCGAAACTTCGTGCTGGATCAGCTTTGCGGTGGCAAGGTCGCACACATCAGACAGGGCGATCCAGTCACCAAAGCTGGACATGCGGTCTGCACCGCGGGCGCGGGCATAAGCGCAGGCCAGGGGAGAAAGCTCAGCCTCTGCACTAATATGATACATCTTTCTCAGCGTTTCGTCCAGTGGCAGGCCAATGGCGGCACCGGCGGGGGAAACATGCTTAAAGCTGGCAGCAGCAGGCTGGCCCAGGGCTTTTTTCAGGTCGCGCACCAGCTGGTAGCTGTTGAACGCATCCAGAAAGTTGATGTAGCCCGGCTTGCCATTCAAAATGGTAACGGGAAGATCAGAACCGTCTGCCATAAAAATGCGGGCAGGCTTCTGGTTGGGGTTGGTGCCGTATTTCAGCTGGAATTCGTTCATAAGTTCAGCCCTCCACCGTGTTGTATTTGTTCAGGATCACATCTTCATAATCGCCGGTTTCCAGCGTGATGGCACGCACAAACAGGCTGACCTTATTATCTTCGTTCAGGGCTTCCCACAACTTTCCGGCAAATTCGTCGGCATCGTTCTGGTCCAGTGTCACGCGCAGCGGCTCACCGGCAAAGCTGGGGGTGGGGGAGCCGTTTTTCTGGTAGGTGGTAATCAGCTGGCCTTCGCCTGCAACGGGCTGCGGATAGTCAAAGGTCTGGCGCTGCACGCTGGCGGGATTGCCATCGCAGCTTTTCAGGATGCTCAGCTTGTAGCCGCCGCGACGCATATCCACAACGCCGGAAATGCGGGGGGTAAAGTTGGGGGCATCGTCCTCAAAAGTGCGGGTGGCAAGGGCTGCTTCAAAGCCGTAACCGGGGAACAGGTTATCCCGCATGTAGCGGTAAATGGTATCCGTCTGGTCACCGTTGGTCACAATGGTGGTATCGTTCAGGGTCAGAACCGGGTTATAGATGATCAGGTGGGGATCTTCCAGCTTGGCGGGGTCTGCGGCTACCGTGCGGATGCCGCCGGGGATGGCGTCAAACACGCGGTTGCGGCTGTTGGCGCTGCGGCCCATGATCCAGTAAGCAATCATGGCCTTGGTGCCGTCCGGCGAACGGCCGATGCAGATGCCGCGGCCGGGATATTCGTTACCGGCCAGATAAGTATAAAGATTCTTTTTCATGCGGGAATCCTCCTTGTTCGGTCAGGCTTCGCCATTGCACACCATGGCAATGGCCTGGGGCAGCAACTTCCATTCGGCTTCCACCATCACGCGCTTCTGCAGCACTTCGGGGGTATCACCGGGCTGCACTTCCACGGCTTTTTGCAGCAGGATGGGCCCGCCGTCACACACTTCGTTGACAAAGTGGACGGTAGCGCCGGTCACTTTCACGCCGCGCTTCAGCGCTTCCTCATGCACTTTCAGGCCATAGTAGCCGGGGCCGCAAAAGCTGGGAATCAGGCTGGGGTGGATGTTCAGGATGCGGTTGGGGTAAGCGGCAATCACGCTGGGGCCCAGCACGCTCAAAAATCCTGCCAGAACCACCAGCTCAATGCCATGGTCTTTCAGCACACTCAGCAGGGCAGTGTCAAACTCCTCGCTGGTGGCGTAATCCTTGCGGCGCACCACGGCGGTTTCCACGCCGAAGTTTGCAGCGCGTTCCAACGCATACACACCAGGTTTGCTGGCAACCACCAGGGTAACCTTACCGTTGGGGTTCTCCCCGCGGCGTTCGCTTTCCAGGATGGCCTGCAGGTTGGTGCCGCCGCCGGAAACCAGCACAGCAATCTTCATCATACCAGCTGCACCCCGCTGCCTTCGCCAATCACACCAAGGCGGTAAGCATCCTCGCCGTTGGCTTTCAGGATCTCAATGGCCTTGTCGGCATCCTCGGCAGCCACGGTCAAAATCATACCAACGCCCATGTTGAAGGTGTTGAACATATCGCGCTCCGGAATGTTGCCCTCTTTAGCCAGCACATCAAACAGCACGGGGGTGCGCACATCGCTCTTCTTGATCACAGCGCAGCAGCCGGCTTTCAGGCTGCGGGGAATATTCTCGTAAAAGCCGCCGCCGGTAATGTGGGAAACGCCCTTGACGGTAACTTCCTTCATCACGGCCAGCACAGGCTTGACATAAATCTTGGTGGGGGCCAGCAGGGCTTCGCCCAGGGTCTTGTCCATGCCGTCAAAGGTCTTTTTCAGCACATCGGGGTTGTTCTCCAGGTCAAAGATCTTGCGCACCAGGGAGAACCCGTTGGAGTGTACGCCGGTGGAAGGCAGGGCGATGATCACATCGCCGGGCTGCATGGTGGAGTTGTCCAGGATCTTGCTCTTGTCCACAGCGCCAACGGTAAAGCCGGCCAGGTCGTACTCGTCCTCCGGGTAAAAACCGGGCATCTCGGCGGTCTCACCGCCAACCAGGGCACAGCCAGCCTGCACGCAGCCTTCGGCTACACCGGCAACCAGCTCGGCAATGCGCTCCGGCACGTTTTTGCCGCAGGCGATGTAATCCAGGAACACCAGCGGCTTGGCACCGGCGCAGATGACATCGTTCACGCACATGGCAACGCAATCAATGCCAACGGTGTCATGTTTGTTCATGTACTGGGCAATGCGCAGCTTGGTACCAACGCCGTCCGTGCCGGAAATCAGCACGGGGTGGGGCATATCGGTGCAGTCCAGCTCAAACAGGCCGCCAAAGCCGCCCAGGCCGCCAATGCAGTGCTCGTTCATGGTGCGGGCAACGTGCTGCTTCATCAGGTCAACTGCCTTGTAACCGGCGGTAATATCCACACCAGCGGCAGCGTAACTTGCAGAATAGCTTTTTTCCATTATGTTTCTCTCCTTATCAGCTTACAGGCGTTTTTTGGTCTGGGACTGGCTCAGGGGTTTATCGTATACAATGTCCATCGTCTCGTTGGGGGCGGGCACCGGGTAATGGCCGGTAAAGCAGCCGGTGCAGAACCCGCACTTGCTGTGGATGGCCAGCTGGGTCACATGTTCAATGCTCAGGTAGCCCAGGGAATCGGCCCCCACGATCTGGCGGATCTCCTCCACCGTATGGCCGGTGGCAATCAGGTCTTTTTCGTCCGGGATGTCGGTGCCGAAATAGCAGGGGTGGGCAAACGGCGGGGCCGAAATGCGGTAGTGTACTTCCTTGGCACCGGCGTCGCGCAGCAGCTTGATGGTGCGGGCGCTGGTGGTGCCGCGCACGATGGAGTCATCCACAAGCACAACGCGCTTGCCCGCAACGGTGGAGGAAATTGCGTTCAATTTGATGCGCACACTGCTTTCACGCTGGGCCTGGGAGCCCTGGATGAAGGTGCGGCCCACATATTTGTTTTTAATAAAGCCCACGCCATAGGGAATACCGCTTTCCTGCGCATAGCCAAGGGCGGCATCCAGGCCGGAATCCGGCGCACCGATGACGACATCGGCTTCCACCGGATGCTCCTGTGCCAGAAAGCGCCCGGCCTGCAGGCGGGCGTCATGCACGCAGGTGCCCTCGATGATGGAATCGGGGCGGGCAAAATAAATGTACTCAAACACGCACATCGTGTGCGGCGCGGTGCCGCAGTGGGTGCGGATGGTGCGCAGGCCGGTGTAGTCTGCCACCACGATCTCGCCGGGCAGTACATCGCGCACAAAGCGGGCACCTACAGCATCCAGCGCACAGGATTCCGAAGCAAAAGCCCAGCCGGAGCCATCCGGCAGCTGGCCAATGCAGAGAGGGCGGAAGCCATTAGGATCGCGCGCGGCGATCAGTTTGGTGTGGGTCATAATGACCAGGCTGTAAGCACCCACGATCTGCTCCATCGTGCGGCAGACAGCTGTTTCAATATCCGGGCTGATCAGGCGGTTCTGGGTCAGCAGATAGCCGATGACCTCGGTGTCCGAAGTGCCGTGGAAGATCGAACCGTTCATTTCCAGCTTGTGGCGCAGCTGGGGGGCATTGGTCAGGTTGCCGTTGTGGCAGATGGCCATAGTGCCCTTGCAGTGGTGCAGAACCATGGGCTGGGCGTTGGCGCGGGTGCGCTGGCCGCTGGTGGCATAGCGCACATGGCCGGTGGCCATCTTGGCATCCTGCGGCAGGTCAGCCAGCACGCGCGGGGTAAATACCTCGCTGACCAGGCCAAGATCGCGGTAGCCGGTCAGCACACCGTCCACGTTCAGGGCAATGCCGCAGCTTTCCTGGCCGCGGTGCTGCAGGGCATACAACGCGCTGTACACGGCGCTGACCATGTTGGTTTTGCCGGTGGAATCATAGATACCGAACACGCCGCATTCTTCATGCAGTGCTTCGGCGGGACAAAGCTCCTTCATTCAGTTCTCCGTTTCCTGTTTCAAACGATGGCAGGGTGCACCGGAAGAGCGAACGGCGGTTCCAGTACACCCTGAACATTGGCTGGACTAAGCTTGGTTCAATCAGCCCAGCAGGCGCTTCATAACTTCCTGGTAGGCATCGGCCTCACCGCCAAGGCTGCGGCGGAACAGGTCTTTATCCAGGTGGGCACCGGTGGTGGCATCCCAGAAGCGGCAGGTATCCGGGCTGATCTCGTCAGCCAGAATGATGGTGCCGTCAGACAGGCGGCCAAACTCCAGTTTGAAGTCAATCAGGCGGATGTTGGCATCCAGCATGATCTTCTTCAGCACTTCGTTGACCTTGAAGGCGTACTTGGCAATGGTGTCCAGCTCTTCCTGAGTGGCAAGGTCAAGGGCCAAGGCGTAATAATGGTTGATGAACGGGTCATGCAGGTCGTCGTTCTTGTAGCTGTACTCCAGGATGGGGGTCTTGAACACCTTGCCCTCGGGCACGCCCATGCGCAGGCTGAAGTGGCCGGCGGCAACATTGCGGATGATGACTTCCAGAGGAACGATCTGAACCTTCTTGACCAGGGTATCGCGGTCGTTCAGCTCCTCAACATAATGGGTGGGGATGCCTTCTTTTTCCAGCTTCTGCATCAGAGCGTTGGACAGCTTGTTGTTGACAATGCCCTTATCGCGGATGGTGCCCTTCTTTTCGCCGTCGCCGGCGGTGGCATCGTCCTTGTAATGAACCATAACGATTTCGGGGTCAGAAGTTGCGAATACCTGCTTAGCTTTGCCTTCGTACATCTGTTCTTTAATTTCAACGTTCATTGTAATGCGCTCCTTTATATTCTTTCATGAATTGATTTATGGAATCCTTTTTATAAAAAGGGATAAAACAACAGCAAATAAACCGGGATTTGAAGTTACATAGCTGCGGCTTCGGCAGCGATGGCGGCATCCTTTTTGGCAATGGCGGCGGCGGTGTCGGCACGGAACTGATCCAGCTCAGCGGCAAGCTCATCATCGGCAACAGCCAGGATGGCAACGGCCAGGTAAGCGGCGTTCTTGGCACCGTTCAGGGCAACCGTGGCAACCGGGAAGCCGGAAGGCATCTGCACGGTAGCAAGCAGAGCATCCAGACCGTCCATGGCACCGCCCTTCATCGGGATGCCGACCACCGGCAAAGTGGTGTTGGCGGCAAAGGCACCTGCCAGGTGGGCCGCCATACCGGCAGCGCACAGGATAACACCGTAACCATTGGCGCGGGCAGATTTGGCAAAGGCAGCGGCGGCTTCCGGCGTACGGTGGGCGGAAAGAATGTGCGCCTCAAACGGTACATCGAAATCTTTCAGCACCCCACAGGCACTTTTTACAACCGGCCAGTCACTGTCAGAACCCATGATGATGGCAACCTTTTTACGGTTCGGCATGTTACAGATCCTCCTTCAAAAAATAAGAGCGCGGTGTACACGGGTACACTGCGCTTATACAAGGCTATTATGCTTATAATACACCGCATGGAGAACACAGCTGCGCAAACCGACCGGGAATGGTCCGAAAAGATTCGTGTAATGCACAAAGTCGCCCTCCATCCTTTAATGTATGGCTGGATTCCCCGGCGGGCTGTGTACAGAATAACACACAAAACACCCGTACGGAAAATCTCTGTAATTAAAGTGTAAAGCGTGCAGCGCAAAAAAGCAAGAGCCAAAACTTTTTTTGGCGCACTTCCTATTGTGTTTAAAATAAGATAGGGCTTTTTGTCAAAGTTGATGGAGAAAAACGGGGTGAAGTATGACTTTTTTGATAAGGATTTTTGTGCTATAATAACCATACCAGAAAATACTGCCATAAGGCAGGATGGGAAAGGGGTATCGCAATGAAATTGTTCCACACAGCCCTTGTGCTTGGCAAGGGGGGCTTTGGCACACAGCTGGGAGAAATGCTGGCGGAAGCCGGCGGCTATTCCCGTATTTTGTACCTGGATGACCAGGCACCGGATGCTGCGGGCAAACTGGCAGATTACCTGGATCCCACCATCAGGGAACGCTGCACCGCGGCTTTTGTGGGCCTTGGCAACAATGAGCTGCGGCTGCAATGGCTGCAAAAACTGGTGGCTGCGGGCTACCAGACACCGGTGTTTGAACACCCGGCGGCAGAAGTATGCAGCAGCGCAGCCCTGGGGGCAGGGACCGTGGTGCTGCCATTTGCCTTTGTGGGCGCAGGAACCAAAGTGGGGGCAGGGTGCATCATCAATGCCGGTGCCATTGTGGACCATAACGCCGTGCTGGAAGACGGTGTGCATGCCGCCCCCCGTGCAACCATCAAAGCCGGGGCAACCGTGGAGCGCTGCATGAAAGTGGACAGCGGCGAAATTATCCGCAGCCCATGGGAAAAATAATGCAGCTGCGCGGAACCGGCAGCCAAACAATGCAGGCAGAATTTTGAAAAAAGCGGCTCCGCAATTTGGGTATATTGCGGCATTGCCCTTAATAATAAACGAACGTAAAAACCAGCCGCCTGCCGTGCAAATGCACAAAGCAGGCGGCTGGTTTTATAAGGCAATACCGCACAATTCTAAGTGCCGCAGCCGCCGGAGCGGTGCTTAAGCCGTCAAGCGGGAATTGTGCGGTGTTGCCATAAGTCGTAAGCAAAAGGCGAAAATCAAGCAGGGAACAACCTGCCAAAAGAAGCAAAGCGCTTACCCGACGGTTTCAACATTCTCCTCACCATCCACCGGCAGGGTGGTGCGCGGGGTCACGCTGAGGGGGTCGGGCAGGGTGTTGTTTTCAACATCCTGCAACACCTGCGGCACACCGGGGAAGAACTTGGCGATGCCGCAGCCCTTGCAGTGCAGGCCATCGAAAAAGTCGGTCTCATCCAACCCCTTAATGCAGGTGGGGTCATAACTGCCGTACAGCGGAATATTGTAGTCATGCGCATACTGGCGGATCCAGTTTTCGGTTTCAAAAAAGCCCTGGTGCTGGTCGGTTTCCGTCAGCAGAAAGTCATACAGGTACGGGTGCCAGGGGGAGAGGGCCAAAATCACCGTGGTGCCCTGGTTTTGCGCATACTGGATGAACTTGTCAAACGCTTCTTCCTGCTTGGGGGAAAGCGAGTCGAACCCTTCCATATGTACGCTGTTGAACGTGGGGCAGGCTTCGGCGGCAAGGGCGCGCACCTGGTCGGTGTTGGCATCCCGGAATGCGGGGTCATACAGCACACTGCCGTCAGAGCGCTTGATGGTGGTGGGCTGCTCGTAAGGGTTGCCGTCCACCGGGTTAAAGTCAATGGGGTTGCCATCGTCATCCGTCACAACGCTCTGGCCGCGGTTCTTTAAGTAATAGTCTACGTTGCCCTGAAAATAAGCCGGTTCCACCAGCGCTTTCCACAGCGCCACGCGGTCCTCTTCCTCATAGTCGGTTTCAACACCGAGAACCTTAGTCAAAAATTCGTTGTACAGCTCCACATCGGCGCGCTTGTCAAAGGCGGCTTCGTCCCCATACAGCACCCAGGGATCCACGCTCCAAATCAGGACCTTGGGCACTTTGCCGTAACAGACCATCTTATAATAGCTGGTCATGTTATCGCGCACATCCGCGCCGGTAACGCCCATGTTGAAAAAACTGTCGGTTCCGACAAGTTCCCGTGTGAACTGTAATACGCGGCTGGAGCCAATGCCGATCACTTCCGGGGTGTCCGGAACATCCTGTGCAAACAGCTGGACAACCTCGCGCTCGATTTCGTTCATCTGCTCAAAGTTGCTCACATCATAGCCCTGCAGCATCAAGTCCACAATGCGGCGGGGGGCAAGCTCACCCTGGAACAGGCCGCTGCGGTCTACCGTATAGCTGAACCAGACCATGAAAACCAGAATGGGAATGAACAGGGCAAACTTGAACAACGTTTTGCTGCCAAAGTATAATCGGCGGACCAAACCATGCAAAAAGCGAACGAAGATATTTGGCTTTTTGGGGCGTCTGCGCGGTGAGGGAGCGGATTTTTTTTGCTTTGTGGTGGGCTTGCGGGCCGGGGCGGCAACAGCACTGCGGCTGACCTTTTGGGTGCCGCGCGGGGCGGAAGCAGGGGTCTGTGTTGGCATAATTGATCTCCCTCCCCCGTTAAAATTGCTGGTAAATGAACGCCGACTGCCCGAACGCGGCAAAGAACAAGATGGATACCGCAGCGGCATAATAGACCGTCCAACGCAGCACAAAGCACTGCTTGCGGATCCAGCGGGCAACATTGTTGCCGTTGTGCTCCATGGCCAGCACAATGGCGGTACCGCAGGTCAACACCACCGGCAGGCGGCCGTCAATGCCGCTGCTGGTGACCAGATTGGTAACGCTTTCCCATCCAGCCGCAAAGCCGCCCTGCCAGCCCTGCAGTATTCCGGCGAATACCTCGCCGGGGGCAGCGTTGTAAATGGCGGAAGCAAAAAACACCATTGTAAAACTGAACAGCAGGTAGGTGATGCAGCGCTGGAGAAAGGTCTGCACGGCAGGCTCGCGGTACAGCGGGTTATAGCGCCACAGCACTTTGCGTGGAGCTTTGCTCAGCTGGGCAATGACTGAAATCACGCCGCAGGCAATGCCCCATTCCAGATAGCGCAGGTCAGCCCCGTGCCATAGGCCGCTGACGGCAAACACGATCAGCGTGTTCAGCATATGGCGCACCACGTTGCAGCGGCTGCCGCCAAGAGGAATGTAGATATAATCCCGCAGCCAGCCAGTCAGACTCATGTGCCAGCGCTGCCACAACCCGGCAAAGCTGGTAGCCTCGAACGGGCTGTGAAAGTTTTCCAGCAGGTCATACCCCAAAATGCGGGCAGCACCGATGGCGATATCGCAACAGCCGGAAAAATCCAGGTAGAGCCGCAGGCTGAACAGCAGGGTGGCGGCCACCAGGTTGGGGCCATTCATCTCAGCGGGGGTATCGTACACCATCTTGATGTACAGGTTCATGTTGTCCGCCAGGACCATTTTTTTGGTGTAGCCCCACAGCATACGGAACGCACCGCCTGCGCAGCGGGTGTAGCTGAACCGGCGGGATTTGTGGATCTGTGGCCGAAAATGGGGGTAGCGCTCAATTGGGCCGGTGGTCATGGTGGGAAAAAAGCTGACGAACAGCGCATAATGCAGCGGGTTCAGCTCAACCTTGCAGCGGCGCTTGTATACATCAACGGTGTAGCTGAGCGCAGCAAGGGTAAAGTAGCCCAGGCCCAGCGGGGTAACCATATCCGTGCGGGGCTGCAATACCGTGCCGCTCAGGATATCTGCCGCCAACAGGTTCCAGTATTTGTAATAGAACAAAAGCCCCACACAGGTGAACACCGCCAAAAGCAGGAAAATCACCCGCACGGGACCTATCCGGCATTTGCCGATCACCAGCCCGCAGCCCCATGTGGCCAGTGTTGCCGCGACCAAAACCGGTACCAGCAGGCGGTCGTTGGCCCCCCAACAGTAAAACAGGTAGCTGGCAGCCAGCAGACAGTAAGGGCGCAGAACACGGGGCAGGGTATAGTTCAAAAGCGCCACTGCCGCAAAAAAGCCAAGAAATAGCAGTGTTGTCAGTTCCATCCTCAAAACTCCTTTGGCGGGATTATTTGCCGCTGAGTTTTTTCTCCAAATCCCGCACGCGCTTTTCCAGGATAGCGTTTTCCTGGGTAAGGCGCTTGCACTTATCTGCAAGCTGGCTGACGCCGATGCTTAAACTGAGCAGCACCAGCAGCACAAAGCAGAACATGAGCATAAATACCAGGTTGACCGGCATTTGTACATCCAGCAGATCACGCAGGACGTAAACAACATAGGGGAATACCGCAAAGATGACAAGAACCACGGCCAGTGCCAGCCAGAGAAGGCTGTATTTTACGCTCATTTGGCCCTTTTTCAGCAGCGCAAAAATAATCAGCAGCAGGATGGCCGCACCCAAAATCATAAAAAACTGGAAATGTGCCGTCATGGGCGTTGTGCCTCCTTATTTGCTTTTCGGCTGGTGGATTTTCTTGATAGAAAGGCGGTCAATGATCAAAGACAGGGAAACCTTGATCATGTAATACGCGCTTTTAAAACTGCGAATGCTGGAAACGCCGCCCTGACGTTCTTTCATGACGACCGGGGCTTCGCCTACGCGGAACCCGGCCAGCGTGGCAGCCAGAATGGCTTCCGGCTCCGGATAATCCGAAGCATAATGCTCCGCAAAATAGGCGGTTAGCTGGGGACCGGTGGCACGGAAACCACTGGTGACATCCAGAATGCGCTGACCACAGAGAATATGGATGAGCCAGCTTAAAAAGCGGATGCCAACCCGGCGCATAAAGCTTGTCTGGAAGCCTTCGCACTTGATAAAGCGGCTGCCGATGCACATATCCAGCTTGCCGTCCAATACCGGCTGAACGACCTGCATCAGATAAGCGGGGTCGTGCTGGCCGTCACCGTCCATCTGCACAGCAACATCATAACCATTGGCGCGGGCATAACGATAACCGCACTGCACGCCGCCGCCAATGCCAAGGTTGACCGGCAGATCCAAAAACGGGTAGCCATGCTCCGCCAGCAATTCAGCCGAGCGGTCGGTGGAACAATCGTTGATGATCAAAAAGTCAACCTGCGGGCAGGTGGCACGCAGGCGTTCCACGGTGCTGACGATGTTGGCTTCCTCATTATAACAGGGAATGATAACAAGAATTTTGGCTGGGTGATTCAAAAGGGCACCTCACATCAGGGGAACGGCCGGTTTGGCATCAAACGCGGCCTTCCAAAATAAAATGTTCCAGTTTGCGCAGCAGCTCGCTGCGGCGGTAATGCGCAAGATAATATTCTTTGGCGCTCTGGCCCATGGCGGCGCGCTGGGCGGCGTCCATGCGGGTCAGTGCCAGCAGGTTGTCTGTCAGGGCAGCGGCATCACAGGCAGGGGAGCTTAACCCGCCTGCCGCGGCAACCGCCGCATTGCCGGCGCCGTCCATACTGGCCAGGACCGGCTTGCCGGCGGCCATATAACTGGCAACCTTGGCCGGTACGGTCAGCCCCAAGTCCGGCGAATCCGACAGGCAGACGATCAAAGCATCGGCCAGCGCGGTGAACTTGGGGATATCCGTTGCCGGAACACTGCCGTAAAACGTAACGGCATCCTCGGCGTGCAGCTCTTTCACTTTGGCTTCCAGCGCGGCACGGCTCATGCCATCGCCCACCAGCAACAGGTGCAACATATCCGCCCCGCGGCTGCGCGCATCCTGCACCGCCGTGATGACGGTCTCCAGGCTTTGGGCGGGGGTAAAAGTGCCGGTAAACACCAAGTTGAACCGCCCGCCGAACTGCGCCTGCAAAGCGGCATCCGGCTGAGGAACGGCGTAAAAATCCTCGCAGTACTGCGGGATCACAGCAATTTTTTGCGGCGGCATACCGGTGCGCTGGCACAGCCGCTGCTGCAGCGGCTCACTCATGGCAATCAGTCGGTCGGCCTTCTTATATAAAGCGTCGCTTACACCCTGGGCAATCGCGCGCAGGGCTTTGTTCTTCACATTCAGCACGCTGTACAGGTTTTCGGGCCAGATATCCAGCACATAGTTGGTAAAGGGAATGTGGTGCTTTTTGGCATAGCGGATGGCGGGCCAGCACATCAGTACCGGGCTGGTGTTAAAACAGAACACCGCATCGTACCTGCCCGGCAGACGGTGCAGCGCATGGGCGGCGTACCACGGCCAGCTGACATAGTTCAAAAAAATGTTGACCGAGGTGTTGCCCCTGCGCGGAACCTCTTTGCAGCGGTACAGGCGGGCACCGTGCCATTCTTCTTCAAAAGGGCCGGCGGCGCTGTAACCGGGGAACCATTCGCCTTTTGGGTAATTGGGCAGCCCGCAAAGCACATCCACCGCAATGCCATCCTGCAAAAAACCTTCCACAATATCATTGATGCGGAAATTTTCCGGCCAGAAATGCTGCGTAACAACAAGAATCTTTTTTTGAGAGGGCAAAGGGCACACACCTTTCGAAAGTTAGGAGTTAGGAAGTAGGAGTTAGGAGTTGAAGAACGGCTGCTAGACTTGAGGTCTTTTGCAATCTATAAAATGCTCTGTAGGGAAGGATCTTGACCGTTCCAAAGCATTCAGCTTATCGCAGCCTCAAAAAACTCCTAACTCCTCACTCCTACCTCCTAACTAAAAAAACTCAGTTTTTTCTCCACACCATCTTATTAACCACCCCGGTGTAGCTCTGGATGATCTTGACGACCTTGGTGGAAACGTCTTCAGTGTAGTAGGGGACGGGGATGCCGTTGTCGCCGTTGGCGTTCATGGCAACGGCGGTGGCAACCGCCTGTTCCACGCCGCCCTCGCTGATGCCGGCCAGCACAAAGCAGCCTTTGTCCAGTGCTTCAGGTCGCTCGGTGGAGGTACGGATGCAGACAGCCGGGAACGGATGTCCCACGCTGGTAAAGAAGCTGGATTCCTCCGGCAGGGTGCCGGAATCGCTGACCACGGCAAACGCGTTCATCTGCAGATGGTTGTAATCATGGAAGCCCAGGGGCTCATGCAGCTTTACGCGCTCGTCCAGCTGGAAGCCCATGGCGTCCAGCCGCTTTTTGCTGCGCGGATGGCAGGAATACAGAATGGGCATATCATAGGTCTGGGCCAGGTGATTGATGGAGGTGAACAGGTCGATAAAGTTCTTTTCGGTATCAATGTTCTCCTCGCGGTGGGCGGAAAGCAGCATGTATTTGTGCGGCTCCAGCCCCAGGCGCTCCAGCACATCGCTGGCTTCGATCTTGGCCAGGTTGGCGTGCAGCACTTCCGCCATGGGGGAACCGGTCACAAAGGTGCGCTCCTTGGCGGTGCCTTCGGCATTCAGGTAACGGCGGGCATGCTCGGAATAGCACATGTTCACATCGGAAATGTGGTCCACAATGCGGCGGTTGGTTTCCTCAGGCAGGCACTCGTCAAAGCAGCGGTTGCCGGCTTCCATGTGGAAGATGGGAATGTGCAGCCGCTTGGCCGCAATGGCGGAAAGGCAGCTGTTGGTATCGCCCAGAATCAGCAGGGCATCGGGCTTCTGTTCCACCATCAGGGAGTAGGACTTGGCAATAATGTTGCCGATGGTTTCACCCAGGTCCTTGCCGACGGCATCCAGATAGAAATCCGGCGCACGCAGGCCCAGGTCCTCAAAGAATACCTGATTCAGGTTATAATCATAGTTCTGGCCGGTGTGGACTAGAATCTGGTCAAAATACACATCACACTTTTTAATCACAGCCGACAGCCGAATGATCTCCGGCCGCGTGCCGATAATGGTCATAAGTTTGAGCTTGTTCATTGTAAAACACCCGATACAGTTAGGAGGTAGGAGTGAGGAGTTAGGAGTTGAAGAACGACTGCTGGGAAGAACGACTGCTGGTTTTATTGTCTTCCGCAAACGATAAAGAGTTTCGCAGGGAACGGCTTTGAATGTTCTGAGACATTTACCTTGCCCAGGTTTCAAAACTCCTAACTCCTACCTGAGTATATACGTTTAAAATGTTACACTTTCAAAAAGAACGTGTCCGGTTTGGCGGGGTCAAACGGTTCGTTGGCCCACATCAGGGTCACAAGGTTTTCAGTATCGCTTAAGTTGATGATGTTGTGGGTGCAGCCGGGCAGCATCTGCACGGCGGTGGGCTTATCGCCCCACACCTCAAACTCCATCACTTCGTCACAGCCAACTTTGCGCTCCTGGATCAGCCCGTGGCCGGAAACCACAATAAAAAATTCCCACTTGGTGTTGTGCCAGTGCTGGCCCTTGGTAATGCCGGGCTTGGAAATGTTCACGCTGAACTGGCCGCAGTTTTCGGTTTTCAGCAGCTCGGTAAAGCTGCCGCGCTCGTCTGCGTTGACTTTTAAGGGGAAGGCAATCCGCTCTTTGGGCAGGTAGGAAAGATAGGTGGAATACAGCTTTTTGGCAAAGCTGCCCGCCGGGATCTCCGGCACCACCAGCGTGGCGGGCTGGGCGTGGAACTGTTCCAACAGATCCACAATCTCCCCAAGGGTCACTTTGTGGGTGACGGGAGCAAAGCAGTAACGGCCATCCACGGCAGGCACCGGGGTAAGGCCGTCATAATTGCAGCGGTGGGGCGCAGCTTCCAGCGCATCCAGCATCTCTTCTACCAGATCGTCAATGTACAGCAGTTCCAGCTCAGTTGCGCGGTCATTGACGGTGATGGGCAGGCCGTTGGCAATGTTGTGGCAAAAAGTAGCCACGGCGCTGTTGTAGTTGGGGCGGCACCATTTGCCAAACAGGTTGGGAAAGCGGTAAACCAGCACCGGGGCGCCGGTGGTTTTGCTGTATTCAAAGAACAGTTCTTCTCCGGCCAGCTTGCTTTTGCCGTAATCGCTTTTGCCATAGCGGCCGATCAGCGTGGCCTGAATGGAGCTGGACAGCATCACCGGGCAGGTGTTGCCGTGGGCTTTCAGCGTATCCAGCAGGGTGGAGGCAAAGCCGAAATTGCCCGCCATGAACTCGCTTTCCACTTTGGGGCGGTTGACCCCGGCCAGGTTGAATACAAAGTCTGCCTTGGCGCAGTATTCATCCAGCAGCGCCGGAGCCGTGTCCAGGTCATACTCAAAAATATCAGTAATGTTCAGGGCCGGGCGGGTGCGGTTTTTGCCATCGCGGATATTTTTCAGGTTTTCACACAGATTGCGCCCGACAAACCCCTTTGCCCCGGTGACAAGAATGTTCATGCCTTGCCTGCCTCTTTCAGTGCTTCCTGGATGTACTCGGTGGTCATGATCTTTTTGATGGTGCCCTCCACATCCAGGCGGCGGGTGTTGTGGCTGGTATAATCTTCATCGGCCTGGGTGTGAACCTGGCCCTTGATGAAGTACTTGTCATAGTTCAAGTCGCGGTTGTCGGCGGCAACGCGGTAATAGTTGCCCATGTCCTCGCTGCGCATCCGCTCTTCCTTGGTCATCAGGGTCTCGTACAGCTTTTCGCCGTGGCGGGTGCCGATCACGCGGGTGCCGGTGTCGCCAAACAGCTGCTGCACGGCTTTGGCCAGATCGCCAATGGTGGAAGCATCGGATTTCTGGATGAACAGATCGCCCGGATTGGCGTGCTCAAAGGCAAACATGACAAGGTCAACGGCCTCATCCAGGTTCATCAAAAAGCGGGTCATGTTGGGATCGGTGATGGTAATGGGGTTGCCGGCCTTGATCTGCTCCACAAACAGCGGAATCACGCTGCCGCGGCTGCACATCACGTTGCCATAACGGGTGCAGCAGATGACCGGGCCGCCGCGCTGTGCGCTGACACGCGCGTTGGCAGTGATAACATGCTCCATCATGGCCTTGGAGATGCCCATGGCATTGATGGGGTAAGCGGCTTTATCGGTAGAAAGGCAGACCACGCGCTCCACGCCTGCTTCAATGGCGGCATGCAGCATGTTGTCGGTGCCCTCAATGTTGGTGCGCACGGCCTCCATGGGGAAAAACTCGCAGGAAGGAACCTGCTTGAGCGCAGCGGCATGGAAGATAAAGTTGACGCCGGGCATCACATCGCGCAGGCTCTGGATGTTGCGCACATCGCCGATGTAGAACTTGACTTTATTGTAATAGTCAGGATAGTTGGCCTGCAGCTCATGACGCATGTCGTCCTGCTTTTTCTCGTCACGGCTGAAAATGCGGATCTCGCCGATATCAGTCGTCAAAAAATGCTTGAGCACGGTGTGGCCAAAGCTGCCGGTGCCGCCGGTGATCAACAAGGTTTTATCTTTGAAAATGGTATTTGCCATGGTTTCCTCCTGTCAGGGGACGAACTTTTGGTGGTAGGCGCAGCAGCGTCGGGCATCTTCCAATGCCCATAAAGCCAACACTTCCCCTATATACAACCAATTCTAACATAAAAGTTACAGATTGAAAAGGGCCTGACCTTGGAAAATGCTGTTTTTTGTGGTACAATACCTCCAGTGCAACCATTATACAATAAAGGAGAATCAGATTTTATGCGCGCTTATGAACGTTTGCTGAATTACGTTAAGGTGTATACCACCTCGGACCCCGTAAGCGATACCCACCCCACCACCGCCCGCCAGTTTGACCTGGCCCGCATGCTGGTCAAGGAGCTGCAGGACCTTGGCCTTGCGGATGCCCATGTGGATGAGCACTGCTATGTTTACGCCACACTGCCCGCCACCCCCGGCCACGAAGCTGCCAAGGGCCTTGGATTTATTGCCCATATGGATACTTCCCCCGATGCACCGGGCGAGAATGTGAAGCCCCAGATCCATGAAAATTATGACGGCGGCGATGTTGTCCTGCCCGGTACCGGCGCAGTTCTCAGCACCAAGCAGTTCCCATTCCTGGCAAAGCTCAAGGGCCAAACCCTGATCACTACCGATGGCACCACCCTGCTGGGTGCGGACGACAAAGCCGGTGTGGCCGAGATTATGACCATGCTGGAGATCCTGCAGAAAGAAAACCGCCCCCACGGCAAGATCTGCGTGGGCTTTACCCCCGATGAGGAGGTTGGCCAGGGTGCTGACCTGTTTGATGTGGAGCATTTTGGCGCAGCCTATGCCTACACGGTGGACGGCGACGAAGCGGGCGAAATCAGCTATGAAAACTTTAACGCTGCCGCTGCTTTTGTCACGGTACACGGCTTCTCGGTCCATCCGGGCAGCGCAAAGAACGCCATGAAGAATGCGCAGAACATTGCCATTGAGTTCCACAACGCCCTGCCGTATTACGACCGCCCCGAATACACTGAGAACCGCGAGGGTTTCTACCACCTGTGCAGCATGGAAGGCGATGTGACCGGCGCCAAGCTGGGCTACATTGTGCGTGACCACAGTGCCGAAAGCTTTGCCGCCCGCAAGGAGACCATGCGCCACATTGCCAAGCTGCTGAACGAAAAGTATGGCGAAGGCACCGTGGAGCTGGAGCTGAAGGACAGCTATTTCAGCATGCTGGAAAAGATCAAGCCGCATTTCCATCTGGTGGAAAATGCCCGCGCCGCCATCCGCAAGGCTGGCCTGGAGCCGCTGGAAACGCCCATTCGCGGCGGCACGGACGGCGCGACCCTGTCTTACATGGGCCTGCCCTGCCCGAACCTTGGTACCGGCGGCTTTAACTACCATGGCCCGTGCGAAGGCATCACGGTAGAGGCTATGGATAAGGCAACCGAGATTCTGCTGAACCTGGCCGATATTTATAAGGATGTCCAGTAACCAGCGCGGCCTTTTTGAAAAAAGGCCTGGCGAAAAACTTTA
>ULRT01060784.1_pt1 | contig 26228 bp, 24 predicted proteins | sample 1955711 | NCBI WGS metagenome assembly ULRT01 (sample SAMEA4835690, study PRJEB28245) | human gut metagenome | biome: gut microbiome; material: fecal sample | place: Denmark | collected 2008 | reverse complement strand
AAATAAAATAGAATAAATTTTATATTAATTCTCACTTTGAATAGCTTCTACAAAGTCTAAGATATTATCAGTAATAGATCCAGCTTTATCAAGCTTTTCAATAATTGACTTTAAGAATCCAATTTCACTGTCTGTAAATTCAACTGTTAATAGTTCCTTTTCAGGAGACCACACAATTCTGCCATCTTTATTCTCAATCTTCAATGCTTCGACTTCCTCACTTGAAAAGTCAATCTTTTTCCGAACATTTCTTTTTGAAATCATTTCAGTTACAGAACCTTGCTCAGGAAGATTCATCAGTAACATTAATCGAGTAGCTACATTTAAATCAATTTTTTTCATTTTAGTTTTATTCATATTAGTTCATATTTTTAATTTGTATTTGCAAAGTTATAGATTATTTAATAAATAAACAAATTTTTATCTAATTTATTGTATATAAACAAAAAATGCCGCATTTCTGCGGCATATCTTGTAAAAATTAATCTTTTTTATCTATTTCTTTTATTTCTATGACTAGCTTTTGACGACAATCATCACATAAAAATCTTTTAGCTATTTTAAACATACTTTGACCAATTTCACCTGTTAAGTATTGATATTCTTCTCCATATGGTTTAATTTTCAATGCTGAACTAATATGCATTGCTAAATGACCTTTTTCATGATCAAATGTATTTTGAAATTCTTCAGCAGATGTTGTCAATCCAATAACTACAATGGAACATTTATGTTTGAAGTTTGAATAGGTAATTCCTATATTATATTGGTTACTTCTTAATAAATTTTCTGCTTTTACAAGTTCAGATCAACTACATCCTATTAGTTCTAATTCTTCTAGAATTTCATCTGTATAATAAGTATCTACTGCATAATATACAGTTACGTGCCAATCTCAATCCTCCAAATAAATGTTCTGTACTACCATATTAGATCATATCTTCTCACATTATTGGAGTTCCTGAGCCTATGCAGTCTGCATAAAATCTTGTTAGAGCCTTTCCATCATATCCATCTATATCATCTAAGTAATCTTTAACAAACTGTAATAAATACTGTTCGCTAATAATAGATGATTCAAAAAAATCTGATTTGGCCATATGGTATACATACATTACATCGTATCCTACACAATTATCTACTTTTATTCCATAGTTTCTAAACAATTGCTCTAATTCGCTTTTAGGAGTTAATGTTACCTCTTCAGGCTTTCCATTAGCTCCTCTTTTGCGCATTTTAGATACAGCTCAATCACATAGCTTTTTATTAAAATGCTATCCGTTTTGTGCCAGATATTCTTCCATTCCTGAAGGCATTTTGTCTCTAATATCTAGTCTATCTCTTTTCATAACTACCGACCTCCACGATATCCAGAACGATAAGATGATCTATAACCTGATCGTTCTCCCATCATTTCTTCCATAGCTTTTTCGTATCCGTCTTCATAGCCACATTCGTATGCTTCTCTTTCAGCTTTTTCCATTTTTTCTGACTTATCACGCATACCCATTCTGTAGTCCATTTCTCTGTCGCGGCCTTCTCTAATTTCCCACACTCTCATATATTACTCCTTTTTTAATTGTAACATTAATTCTCTATTTAATTCCATTAATTCAGTAATACTTTTAGACATTTCTCCTACTTGATTTTTTAAAGAATTTATTTCAGATTGTTGCTGTTGTTTTTCTGCAAGTTCTGGATTTAATTCTGTTAAAATGCGATCAAAGCAGGTTATCATTTCTTTGTGGAAATCTACACTACTTATAATGGCTGCACTTTTTTGTTTTAGGCTGCCAATCTCTGCATTCATCGCTTCTCTACTATCAGATAATACTATATTACTGTTATTAAAATCTGCAATATCTAAATTAGCTGGAATTTTTTGATATGTAACGTCTTGGTTATTAACCTTAACGGTAATATCAACAACCATCTCTTGTGGCTGTCCAAACATTGGTTGAATTGGATATTTAGGGACAGGCATTGAAACACTTACAACAGAACCAACATCTAAACGTGGAGATGCGTCTTTATATAAAATATATATCTGACTATTTGGCCTTAAGTTTGAAAACATATATTACAAATTATTTGCTAAGCAGCTGATGCTGCTGGGTTAGTAAACTCTAAAAATCTTATTACGCCCGTACTCTTATTGATATACGCTAGACGTTGGGTATTTCCTTGTACATTTGAACCAGTAACGTTAGAACCTTGACTATCTACAACACTGATTTTAGTTTTTCCTGTAGTGTCTCCACTCGATATTGTTGAAGCTCCACTAGGAACTCCTACTAATACAGGTAAATCTTCGCCACCAGTAGGTGCGTCAGCGTGTATTGTCAACAGTACTATACTCTCACATGGTAATTTACTATATAAACAAGGATTAATACCATAATCAACAGAGCTCTCTGTAAGAGCTACTGCATTAGTGGATAACTTATAAATACCTCCAATATCAATTCTTGGAAGTCCTTCATTTCGAACAGGTACGGGACCTAAATTCCACCAATAAGGATCAATAATATTAATCATAATCTATATATTTATTAGCAACCACATAAAGTAGTATAAGGATTAACACTAAAGTTAACAGGCTGACTATAGCTTACAGGAACTAAATTACCCATTGCTGGGATGTAAGGAATAGTTACTGTAGCAGGCTGTTTACACTCTATTGCACCTAGTCTTGCACTTAAGTCTTGAAGAGCCGCGTTCACTGGAGCAATCGTTTGAGCTTGGAAAGCTTGAATAGCATTTGTTTGATGCTCTTGAGAAAGCTGATTGATAAGCGCAGATTTATCCTCACGTAAAGCATCGATTTTGTTCTGCAATTCTCTCATTTCAAGCTGACAAAATTTATCACTAATAAGAGTAGTTTGCTGATCTATCTTACTTCCAAGAGTATTAGTTTGGTTCAGAGTAGCTAACTGGCCTTCATATCCCTGACGTTCAATAGCTGTACGAACATCGCAGCAGCATGATGCAATTTGTGATGCAATCTGGCAATTACCTGCTTGGATAGCATTGATAATTTGCTGTCCACTCATACCTACCTGATTACCTACAGACTGAATCTGACTTTGAACTGAATTAATAGCTGACTGTACAGCATTAATATCGCAATTTAATGTAGTAGCTAACTGACTAATTGCATTTCCGTTTCCATTAATAGCTTGTAATAGCATCTCTCTACCATAATCATTATTAAGCTGATTGCCTAAACCACCAGCACCATTATTACCAAATCCGTTACCTCCTCAGCCCATAAGGAAGAACAAGAAAATTACCCAGATGAACCATCCACCTTCTCCAAAACCATCATTGTTACGGCCTTGCATTGCTAATAGAACGTTTGGATCTACACCTCTTTGTGAAAGCATAGGACCTAAAAGACCTAATATTCCGTTATTTGCGCTTTCACCAAACACATAAGTTTTTTCTTCTGCCATATTAAAAAATACTTAAATTGTTAAACATTTTGTTTTTGTTTTGTTGATCAACAGTACAAATTTACAATAGCAAAAGACTAAAACATAACGTTACTATTAAAATAAAAAATCCCCTTAAGTTTCTCAACTTAAGGGGATTACAAAGATCCATAATTAGTAACTTGTTACTAATTGTTTTCTATAAATTTATCTAAGTCTTTCTTATATCAAAACAATTCTTTAAAACCTATTTGTTTACGACCATTAGGAATCTTCTTTGCCTTAACATAATTGTCAAAAGTCGCTCTACTAACTTTTAAGTATTTACATGCTTGATACTTGCTAAGTTTTTCATTCTTATTAGTTATTCCAGAAAGATATTCAATTACTTCTTCGCACTCTTCTGGACTAAGATTAGAATTACCAGTATCGATATCGTTAACAATTTTTTAATAAAATTTCTCTAATAATCTTTAACATAATTAACCATAAATTGCCCCATTAACTAAAACAACGCCTCTAACATAAGTTATACAGTAGCATTTGTAGTTTCCGCCAGATAAACTATCAATTCCATCCATTTTGTGATAGTTTTCTCCAAAAGTTACATCAACAGTATTCGCTACTAAGATAATAGCATCAGGATTATTTTCTGTAACATATACTTCAGTTACATTCACAGAGCCACTGCTAGCAAAATACAATCCTGGTTTACCTGGAGTGTCTACAGAAGGTAGTTTTTTTGCATAAATATTATCTAAATCAATAGTAGATGCTGAAGATCCTGTATAACTTGTAGTTGAACCTCCTGCAGTAACATTTAATGCATATGGGTTTGGAAGTGCGATAGGAATTTCAGGTATATCGTTAACATTTGCTGGAGTAAAGCCTAAAGCAGTTTTAACTGTAGTATCTTTTAAGAGAGTATAAGCAGTACCATCCTCTAAGACATATATGGCCATTTCAGCACCTCCAGACTCTGTATATCCTGTCTTAATTCCTCCTAAAACATTATTTTTAGCTACAGGCAATGTATATGAAGATCCAGGAGCACTATTAGTAATAGTTAAAGTTCCATTAGAAAATGATAGACCAATACCAGTACCATTAGCAATAGTTAATGTAGTAGAACTATCATTTAAAGTTGTACTTCCAACTTTAACTGGTCTTCAAGTATTCTCGGTGGAATATCCTTGGCCCGTAACTCAACTTTGAGTAGCATATCCACTTAAAGATGGTATTTCACTCTTTAATGCTAAATTAGAAAGTGTCTGTCCAGAATTTTTAATAGATTTAGGTCCCGCTCCAATTATAATATAATCTACAGCAAGATTTCCACTAGCCATTACATCTCCACCACCTGCTGAACCAATTTTTTCATCAATTTCAGATTGAGAATAAGTTTCAGACTTTGTATAACGATTATTTAATGCTTCAGTAACTACTTTATTTTGGACAGGATTAACAGAACTTGTACTTAAAGAAGAATCAACTACAGTTCCATCAGGTATATCAAAATTAAGATCTGATTCATCAACTTTGTTTTTATAAGCAAGAGCTCCTGCATCTGTAATTTGAGCTAGAGGATGAGTATGTGCTGCAGGAACATAAGTTTCTGGTTTTCCTGTAACTTTATCTCATGCTATTTCTTTCTCATCAACATATGACTTTAATGCTAAATTATTAATTAAAATACCTGAATCTTTAACAGTTTTTCCTGGACCATTAGAAGTTATTACTCTATCCGCAGTAGTAAATGCCTCTGCTGCAATTACATCTCCTGCTCCAAAACCTGTTAACTTATCGTCAACTTCGTCTCTTGTATAATAATTAGAAAGATCAATTTCTGTATCACCAATCTTCTCTCATTTTCCATCAACAAATACATATTCATCATGTATATCTGGAGCAGAACCAGATTTCTTAACAAGATAAATAATATTTGTCTCTCCAACACTTGGAAGTTGATCAACAATCTCAATTTGAAGATTAGCTAAATTAGCAATCATTTCTTTTAAGATTCTTCCTTGGTTTGCAGATAATGATTTATCAGCAGCAAGAGACTCTAAATTATCTACAATTGAACTTTTTATCTGATTATTAATAGTTGTATGTACATTATCAATAGCTTGTCACACTCCTCCAGAAGTAATTAAATTTTTACTTCCTTCTGTCGGCTCTTCTTCTATTGAATTAATAACTTTTGGTATATCAGTTAATACTTTAGCATATTCTTCTTTAGTGCCTGTATACCCATTTTCTTGTGCAATAAGATAAGCATCTTTACCAGGAGCACCAATTGTTCCAGGAAAAATAATCCATTTCTTTTGCTTTTTATCATAAATTTTTACACTCATAATTTATATATTTTTAAGATTATACATATACTGCACCATTAACTGCAATTTTGCTATTTGCCATATAACTTAAGCAATAGATATATCACGTCCCAGATAAATCATCTAATCCATCCATTTTAATAACATTACTTGCAGTAAATGTAAGTTTAGCACTACTTATAATAACTGAATCAGGATTGGTTGAAGAAAATCCATTTAAAGTTAATATAGCTTTTGATGTACCACAACTGTAACTATATCCTGCATCAACTGTTGAACTAGTCAACATTCTTACACGTAAAGGTTTTGAAGTACTAATAGATACTGCAGATGAACCTGTGTATGAAGTTCCATTAATTGTTAATGCATATGGATTAGGTAATGCAATAGGAATTTCAGGTAAATCTATAGTAACTGCAGATGACCCATTAAAACTTTGTCCATTACTAAACTGTAAACTGTTCAATAGTCTTTCAGCGGTATTAGCAGTTCCTGAATATGTTCCTCCACTAGTTCCAAAATTATAATCTCCATCTTTTCCTATACGAATTACCCCCTCTGTATTATAACCAATTCAAAATCCATCTCCTGGAATTGCTTCATTAATATTAGTTACATTAATAGTATCTATAGTTTTTATTCCACCAAAAGTTTGATCTCCAGTAGTTACTACACCAGATTGTGTAGCAGAAGCTGAAGGGATTGCTCCAAATGAAACTGTACTCATTCCAGAACCAGTCAAAGAACCTGTTGGTCCTGCTGTTGTTCCATTAGTCCAAGTAAACGTTGTTGGATAATAATTTGTATTAGTGTCTGTCCAAGGCACATTTACATAGGCTTTACCATTACTTAATTGTACAGCATAGTTTTTGCCACTTGTTGTATATCCAATTTGAATTCCTCCATAAGCACTAGAGGTTGCGGCAGGAATACTTGTTAAATATCCTTGACTAGTTACTCAATTTTGAGTAGCATACCCCGATAAGGATGGGATAGTTGGTTTATTAGTTAAGTCATTATAAGATCCACTTGTAGCTACAGTAGCGAATGTTGGTTTACCTGTTACTCCAGACCAAGGTACACTAGTTGCACTTCCTGCTGTGAATTCTTTAAATTTAGTAGCAAAAGTAGATGCAGATTCTGATACGCAGAAGTACATAGGACCTCCTGAACCAATCTGAACAACATCTCCCTCTTGAACATCTACACTCATTGCGGCAGATTGAGAATCTACTACAAACAGCCTTTCTAATGCAGCTGCAGGAATTTTTTCAATAGGAATTTCTGGCAACCTATTAGCATCAATAGTTCCAGTAAGTTTTTCAGCATTAATAGTACTTATTGTTGTGTTTATAGTCACATTTTTGGATCCATTAAATGATTCTGTAGTAGAACCAGTGACATCTCCGTTTAAAAATATCTTTCTACCATACATTAATGTTTCTGCAGCTGATGTTTTAGAAGCATATGGTACAGTAAAGTTATCAGAGATTTTATTTCCAACAGTTACCTGTATATAATTCTCATTCCTACTAAGTATAGGTTTTGTTGCAAGATTTGTAGCTGTAGTAGCTGTAGCTGCATTACCAGTTATGTTAACTTGTTCTGGATGCCTATGATCTTCACGTGCATATTTTGTAGATGTTCCAACTGCTGCAGTACCTGCAATAAGTGGTGCTACTGTCGCAGGACTAATTTTTCCTGCATTAACTAAAGCTTCAACTTCTGAAGCACTGATATCACATTTATATTCTTTACCCCAAGTACAGATCATTGGACCTTCATCAATAAATGATATATATGCATCAAATACTTTACGTTCCTCTGTTCCTGCAGTAGTTTTTGCTCTTTCTGCATTATAGGAAGCTTTAGTTTTAAAATGTAAAAATTTTGATTTATATGCCATAGCGTCTATATTTTTATAGCACCTATAATATTATAGGTTAAAAATAAAGGGAATAGGGAAATCCCTATCCCCTTATTATCTTAATTTATTCAAATTCAACTCAAGTCATTAAACTATCAGCATAAGCTTTCACATCGCTAGCTTCAGCAAGACCTCTAGCACTTGAACTTGCACTAGCTACAGCTTGTATAGTTGAAGAAACTGTTACAGTAGTACTATTTTTACTAGCTGTTATATAGTTAGCAGCAGTACCATTAACCGCCTGAATTGCAGTATCAGCTTTAGTACCTTGAGCAGCAGTTGCATAGGCACTTGACTCAGTATAAGCTGCACTCTTAAGACCATTAACAGAACCTTTAAGCTGTTTACTAGATATGCTAAATTTAACTTGTCCATTAGTAGTATTAGCAGTATCTACAGTAATAGCCCCAGTTTGTCCTCCAAATGATTGAACTCCAGAAGCAGCGGCAGAAGTAATTCTGCTATCCATTGCTTCAATTGCAGTTTGAAGATCATCCTCACCATATGTTCCATCACCTCCAACTAGAATATCTGCACCAGCAAGCACCACATTAGCTGATAATGGTTTACTATTAACGGTTCTTGTAGTTGGAACCTTTCCGTTAAGAGCAGTATCAAGTCCAGAGATTTTAGAAGTAGCTAAAGTAGGTATATCAGCTACTACAAGAGCTCTGCGGGAAACAGTAATGATACCATCAGTTTCAGAGACTGCAGAAACAACTTGACCTGTAACAGCAGTGTCAGCTTTATCTAAGGTTCTTATCTTAGTATTAATTTCACTTGTAACAGCAGTTTTAGTAGCATAAGTATTAGCTACATCTGCAGATTTAGCATAAGCAGATAGATCAATTGTTCCACCTAACTTATCCCACATTCCTGTCTGAGTTCCTGCACCAGCCTTAATAGCTACAAAGTTTGAACCAGCTTCAAAAGCTTTTCCATTTAGAGTACCTGCAGCAACTACGTTATAAACATCACCAATAACAACTCCTGTAAGGGCAGTAAGAGCTGTAGCATCATCTACAGAACCCTTCATCTTGTACACACTACCAACAGCAGAGGCTACTTTATTGTCAACTTCTTCTTTAGTATACGTAGTAGCTTGAGGAGCTGCTGCATCAGCTGTAGCTTTAACTGCGTTAAGAGCAGTTATAGTAGCTTTAGCAGCTAAGTCTGTAGTCAGACTAGTTACTTTACTTTGAGGAATTTCTCCTACAGCAAATGTAACAGTACTAGTTCCAGACTGAGTAACTGTTGTGCCATCTCCCTTATAAACAATAGCGGCAGGAATTTTGCCAATCTCAGTATCTGTATATGATTTAGCTGCAGTTATAGCAGAAAGTTTCTCCGCTCCTACGAATGCCTTTAGACCATAATAACTCTGTGTACTTGAAGTATCTCCAAGTGTTCCAATATTTAACTTCTTTGCTAGCTCTGTAGTAACTGCAGAAGCTGAAGCTACATCTGATAGATTTAGAGAAATTTCTTCTCCACTTTCGTTAATAATTTTAAGGGTTTTAGCACTCTCATCCCAACTTGCAGACTTGACGCCATCCCCAAATTTATCAAAGGCAGTAGCACTTGTTGCTACTTTGATCATACCTGTTGATGTTTCAAAGTAAATTCTACCAACTACAAGACCTGAAGTGGGAACTGTAGCAATTTTTTGAAAACTTAAATTTGTTGCCATTTTATATTTTTGAGTTTTTACCTCCCCCCTCACTAACGTGAGGAAGGGGAATTAATATTTTTTATTCAACTTCTGTCCAATATATATCCAATTTACCATCGTCTCTAACTTTAATTGAAGATGAAGCTGATACTAATTTAGATACATTTACAGCTAAAGCTCTAGAAGTCCCTGTACCTGTAACAGTAATAGTCTCATCAGGACTTGTTAGTGATGTAATACCTCCTGATACAGCAGTTTGGATACTATCACTAAGCGCTTGCATACCAGCAGCGATTGTTTGATCTGCACCAATTTCAGCACCACCAGTAATAGCAACTCCAACTTTTACAGTTGAGCCTTTTACTCCACTAAGATCTACCTTAAGACCTTCGGCTGATTTTGATAACGCAGCATCTGAAGCTGGATCTAACTTAACATCAATAACATTTTCCTCTGTAATTGAAATAGCTTGGCCCTCAGTAAGAGCCTCTTGCTTACCTCCAACAGATGTTTGTAAAGATTCAATGTCAGATTTATTAGTTCTGATTTGATTTAAATCAGTATCAGAAATTAAACCTGAACCTTCAACTTTATCAACCTTATTGTTAAGCTGATTAGTAACTGTAGTAATCTGTTCTTCTAAAGCAGTATCAGCTGTTTCTAGTTCTGTTTTTGCTGCAGAAATTGCATCATCTACTTGTGTTTTTGTATAGTATCCTGAAAGATCGATTGTACCTCCCAGAGGGTCCCATTGAGTACCATCCCAAGCGTAGTTAGTTCCAGCAGGAGTGGTTCCATGAGCACCAACAACATTCCAAACATCACCTTTCTTATTTCCTTCAGTAGGAAGTTCTTCGTAAGTATCTTTAGTACCTTTGTAGTCAAGAGCTGCAGCTACAGAAGCTTTTAGTTCATCTACAAGAGTTTTTAAAGCTTTACCTTGTGCTGCAGAGAGTGCAGCATCCGTTTTATCACTTTCAAGTGAATCAATAATCTCAACTACTTTTCCAGTAGCAACAGTTTCCCAAACTCTATTAGAACCATCAGGATCAAACCCTTTAAGGATATATGCTGTCTTATTTTCTTTTACATAAACGAAAAGACCTTCTACTAACTGAATAGTAGGCATTGCGTCACGGTCAGCTAATGTAGCTTGAACCGTTCTATTATCTAATGGTAGATTCGCACCTAAATCAAAACCTGAACCTACCGAAATACCTTTACCAAAAAATTCTGCCATAATTAGTTAAAGTTTACATAGTAAGTACTAGGTTGCGTCATCTTACCAGATAAATATACTGTGTAATTAACAGCTTGACCATCTAAACCAGTAACCGAAACTGTACTAGTTGCATATGAACTAGTTACATCAAAGTTGTTACTGTCTTTAATATTTGAAACTGTCCATCCTGCTGGAGCTGCAAAACAGATGTATTGTTCAGAAATAGGACCAGAAACTTTAATAGTTTTCTTTGCAGAAACTGTTTTAGTCATTCCTTTAATAACATCTTCTGTAATTGCATTTGTAGAAACTAAACCTGCATAAGCTGCACGATAACCTGTTACAGTTATTTTTCCAGAATCTACACTTCCAGCAGCAAGTGGAGTTTGATAATTGTTTCCTTTTGAATCTTTAGGTTGAGGACCTTCTGCATAAGCTGCACGATAGTAGTAATCCATTGCACCAGCTACTACTTTCCCTGGCAAAGATTCTACTTTACTTGAACTATATAGAATCTTAGAAGCTTCCATATTCTGTGCACCAGCTCTATTGTTTTGTTTTTTTCCTGCCAGAGTAATCGCACCTGCATTAAAACTTACATTAAAGTTTGCCGCAGTAGGAGCATTTGCTCCAATTTCCTGAACATTCTGATAACTCTTTAAAGAGATACTTGCAGAAGGAGCAGTAAATGTGGGGTTAACTGTTGGGAAGATAAGAGTATCAAAGATCTCATCATAACTCTTACCTGTAAGCTGTGCTACAGTTGTACCAGCATCAATACCTCCAAGTTTCTCTACAGTTGCTACTGTAGGATCTAATGAAGACTCATAAGAACCACTTGCTGTAGGATCTAAACTATCAAGTTTAGTTTTATCTTCCTTAGACATAAGACCGTCTGCAGTAACTGTAGCTTTACCTAGTAATAAAGTTGTAGAGGTGGAATCTGTATATGTAATTACAATTCCATTAGCATTGGCATTTAATGCTACATCTGATACTTTCTTATTAGAATCACCACCATACTCGGCGTTATTCATAATAATTTTCTTAGTATCAGTAGCAAAATAAATACCATTAGCATGTGTAATAGGATTATATGAAGCTGCTAGACCTCTATAAAATTTTACAACATTATTAGCCATGTTTTAAAAATTAATTATTAAACATCATTTCAAATTGTTGAAGAAACTTCTTCAATTTTATCTTCTAATTTTTGTATCTGTTGATCCATTTCACTCTTAGTATAATAATCCTTTAAATCTACGGTTATTTGTCCACTTCCTCATTTTTCCCACATATATACATCTTCTGTAGTACTTGGAGAATGAACAACAATATATTCTTCAAATAAGTCGTGAAGTACTGTCGATGTTGCAGGAATCATATATAATTTTCCTAACTTATCAACAGTTGGATCTCCTAACTCTTCAAAACTATTTGCGAATCTTATTTCAAATCCCGATGTATTGGGAAAAGATTTTCAAGCAGTTTCAAATTGTTCTTGTGTAAGAGTACCACCAACAGCAATATAAGAATTGTATAAAAAGTCTTGAACTGAATATTCATCCATGGATTCATCACAAGGATCATATCAAATCTTATCGTGCTCTGGTTCGTTATTTGGAAAATCAGATTGACATCCGATTGCTATATTTTCATCACCAGGATCTCCTTTTTCTCCCTGAGGAATTCCAAATTTAAGATTTGCATCACTAATATCTGGATTTAAATCAGTTACATAAGGTTGTGCATCTGGTGCTAATTTTTCTACTTCAGAAACTACAGTTACTGTAGCAGGTTTTCCTTTAGGAACTTTTACATTTAAAGCTCATTCTCTAGGAGCATTAGTTTTATCAATTACTAATGACGGATTTTGATCTCACTCAACAGTTTCAATAGTTCCTGCATTAAATCTAGGAAGAACAGAACCAGTAGAAGTAATCACTTTACTTGATTCCATAGTTAATTCCAAATGACCTTCTGCATCACTAATATTAACTGATTTAATACTATCTCCTCTTAATTCTTCTAAATAGCATAGTGTAACCCATTCACTAGTAGGATCTCCTAAATATCCCCATAGAATTCTATCATCTGTTAAATTATCAGGATCTCCAAATTTTCTAACAAGTGCAGGTGTTCTTCCAGAATCTCCTTTAGGTCCCTGAGGTCCTTGTGCTCCAGTAGCTCCAGTATTTCCCTTGTCGCCCTTGTCACCTTTGGCTTGTCCTAATTTAATTCATGATTTTGGTGGATCATTCTTATCATAAGAAACAAACCAATATCCGTCTTCAATTTTCAATTGAGGCGTTATACCATCTTCACCGTCTTCTCCAGGAATGCCAGGTGCTCCAGTAGCTCCTGTTAAACCTTCAGCTAAAACTCTTTGTCCACTATCGTCAAATATTCATTCAGTTTTTTCATTAATAGATACTGTTCAATAATAATGATTATTAGATGTATCCTTTTTAATGCCGATAATAGGAGTATCTCCAGCGGGGCCTTTAAGATCACTTATTGAGGTTGAACTTGGAGGAGTATTACTTTCTTTTCAAGAAAGTATTCCGTTATTAATCTCTGGAACTCATACTTTTCCTGTAGGTCCTTCAACTCCAGCCATTACAAAGGCTCAGAAGAGATTAGGTTTAATACCAATAATCTTATTTTCTTCTCAAACCAATTCAGGCATATTTAAAGACGAAGATGTATGACTCCTAGTACAAGATAATAAAGCTCCCTCAAATGCTACAAAATCTATAATGTATTCATCATTAAAATAATGAGTATTTGTCATTCATTCTCCAGCCATCTTAAAGGAAGTTCCTTTATAGAAGTCTCTTGAATTATAAGCTCCATAATATTCTCTTGAATTCTGAAGATCAATGTTTGGTTGTATATTGTTTTTTTTCATTTTTACTTTGAACCTAATATTAAAAATGGAACACTAATACTTGATGTTGGTACTTTACCATCTCCAGTTCTTACATCTAAAAAAGCCCCATTAATTCTGCCTCTTGCAGAACCATAAAACATTTTTAACAAAGCTCCATCTCATATAGGTTGTGAAATAGCTACAGTACTTATTGATAGAGTTCTACCAGGATAAATACTTGTTAAATTTAGATTTGCAGCAAAATTTCCAGATTGACTTACAGTTAATACTAAGTCAGTTCTACACCTATAAAAAGAAGATAAAGATGGCACTCCAGACGAATTAAAATAAACTTCACCACATGCTAAAAATGAATCACTATTATAATCATCATAACTTTTATAATAAAGATCTGAACGTAGGGTTCCATTTTGCTTTCATGTTTTTAATTCAAAATCTGATGTATTCTCTACTCAAACTGTTCCAACATAATAATTATCCACTATTGAAGATGGAACAAATTTAAATTCTAGTATTCCTCCCGCAGGAAGTAAAATTTGAGAAGCATTAAAAAGAATTGGTTCATCATAAGAAAATAATAACCTTCCATTATAATACCCACAAATTTTAATAGACTGATCATCATTTCCATTATCAAACGGAAGTATAAATAATTGTTTATCAGACTTATTATGAATTATTCCTGAATATGAACCATCAATATCTAATTGATACTCAGAAGCGTTTACTTTAAGAGTTACGTCTTCATGTATAGTTGGAGAATATATAATTTCAGAATATAATGAATCTAATACATGAGGATTAGATGACTGAGTGAGTGTATATTGTTTAGTATTTTGAATAAGTGCATTATTGATTTTAATATTGGATAAACTAACACTTCCATCAGCTTCAAATTTAATTTTTCCTGCAGCCATATGTCCTGCTCCAGTCTTAAAATTAAATAGTATATTTGGAGTAAATGCACCTCCTATAGGAGTTTCTGGGTTAAAATTTTGATATTGAGTAGATATTTGTCCACTAGAATCAACACCCTGCTGACTAAACATATAATCTCCATTAAATACAGCAGAACCAATAAGACCATTAGCAATAATTCCAATTTTAGTATATAATGCTTCAAACGCTTCTAACTTAACTCAACTATTGCTAGTATCAATACTTGGAGATTCGTTACTATGCAATGTTCCTTGCCAAGTTCCTACGATATTTAAAACATAGTAATTAGCATCATTTGAATCATAAACATAAGGTGTTTTATCTGCAGTACCTTGATACACAGTATTAACGTTATAAATACCCTCTGGATAAATTATTTGTCCTTTAGAGCCATTTGTTCCATTTAATCCATTAGTTCCACTTAATTTAGTAGGAGTACTTCATGAACCTTCAATTGTTCCAACTTTATCGCTATTATTTGTATAATTAACTCTAGCTTGAATAAACCAAATATAAGGAGTTTCTTCAGTAGGTGTTGGAACTGCTAAATTCCAACCTGTTGGCTGTCTTGTTGTTCCAGGAGTACTTGTTCCTCCATAAATCGTTGTAGTTCCTAAACAGTAACGAACTTCGATGCCAATTCCAGGTAAGCCATCAACTCCGTCTTTACCTGCAGGACCAGGATCTCCAGTAACTCCAGGTTCTCCTTTTATTTTAGTTCATTTATAATCAGAAGGGTCATCACTATCATTTATATTATAATCTACATAAATTCCAATTCAAGCACCTGGATCTTCTCCATTATTACCTGTAAAGGTCACACCTCCGTCATTAGAGTATTTAATATGTAGATAACTTGTTTTTCCGTCTTCTCCATTAGTACCTGGGATGCCTTGTTCTCCCTTTTCTCCTTGAATTCCTTCAAATCTTGCCCAAGTATAGTCAGAGGGATCTGTACTATCTGCTTGAGTAAAATCTACATAAGTTCCAATATATGTACTTGGAGTTTCAGTCATTTGACTTGAAGAAGTAGGATTGGCAACAGCAGAATATTTAATATGGAAATATGTAGTTCTTCCATCTTCTCCTGGAGTTCCAGGAATTCCATCTGTGCCATTCGTTCCATTTTCTCCGCTTATAACAACTGGAGTAGTCCAATTTGTACTTAAAGTATCATCAGGATTAATAGTTGCTGTAGTCATCCAAAGATAGCCATCTTTAGATTTTTCAGGAGGAACTACAGACCATCCAGAAGGAGTTCTTACTGTTGCATTTAATGCAGGAGGATTTGAATTACTTGCATTTACAGCAAATCTAAATTCTGTAAATTTGCCATCTTGAGCTTGGCCATCTCTACCGTTAACTGGTATTACTTCTGACCATTCAGTTACAAGTCCTGTTTCTCCGTTAACTGTTCCAATACATTGCCACCAGTTTCCACTAGTTGTAGGATAATCTTCCCATCCAGATGGGCTAGGACTATTTCCTGTGGGTTTTGATGGTTTACTATCACTTAATTTATAAACATAAGTTTTCCAACTTGGTATTATTGCATCCTGTCCTTTTTCTCCTGTCATTTGAACAGGATCTGACCATTCACCAACTAGAGTAGAATCTCTAAAAGATGCAGTAATTGACCATATAATTTCAGAGGATGTATGAACTGGGACTACTGTACTTCATACAGATCCAGGATTCGTATTAGTTTTGTTTACAACAGGAGGAGTATTAACATTACTACTTTTTGCATACATCAACTTAATACTTAATCCATCCTGACCATCAGAACCGTTAGTTCCATCTTGTCCGTTGGTTCCATCCTTACCATTTTCGCCATCTTTACCATCTGCCCCTTTAGGTAGTCCAAAACTAAATTTAAATACATCTCCTTCTAAAACTACATTAGCATTAGCTTGAGTTGTTGAAGAAACACTCACTACTTCTGCATCAAAATTAGGAATTTCTCCGCTACCTCCAGAAATAGTTTTTCATTCTGTATCATAATCTGCATCAGATTTTTTAACTAATGCTTGACCAGTAGTTCCTCCAGGAATTACTCCAATTCCATCAGAGCCATTCTTTCCATCAGTTCCATTTTGCCCAGGATCACCTGTAGCTTGGCCTATATCTTGTCAAGTTTGACCTTTATCCATTGAAAGTAGTCAACGACCGTCTTCAATTTTTAATTGTGGAGTAATACCATCAGTTCCACTTGGTCCGATAGGACCAATATCGCCTTTATCTCCTTTTTGACCTTTACCACTATTTCCCATAATAAAAGCTCAATACGGATTAGATTCTACACCAACAATTATATCGTCTTTATAAATTAGATTCGGCTTATTTCATTCTGATGATAAATGACCTCTTAGACAATACAATAAAGCTCCTTCACAAGATATAAAATCAATAATATGTTCATCGTTGAAATAATGAGTGTCTGGAGTTCAGGCTCCTGCCATCTTAAAAGATGTTCCTCTATAAAAATCTCTAGAACTATACATTCTATAATAGTCTTGAGAATTTATTGCATTATCTATGATTACATTAACATTAGATCTCTTCATAATATTGAATTATTTTGATTATTTCATTATTAGTTGGATTACCGTGTTCAATATAATTAATTGCATTAATTAATTCGTTCATTGTAAATAATGCTTTTTTATCAGGTAAATGCCCAATATTAATATTAATTAATTCTTGAACAAATATTTTATATAATTCATTATATAGAATTTCCACAACCACAACTATTATTTATATTACCTAATTCCTCTCCACATAAAGAATTACATGAAGATAAATTATCTAATATTCTTTGCGCTTCTGTAAAGTTCCCCATATCTTTTAGATAATCAAACACATACATAGCACTTAATAAGAAATCTCTGCGATTCCTTAAATTTTCATCTGTTTTACATTTATCATAACTACATATTTTACTGTTATTCAACAGTAATTGCCGTTGCAAATATACTAAACATCTTTGTAATTTGCAAACACTAAAGACATTTTTTATTGGACAATAGAAAGTTTGTGAAGCCTTATTTTCTTGCACAAATTCATATGCTTCTTTATAATCAATAATTTCAGAACTTTCAATTACTTCGTCTAATGTATATCCTTCCTGGTCTGTAATATTAGATTTATAAAGATCTCCATTAAAAAAAAATAATTCATCTATTAAATTAATATATTTATCAGGCTCTTTATCGTCTTGAAAATGCATTAATTGTGGAACTACTAATTTATAATAAGAATAAGTTCCATCAACATTTAATGTAAATTCAGATGCAAATCTACTTAAATAGTGTCCTCGATTATGTAATTCCTTTCTTATTTTTACTGATTCTGGGAGTAAATTTTCATCAGTATTATAAGATAGAAATTCTAACATTATATACTGACTTAAATCTACACCTAAATAATCACTATTATCTACAGCAATTAATTTACAATCAGATCTAACAATTACATCAATATTTATTTTTTTATTCATATTATACAACTTGTTTTATTTTATCATTATAAGGATTAGTATCAACTGTTTCTGCAGCTTGAATTTGAACTTGTTGCTGTTTTGTTTCAATAAGTTTATCGTTATAATCCTTATCGTTTTTAACTTTTTCTCTTTCAATAGCTACTTTTTCAGCTTCAAGTTGTAGTCTAGCTTGACTATTTTGTTCAAGTTGATTTTGTGATTGACCTAATTCCCTTTGTAATTGTTCATTTTGTTTCTGTAACTGTTGCAGATTTTGTTCATATTGCTGAAGTTGTTGCTGCAACTGAGAAACACTATTATTTTCTTCCTTCTTAACAGCAGTAGCTTTAGCTACATAACGTTTAAGTTCGGACATACTATTGGCAGTTGCAATACTTACTGCCATATCGGGATCTGACATTCCAGCTTTAATTAATTCAATATTAAGAGCCTTTACAGTTTCCATATCTTTAAAAGACTTAGAACTATCCTCAATATGTAAATCAAAATCTGTAAGTGTATAATGTTCAGGAAGTGCAGTAAATATTCTTGAATATTTATTACCTAACACAATAGTACCAGTAATACCATTTGGATATACTAATTTAGCTAAATTAAGCATATCATAATTAGCTTCTTTATAAATTATATCCATGGTTTCAAAATATTGTTTAGTTAATAAACCTGACATTTTAACTCCAAGTTGAACATTAGATACAGCATCTCTCTGTTCATATTGAGCTAACCTCTCAGGTAACACTCCTGTAATTGAAGAAGCTTGTTGTTCTACAGCTTGAATAGCTAATTGAATACCTTGAATAGCTTGAGCTTTAACTGTATCATCAAATCCATTAAAAATAGTATTAGGCATACCTTCATTACCTTCCTCCTTACTATTTATTAATGCTAAGCCATTCTTTTTATATGCTTGTCAAGCTTTAACTCGATCTGTTAATTTTTCACCTAAAAACGAAGGAATAAAAGAAACATCCATCCAATCTCCAACTCCTCCTGAAGAAGCAATAAGATTATCTCTAAAATATATAAGTAAATCATATTTCATTGTTTATTCGATATAGGTCGTTAATCTATATCCGTCTTTTTGACTGCTGCATGTCACCATGCAGATTAGACTATATCATACAAATTTGATTTAAAATTAATTCAAATAAATTCTGTTTCATTATATTTCATAACTACTTATAATTAATTTTAAATTAAACTTGTCCCCGCACTTCCACTTACTTAAGTGTACTCCTTTCGGATAGTCGTTGAACTTTCAAAGATATTTCTATCTAAGCTTAGCTGCTGATTGTCTTAAATTTACTATTATTCAATTTAAGGTTTTCCAGCAATTCACGGGGTTTATACAGGACTCATATAATTTAATCCTGTAGGTCCATAGTATGTGCTATTAATGAATATGGATCTCCATTTTTATCTAAGAAAAACATTCCGTTAACAGATAATCTACATCTACTAGGACAATCTGCACTTCTTACAATATACTTTGATTCTCCACGAGTAATATATACTTCTGAACCAATTTTTACTCCTTCATGTCTTGTTAATTCTCCAGTTTTATAATCTGCTTCAATTCATTCAACTTCATATACAGGAATAAGATGATTCTTTATAGGTTCTATTGAATCATAATCTCCAGGCCATCCTGGATGTGCTTCAAGTCCTGCAAGAATACCTGTATGTAAATTATCAGCTCGTAAATTAGGCTCAGCAGGTTTACCAACATATCTAACCAAATAAGTAGGAGATGTTGAATCTGCAGTTTGTTGCATATCTCTAATTTTCTTAGCTGCTTCTGTAGTTAATTCTGATCTGAATGTATTTAAGATATCCTCTCTTGACATTCATTTTCTAATAACAACTCTCTTAGAATCTGCAAGATAAGGAGAATTTGGATTACGTTCTATAAATGTATTAACGGGATTTAAAATTTCAATATTGACATTTGAATTACTTTCTGTAGGTTTTACTCTATAGTAACAAGTACCTGTAACAAGTAAATCTGTAAGTAATTCTTCCATTTTACGTTTTAAATCAATATTTCTTGATTGTCTTAAATAATCAAGAATATTTTGTGCAGCAATTTCATATTCTGAAACGAAAGATTGATCAATATCTTGTTGAATTGAGTTGATCTCTTTTTCAATAAAAGGATCATTTACAATTTCTTTGTTTTCAATAATAGCTGCAATAATGTTATTCTTTAAATACTGTTGCAAATAATTAAATACTTCTGCACTAATTTTAAGTTGCTTTTCTCTCATTATATTTGAAACAGTCTTTTCATCTTTGCAAGATACTTTTAAATCTTGATTTAAACCTAGATATTCTCCAACTAATACATCAATATGTTTCTTAATTAATGGTGTAAAACTAACTGATGTAGGAGTTCCAATTCCGTAATTTTCTTCTAGGTGTTTGAATTGATCTGCATCTCTACGACAATGATAATATCCATAAGCTTTTCTTATAGCAACTTTATCATATACAAGATTACCTATCGCATCATTAATCTTCTTTACTTCATTCTCTATCACCATATTCTAATACTATATATTGATTTCCTTCACCTGGAGTAGTCATTTCTCCAGAATAATATTTTGTTCTATCTAGTTGTCTGTTTCTAAGTTCTTTTTCAAGAAATTCGAAAAAACCTTCTTCATCACCTTCATAGACTAAAACTAATGGAGCTTTTCATTGATTCAAATCTAAACTTAATTTCCATTGATTACCATCTATAGTTAATGTAAAGTCTCCAGTGTAATATGCACACATAGCCTTTTCAATTATTTCATATACTTTATCAACGAGTTCCATTCTTTTGCGGTATTACTCCATATTCTTTATAGCCTTTTTCATTAGTGAACCATCCAATATTTTCTCATTCTTTTGCTAATTTATCTTGAGCAGCAGGTCGTATATTCATTAATTCTTCATCTGCAATTTCCGCCATTTCCATAGCTGCAATAATATCGAACTTTCGTTTATTTTCTCAAGAATATTTTAACAATTGCTCAAGCATTTCATCAATATCAATTGAATAACAGTAATCATTAACAAAATTATTAATTAATTCAAGACCATGCTTGATAATAGCTTCTGTAGCTGGTACACCAATCATTTGTGAGTTGCCTCTTTTCATATCTCCAAGAGTTGAAGCAGGACGTTTCATAAATAGACTATCTTTCTTTTTTTCTTTAAAATATGTAACAATACTAATCTTAGTATGTTCAAGTAGTGCTTTACAATTATATCATACTAATAACTTCATTGCTACATCATACGCTTCTCGAATATCTCGAGGACGATCTTTATAGATCGCAACATATTTAGCTTCTTGTAATCCATATATTCGTTTCTTAATAACTATACAGAAATCAGATACATCTGTTGAGGTAGAAGAATCTCCAGAACCTTGGTCAATAGAGTCTATTCCCGCAACATATAAATTTTTTAATACAAGACCATCTTCGTCACGAAGTGGCCTTTCATATATAGCAATTTTACTATTTGGATTATTTATAACTTTTACTTTTGTTAAATCAGGAGTATCTCCAGAACGATCTCATAATAATGATACATACTCTGGTTTTAATCCTGCTTTAAATATCCTAATTTGGGTTAATCTATCTGCAATTGCAATTGAATCAAAGATATTTTCACCCTGCTTATATAATGCTTCATTTGGAATAAAACAGTGCTCTGCACAATAATCAAGTAGATCTTTACCACTTAGCTTTTTACGTTCTTCCTCATAAAACTTTTTAAATTCTTCAGATTGTGTAACTCCTCTTGTATCTAAAAATTCTTCTCGTAAACTAAACTTATGAGCTGGAATAAAGAAAGCTGTTAATTGTGGTTTTCTATCTTCTGTATCATAGTTTTTATATGGAAGTACATTATACCCTTCTGGTTTTGCAAAAATGTTTGATAAACCTTCAAGTGCCATATCATCACCACCTGTACCTAAAGCAATACGTGTTCCAAAATGATAACCACCAAGCTCAACAAGAGCATTACCTTGAATCCAACTTTTAGTTAAATATTTATTAGATCCTGCTTCTTCATAGATTAATCTATCGACACGATCACCACGAATCTTATCAGATGTATCAGCAATTACTGAATCAATTTCTGACATTCAACCATATTCAACTCCATCAGGAGTAACTTGAGATGCACGTTTAGTATCTGCATTATTAACTTTTTGCCGTAAATGGCGCATACCTCCATTAGTATTCATGTCTAATCAGTTTAACTGCTTTCAACATTTAGTTTTTAAAGGAGTAAGTTTACCTTCTGCAGCACAAGTTAATAAAGAACGATAACCTCTATTAGTTATATAAGGTCTTACTGCTAAACAAGCAACAATCTCAGATAGTCCAATACCACGAGCTTTTAATATAGCTACATCTTTATGTAGTCTTTCAGCCATTTCAACATAATGAAAGAATTCATATTGTTTAGCTAGAAATGTAGGAAACTTTTCATTACGACCAGCTCCACCTCTAGCTCCTTCAGAAATAACTTCCATTCTATAGAAATTTAAAAAGAAATAATGATCTCCTGTAATTCTATATTTACCAACTGTATAACCTTCAGTACAACGTTTATATTGTTCTCTTCAGAAATCATTATAAGGCTTTGAATCTGCAGGATATTCAGTATATGATCCAGTTCTATCATAAATTTGAGCTAGTTCATTAAAAGGAGTAGGATCAAAATCTAAACCTTGAGTTTCATTAATTGGGCGGTATCCAGTTAATTCATATGATAATTCTGGATCAAAGTAAAGTACGTCTTCGGTGACCGCCACATCTCACAAACCATCTCTCTTTTTATAAAAATCAGTTGCAGTATACTCAAATTGTTCTGTAGTATCTTCTTTCTGATCTCCAAGCATTTCTTGTAATTGCTTTTTTAATTCTTCTTCAAATTTATCTGAAAAAGATTGAGGAGTTGGTTCAGGACCTTTTATTGATTCTCTAAGCTCTTTATATTTCTCTTTAGTTGTTTTCTTTCTTTTGACTTCTGATTCTTCTTTATTTTTTATCTGTTCAAGCATTTTTTTACGTGCTTGAGACATTGAAGATTTAATTGTCTTTACCATACTTAACTATCCATAAATCCAGGTTTTACATCACCTCTATTTTTAGCATTGGATTGCATTTGATCTTTTTTATAATTAAGCTCAAGTTCTTTTAATTTATCTGCCATAACTCCAATACTAGCAATATCAGCTAATACATCTTTTGCCTTAAAGATAGGTTTACTATTATTACCTCTCTCTTCAAGGTCTATATTATCTAAAGATACTCTCATTTTTTCAAGAGTTCGATACGCTGTTTTTATAAGGCTAAGTATTCTAGAAGAATCTTTGATTTCCATGTATTTTCTAACTGCTGCATGGAAGACTGGATCGTCTCATTCTTCTTGAGTTAATCCAGAATCTTCCATAGCTGCATCATGCTTTTGTCTCTCTAAGTATTGTTGATATGGACTTTTTCAGTCACAAAACAACCATATATATTTAAATTCTCTTCAAGCTCTTAACCTCTTTGTTCCTTTTGGATCTTCTTTACATTTATTTCTTTCTATATCTCACAGCGCTGCAAACTCCTTTATTAATAGTATTTCGTATTCGTTAATCTTTAGATTACATGTTACATTATCATAAAGGAATAAATCTAGCATTACTTTTTATTTAATTTTTCTTTTTCCTCTTTTGTAGGTTTGTAATTATTGTCTTGAACCCTCTGAAGCGCATTTCCTGAAGGAGTATATACTCCAGAAGTACGATAATATAAGGTATCTCCAGGCATAGTTTGAGTACCTAAGTACGGATTTTCAAAAGTTGGAGCAATTACATGTCTACGAATAGAGTCGATTAATTGATTATTTGTTCCTGGAATCGTACCTGCAATAATCATTTCTCTATCTATTACACCTCTATCTGTTAGATTACCTACATTATTAACAACAGTGTCTCGTTTTATTTTAGGAATTATTTTTCCTTCAGCAAATTTTTGTGCTCCAAACTTTGATTGGAGTTCTTTATATCTATTACTTACAGGAGACGACCGTCTCAATCCTAAAAATCCAAGAATTCCAGAATCATCTATATTACTATCTACTCTACCTCCAATGCCATTGTGTATATAAAGAGTATCCTGTTTATTTGGAGATACTAATTCTGATGTTGTAATATTATTTCTAGTAATTTGTCTTAAACCAACACCGTTAGGTAATACAGTTTGATTAACTCCAGGTTTTAAACTTCTAGCAACTTGTGCTCTATTATGTACTCATTTATTAGGACCATATTCAAATAAATCTACTCCATGAAATTCCTTACGAGCTTTATCAGATTTTCTTTGAGAAGTTTTACCTCCTTCTTGGAAAAATGAACCAAGGTTTCTTGGATTGATGCGGTGTTCAATAGGAATAGATCCTAAAGTAGCATTATTTCCATAATTGACCGACATACTTCTAGGTCCTATATATCTACTATCAAACCTATTAGGATTACCTAAATTAGATGCCACTATATAATCACTATATAAAGGATTAGTTGCAACTAGTTCTTCGTTCATATTTGCTGGTCTAATTCCTTTAGCTGCAGACATTCCAGCTTCTTCTGCTCCAGAAATATTTCTTGATCCAAGATTAGATTGTGGAAGTTTTGGTTTCTTAGGAGCAGGTCTTGTTGGAGCTAATTGAGTTCCATATAATTTTCCATTTCAAGTAAAGCTAGTAAGTCCTGCACTTCTAGCTGCTGCAAAAGCTTGATTGAAATTACCTTGGGATAAATCAGGAGTAACATTAGTTTGTACATTTACTTTAGGAGTAATTCCAGTTTTCATAGATACTCCAAAAGATAAAGGTTGAGAAATAACTGAACCTTCAGTTTTTGTTACTTTAGGTTTAGAATTATCTCCTACAATATTTTTCATTGCAGCTGCTTTGACTTCTCTTCTACTTAATCCAAGATCTTGATCCTTAATAGCAGATTTCATATTTCTATATGCAGTGCGATTGAATTTAGAAGATTTCTTACCTTCTTTTACAACCTTCTTATTTTCTTTACGCTCATTCTTTGCAGATCCTCCATCTTTAAATTTATTAACAAGATAAGCAAGTTTGCCTCCTTGTTTAAACATTCCTGCAGATTGCTCTTGTTTAAATTGATTAATCAATCCAGAAATAGTATTCATACCATCTTCTGTTTGTGCTAATTCATTTAGCTTTCCTACAATTTCTTCAGGAGTTTTATTTTGGAATTCTTCTACTTTAGATGGAAGTCATTGAACAAATTGCATTAATTCTTCTTGTTCCATGATGATATTGTTTTATTGTTAAATATCTGTTGTAGAGCAAGTAATTTCAAATTTATTATATTTAGGGTCTAAAGGTTGCGAAGGATAAATCCAAATAGGAGTAGTATTTGGAGTAGTTGTAATTGTATAATTTTGTCCTTCTAAAAACTCTTTAATTTCAGCTACAGTACCTTCTATTATTATACCATTGTTTAAATAAGCTTTCATAATTACTTGTTCTTATAAAATTTTAAATCTTTTGTTGAGAATACTGCTTCACGTAAAACCATATTCTTATCAAATCATCTACATTTAATACCTTTAAAGATATTAGTTATTTCATTACCATGTTTGTATGATTGTGTAATTTTTTCTACTACATACATAACAGGAGATGTAAGATCACCATGTTTTAAAGTGACTACATCTCCTGGGTTAAAAAACGTTTTTTCAATTTCGTTTATCATATTATTCTTTGTCCTTTTCAATTACTCGACATATAATGTTTTGTTCACTGATAGCGTAATAACCCATATTATTGAATGGAACAGGTACTACAGAATTTCTGTAATATATATCCTCTCCAGGTTTTACGTATTTACATTCGGGTCCTGCAGAAATAACAGTACCACATGCAATAAATTGTTCAGCTCTCTCCATCTCACCAGTATCATCAGACTTATATGTATCTGCAAAAAGATCTCCTGGAAGAATCAAACCTGAAGCACTTGTTTTAATTTCTCTATAAGGATTTTTTTCAAATGGTTTTATAATAACAGTATATCCAGTTGCAGCTACCTTCATTTTAGATGCATCTTTAGTACCTTTATTTAATTCAAGTAATCTATTTGCTGTTAAAAGCTGTTCTTCCTCCATTTTTTTATTATGAGCAGCAATTTCCTCAGGAGTTAATTCTTTAATATCATGTTTAATATTAGCTCCCATTATATGAACTCCCATTTCTTGCATATGTGCATT
>ULRT01002030.1_pt1 | contig 28696 bp, 23 predicted proteins | sample 1955711 | NCBI WGS metagenome assembly ULRT01 (sample SAMEA4835690, study PRJEB28245) | human gut metagenome | biome: gut microbiome; material: fecal sample | place: Denmark | collected 2008 | reverse complement strand
CTTTTTTATTTTGAGGTCGTGTAACTTTGTAACTTTGTAACTTTTTTTGGAGTTAAATAGAGTTAACGTATAAAATCGAAAATTCTTTATACAGTACACAAGAAAAACAACCGCTTCTGTAATAGTCAAAAAGTCATTTTTACGCCCCCTATAAGTGGTCTAAATTACCTATTTTCTTCCTGTTAACTTTTATTAACCCCCCCATTGGTCTTTTTTCTAAAGTTAACGACATTTGCCGTGCAATCTCAAACTGAGTTGCGCCTGCGCAGGCTTAAAATAAATTACATAAAAGATTGATAATCATGAGCAACGACACCCGTTACTTAGTAAAAGCCGTCTACATCTACTCCAACGGCGACACGGCAGAACGCACATGGGCAAACAGCACTTGTAGTGGCAAGAAAGTAGACGAAGTAGCCCGCTATGAAGAGAATGTAGTGCGAGAGTACACCAACCACTATCAAGCCTTTCTGCGCATCGATAAGCCCGCGCAAGGAACACTGGGCAACAAAGAGCTATTTGCACAACTTGTTAACATTCTTACAAAGATGTTATTATTAAACGTGAAGTAGTGTTAACAAGAAAGCTATACATTTAAGGAACAAATTTTGTCCTAAAAAGTATGCTTTTAACATTCCTAACGTAAATTAACACGTACAACATGAAAATAAAAATCAAAACTGTAATAAACGTTATAAGCGATCTTCTGACATGGTTTTTTGCTGGTCGGCGTTACGTGCTTGATGAGCATCGCAAGCGCACGTGCCTCTATAGCATGGCGCGTACTACAGAGGGCATTTGCACCGCACGCTCATGTGACAAGTGTAAGATGTATGAAGCTGCCCCCAAGGGAGAAGAAAGTAACACTACTAATACCCCAGCCTTATGATATTCGACTATCAACCCTCATTGCGCGATAAGCCGCAACGGCTAACGGCTGAAAAGTGGGCCGAACTGACGCGAAGTGAGTTAGTAAACAAAGCTGTAATAGATTTTCAGCGAGGCGACGCGGCAGCCAAGAAGCGACTGCCCGCAGTCATGTGGCAAGCCTCATTCGGTGGTGGCACGCGAAGTAATAAGAATGCAATCCCATCGGGACTCTATATGCTTGACCTCGACCACTTAGAGGGGAACACGGCTAAGATAGCCTCCGAACAGATTGTACCCCACATCAAAGAGTGCGGCATCTGCTTAATTCATACCACGCCATCGGGGCACGGACTTCGTGTCGTGGCGCGTATGATGCAAGCGCAATCCGCATTCAAGACGATAAGCGAATTTCAAGTATGGCTGGCAGAGAAGATAGGCTTCAAAGCCGCTGACGTCGATGCTGCCACACATGATATGGCACGCATGTCGTTCGTTCCACCTGAGAATTACGTTCACTATATCGACCTCAGTATGTTCAACGACGACCCCGAATACACGATTGCTGCCCCTTTGCAGTCAAAATCGTTTAAGCAAGCTACGGGGCGCGCCACTGCCTCCTCCTCCGCGCATGAGCAAGTTAAGCAGAGCGGAACGGACGCTGAACTCTCCGCAGATACTACTTCCGTACAGACGCACTACATGGGCATAGCCTTGAGCGACATCGCGAAACGGCTCATAGAGAACATGTTTGACCGCGAAATATGTGAGGGCAATCGCAATACGTCGCTCTATAAGTTAGCGCGCGTATTTCGTTACGTATGCGACTTCAATGCGCAAGCAATGTGTGCTGCCATGCCCCACTATGGTTTAAGCGAGAGTGAAGTGTTGATGATCTGTAAGTATGCTTGTGACACGTTCCGACGCACCAACATGCCGCCCGAACTCGTTGCAGTGATTGACGAATTGCAAGCGGAAAAGACGGCTGACGAGACCGAATGCAACCAAATAGACCTCGCCCACAACGTTTCGCTTTCGCTCGCTGACTATCAGAAGGCATTGCCCCCACTTCCGCCCCTCTTTCGCGACTATGTACGCATTTGCCCGCAGGATTTTAAAGCGGTGCAAGTAGTGAGCATGTTGCCCGTAGTCGGGACGCTCTGCACTGGCGTGCGCGCTTTGTACCTGGATGGGGTGGAGCAGTCGCCCTCGTTTATGACCGTCGTGACGGCTCCGCAAGCATCGGGCAAAAGTTTTGCACGCAGTATGTACACTTCACTCACACAGCGCATACAAGTCGACGATGCGACCAATCGTTCTATAGAGGAGGCTTACCGCCAAGAGTTAAAACGCGCCAAGAATAGTAAGGAGCAACCTACTGACCCGCGTGCCGTCATCCGTCTGCTGCCGCCCTCGGTGAGTGTGGCCAAACTGCTGCAACGCCTTGACTATGCGGGGACGAAGCATTTGCTCACGTTCTGTGAGGAGATTGACACACTGACTAAGTCAAACCGTTCGGGTGCTTGGGCGCAAAAGTCTGACATCTATCGTAACGCGTTCGACAATGCTGAATACGGCCAAGACTACTTGAGCGATGCAAGTTATTCGACCGTGGTACGCGTGTTTTACAACTTGCTCATACTGGGTACGCCTCGTGCGGTGGGTCGATTCTTCAACGATGTAGAGGACGGCCTCGTGTCGCGCGTCATCTTTGCCGAGATTCCCAACCAAGCAGGCAAACGCATGCCTAAGTTCGGACACTTCAGTGAAACGGTCGAAAAGCGAAACGACGCATACGTGGCCGCACTTATGGCGATGAAGAATAAGTTTGACCTCGCCTACCTTAATCGTGCGCTTGATTCATGGCTCGAACTGCGTCGGCAAGACTTCCTTCGCACGCAAAATATGGCACTCGAAATCTTTCGCCGCCGTGCAGCCGTCGTAGGCTTTCGTGCGGGGTTAGTGGCACAAGCGTGCTACGAAGCCGCTAACGATGACACACAACACACACAATACCGCAACCGCGTAAAAGCCTTTGCACTATGGGTGGCCAATTATACGCTAACGGCTTTGCTCACGCGCTTTGGCGATAAGATGGATGAAACGCAAAGCGAAGTAGGGCAGAGTTTGGCAGTCAATTATGTTGACGTGTACTCAGAGATGGGCGACACGTTTACGACAGATGACCTACGCAATGCGGCCAAGCGATATGGCGTGCGAACGCCAGCAAAACTAATCATTCATAGGTGGAAGTCGAACGACCTAATTGAAAAGGATAAGGACTTAAAGAATACATTTATAAAACTTAAAACTAACAAGAAATGAAAGCAATTGCTCGCTGTGAGTGGGTTAGCCCACTGAAAGAGTTTACAACCAAGAAGGGTGACACGATGACTAAGATAGACGCAAAGTTTAGCTTTGCTGATACGGACGACTCGTTTATGAACGAGGTAGTGTGTACATTCCTCAACAAGCGTGCCGAATTAATCTCTCGCTCGTTGGTGGCTGGAGAGTGTTACGAACTTCATTTTGTCGTAAAGGCGTATCGCACAAGTGGCGGTTACGACTACAACGACGTACAACCTCGCTCACTGATTAAGGGCGGAAAAGACCTCTTGCAGCAATGAAAGGGTCGCCCACTCTGAACGAATTTGGTAAAAGCATAGCCCGCGCCAACAGCTGTTTAGACTGTTTAGGCGATAAGAGCAAGGGCGGTGGTATGTTTCTCATTGTTGATAACGACACAACCAATGCTCATGTTTTCTTACGCACGGAGGGGGCAAAGAAGAATGCTTTTGCCATACACATAGCACGTATGATGTGCCAAAACGATGAACTTCTAAAACTCATCACACGCGCTATGGAACACTACGAAAAGTTGAAGGGTAAAAACATACACTACTCTTCAAAGACGCACATTAATACTCGTTAACATGTAACTTGTAACCTTAAAGTCGTTGATATTCAGCGACTTTAGTGGTTACAAGTTACAAGTTACATTATTAATCACCTTCAAAAATCATAGGTGGTTCATTACTCAGCGTGGGGAACTCGTGTTTTTGTTGCGCTTCTTTCGTGGATGTACACGAAGTGATTGCCACGGCAAAAGTTGCCAATAGACATAAAAGTAAAATCTTCTTCATTTTGTTCTTTTTTAGTGTAAAAGAGCAAAGATAAGTTGAAGGGTAGGGGATAGTCGCTTTTGTACACGACACCTCGCGCTGCTTTAAGCGATGCAAAAGAAGCCGCCTTTGATTGCTATTTAGTAATCAAAGGCGGCTTCTTTTGTACGTTATGGAGCGTATGTTTTTGTAGCTTCTGTGGGTTTATCCGTTCATTGAAGCGATGAACTCTTGGTTGTCTTTTGTGTCTTCTAATCGTTTCTTTACATCGGTCATGGCTTCAATAGCGGTCATGTCAGAGATGTAGTTGCGCAAAATCCACATGCGCTTACGCGTAATCTCGTCTTGCAACAAGTCGTCGCGACGTGTAGAAGAGGCAACAATGTTGACGGCAGGGAAGATGCGCTTGTTAGCCAATGAGCGGTCAAGCTGCAACTCCATATTGCCCGTACCCTTAAACTCTTCGAAGATGACTTCGTCCATCTTAGAACCTGTGTCAATAAGTGCGGTAGCAATGATAGTGAGTGAGCCTCCGCCTTCGATGTTGCGTGCTGCACCGAAGAAGCGTTTGGGCTTTTGCAAAGCATTTGCGTCGACACCACCAGAGAGTATCTTGCCTGATGTAGGGGCAACGGTGTTGTAGGCACGGGCTAAACGCGTGATAGAATCGAGGAATATGACGACATCGTGTCCACACTCTACCATACGTTTGGCTTTGTCGAGAACGATACCTGCAATCTTGACGTGGCGCGCAGCAGGTTCGTCGAAAGTTGAGGCGATGACTTCTGCCTTTACGGTGCGCATCATGTCGGTGACTTCCTCTGGTCGCTCGTCGATGAGTAGCATCATGAGGTACGTGTCGGGGTGGTTGCGTGCAATGGCGTTGGCTATGTCTTTCATCAACATCGTTTTACCCGTTTTGGGTTGAGCCACGATGAGGGCGCGCTGTCCCTTTCCGATGGGGGTGAAAAGGTCGACTAATCGGCAGGATGTGCTATCGCCTTTACCTGAACATAGGTTGAACTTTTCCTCAGGGAAGAGGGGTACAAGGTGTTCGAACGAAATGCGGTCGCGTACTTCGTCGGGCAACAGTCCGTTGATGCGATCAATGTCGATGAGGGCAAAGAACTTTTCGCCGTCACGTGGTATCTTTACTTGGCCCTCGACTACGTCGCCAGGCTTAAGGCCAAACTGTCGAATTTGTGTGGGCGAAACGTATATGTCGTCGGGTGATGCTAAATAGTTGTAGTCTGAAGAACGTAGGAAACCGAAGCCTTCGGGTACAATCTCAAGCACGCCTCGGCCAGAAAGTAAGTGGTCAGAGGGCGCAGGTTGCTGCTCGGTAATAGGTGCGAAGTCGGCTTGTGATGAGGGAACGTAAGCTTCTTGATTGTTTGTTATTTCTCCCCCCGCTTGCTTGTTAGCCTTTTGTGCTAAATTGCCTTGTATAATGGGGTCGTCTTTAAAACGACGAAATTTGGGGCGACCTGTAAATGCGTTAAATCCTCCTTCTGTAGGGTTATTATCGTAGAAGTCGTTGCTTGTCGTGTTTTGAGGTACGTTGAGTTCGCTTCCTTCAAAAATAACAGGAATGTCTTTGGTGATAATAAAGTCTTTCTGATTGTTAGGATTGTCAGCGATGTTGAGTTCAGGACGAACCACGTCTTGCATCTTAAATGAAGACTTCTTATTGTCTAAAGTGCGTTTCACTTCTTCCATGTCGAGTACGTCAGGACGCTTTCCTTCCTCACTCGAATTATTGTTACGCATTTGTTCGGCAATAAAGTCTGGCACTTCATCTGTCAGTGTTCCTTGGCTTTGGGGGATATCTTCTGAAACTGTATTGTTTTCTACTTCTTCTTCTGCTGCTTCTGCTGCAGTTTGTTGTGCTTCTTCGGCTTGCAATCGTGCTGCTTCTTCTGCTGCTTTAATTGCAGCTTCACGTGCGGCTATTTCTGCTTTTGATGGACGGCCACGCTTGCGCTTTGGCAATTCTATAGCAATAGGTTGTGGCTTCCCTTCTGTTTCGGTCATATCGGGGGGTGTATTTGTCATGGGTTCTGTTTCTGTGTCAGGAAATAAAGATGGACCTTGAATTTGTGTCGCTGCTTTAGTTGTTCGCTTGGGGCGTTTTTCAATCTTGCTTGTTGTAGAAACACCTTCCGCTTGAGCATCTAAAATGGCATAAATAAGTTCGTCATTCGTCTTTTTGCTAATAGCTTTGATTTTTAGGTTCTTAGCGAGAGCTTTCAACTCTGACGTATCTTTTTCTTTTAATTGGTCTTTTGTTAAGTTAGCCATACGTGCGTCATTATTTTGTGCTCATAAATTAAAAAGCATATTGAGCGTTGCGCGTTTTGGAGGGCAAAACGCGCGTGTTATGCTATGTAGTGTTAAAGCGTTATAAATGTATAGCGCGATATGGCACAGCAATTACTAATAAATGTTTGTGAGATTAATTTCGTCGGGAATGGAGGGCTAACGAGAAGTATTAATAATGCGTCAGGAAATAAGTGTTTCTGATTTTTGCAAAGAACCCTTATAATGGAAAGGGGTTCGTATACGTTCTTGCCCTTTATTACGTGCAAATTTACAGATTATATTTTAAAAACAATCTGTTTGTATCTAATAAAATAAAAATTGTGTGTGATTTTATAGTAAAAGTGATGTGCCGTTAAAATGTTTTTGCAAGGAAGCAGCGTGGGTGTGTTGCGTGGGTATATAAAGAAGGGAGAGCTTAATCTTATTCAGATTAGGCTCTCCCTTTAGTCTTTTCCCCTTAAATGTGGGTATGGGTTATTTTAAATCTCTTTCATTTGACGAACAATACCATGCTTGGCACATTTGACAAAGTTGAGGATGTCGTGTATTTCGTCACTCATAGGAATTTGTTCAGGTATTTTGAGTACTGCATCTTCAAGGCTAAAGTTGCCAGTATAGATGATGCGGTAGGTGTTGGCAATGTGGCGTATGATGCGTTCTGTTGTGCCGATGTTTTTTAATACAACAGCGTTTACGCCGTGGTATGAAGCAGGATTGCCACCCAAGATAACGTAGGGAGGTACGTCCTTCTGTACGCGGCAACCACTCTGAATGAGCGAGAAGCGGCCAACGCGAACGTGTTGTTGAACGACTACACCTGTACTCTGAATTGAACAGTCGTGAATTTCGCTTTCACCAGCAATGCAGGCGCCAATGCCGATTACGCACTTGTTGTATACGTGTACGTCGTGGCAAATGTGTACACGATCCATTATAAAGTTGCTGTCGCCAATGATTGTAGCTTTGTTTTCGTAGGTGCTACCTGCAATCACTACATTTTCGCGAATGTGATTGTTGTTGCCAATTACGACCTTTGAAGGGGTGCCTTCTACGTAGTGGAAGTCTTGGGGAGTTGCGCCGATTACAGCGTTTTGGTAAACAATATTACCTGTGCCCATTGTTGTGCCTTCCAAAATGTTGGCGTGTGCTTTAATTACGCAGTTGTCGCCAATGACAACGCCTTTCTCAATATAGGCAAAGGGACCTACTTCGACGTTCTGACCCAATTGGGCGCTAGGGTCGATGTATGCTAAGGGACTAATCATGGAATTATAAATTTAAAAGTTGAGTTTATGGGTTACGAAGTTATAAAATATTTTTAATAAAAGCCTTTAGCTGCTTGCGATTATCGCTGAGGTGAAAGCATTTTATAACTACATGACCTATAAACTCAACTTTGGTTAGTTATTATTGTTCGTTTCTACTTCGCGTCCGCCACCGAGTGCTTGGTAGAGGTTGATGGCTGCTTGTACCTTGTCAAACTTATCAGATATGAGTGTTAACTGAGCTTGAATAAGGCTCTGCTGAGCTGTCAAGGTTTCAAGATAAGTGGTTGATGTACTGTGCTGGAAAAGCATCTTGGTGTTTTCGAGCGCAGTCGTAAGTTCAGCTACTTGATGTCTGCAAGCTTCTTCTTGCTGAGCTGCAGCTTGATACTGTGCTAAGGCGTTGCTCACTTCTTGTCCAGCACTGAGAAGGGTAGACTTGAAGTCGTTTTGCGCAGCCTCGTATTGGAGTTGCGAAATCTTCAAGTTTGCTTTCAGTCTACCATTGGCAAAGAGCGGTTGCGAAATAGAACCCAATAAAGTGGCAAGTATCTTACCAGGGTTGACAATCATGCCCGCATTGTTTGTCCAACTACCTTGTGCTGTAATGTTGAGCGAGGGATAGAATGCAGCTTTGGCAATGTTTACGTTATAGAAAGCTGAAGCAATCTTCATCTCGGCAGCGTGAACGTCAGGACGATTGGCCAACAGTTGAACTGGCATGCCAATTGAGTAAGAGGTGGGGAAGTTGTCAGCATTGAAGGTTCCACGGCTAATGCTATGAGGTGCTTCACACATCAATGTGCAAAGGGCATTCTCAGTCTGCGTAATGCTATTCTTCAATGTAGGGACAGTGCTTTGCAAATTGTAATAGTTGGCCTTTGCTTGTGAAACGGCAGCTTGATTGGTCATGCCGCCTTCTTTCATAGCCTCCATAGCACGTACGTTTTCGGCCCAAATGTTAATGGTAGCCTGCGTTGTCTTGAGTTGCTCGTCGAGCATTTGCAAGGTGTAGTAGAGGTTAGCTACGTTGGCAATGATAGTCGTGCGCGCAGCTTGTTTTGCAGCCTTGGTCATTTCGAGGTTCATCTCGTACTGCTTCTTCGTATTACGAATGGTTCCCATTGAAGCAAATTGCCAACTTGCAGCAATAGGGAAAGCGTAAGTCTTGCTGGCTTTGTTGAAGTCCCAACTTGACATCGTGCCTTGCGGTTGGAAGGCAATGCTGGGGTAGTAGGCCAAACGCTGCATCTTCAAGCCTGCTTGAATTTGCTGAATGCTTAAGTCTGCATTGAGCAAGTTGGTGTTGTTAGCAAGTGCTTTGTTGATAAGTGCTTGTAATTGTGGGTCGGTGAATACCTCCTGCCAAGGTGTGTTGCCATAGCTTGCTGTATCAGCGTTCACCACATTTTCAGTCGTGTTGCGATACAAGCTATCCATGCCTTGTGTGAGGCTTGCGGGGCGCTCATAGTTCTTGTAGATGCCTGAACAACCGACCAGCATTACTGAGCAACCTATGATAGGGAGAATGTGTTTCATTTTTATATTGTATCCAGTTTGGTTTGTTAACGAGTGGACGAGTTAACAAGTTAACGGGTAAGTTTGCTATTCCTTATATATATAAAGAGTAACTTACCTGTTAACTCGTTAACTTGTTGACTTGTCAACAATAAAGTCAAGCTTTACTTAGTGTACTGTTCGATATCAGAACTTGCTTCGCTGTTTTCCATGTCTTCCCAAGTGATAGGTTTAATCTTCTCTTGGAGGTATTCGAAGATAACGAACAATGAAGGAACGATAAAGATCTGGAATATCATACCAATAAGCATACCGCCAATAGCAGTAGTACCGAGTGAACGGTTGGCGTTAGCACCTACACCGAATGAGAACATCAAAGGCAACAGACCAATGATCATGGCCAATGAAGTCATCAAGATAGGACGCAAACGTGCACCTGCACCGAGTACGGCAGCCCAAGAGATGCTCATACCCATCTTACGACGGTCAAGGGCGAACTCTACGATAAGGATGGCATTCTTGGCCAACAGACCCATCAACATGATCAATGCAATCTGTACGTAGATGTTGTTGGCGGCTTCACCAAAGATAGGCAATACATTATTAATAGCACCTACACCCTGAATGAAGAGGAACGAACCTGCCAAACCGAAGGGTACTGAAAGCAATACGGCGAACGGAAGCATGTAACTTTCGTACTGTGCTGCCAACAAAAGGTAGATGAATACGAAGCAGAGTACGAACACGATAGCAGTGGTGCTACCTGAGTTTTGTTGTTCTTCACGTGTCTGACCAGAGAACTCGAATGAGTAACCAGCAGGCAAGCTTTGCTCTGCTACTTCTTCAATAGCCTTGATGGCCTGACCTGAGGTGTAACCACTTGCAGGGTTACCATTGACAGCCATTGAAGTGTACATGTTGAAACGGTTGATGTTGTCAGGACCATAAGAAGGTGTGATCGTCATGAACTCTGTGATAGGAGCCATTTCTGAGCCGTTGCGTACCTTAATCTTGTAAAGACTCTCAAGGTTGGCGCGGTCAGCCTGTTCACCTTGAATCATTACACGGTAAATCTTACCGAAGCGGTTGAAGTTTGATGCATAAAGACCGCCATAGTAGCCTTGGAGTGTGGTGAGAATGTCCTTCGGAGAAAGACCAGCACGCTTACACTTCGCTGCATCGATGTCAATAGTGTATTCAGGGAAGTTGGTGTTGAACGTGGTTTGTGCAGACTCGATTTCGGGACGTTTCTTCAAGTCGGACAAGAAGGTCTGTGCTACTTGATAGAACTTGCTTAAGTCACCACCCGTACGGTCTTGGAGGTTGAGGGTGAAACCGTTGGTCACACCATAACCAGTAATCATAGGCGGCTGGAAGAAGAGTACCTGTGCATCCTTGAACACATCGCGTGAGCGGAGATAGAGGTTGGCAAAGATGACGGTAGAACTTTCCTTCATCGAACGTTCGCTCCAGTCTTTCAACTTGATGATGAATGAACCGTAAGAAGGACCTTGACCACCAATGAATGAGTAACCCGATACGATCGTACTAATTTCAACAGCAGGGCAAGAACGAATGAGGCTATCTACCTTGTTGAGGTAAGCCTCGGTGCGGTCTTGTGAGGTGCCAGGAGGCATCGTTACAACACCCATGATTGTACCCGTATCTTCTGAGGGTACCATTGTAGTAGGCGTAATGTTCATCATCCACACCAATACGGCAATACTACCTGCGACGAAGCCGAGTGAGAGCCATGGACGCTGAATGAACTTGAGTACGTTCTTCTTATATGACTTCAAAATCTTTTCGAATGAAGCCTCGAAAGAGTTTTGGAACTTCTTTGTAGTCAAGCCGATGAAGGCTAAGATGGCAATAATAGAGAAAATGATGGTCAATACGGGGTGTTCGTCGAAATTGAACATTCCGAAAATCAAACCAAGAATGGCTACGATTACCAGGATAAGCGTAATGCTGGGGTGGAGTATGCGACCGATGCTCTCAGCGTAGCGTTGGTACATGGTCTGACCAGCAGCCTTGTAAGCTTTACCCATGCGTTCGCCTAATGATTCTTCGGCTTCACCATGTGCCTTGTGTGGCTTCAATAAAATAGCACAAAGAGCCGGAGAAAGCGTAAGAGCGTTCAATGCAGAGAAACCGATGGCAATTGCCATGGTTAAACCAAACTGACGATAGAACACACCCGACGTACCTGACATGAAACTTACAGGGATAAATACGGCCATCATCACCAAGGTGATAGATACAATAGCAGAACCTAACTCGCGCATGGCATCGATAGAAGCCTTGCGGGCAGAGGTGTAACCTTGGTCTAACTTAGCATGTACACCTTCAACCACCACAATGGCATCGTCGACTACAATCGCAATGGCCAACACCATAGCCGAGAGTGTCAACAAGTTGATAGAGAAACCGATAGCGTAAAGCGCAAAGAAAGTACCAATCAATGCTACGGGGATAGCTACTGAAGGGATAATTGTGCTTCGCATATCTTGCAAGAAGATGTATACCACGATAAACACGAGGATAAAGGCTTCAATCAATGTCTTGATTACTTCGTGGATAGAGGCGAAGAGGAAGTCGTTGACATTCTGAGCTACCTTAATCTGCATACCTTGAGGTAGTGATTTCTGTGCGTTGTCAAGCAACTTTTCGCAGTCTTGAATAATCTCAGTAGCATTAGAACCTGCCATCTGTGACACCATACAAGTAACGGCATTGTGGCCATTAACCTTACCTGAGAATGCGTAACTCATACGACCGAGTTCTACGCGAGCTACATCTTTTAAGCGGATGAGTGTACCATCAGCGTTGGCCTTGATGACCATGTTCTCAAATTCTGGAACTTGGCTTAAACGACCCTTATAGCGGAGTGTGTACTGGAAAGTCTGATTCTCACGTTCACCAATGTTACCCGGAGCGGCTTCAATGTTTTGCTCAGCAAGTACACCACTGATATCGGTAGGCATGAGGTGGTATTCCGCCATCTTCTCTGGGTTGAGCCAAATACGCATAGAGTAGTCGGCACCCATCACATTGGCATCACCAACACCCTTTACACGCTGAATCTGCGGAATGATGTTAATCTTTGCATAGTTTTCGATGAAGGAAGGATCATAGCGGTCTTCCATATCGGCAACAGAGAAAATCATCAACATAGAGTTTTGACGCTTCTGGGTAATCACACCGACTTGTGTAACTTCAGAAGGCAAAAGACCTTGTGCCTTTGCTACACGATTCTGAACGTTGACGGCAGCCATATCAGGGTCGGTACCCATCTTAAAGGTAATCTGAATGGAGGCCGAGCCCGTATTGGTTGCAGTAGATGTCATGTAGTCCATGTTTTCTACACCATTGATTTGCTCTTCAAGCGGAGCGACCACGGAGTTCAACACGGTCTGCGCATTTGCACCCGTATAAGTGGTGCTCACCTGCACAGTAGGTGGTGCGATGTCAGGATACTGGACGATAGGCAGTGAGGTAAGACCTAACACACCCAATATGACAATCACAATAGATATAACGGTCGAAAGAACCGGTCGATTTATAAACCGATCTAGTGTCATCTTATTCTGATTTTTAGTTTGTTATGTGATAATAAGTAAGGGAAAAGTTTAAATTCTATCCTTTTACTTAATACTTGCGAAAAATATTATTTTTCGCCAGGCATTTTTCCGTCCTTCATTGCCTTTTGCTCCTTAGCTTGGTTAGCTTTGAGCTGAGCGGGAGTGATAGGATTAATCTTCTGTCCATTCTTTAACTGGTTAACACCATCGACAACGATGCGCTCGCCAACACGAAGACCTGAAGCAACGACGTAAGTTTGACCATTGTTCTGTGGAAGAACGGTGATTTCGCGTGTGGCAACAGTTTTGTCTGCATTAACTACGTAAACGAACTTCTTGTCTTGTACGTCGAATGTTGCGCTTTGGGGCACCATGATAGCATCGCTTGCATGAGTAGGAATGAGGATAGAACCCGTGCCACCTGAGCGGAGAATGTGTTGAGCGTTGTCGAAAGTTGCACGCATCTGAACAGACCCCGTACTTGGGTCAATTACACCGCTAACGGTGCTGATTGTACCGCTTTGACTGTAAGTAGTACCGTCAGAAAGTACAAGGCTAACAGCGGGCATCTTCTTGATAGCTGCGTTTACGCCACCTGCTTCACGAGTCAGAGCGAGGAGTTGCTTTTCAGTCATTGAGAAGTATACGTACATCTTTGAGATGTTTGACACGGTGGTCAAAGCTTCAGCAGACTGTCCGCTAACCAAGCTACCAACACGGTAAGGGATAGAACCTACAACGCCGTCAGCGGGACTAGTTACTGTACACCAACGCAGATTGTCTTGTGCGCTTTGGAGCTGAGCCTCAGCTGCTGCTAATTGAGCTTCATAAGAAGCAAGCGTGTTTTCAGCCATCTTCAAGTCGTAGCTTGAAATGATGTTTTGCTTGAAGAGCATGCGCTTATTATCAACTGTCAATTTCTGCGTAGCAATGTTGGCGCGGCAAACACGAATTTGAGCTTTCGCAGCTTTAACTGTGGCACGATATTGTTCTGAGTCAATCAAGAAAAGGGGTTGTCCCTTACGAACAGTTGCGCCTTCATCAACAAGGAGCTTAACCAAGTAACCTGAAACTTTCGGACGGATCTCAATATCTTGCATACCCTTAATGGTCGCAGGATAAGACGTCTTCAAGTCAGCCGTAGTGGTTTGTATTGTTTCAACTGCGAAGTCATTGCTGGCTTCGCCCATTTTGTTTGACTTGCTGCCGCAGCTGGTTAGCACGACTGCGGTAAGCACCCATAAAGCGATTTTCTTCATGTGTAGTATAATAAATGTGTTATATTGTTTGCTATTTCTTATGGTTTGTGTATTGATAACGTATTGGAATACACATACCCTAATATATATATCGGTGCAAAGTTACGGCAAAAAAACTAATCGCGGTGTATTAGTTTTCCTTGAAAGTGGTCGTATTAGTATTTTTTAGTGTTGAGCGGAATACTAATAATGCTATTTGCATTTTTGACTTTGCAATAATGTGTATTTGTTTGATGTTCATAGACTTGTATAAAAACAAGAAGTTCGTAAGAAAAGTAAAGAAAAAAGGCACGATTTCAAGCGTAATAGTGTCTTGAAATCGTGCCTTTTATTGTGAAATGTCTTTTGATTATTAGTAGGCCAAGCGAACGTTGTCAATCCAAAGCGTGTTGCCAACCGTGCCTATGTATGCACCACCATGACTAGAGTCAAATTGTAGCACCATGTGTGTTGGGGGTTCGTTGGCTGCAGCCCAACCTACTTCTCTTACAGGAACCATTCTCCCCTTTGAGTTGCGAGCATATTTAGTAGTTGCTCCAGAGGTGAGCGCCCAGGCTGAAGAGTAGAAGCCCTTGCCGCGAATGTCGCCATACTGAATAGTGAAAGATTGATTGTTCCTCCAATTGGTTGTGCTATTGAAGCGGTGAACCATAGTTCCTACGCGCTTGGCATAGATGTGTCCGTTCTTATCTTCCCAACGCTTCTGCAGATAGAGAATGCAGTCGGCCATGTCTTGACCAGCAACGCTTGAACCTTTGGTAATACCATTTTGGCGAATACGATTGCCTTTTACAATGTGAGTTTTGTAGTCAAACACAATGGCTTTTGGACGTGCTTTGAAAGGAATACCTGCATTCAGCTTTGCCATTGGGTTCTTGGTGTCGGTGATCGGTTGTATCGTGTTGCCTAAGAAGATAGAACCTGCAGCTAACACTTTGATATTGATAATGCCTAATACTTTCGCCTCAACTATGTGTGTGTAGAGCTTAACGCAATGTCCGTGTCCGGGGTGGTTGTCGCGGTAAACGCTAACGTTTGTTTTTGTCACACCACTCACCCTTGCCCATACGTTAGATGAACCCCATGGTGAGCCGAGGTGCATCAGTGTAACCGTGTTGCCACCGATAATGCCGCTTTCTTTGATAGTTTGTGAAGTCCAGTTCTCGAAATTTCCTTTAGGTATAAACTTCAAGTTTCCTGTTGTTTCATCAGCTTGAGTAGCTTCAAGATATTCGGGCGAGTAGGGAATTGCCTTCATTGAAGTAGCACCTGCAATAATGAAGAGTGCACTTAATGCGAATGATTTGAAATTCATAGTTTAATGAATGTTTATTTAGTTTTTTAGTTTAGTCGTTAGTGGGTTAAAAGGCTTCATTGATATTGAATATCAATCCGCCTCCATTGCGTGTAAAGCCGTAGTCAATGCGAATGTTGATACGCTTCTTAAATTCCCATCTGTAGCCTACGCCAGCATTGGGTAAGGTGCGTCGCCATGCGATGTGGTCAAAGTCGGCAAAGGCATTGGCTAAAGCCACCCATGCTACAACGCCACTACGTCCCTTGATGTGTTGACGTAGCTCAATCTGTCCTTCAATTAAGTTTTTGTCGTTGTATCTGCCTGCGTAGTAGCCGCGCATACGATCATTTGTGCCCACTTCGGCCATAAATGCCCATGGAGTGTGGCCATAGTTGAATATACCATGTAACTCACCTGCAAGGATTGCGCCTTTCCATAATTTGCCATAAGTGGCAAACGTGGCTTCTGTACTTGAGAAATTGTAGTCGCCATTACCAAAGCAACGAGGCGTAAACGTTTGGTCGATTTGTAAGAACACACCTCGTGAGGCGTTGAGCATGAAGTCGCGTGAGTCGTAAGTGAATGACACACCAGCCGTATATGCTCTCGCGGTTTTGCTTTGTCCTTGCCATAGGTAAGCATACTCGTCTTTGATATTGCGTGCTTGTACTACGCGATAGTTTACGAATGGACCAATAAAGGTTTTAGGGGCTAATTTAATCATAAAACGCGCCATGGCGTTGATGCGATTGCGTCGGTAGTCTGTCTTGTTGTCGTCGTTGTCGGCATTAACATAGCCAATGCCCCAGTATTCGTTGCTAAAAGTTGAGAGGTTTACCTTATAGTCTAACTGGAATTTCTCATGCGGAAATATATGATTACCACGCAGTCCAACCATAAAGAAGCCCTTTGTGGTCATATTGCTATAGATAGACGCATTTGAACGTTGAAGGGTGGGGTCGGAACGGTCGGTAGAGTAGGTGGCAGTTCCTAAAAAACCAAGTCCTAAACCTGTGGTTGATGAATAGTTTGGGCCTGGTACGAAGCCAAAATCAATTTTCTTATTGGGCTTTTGCTTATTCGACTCGCGAAAGTAATACAATACTTTTTTCCACAATCCTTTTGGGCGCTGATAGATTGTGCTATCAGCGACGATGCTATCGCTATTAGCGACGAAGTTGTCGCTATCAGTAATAGGGGCTGGCACTTCGGTGTCAACCCTTTCATTCATCGCAAATAGATTTGTGCTAAAAAAAAGTGAATATAGTACGCTAAGGCCCATCGCCTTTTGTACCGTAGAGACTGCTTTCTTCATACAGGGCGCAAAATTACGGGTTTCTGTAAAAACAGACTAACTTTTTCGGTATTTATTAAATAAGTACCGATAAATATGGGGTGTATCCACTAGGAGTGCGGGATACAAGCCGTGTCTCTGGTGGACAACAAATTATGGTTTGATGATGTTTTCGTTGAAAGCGCAAAAACTATTCGTCGAGAGTGCTTCTCTTGATCTTCGTTCCGTTTATTTCTATCCCATTTCAATGCAAAAATGTTCGCTTTTGTGTCTATATTGGGAAGTATGAGAAGGTCATGCCTATTTACGTCATCTTTTTACAAAAAAAGAATCCGTTGCACGTACATGAAGATGTGTGCATCGGATTCTTTAGACGGAGTATGATGTGTTGTTATTTCTTCAGAACAGGCTCACAAGTAAGATTAACGCCTAATTTTTTGAAGATCTTTTGGTCAACTTCGCTCAGCATGACAGTGCAGTGAACTTGACAACCGCGCAATTTGGGAAGTTGTTGGAGTGCTCGTTGACAATTTTCATCGTTTTCGGAGAGAACAGAAAGTGCTACAAGCACTTCGTCAGTGTGCAGACGTGGATTGTGTCCACCTAAATAGTTAATCTTAGTGTGTTGAATCGGTTCAATCATTGACTGCGGAATGAGTTTGAGGTTGTGGTCGATGCCAGCTAAGTGCTTCATTACATTGAGCAATAAAGCAGCGCTGCAACCTAACAACTCGCTTGAGTGGCCTGTAATAATCGTACCATCTTCAAGTTCGATGGCCGATGAGGTGTGTCCCGTCTCTTTGAGTGAAGCCTTTGCAGCAGTGGTGGTGCGTCGGTAATCAGTAGTGATATGCGCTTGGTTAAAGAGCATCTGTATCTTGCTGATTTCAGACTCATTGCAAGCTCCCCGCGCCATCTTATTAGTAGCATCGTAATAACGGCGGATAATCTCGTTCTTAGAGGCATCGCAGCAAACTTCGTCGTCGCTAATGCAGAAACCAACCATGTTTACCCCCATGTCAGTAGGCGACTTGTAAGGGTTGGAACCATAAATACCTTCAAAGAGTGCGTTGAGTACGGGATAAATCTCAATGTCGCGATTGTAGTTAATAGCGATCTTGTTGTAGGCTTCAAGGTGGAAGGGATCAATCATGTTGACATCGTTGAGGTCGGCCGTTGCAGCCTCATAGGCAATGTTAACGGGGTGCTTTAGGGGTAAGTTCCAAACAGGGAAAGTCTCGAACTTGGCATAACCTGCACGAATGCCACGCTTGTTTTCGTTATAAAGTTGGCTCAAGCATACTGCCATCTTGCCGCTACCTGGACCCGGCGCAGTGACAATGACTAAAGGACGTGATGTTTCGACGTAGTCGTTCTTACCAAAGCCTTCGTCAGATGCGATAAGCTTAACATCGTGTGGATAACCTTCGATGAGGTAGTGACAATACGTTTTGATATTTTCGCGCTCCAAACGTTGTTTAAACTGTGTGGCTGCAGGCTGACCATTGTAATGGGTTATGACAACAGAGCCTACCATGAACCCTCGATTTTGAAATTCGCCTCTGAGTCGAAGCACGTCCTCGTCGTAGGTAATGCCAAGGTCGGCACGCTTTTTATTCTTTTCGATGTCAGTAGCGCTAATTACGATAACGATTTCAATGCTATCGTTTAGTTTCTGAAACATACGGAGCTTGCTGTCGGGTAGGAAACCTGGCAAGACGCGGCTTGCGTGGTGGTCGTCGAAGAGTTTGCCACCTAATTCGAGGTAGAGTTTGCCATCGAATTGCGAGATGCGTTCTTTGATGTGTTCAGACTGAATTCTTTGGTACTTCTCGTTGTCAAATCCAATGTTCATATAGTTGCTTGCTATTAAGTTTTTGCAAAGTTAAATATTTATTTTAGCACCTTATACTTTCGCAAGAATATTTCTACCTTTCGTGTGTAATTTTGTGGGTGGTATAAGTAGCTTTTGGCATGCGGCGCGTTGGGTGCAATCCAAAGTTCTTTGGGGTGTGGCTTTGCCTTGTAAAGTGGGTAGACCATGCTTGTCGGAACAAAAGCATCGGCGCTGCCATGAATGAATAGCATGGGACGCGTGCACAGCTTCACTTGCTTGAGTGAAGAGGCTTGGTAGAAGTTCCAGCCATAGGCGAATTGACAAAGTTGTGAAGCAAGGGGAATAAGTGGCCACTGTGGAAGGTTGAACTGCTCTTTCAATTCTTTGCTAAACTGTTCAGCAACCGAAGTGTAGCCACAGTCCTCAATGTAGGCCATTACTGAGGGCGATACATCTTTGTCACCTGAAAGCATCATGGTAGTAGCAGCTCCCATTGAAACACCATGCACGACAATGCGTGCGCTGTCACCGAATAGTTGAGGAACGACACGGTTTGTCCACTGCTTTATGTCAAGACGGTCGTTCCACCCCATTTGGAAATGGTTGCCACTCGAACGTCCTGCGTTGTAAAGGTCGGGGAGCAGAATGTTCGTATTTAGTTGGCGGTTGTACATTCTGCCTAAAGGCATCATACGTATGGCGCAGTCGGTATATCCGTGTACTAAAACGGCAGTAGTCGCTGTAGGCTGTGGCGCTGCTATGTACCAAGCGTGTAGCGTGTCTTGACGTGGTGTGATGATCGTAGTGTCTTTGAGCGCATGGGCGGTTTGAAGAGAATCGCGCCATTGTATCATGCCTGGATATAAACTATCAATTTCATGCCAAGCTAAGGCTTCGTTGCGTGAGCGATCACCTGGTTTGAGTGCATAGTTGAGTAAGTAGTTGGCTCCACCTATTAACGATACAGCGAATATGCAGCAGACGATAAGTATTGCGGAAAAGAAAGTTCGCTTCTTCATATTTAATATTTAAAGGGAAGAAAAGAAAAAGAGGTGAAGCAAGTAAGTGTGCTTCACCTCTTATTATATATAAATAGGACGAGATTATTTAATCAAGACCTTTTTGCCATTGATGATATAAAGGCCTGCGGGAAGTTGTTGAAGTGCAGCGTTGATAGTTTGCGCTCTTCTTATGAGTTGGCCTTGTGTATTGTAGACACTGAATGCGCCTTGGCTGTCGATTTTAATGGTTGCAATAGCCGTTGATGTAGCTTGGGCGTAGATGCTAACGGGTTGTTGTTTGCTTGTCGACTTGTAGGTGGCAAAGCGAGGGCTGCTTGAGTTGAAGTTGATATAGCGGTCGTCGAACTTATTACTTCTTATCTTTGCCGTGCCGTCGTTGGCGATGGCTATGTCCCAAAGTGCGTCTTCAGTGTTTGCTTTGTCAGTGCTTTGCAGTTTGTTGGCATCTGATGAGAGACAGAGATAAACGTTTGCAACTTGGTCATAGAGTGTCCATTGCTGATTGCTACCACCTAATATAAAGGCATAGGGCTGGTCGGCACCACCGACTTCAGTTTCGATTGCATTGTCTGTTACTTCAACGTTAGCATAGCTGCGGATGTCACTTCCTTGGTTTGACATGGCTACGTTTTTACCTTTTAAGTTGCCGACAATGAGTAGTTGCTTTCCTGCTGTAAGTGAAGTATTATCGGTGACAAGTGTATATACGTTTTCGCCCATAGGAGCATCGGGTTGCAATGTGTAAGTAACCGTAACTTCTTCGCTCTTATTCTGTCCTAACATTGCGTACGCTGTGATAGTCGTGTTGGCGTTAATGTCGACTTGAGCTGTCATGTAAGCCGTCTGAATATCTCCTTGATTTACGCTGTAATAGATGGTAGCTCCTTCAGTAGTGGTAGAGATAGTAACGTTCGTTCCCTTGGCTACAACTCCGCTTGCAGGTGAGAATGTAGGTGCGACAACCGTTGTAGGTTTTGGATCGGGCGTTGGGTCAACTGTTCCACTGTTATCGTAATTATCTGGGTCGAAGGCTGTTGATGTCTTGCTGCCCCAAACGTATTGTTCCAATCCAGGATAGTCAATGTAGGGGTTACGATTGCCTTGAATCTTATAAACGGCATTATTGCGGTCTATCTCTTTTTGGCTTACGGGGTCCTCTTGTGCCCAACGGAGCAACATGGTAATGACCCATTCCTTGTAGGCGGGGTAGGCATTGCCCGCTAACATGTCAGAGTGCCAACCTGCGATTTTGTCTTCGTAGGCCGTAGCCATGTAGAAGTAGGTGCGGGCAAAGTCTCCTTTGTATTCGTCGTTGGGTTCAAATACGATGCCTTTGTAGCCTGGTACAGTGCAAGTTCCTAACTTTGAAAACCCATTTGCTGATGTGTAGGTTTCACCGTTTGTTTCACCAAATGGGTAGTTACTGCGTCGATTGTTAACGTATCCATCGGTAGGGTAAAGGTGGAATAAGTCGGTATACATGGGTTTCGCCTTATTAAACCAACTTTTAGGGAATGAGTGCTCGCGGTTGTAGCCATCGCCTTCACCTTTATAGTTGGCTCCTTGTGCTGAACCTCCGGGGGCGTAGTTGGTAACATTTGAGTACATATCCCAAATCTTGCCGTCAGCGCGAACGTCTGTTTTCTTGTAGGCTTCCCATAAAGCATCGTAAGAGAGTGCGGTGTGTGAAGCGATCTTTTGATAAAGGGCTGTTTTAAGGCTTTTGCCTTTTTGTCCCTTTGCACTGCTATAATAGTTGACAGGAATTTGTGCTTGCAGCAGAAGTGCAACGTACAAAAGCATCAACATCGTGAGTGATTGCCTTTTTACTAATTGCTTGTGCATAAGTAAGTGTTTTTAGTTGAGTGAATAGTTAGGTGCAAAGTTCAGCCTTTTATGGCGACTAATCAAGCAATAAAAGAATTTTGTGCGTTTTTTTGTTCACGTAAGCGTAAAATTGCGAAAAGTATCAGTTTATATCGATGAAAAACTTTACTTTTGCATAATATATGATAGGTTTCGGCTCAGCATAACGCTCAAGCAAGCTTGGCGTCCTGCGCTATCTTTTTCCAATAAACAATCTAACAAAATGCGAAAGTACCTTGTCTTGCTGCTTGTCGTGCTATTTCCTTTCTTGAGTATAATGGCTGAGAAATGGACGCCTGAAAGCCTTCCGATGCCTTACCTTCGGGATGCGAGGCAACATGTCTGTAATCCAGACGAGGTCCTCTCAAACGCTGTCGTTGACTCTTTAAATGTTTTGCTTACACAGTTAGAACGTGATAAAGGCGTTCAAACAATCGTAGTTGTTGTAAAGCAATTAGAGGGAGATGACCCTTACGATTTTTGTATGCAGTTAGGCCGTAAGTATGGCATTGGCTCGAAAAAACAACGGACGGGCCTTATCGTTCTATTGGCTACAGAAGACAGAAGTTATCAAATATTGACTGGTAACGGATTGGAAGGAACGTTGCCCGATGGCATTTGTCGTAGAATACAGAATAGGGTTATGGTGCCTGCTTTGAAACGAAGCGATTGGAATGGTGCTATGCTCAACACGATTAAAAGCATTGATAGCTATGTGAGGGGAGACGACTCGTTGAATGCCGATAGTGATGATGAAGATGAAGATGCTGCTTTAGTCGGAGCTGTGCTAACGGGGGTGCTTATTATTTTTGGTGGTGTTGTCTTTTGGATGTCGCATAAAAGATGTCCGAAATGCGGGAAACGCATGAAAAAGGTAAGTACCAGTCGTGTAAGACACTCCTTGTCAAACACGTGGGTTTATTGCACAAAATGGCGTTGTCCTAGGTGTGGTCATACGACTAATACTTATACCGATGATGTTGCGCGCGATAGTAGTGGTGGATTTCCTCCTATTAATATGGGCGGTGGTTCATTACATTCGTCTGGCAGTTCGTTCGGAGGCGGCGTATTTGGCGGCGGCACATTCGGTGGCGGTGGTAGTGGCGGTCGCTTTTAATACCTGTAAGTTGTTTTGAATTCTTTTACTAAAATAGATTGAATTATGAAGAAAGGAACTATTGCTCTGCTTGTAGTGGGCGTGTTTATTTTAGCTTTAGTAATGGGCACGTTGACCACTTATAATGGACTTGTATCAAAAGACGAGGCCGTTGCCACAGCGTGGGGCAACGTTCAGTCGCAATATCAGCGTCGTGCTGATTTGGTGCCTAACTTAGTAAGTACTGTAAAGGGCTATGCTAAGCATGAAAGCGAAACGCTTGAAGGTGTCGTGGCAGCACGTGCAAAGGCTACGCAGATAACTGTTAATGCTGATGAGTTAACTTCTGAAAAACTGAAACAATATCAGGCCGCACAGGGTGAGTTGTCGCAAGCCTTAGGTCGCTTAATGGCGATAAAAGAGAATTACCCACAGTTGAAGGCAAACGAGAACTTCTCAGAGTTGCAGGCTCAACTTGAGGGTACAGAAAATCGTATTAATGAGAGCCGTCAACTCTTCAATTCGGCTGTACAGACGTATAATGTCAGTGTGCGTCGCTTCCCTGCCAATATTGTAGCAGGAATGTTTGGCTTTGAAAAGAAGTCACAGTTTGAGGCTGAAAGCGGTGCGGAAAAAGCGCCCAAAGTAGAATTTTAAATAGTAGGGGCAACACCATCAACTTGATGTGTGCCCCTTTGTCGTAATCATAAGCAAAAAGAAAAACTAATATAAGAATCCTCATGGATAGCAAACAACGTTACATGATGCGCGGTGTGTCCGCCATGAAAGAAGACGTGCATAACGCCATTAAGAACATTGATAAGGGTATATTCCCACAAGCCTTTTGTAAGATTATTCCAGATATTTTGGGAGGCGACCCTGAATATTGCAACATTATGCATGCCGATGGTGCTGGTACGAAGTCAAGCCTTGCCTATATGTATTGGAAGGAGACGGGCGACCTTTCTGTTTGGAAGGGTATTGCTCAAGATGCCTTGATTATGAACACTGACGACTTGCTTTGTGTGGGTGCGGTTGATAACATATTGGTAAGTTCAACGATAGGTCGTAACAAAATGCTGATTCCTGGTGAAGTGATTTCGGCTATTATCAATGGTACGGACGAATTGTTGCAACAGATGCGTGATATGGGCGTAGGCATTTACGCAACAGGTGGCGAAACGGCCGATGTCGGGGACTTGGTTCGCACAATTATTGTAGATTCTACTGTAACTTGTCGTATGAAGCGAAGCGACGTTATTAATAATGCCAATATTCGTCCTGGCGATGTAATTGTCGGACTTTCGTCATGTGGTCAAGCTACTTACGAAAAGGAGTATAATGGTGGTATGGGGTCAAATGGTTTGACTTCAGCTCGTCACGATGTGTTTGCCAAGTATTTGGCTGAGAAATATCCTGAGAGCTACGACCATGCAGTACCTACAGAGTTAGTATATAGCGGTGGCTATAAGTTGACAGACGCAGTAGAAGGTTCGCCCCTAAACGCTGGTAAGTTGGTACTCTCGCCCACACGTACTTATGCCCCTGTAGTTAAGAAGTTATTAGACGAACTTCGTCCCGAAATACATGGTATGGTGCATTGTACAGGTGGCGCACAAACCAAGGTATTGCACTTTGTAGGTGAAAACTGTCGCGTAATTAAAGACAATATGTTCCCTGTGCCTCCTCTCTTTAAGGCTATTGCCGAACAGAGTGGTACGGATTGGGCTGAAATGTATAAGGTGTTTAACATGGGACATCGCTTAGAAGTATATGTACGTCCAGAACAGGCAGAACAGGTAATTGCGATTAGCAAGGACTTTAATATTGACGCTCAAGTGGTAGGCCACATTGAAGAAGGCCCGCGCTCGTTGACCATTAAGAGTGAATTTGGCGAGTTTAATTATTAAGCTCGTTTAAGTTAGTGGTCATAAAAAATGGTGTTGGGACGCAGAGTTCGGATTCTTTAAACTCTGTATCCCAACATTGTTTGGTTATAAATATCATTTTACAACGTAGATGAATACATTATTAGATAAATTGAACGGACTCGTGGCTCGCTTTGAGGAGGTAAGCACGTTGATTACTGACCCAAATGTGATTGCTGATCAACAGCGTTACGTTCGATTGACAAAAGAGTATAAAGAATTAGAGGACTTAATGGCAGCACGCAAGGAGTACGCCAACTTGCTGTCAAATTTAGAAGAAAGCAAGGATATGCTACTGCATGAGACAGATGCTGATATGAAAGAAATGGCTCGTGAAGAAGTGGCTGCTTGCGAAAAGCGAATCCCAGAGTTAGAAGAGAGCATAAAGTTAATGCTTGTGCCCAAAGACCCTGAAGATAGTAAAAATGCTATACTCGAAATACGTGGCGGAACGGGAGGTGATGAGGCCGCTCTGTTTGCTGGAGACTTGTTCCGTATGTATTCTAAGTACTGCGAGCGTAAGGGGTGGAAGTTGGAAGTGTCGAGTGCCAGTGAAGGTGCTGCAGGTGGTTTCAAGGAAATTGTATGTTCTGTAACGGGTGCAGACGTGTATGGCACATTGAAGTATGAAAGTGGTGTGCATCGCGTGCAGCGCGTTCCTGCCACCGAGACACAAGGACGTGTGCACACTTCGGCAGCGACTGTAGCTGTACTCCCTGAGGCAGAGGCCTTTGATGTCGTAATTAATGAGGGCGAAATAAAGTGGGACACTTTCCGCTCAAGTGGTGCTGGAGGACAGAATGTAAATAAGGTGGAATCGGGCGTTCGCTTGCGTTATAATTGGAAAAATCCTAACACGGGCGAGGTAGAAGAGATATTGATTGAGTGTACCGAAACGCGTGACCAACCCAAGAATAAAGAGCGCGCATTGGCCCGTTTGCGTACTTTCATTTACGATAAGGAACATCAAAAATATGTTGACGATATAGCTAACAGACGTAAGACGTTGGTGTCGACAGGTGACCGTTCGGCAAAGATTCGCACCTACAATTATCCCCAAGGACGTATTACCGACCACCGTATTAATTACACTATTTACAACTTACAAGCGTTTATGGACGGCGACATTCAAGACTGCATAGACCACCTTATTGTTGCTGAGAATGCAGAGCGCTTAAAGGAAGCTGAAATGTAGCATTGCGCCATGTTACGATTGTCATTCTTGTTATTGTGTTGCGTTGTGTTCTCTTTTACTTCTTGTCGTAAAAGGAACGTAACCTCACAAAGTGATAATGGTGCTTTTGCTAAGGCGAAGACGAATGCTACAGGACCTGTAGTTGATAGAATAATGCAGTCGGGCGAACTTATAATTGGTACGATAAGTGGACCTGATACTTACTTTGACTATCAAGGGCGTGGCATGGGACTTCAATATGCATTGGCCGAAGATTTTGCCACAACCTTAGGCGTCGGAGTAAGAGTTGAATTAGCTACGGATAGTTTGCAGCTTGTTAAGATGTTGAAGCAAGGAGAAGTTGACTTGATTGCTTATCCTTTGTCTTCATCGTTCTGTAAAAAAGAGCATATCACTGCGGCAGGGGCTATAAATGAGAAGTCCAAGAATAGTTGGGCCACTCTTTCGACGGTTAGTGATTTGATTGAAGCCTTAAATGATTGGTTTGGCGATGGTGTAGAATTAAAGGCAAAAAAACAAGAAGCCGATTGGTTGCATAATCGTAGAGTCGTGCGTCGTAAAGTGCGTGCACCATTCATTTCGCGCGAAAAGGGTATTATCTCAACCTATGATTCTTATTTTAAAGACGCTGCTCGGGCTGTAGGTTGGGATTGGCGCTTATTTGCGGCACAATGCTATCAAGAGTCAGGTTTCGACCCGAATGCTGTTTCGTGGGCTGGAGCCTGTGGGTTGATGCAACTAATGCCTACAACGGCGGCGCAATATGGATTGTCGCGTAATCAAATCTTTGGCCCTTCTGAAAATATAGCTGTTGCAGCTCGTCATATTCAACATTTGCAGCAGCAATTCGCTTCGATTAGTGAACCGCAAGAGCGTGTAAAGTTTGTCTTAGCTGCCTATAATGGAGGTTTAGGTCATATACGCGATGCACAATCTTTGGCTCGAAAGCATGGTGGTAACGCCAATTTATGGTCAGATGTGGGCTACTATGTTCGCAATTTAAGCCAACCGCAGTTCTATCGCGATCCTGTCGTAAAACATGGTTATATGATAGGAAGCGAAACTTACGGTTATGTACAAAGCATTTTTGACCGTTGGCGGCAGTATGGTGGCAATGTCCATAGCTTAGGTGTGTCTTCTGTTGAGCTATCATCATCTTCTGCTAACAAGGTAAGATCTGGTAGTGACGGCGAGCGTATTACTCCTCATAAGAAGAACCGGTATAGTAGAAGTCACAAAATTCTTTCGCCTGAGGAATTGCAAAAGCAGGCACAGTGAGAATGTTGCATTATTATATGTATTGTGCCATTTATCTTCTCATGTAAAGATGAAGAATAGTAATCAAATGACATATTTTGCAATTGATCTAAAGTCTTTTTTTGCTTCAGTTGAATGCGTAGAGAGAGGTTTAAATCCTCTCTCTACGCATCTTGTCGTGGCTGATAAAGGCCGAACGGAAAAGACGGTGTGCTTGGCCGTAACTCCTTCGTTAAAAGCATTCGGTATAGCTGGTCGTGCTCGATTGTTTGAAGTTGTGCAACGCGTTAAGGAAATAAATCGTGATAGATTAGTTCGAAGCCCGCGTCATCAATTTGTAGGAAAGTCTTGTTTTCCTGTTGATTTAGATGCCCATCCCGACTGGGAACTTGATTATATAATAGCCCCGCCTCGTATGGCTTATTATATTGATTATAGCACACGTGTGTATGATGTCTATTTGCGTTATGTTCAGCCTAAAGATATTTATTCTTATTCCATTGATGAGGTGTTTATTGATGCTACTGATTATTTAGATTTGTATAATATGTCAGCGCATGCTTTCGCGTTAATGTTGGTAAAGGAAGTTTTGCGTGAAACGGGCATAACGGCAACCGCGGGTATAGGCACCAATCTATATCTTGCTAAAGTGGCTATGGATATAGAAGCGAAACATGTAGAAGCTGATAAGGATGGGGTGCGAATTGCAGAATTAGACGAGATGACGTATAGAAAACGTCTATGGGACTATAAGCCTATTACCAAATTTTGGCGTATTGGTCATGGCATAGCGAAACGATTGGAAGCTTATCATGTTTACACGATGGGCGATTTGGCTCGCTTGTCCGTCAGAAATGAAGAACAGCTCTTTAAGTCGTTTGGTATAAATGCAGAGTTGCTTATTGATCACGCGTGGGGAGTCGAACCTTGTACTATTGCTGATATAAAAGGCTATCGGCCAGAGCAGAAGTCAATTAGCCGCGGACAAGTGTTGCATGAACCTTATAATTACGAAAAGACTATGGCTGTGGTGCGTGAAATGGCAGAACAAATGTCGCTTGAACTATTTGATAAACAAATGGTCGCAGGACAACTTACGATCGATGTTGGTTACGATCGTGAAAGCTTACGATTGCCCAATTTTAGTCAAGTATTTTGCGGCACTTTGGTAAGTGATCATTACGGTCGCCAAGTGCCGAAGCCTGCACATGCCACAATGCAAATTGACAGTAATAGTACTTTCTCAACGGAGCTTGTTGTAAATATATTTATTAATCTATTAGATAAGTGTGCGAACAAAGCCTTGCTCTTTCGTAGATTGAATCTAACGGTAGGCAAGTTGAAGAGTTGTTCCGATTTACGTAAAAAGCAGAGAATCGTACAACTTGACTTGTTTACTGATTATAGTGTATTAGAAAATGAGAAACAACAAGCAGAAGAAAAGCAGGTAAGAGCGGCTAAGGTACAAGAAGCCGTGTTGCACATTAAAAAGGACTTAGGAAAAAATGCAATATTAAAGGGTAGCAACTTTGCAGAAGGGGCAACGATGAAAGAGCGTAACCTGCAAATTGGTGGGCATAAAGCATAGTCACCCATTCGTGTAATGGTGTAATACGTAACTTTGTACCACCAAAATTTCGTAAAGTTAAACAACCAGGAAATCGTAAACTTGAGTTAATGATACATTGATGTTCAAAACTCAAAGCGCGAAGTGCGCCTTAATGTTCATTCTTGTCTTTTCGATAAATTGAAGTTTGAAATCTTCTACAAGATGTTTCAGAACGCCCAAAACAGGCATTGTGGTTACGTATATTTTACCTTTGTATATTTTATGTTTCATGTTTCATTTTTATGTTTCAACTTATTGATTATCAATACTTTTGAATCCTGAAACATACGACTTTTATGTTTCACTTTTAGTTTCATTGTTTCATTCTAAAAACACTGAGGGAGAAAAACAAAAACAC
>ULRT01000214.1_pt1 | contig 29652 bp, 15 predicted proteins | sample 1955711 | NCBI WGS metagenome assembly ULRT01 (sample SAMEA4835690, study PRJEB28245) | human gut metagenome | biome: gut microbiome; material: fecal sample | place: Denmark | collected 2008 | reverse complement strand
CTTGTGTCCCCGGTTCGATTCCTGGTGGTACCACTTAAAAAGCCGAACTTCTTCAAAGAGGTTCGGCTTTTTGGTGTTTATAAGGCTTTTCCCTTTCAGGGCGCATAGCAGTCTGGAATCCTGCGTCTTTTTTCTTTCTTTTCCCTTTTTCTTCGATATATTTCGGGTATTTGTCCCTTTTGTTGCTAGATTTGTCTGATATTTAGCGTGAGATTACGGTATTCTAACCTACTTTTGCAATCGAAATCAAATAAAAAAATCAAAAGAACCTGAAAACAATTAAGCAAAATGAATCACGTCTTAAGCAAAACAAAACAGAGAAGTCTCCTTCTCGTGGCATTGTTGCTCATGGGATGTTTGCAGCTTTTCGCTCAGACTCGCACCATTAAGGGTGAAGTGACAGATGCACAAAATGGTGATCCTCTTATCGGCGCTACCATTATGGTAGAAGGCGAAAAGGGTGGTACGGTTACTGATTTCGACGGTAACTTTGTTCTTCAAGTATCTTCTTCTGCCAAGAAGATCAAGGTATCTTATATAGGTTATATAGATAAGATACTGGCTATTTCTGAAAATATGAAGGTGAATCTCGAATCGGATAGCAAGGCGCTTGCCGATGTCGTGGTCATCGGTTATGGTACTGCGCGCAAGAGCGACCTGACGGGTTCCGTGGCTACGGTGAAGGCTAAGGACTTCAACAAGGGTCTTGTTTCTTCTCCAGAGCAGTTGATCAATGGTAAGGTTTCGGGTGTGCAGATCATGTCCAACAGTGGTTCTGCCTCAGCAGGTAGTACCATCCGTGTGCGTGGTGGTGCTTCTCTGAATGCCAGCAACGACCCGCTTATCGTACTCGATGGTGTGCCATTGGAGCAGGGTGGTATCTCTGGTAACAGCAGCAACTTCCTCAGTATGATCAACCCATCTGATATCGAGAGCATGACTGTGTTGAAGGATGCTTCTTCTACAGCCATCTATGGTTCCCGTGCATCCAATGGTGTCATCATCATCACTACCAAGAAGGGACAGCAGGGCGGTTTGAAGGTGAACTTTAATACCACCAACAGTATGCAGACCCGTGCGCAGATGGTGGATATGCTGAGCCATGATGATTTCGTGAATGTAATCAATCAGTTTGGTACCGATAACCAAAAGTCATTGCTCGGCAATGCCAATACCGATTGGAACGATGAGGTTTATCGCACCGCTTTCGGTACTGATAACAACCTCAGCTTGAGTGGAAGCATCGGCAAGTATTTGCCTTTCCGTGTTTCTGCCGGATATTACAACCAGAGCGGTCTGGTGCGCAAGGACAATGTGGAGCGCTGGACAGGTAACGTGGTGTTGACTCCTAGCTTCTTCCAGGATCACCTGAAGTTGACCATCAACGCCAAGGGTACACTCAATAACAACTCTTTCAATAATGGTGGTGCAGTATGGGCTGCCGCAACATTCAACCCAACCATTCCTGTATATTCAGGTAATAACAGCTATGGTGGCTATAACGAGGCTCTTGATGCTGATGGTTATCCAGTAAATGCGGGTGTAAGAAACCCACGTGGTCTGGTGGATCTTTATGATTCAAAGAGTAAGGTGAGCCGTTTCATCGGTTCGATGGATGTAGATTACAAGGTTCATTTCCTGCCAGACCTCAAGCTCCATGCTACCATTGGTGCAGATTATGCCAAGGGTGATGGTACCATTTATGTTCCTGGCTATGCAGCACAGTCATTCAACAAGGATGAGTCATTGAGCGGTAGCGATTACAAGTATGGTCCTCAGAAGAACGAGAACCGCCTTCTTACCCTCTATGCCAACTATGCGAAGTATTTCGAGAATATCAAGAGTAATGTGGATCTTACTGCCGGTTACGACTATCAGTTCTGGAAGAGCACCACACCTCTTTATTATACCAAGAGTGCGGCAGGTACAACCCTTTCTACCGTGAAGGCTTCTGATTATCGTCACGTGATGTTGTCATACTACGGTCGTGTCAATTATTCCTTCGATGGAAAGTATCTCCTGACTGCTACAGTCCGTCGCGATGCATCTTCCCGTTTCTCTAAGGATACCCGTTGGGGTACCTTCCCATCTGTAGCTTTGGGATGGACCTTGACAGAGGAACCTTGGTTGAAGGACAACAAGGTTGTCTCTAACTTGAAACTCCGTGCCAGCTATGGTGTAACCGGTCAGCAGGAAGGTATCGGCAACTACAACTATCTGCCGGTTTATACATCCAGTGTAACAGGTGCCGAGGCACTCATCAACGGACAGTATATTACAACTTATCGTCCTGAGGCATACGTTTCAGACCTGAAGTGGGAGACAACTACCTCCTGGAACTTCGGTCTCGACTTTGGATTCCTGAATGGTCGTATCGGTGGTGCCATCGATTTCTATACCCGCAAGACCAAGGATCTGCTGGCTTCTGTTCCTACGGCGGCAGGTACCAACTTCTCAAAGACTATCCTTACCAATGTAGGTAATGTAGATAGCAAGGGTATCGAGGTTTCCCTGAATGCAACTCCTATCCAGAACAAGGACTGGGAGTGGAACCTGAGCTACAACTTCACCTGGCAGAACATGAAGGTGAAGAACCTTTCTCTTACCCAGGGTGGAAGTCAGACCAATGTGAAGGTAGGTCCATCTATCGATGCTTACCAGTTCCAGGTACTCTCCGAGGGATATGAGCCATATATGTTCTATGTATATCATCAGCTCTATGATTCAGAGACAGGCAAGCCGATCGAGGGTGCTTACGCAGACTTGAATGGTGATGGCGAAATCAATGATGCCGATCTCTACCGCTATCATTCTCCAGCCCCTAAGTACATCATGGGCTTGAGCACATCCTTGAGATACAAGCAGCTGACTCTCGGTATGAGTTTCCGTGCCAACATCGACAACTACGTATATAATGGCATGGGTATGAGCACTGGTGCATGGGAGACCGTTAGCTACAACAATTCACAGCTCAATAACCTCAACGCCAGCTTCCTGAAGACCGGTTTCAAGACCCGTCAGTATCTTTCAGATTACTACGTAGAGAATGCTTCGTTCCTGAAGCTCGACAACCTGAGCTTGAGCTACAACGTAGGTAAGATCAACAAGTGGACTTCACTCACCGTATCTGCGATGGTACAGAATGTATTCACCATTACCGGTTACTCAGGCACAGATCCTGAGGTGCCAAACGGAATGGACAACTCGTTCTATCCACGTCCTCGCACTTACTCAGTAAGCCTCGGACTTCAGTTCTAACAATCAAAATTGATAACAATGAAACTTAAGAATATATTATATAGTATGATGTTGGGAACAGCAGTGCTGACCAGCGCTACCAGCTGTGTATCCGACCTCGACCAATATCCTCAGACGGAGACTACCTCTAAGGATGTTTATACCTCGCTTGCCAATTATGAGGCTGTGCTGGGTAAGATTTATGCTGCCATGGTGACCAGCGGTCAGGGTAAGGGCGGCGACAACAAGGATATGTCTTCCGTATTGAACGGCGGCAGTGGCTTCGACTACATGCGTATGTTCTTCAACCTCCAGGAGTGTGGCACCGATGAGCTTGCCTCTACCTGGCTTACAGGTGAGCAGACCACGGGCTTGAGCTATCTTTCCTGGGATGCCAACGATGCCTGGGTATCAGATATGTACTATCGCATCTATTACAACATCGCCCTCTGCAACGAGTTCCTCCGCAATGCCAATAGCGCCAGCTTCTCTGGCGAGGATGAGGTGAAGATGAAGGAGTATAAGGCAGAAGTCCGCTTCATGCGCGCCCTGTTCTACTTCCATGCTCTCGATCTCTATCGCAACATTCCGATGGTAACAGAGAACGACCCTGTGGGCAGTTTCATCCCTCCACGTTATACTCCACAGCAGACTTTCGATTACATTGAGGGTGAGTTGAAGGATTGTGTAGGTGATATGCTTCCTGCTTCTACCTGTCCTTATGGTCAGGCTTCTCAGGGCGCAGCCTACACCTTGCTTGCCAAGCTTTATCTGAACAGCGAGGTTTATACCGGCGTTGCCAAGTATGCCGAGTGCAAGGAGGCTTGTGAGAAGGTGATGAATATGGGCTACTCTTTGGAGTCTGATTACAGCAAGCTCTTCAATGCCGATAACGACAAGCGTACCAACGAAATTATCTTCGCCTTGCCGGTAAGTGCAGAGCATACCGTAAGCTGGGGCTCTTCCACTTACTTGGTGTGTGGACAGTTGAGTATGTCGAATGCCAACCAGAATGTTGCCGACTTCGGTGTCACCAATGGCTGGAGCGAGTTCCGTCTCCGTCCGGAGTTCGTGGATAAGTTTACCCAGACCGATATTGATGGAGGTGGCGACAAGCGCTGCAAGTTCTTTACCAATGGTCAGAGCAAGGATGTAACCAGCATGACCGATGAAACCGCCGGTTATCTCTCAGAGAAATGGAGTAACCTGAAGGACGATGGAACAGCTGCATCCAATACAGCCAATGATGGTGTAGAAACCGATTACCCTCTCTTCCGCTTGGCTGATGTCTATCTGATGTATGCCGAGTGCGTGGCCCGTACCCAGGGTGCTAGTTGGGATCCATGGCCAGAAGGAAAGACTGATGCCGCTGATCCTGAGGTCATCGCTTCCCGCAAGCAGGGAGCCATCTATTGGATCAATCTCCTCCGCGAGCGTGCAGGTAATACCGATGTATGGGCTAACAATTTTGCCAACGATGATGAGTTCCTCCAGTTCATTCTCGATGAACGAGCTCGCGAACTTTATCATGAGGGCTATCGCCGCACCGACCTGATTCGCTTCGGCGAGTTCACTACCAGCAAGTATATCTGGCAGTGGAAGGGTGGCACCCACGATGGACAGGCTGTTGACAGCAAGTACAACATCTATCCAATCCCTAACACCGAGCTTACCGCCAATCCAAATCTTCATAACGACAACTATTAATAGGATAAAAGAATGAAAAAGATATTTAGAAACCTGATGATGCTTCTCTGCGCACTCACCGCCCTGGTGAGTTGCGACGAGAGTGGCGACAAGATATACCTGGATGGCTTCAAGGCATCCGATCTGATGGCATCTGCCAGCGATGTGGTCCTGTCTGTTGACAATACGAAGGACATCGTGCTCTCGATGGCTTGGAAGAATCCTAGCTTGCTTTCGAGCGACGAGACCAAGCCTGCGGGCAACGGTGTGTTGAAAACCTATCTGCAGGCATCTCCTTCAGAGAGCTTTGCTACGGTAAAGGAATATTCTGTAACCGATCTCTCCAAGGCTTTCACCGGTGCTGACCTCAACACCCTTGCCAAGGATCTGGGAACGACTCCGGGTCAGAGTGCGCCTCTCTATTTCCGCATCAAGAGTCAGATGGGTAATAATCTCGATGCTGCTTACAGCAATGTGTGCCAGGTGAACGTTACACCTTATATTATACACATGGACAAGATGACCATCTGGAATGCGAATAAGGACAAGGTGCTGACCTCTCTCTATTCTCCAAACGAGGATGGTATCTATACTGGTTATATGAATGCTTCTTCCTGGCTCAACTTCTGGGGTAAGGAGAATGATGGAACCATTTGGGGTAATGTAGGACAGGATGGTCATGTATATGAAATGGATAATACTGAGTCGGCATGGAACTTCTGGTTCCCTGGTCAGACTGGTATTTATTATACAGTGGTGGATACAAAGGCTAAGGAATTCAAGCCAACCTACATCAAGGCGATGCAGCTGAATGGTGAGGACATGACCTATGATGCTCCTAACTATGCCTGGACCAAGGTGATTACAACCTCTGCTGATAATACACCTATCAGTATTGTTGCTACTGGTGCAGAGTACAGCAAGGCAACCGCAACTGATGATGCAGCAGCCGTAGTGAAGACAATGAACTACACTCTTGCTGATGGCAAGATGACTGATGCCGCAACTGCTGGCAGCGTGAATATCGCCAAGGCGGGTACTTATACCGTCACCGTCAAGGTGGGCGAGAACAGCGACCTGACTTACTCTATCGAGTCTGGCAACCAGACTGCTCCAGAGCCAGAGGCTAGCAATACTCTCTGCATGTTCAGCAAGGACGGCAACACCCTTCTTGCCGTGATGAACAAGGTGAGTGATGGTGTTTATACCTGCAAGTACAAGCCAACTTCTTGGGAGAACTTCCGCTTCATCTTCGTTGGCGAGAACAAGGAAGACAAGCAGACCTGGTATGGTGCTGATGGTGAGCAGTTCAAGTTAACTTCAGGCGATGGTGCCTGGGATATCTGGTTTGGTGATGAAAATGGTGAAACTGAGTTTACGGTTACTGCTGACCTCAACACCATGACATGGAAATATGAATAATTAATAAGAAAAATAGCAATGAAGAATATTTTAGGAAAAGCCATATTGCTGGCTACAGCGCTCTTGTTTTCTATCACGGGCACGAGTTGCAGCAATGATGATAATACCACTCCCGAAAAGGAGAAGACATACGATATGAGTGGCTTCGCCAAGGGAGCCGATGTAAGTTGGATTACAGAGATGGAGCAGAACGGAAAGAAGTTCTATAATGCTAATGGTAAAGCTACTGAGTGCATGGCGCTTCTCCGCGACCTCGGCATGAACTCCATCCGTCTTCGTGTATGGGTAAACCCTGAGGATGGATGGAACGGAAAGAATGATGTGGTGGCGAAGGCATGGCGAGCTCAGCAGCTCGGTATGCGCCTGATGATTGACTTCCACTACTCTGATACCTGGGCTGACCCAGGAAAGCAGGGTGTTCCTGCTGCCTGGAAGAACTATGACTTCGATCAGATGAAGCAGGCGGTTGCCGATCATACCAAGGATGTATTGAATGCCTTGAAGGCAAGAGGCGTCAACGTAGAGTGGGTACAGGTAGGTAACGAGACCACCGATGGAATGCTCTGGAATGATGAGAATGGCGATGCTGCCCTGAAGGTGACAGGCCGTGCCTCTAAGAACATGGCTAATTTTGCCGCTTACATCAATGCCGGTTATGATGCAGTCAAGGCGATTTATCCGGAGGCAAAGGTGATTGTGCATCTCGATAAGGGAAACAATCTGAGCCAATATACCTGGATGTTTGATGGCTTGAAGCAGAATGGAGCCAAGTGGGATGTCATCGGTATGTCGCTCTATCCTGATTGGATTACCGACCAGACCTGGGAGCAGGTTTCTGATGACTGCCTCAGCAACATCAAGACCCTTTCCGGCAAATACAACTGCGATGTCATCATCTCAGAGATTGGTATGGTATGGAATTCTGAGAATGCCGCTCCATTCCTCAAGAAGATGGTGGATGGCTGCAAGGCAATCTCTACCTGCGAGGGTGTGTTCTACTGGGAGCCTGAATGCAACAGCGGCTGGAACGGCTACGACAAGGGAGCCTTCGACAACAGCGGCAAGCCAACCGCAGCACTCGATGCTTTCAAGTAATTGGGTAAGTTAGCTTTCTTCGCTTCCTTTGGGAGCGATAGAAAGCGAATTTTAAAATGGAATGCAAAACTAACTTAGAAGAAAAGATATGATCAAGAGAAGCATAACTTTCATGTCTCTCGCCCTGGCTCTTTCTACCATGTGCCAGGCGCAGAGCCGAAAAATAATAAATTTGCCATCGTGGGATTTCTCCCGCGATGGCAAATCGTGGTCTCAGGTAGCCGTGCCTCACGACTGGGCTATCTCGGGTCCTTTCGATAAGAAATGGGATCTGCAGATGGTGGCTATCGAGCAGAATGGCGAAAAGGAGAAGACCGAGAAGTCTGGACGCTCTGGAGCTCTCCCTTGGATTGGAGAGGGTATGTATAAGATGAATCTTCAGTTGCCGAAGGGCTACAAGCGTGCCGTTCTCGTATTTGATGGTGCGATGAGTCAGCCTGTCGTTAAGGTGAATGGCAAGGAGGCTGGCAGATGGGCTTACGGCTACAATGCCTTCCGCATCGACATTACTCCTTACGTGCAGTTTGGCGGCAAGAAGAATCTCGTAGAGGTTCATCTCAACAATGTAGAGGAAAGCAGCCGATGGTACCCAGGCGGCGGTCTTTACCGTCCGGTTTCCGTGGAACTTTACGGTAACGAGAACTTCTCTACTTGGGATACCTTCGTCCGTACCCTGAAGGCTGATAAGCAGGAGGCTGAAGTAGAAGTGAATGCTCTCTTGGAAGGAAAAATCGGTAAGTCGGGCAAGACGGTCATCGCCTTGCTCGATGAGGCTGGTACCAAGGTAGCCGAGCAGACCATTAAGGGTGTAACCCCTGAAATCAAGACTACCTTGAAGGTGGCGAATCCTCAGCTCTGGTCTCCGGAATCTCCTTATCTCTATCAGGTGAAGTTAACCCGATATGAAGGCAAGAAGGTGGCTGATGTCCAGACGCTGAAGACCGGTATCCGTACCATCTCGGTATCCAGGAATAATGGTTTCCAGCTCAATGGCATTACCCGCAAGATCAAGGGTGTCTGCCTGCACCACGACCTCGGTCCGTTGGGAGCTGCAGAGAACAAGGCTGCTCTCATCCGCCAGATCAAGACGATGAAGGAGATGGGTTGCGACGCCATCCGTACAGCCCACAACATGCCTTCTACCATGCAGATGGAAATCTGCGATTCTCTCGGTATGATGGTAATGGCTGAGAGTTTCGATATGTGGATTTATCCTAAGTGCAAGAATGGCTACGCCAAGTTCTTCAAGGAGTGGAGCGACAAGGATATCACCAATCTGGTGAAGCATCACCGCAACCATCCTAGCATCATCATGTGGAGTATCGGCAACGAGATTCCTGAGCAATGGAGCAAGGAGGGTGTGGAAATAGCCAAGCATCTGCAGGATATCTGTCATCAGTATGACCCATCCCGCCCTGTTACCCAGGGTATGGACAAGGCTGAGGATGCCCTGAAGAGTGGTTTTGCCCAGGTGATGGACGTGCCAGGCTTCAACTATCGCGTACATAAATATTATAAGAATATCGAGCAGTTGCCTCAGGGATTCCTCCTGGGTTCAGAGACTGCATCTACCGTCAGCTCCCGTGGCGTGTATAAGTTCCCGGTTCAGGTGCGTGCCAGCGACAACAATCCATACGCCGATGGTCAGTGCTCTAGCTATGACACGGAGTATTGTTCCTGGAGTAATCTTCCGGATGATGACTGGAAGATGCAGGATGACTACAGTTGGGTAATCGGAGAGTTCGTGTGGACGGGCTATGACTATCTGGGCGAGCCGACCCCATACGATACCTACTGGCCAAGCCGCAGCAGCTACTTCGGAATCTGCGACCTTGCCGGACTTCCAAAGGATCGGTATTATATGTATCGTGCCCGCTGGAACGAGCATCAGCACACCACCCATCTTCTTCCTCACTGGAACTGGAAGGGCAGGGAAGGACAGGTTACCCCTGTATATTGCTACACCGATGGTGTAGAAGGCGAGCTTTTCGTAAACGGCAAGAGCCAGGGTAGAGTTCGCAAGGACAAGTCAAGCCGCCTCGACCGTTATCGCCTCCGCTGGAACAATGTGAAGTATGAACCAGGCGAGATTCGCGTGGTTACCTACAATCAGTATGGCGACAAGGTAGGCGAGGACGTGAAGCGTACAGCCGGAGAACCTGCACAGATGAAGTTTAGCGTGGAGACTCCAGACCATGAGCCTATCGCCTGTATGGTAGAAGGCTGCACCGATGAGCACAACGTGCTGCTGAATGCCGATGGCAACGACCTTGCCTTCATCACCGTGAGCCTCCTGGACAAGGACGGCAATGAGTGTCCGCTCGCCGATGATGAACTTACCTTCGAGGTAAAGGGTGCCGGAACCTTCAAGGCAGCATGCAACGGTGATGCTACTTCGCTCGATTCCTTCACTCAGCCACACATGCGACTCTTCTCTGGCAAACTCGTTATTGTTGTTCAGAGCAAGGCACAGAAGGGCGACATCATCCTCACCGTAAAGGATGGCAAGCGCAATATGGAAAAGTCGCTTACGCTGCAGGCAATATAAAGCAGACTTATTAATGATAAATATAGATTCCCCTAGGAGTAGAAGTTCTTACCCCTAGGGGAATTCTTCGTTCAGCGATGTTGAATGTGTGTTCAGCAATGTTGAATGTGTGTTCAACACTGTTGAACATACGTTCAGCAGTATTGAACGGAGATTTCTTCTAATGGTAGCAACAACTTCTTCCTATCCTTTCAACAACTTCTTTCTATACTTTGAGTATCTTCTCCTTATCCTTTCATCCGCTTTCCATAGGTCTGGACGGAACTTCTCCTTATTCTATTGTTATTTTTCTCTAATAATATTTGGCATTGTCGTGAATAATGTGTATTTTTGCAGCTATGAACAATTCACTAACCGCTTTATCTAGAGTAAGCATGGCGATAGCTATGCTTTTTATATCCATAGCGCTCCATGCGCAACGTTTCGTCAACACCACCCTGGATGGTGCTCAGGCAGTCTATGCCATTACCCAAGATACATCAGAAGTAGTCTGGCTGGGTACCGACAACGGTCTCTACAGTTATGATGGCTATCACGACTATCGCCATTTTGCTTCCCATACCTTTAGTCATATCCGCATCAATGCGCTCGGCTTCGAGGGCAGCATGCTCTATCTGGCTACGGGAAGTGGAATGCTGAAGTTTGATACGCAGCAGGGAATCTATGCTTCTGCACCTGCGATGGAATCTGATGGAGACAAGGGCAGGAAAAAGGCGGTAAGGGAGTTGCGAGTACTCGATATGAAGGGCAGGAAAGATGCCTTTGGCAACGATGTGTATGCTATTCTGCATACACAGAAGGGACTTCTGGTGGGTTCTCTCGCCGGACTCCGTCTCAACCAGCGCCAGATTCTCCTGACTCCCGGAGCACAGCCGCTGGTGAATGCCCTGGCTTACGATGCCAAGCGCCACTGTTACTGGATAGGTACCGAGGGAGCCTTGTACTGTGCCGACCAGGCTTTGCAGAACTTCTCCAAGATTGCTGCGCTGGATGGAAACTCCGTGAAGTGTCTGGACGAAGATCAGGATGGCAATCTCTATATCGGTACAGATAATGGACTTTATCGCATGGCGATGAACAACAGTCTGGAGCATTTCGTTCACGACTCGCGCAATGAGGCAACCATCCCCAACAATATCGTATGGTCCTGCTATGTGGATAAGTGGCAGAATGTGTGGATTGGTACCGATCACGGACTTTCCCGTTTATCTACCCATACCTACTATCGCTTCACTTCGCTCGATAAGATTACCTTCTCGGGCGAGGGCAACTGTCTGCATGCTATCCTTCAGACCCGCAGCGGCGACTGGTGGATGGGCGGAACCAACGGCTTGATTCACTATGCAGAGGGAGTGCGCGTGCAGGGTGCAGCTTCTGAATATCAGAATGTGGTATGGTATAAGCAGAACAACCCTTCGGCTCCTTTGGCTCACAACCGTGTGCGCAAGATTTATGAAGACAAGGAGGGGGATGTATGGATCTGTACAGACCATGGCATCAACCTCTATCAGAAGAGTACGGGAAAGTTGCTCAACTTCATCGTCTATGACAAGACCGGCAAGTATTCTACTGCCTGGGCTTATGATATTCTTCAGGATCAGAAGGGCAGGATGTGGATGGCATCTTATCAGGGTGGCGTCTTCGTGCTGGACAAGCAACGCCTTCTGGCAGCCATCTCGCTCTCATCTGCAGCTACTGCCACCTGTGTGGCAGATTATCATTTCTCAGACAAGGGAAAGAACGCCCTCTCCGGTCTGCACATCGGTCAGCTGGTACTCGATGGAAAGGGAATGGTCTGGGCATCATCTTATAATCATCTCGACCGTATCGATACCCGTACCCTTCGCATCTCCCATATCCCTGGCACTGATGCCATCAATTATCTGATGAAGTCTGACAACGGCAATGTGTGGGTAGGATATAATTCCAGCGTGAAGTGCTATATGGTGAACTTGCCGATGAAGGGCAAGGAGGTGGAAAGCAAGGAATGGAAGATAGGTGCGAAGGTGGTTTCTATGTGTGACGTAGAAGACAAGATCTGGGTGGTGGCAGGCAATGCGTGCAGCGTGCTGGACCAGGGAAACAACAGTTTCCGATTCTTCATTCCGATGGAGAATCCGAACAATATCTATTATTCCAAGCTGAACCACGAAGTGGTGATGGGGGGCAACGATGGCTTCATCTCCATCCGTGCCGACCTTACCATGCCGAAGGACGACAAGGCGCAGCTGCTCCTGGCGGGTATCGTGGTGAATGGCAGACAGACCCAGGATGCCCTGCTCGATGAGAACATAGAGGGAACACCGGGTGTTTCGCCCGTGGGACTGAAGACGCTGGTTCTGGCGCATGATGAGAACAACTTCACGCTCCAGCTGTCTGATTTGCCTTTTGCCGATCATCCTACCGCCGTCTATGCCTACCGTCTGGAGGGTAGCGACCACGAGTGGCATTATCTGGACAAGGGCAATCTTGACATCACTTACAATGGATTATCGTATGGCGATTATCATCTCACCGTGCATGTGGTGGATGGCGAGGGAAATATCGGAGATGAAGTTTATCAGCTCGAAATCTCCGTTCTTCCACCATGGTATCTCACCATCTGGTGCAAGCTGTTCTATCTTACCCTCCTGATTGTGGGTATAGCCTGGGTCATCAATGCTCATTTCGTAAGAAAGCAGTTGAAGGAGGCGAAAAAGCAGAAGGAGGAAATTCTGGAGCAGGTGCAGGCGCGTATGCAGTTCTATGCCAACCTTGCCGATGACCTGAAGAATGCTGCCGCTCACCATTCGTTCGAGGAAGTGAATGATCTGGTAGTTTCTCATCTTGATGTGAATGCTTCCGACGACGAATCAGAGTCGGCAATGATTGTAGATCTCCATGCTCCTCAGACTCCGGAAGTTGAGATGGATGAGATGGATAAGAAACTGCTCAACCAGATTCGGGAGATGATAGAGGAGAATATGGTGGATTCCGACTTTAACGTGTCGATGCTTCAGGAGAAGATGGGTATGGGAAACAAGCAGCTTTACCGCAAGCTGAAGGCACTTACGGGTCAGACTCCGGTGGAGTATATCCGTGATATGAGAATGCAGAAGGCGGCAAAATTATTAAAGGCAGGCAAGTTCAGCGTGTCGGAGGTAATGTACACCGTAGGCTTCTCTAACAGCAGCTATTTCTCCAAGTGTTTCTCCAAGGCATTTGGAATGACTCCTACTGAGTTTATGCGCAGTTAGGAGTGAAAATGTTGCCTAAAATCATAACTTTATAGAAAAATGTTATGATTTTAGGCAAAATTCGTTATTTTATGTTTTAATTCTTGCTTAAGTTATTAAAAATTAGTAATTTTGCACCTTGAATCGAAGTACAGGTCCATGCGTGGACTATCAAGCACTATTGGTCTAAACTGAAAGAGGTATTGAGCGAAACACCTCAAGATGGGATGCAGTAATTGATTTATGTACAAGAAAGAAAAAAAATAAGTATCAATTTTTAGTAAACAATTAAGAAAAAAGGATGAGAAGATTAACTCTTTTACTTGTCTCTCTTGTATTGTTGTCTATCCAATCCGTATTGGCGCAGAGTTTCCGCGTCAAAGGTACCGTTGTGTCTGCTGAGGACAACGAACCGATGATTGGTGTGACGATTAAGCAAGAGGGTACATCAAATGGTGTGGTCACCGATGTTGACGGTAACTATATCATCGAAATTAAAGGGGCTTCGAAAGCTACACTGGCATATTCGTATGTCGGATGTCTGACCCAGAAGCATGTAGTCAAGGAGCAAACAAATACGCTCAACATCACCCTTGCTCCTGATTCTAAGATGATGGACGAGGTTGTCGTTGTGGCGTATGGTGTGCGAAAGAAGGGAACCATTGCGGGTTCTGTTTCTGCTGTGAAGGCAGAAAAGATTGAGAACGTTCCAGCTGCCAGCTTCGATCAGGCTTTGCAGGGACAGAGTACAGGTTTGCAGGTCATCGCCTCTTCGGGTGAGCCAAGCAAGGCTGCCACTTTCCAGATCCGTGGTACCAACTCCATCAATTCTGGCAAGGCTCCTCTCTTTATTCTGGACGGTGTGCCTATCTCCAGCTCCGATTTCAATACCTTGAGTCCTAACGACATCGAGAGTATCTCGGTATTGAAAGACGCCTCTTCTACCTCTATCTATGGTGCCCGTGCGGCAAATGGTGTGGTGGTGATTACATCGAAGAGAGGTTTGGCGATGGATAAGGCGAAGATCACGCTCCGCGCACAGTATGGTTTTTCTGAACTGGCTCAGAACAACTGGAAGATGATGAACACCGATGAGCGTATCCAGTTTGAAAAGGAAGTTGGCTTGGATGCCGGTAAGGATTACAATCTCCTTTCCAAGGTGAATGTCAACTGGCTGGATGAGGTGTTCAACGACCGTGCTCCTCTCCAGAGCTATGAACTCTCTATCAACCGTGCTACCGACCGTTTGAATTATTATGTTTCGGGTGGCTTCTACGACCAGGATGGTATTGCACAGAACTCAACCTTCCGCCGTTACAACATCCGCACCAATGCAGATGTCAAGGCTAGCAAGTGGTTGAAGGTAGGTACCAACACCATGGCTGCTTACGAGGAGGCTCAGCAGGCTGATGATGGTAGCTATACCACCGTGACTCCTATTTCTGCATGCCGCTTCATGTTGCCTTACTGGAATCCATACGCCAAGGATGGCAGTCTGGCTTCGCTTGCAGCAGGCAACTGGGCTGGAACCAGTGAGAACCCTATCGTGTATATGGGCAAGAATCCTATCAGGAATAAGAAGTACAAGGTGCTCTCTACCATGTATGCTGAGGTTTATCCGATAGAGAACCTGACTATCCGTACCCAGTTTGGTGCCGATTTCACTCACTCTACAGCGTTCCTCCAGTCATTCCCAAGTCTCTCTTCCAATAATGGTCAGGGTACTGCGGCACGACAGAGCAGCGATGCCATCAACCTGACAGAGACTACCACCGCCAACTATCGCTTCAGTCTGAACGATATCCATGCGTTCAACGTGATGTTGGGTCAGGAGGCAGTAAGCTATCATTCAGAGGGATTCCAGGTATATTCCAAGGGGCAGACCAGTGATCTCCTGACCAACGTATCTTCTGGTACACGTGCCAGCCGTTGGGCAGATTCATCTTCTGATTACTCTTACCTGTCGTTCTTCATGCGTGGCGAGTACAATTACAAGGAGCTTTACTACGCCGACTTCTCTCTGCGTACCGATGCTTCTTCACGTTTTGGTAAGGATCATCGCTGGGGTACCTTCTGGTCACTCGGTTTCATGTACAATGTGAAATCTACCGATTGGCTGAAGGATGTAAAGTGGCTCAGCTCTGCTCAGCTTGCCGTAAGTACAGGTACATCGGGTAACTCTGAGATTCCAAACTATTATCACCTGGCTTTGGTTTCTGGTGGTGCCAACTACGATGATACTGCCGGTTTCTATCCATCACAGAGTGGTAACGAGGAATTGGGTTGGGAGTCAACATGGGCAAACAACTTCGCCCTCCGCTTGGGCTTCCTCGATAGAATCAACTTCAGCTTCGAGGCTTACTACAAGCGTACTTCCAATATGCTGATGCGCGTTCCTGAGTCTTACACCGTTACCGGCGAGGGCTATCGCTGGAAGAACGTAGGTGTGATGGCTAACAAGGGTATCGAGTTGAGCGCTGACGGCGATGTAATCCGCACCCGTGACTTAACCTGGAATGTAAGCGCCAACGTATCTTACAACCAGAACCGCCTAAAGGAACTTTATAACGGTGTAACCGAGTATGTAAACTCAACCACCGGTTTGAAGTATGTGGTAGGTCACTCTGTAAGCGAGTTTTTCCTGAACCGTTATGCCGGTGTGAACCCAGCAAATGGTGAGCAGCTCTGGTATGATAAGGATGGTAACGTAACCAACGAGTTCCGTGAGAGCGACAAGGTGATGACAGGCAAGACCTATGATGCACCTTGGATGGGTGGTTTCGGTACAAGCTTCCGTTGGAAAGGCTTGCAGCTTTCTGCCCAGTTCAGCTGGATTGGTACACGCTACGTCATCAACAACGACCGCTTCTTCGAGGAGAGTGGTGTAACCTTCGGAACTGCTTACAACCAGTCAAACCGTCTGTTGTACGACCGCTGGAAGCAGCCGGGTGATATTACCGACATCCCACGTTGGGGTGAGGTAACCCAGCTCGACGACCGCTTCCTGGAGAACGCATCGTTCCTCCGAATGAAGAATCTCAGTCTGTCGTATTCGTTGCCACAGAGCTTGTTGCGCAAGACTAACTTCTTCTCTATGGTTCGCATCTACGGACAGGCACAGAACCTCTTCACCATTACCGGTTTCAACGGCTTGGACCCAGAGGTTTCATCCAATATTTACCAGGCGCAGTATCCAGCTTCACGCCAGTTTACCCTGGGTGTGGAACTGCAATTCTAAGCTAGAAAGGAGAAAACAAAATGAATATCAGAAATATAAAGACATACATCCTGTCGGGTATCCTGACCCTCTCGCTGTCTTCCTGTCTTGAAAAATATCCAGAGGATTCCATCCGCATGGATGAGGCTATCAACAAGGTGGAAGATGTGGATAAGCTGGTGATCGGTATCTACGACAGTTTCAAGAGCAGCGCCTTGTATTCGGGCAATCTGACTATCCTGCCAGATTTGCAGGCAGACTTCGTATTCTGCGTAAAGGGCTACTCTAATGCCTATGGCGATATCTATCGCTGGAAAGACATCAAGGCAACCAATACCGATATCGAATCGGTTTATGCCGACCTTTATGATGTAATCAACCGATGCAATTTCCTGCTCGATAATGTTGAAAAGGTTAAGGCAGCAACTACCGATGACAAGCAGCTTGATAAGTTGGAGCAGTATGAGGGCGAGGCTTACTTTGCCCGTGCCCTGGCTTACTCAGAACTGATCAAGTGTTTCTGCAAGGCTTACGATAGCGATGAGCAGGCAGAGAAGGAACTCGGCGTAGTACTTACAGAGCACTACAAGGGTAATGAGGTTCAGAAGCGAGCTACCCTGAAGGAATCATACGAATTCGTATTGAGTGACCTCGATAAGGCTACTGAATATCTGAAGGTAGGTGATGACTTCACCGGAAGTCTCTACAACGAGATTTACTTCAATGAATATACCTGCCATGCCTTGCGTGCGCGCGTATCCTTATATATGCACAAGTACGACGATGCCATCAAGTATGCATCCAAGGTAATCGGCAGCAAGTTCTATACCCTGGAGAAGGCTTCTTCCAACACCTATTCCAACCAGGTGAAGGATTACAAGTACATCTGGACCTATGGTGATTCACGCGAGGCAATCTGGAAGGTAGGTTTCACGGTGAACAGCTATGGTGGTGCCCTGGGTACCATCTTCGATAACTACAACTACGTAAGTTATCGTCCGGACTACGTGCCTGAGACCTGGGTTATCAACTCATTCGACAGCAACGATCTTCGTGCCGCAGCCATCTTCACTACTCGTGTAACAGGTTATGAGCACGGCTTGCAGTGGCCTCTGTTGAGCAAGTATTTCGGTGATGCCACCTTCTTGAACAACAATATCCTTCACGTTCACCAGCCAATGGTGTTCCGTCTTGCCGAGCAGTATCTGATCCGTGCTGAGGCTTATGCGATGAAGAAGGACTACACCAAGGCAGGTAAGGACATCTCAACCCTGCGCAGCGCCCGTTACTCTTCTTACGGCGGCAACACCGCGTTGAGCGAGAGCAACGCCTTGAGCGTTATCGAGTCGGAGCGAGTAAAGGAACTCTATATGGAAGGCTTCCGCCTGAACGACCTCAAGCGTTGGCACAAGGGATTCGCCCGAAAGGTGAGCGACCAGCCTGCAGCCAACTTCGTACAGAGCAGTCTGAAGGTAGAAAAGGACGACCCACTCTTCGTATGGCCTATCCCACAGCATGAGCTGGAGGCACCGGGTTCGGAGATTGAGCCTAATGAAAGTAACAAATAAAATAAGGAGACGATCATGAAGAAAATAATGATGGGATGTTTGGCAGCCGTGGCTGTACTCATCGCTTTTGCGAGCTGTTCGCAGGATTATACCACCTATTCGGGTCCAAGTCATATCATGTTCTCTGATACGCTCTATCAGTATGCCGTGCAGGAAACCAACGAGGTTTTCAATGTACCTGTCTCGGCTACCGAGAAGGCTGATTACGACCGCACCTTCGGCGTGGAGGTTGTAGATAAGCAGAGCAATGCCATCGAGGGGCAGCACTATCGCATCCTCAACAACACCGTTACAATCAAGGCGGGCGAGATGGTAGGAAACGTGCAGGTGCAGGGTATCTATGAGAATATCGGAAAGACCGACTCTCTGGGCTTCACCCTGAAGCTGGTGATTCCGGAGAAGTATAACTGGACAGAACTCTACAAGGATTACACCCACGTGGTGATGCAGAAGTCTTGTCCTTTCGATATCCACAACTTCTCTGGCTGGTGCATGGTAACCTCTACCTTCTACAACCAGTACTTGAACAACGTAACCAACCGTCTGATCAAGACCGAGGTAGTGGAAGGCGAGGAGAACACGGTTCTGCTGAAGGATGTCTATTACAAGGGCTACAACCTGAAGTTGAAGTTCAATACAGATAACATCCTGGAGCCAAAGGTAGAGATGGACGACCAGATAGCCGGCGAGACCGGTGAGGCGTTCGGTACCATCTATGGCGATGGCAAGTTGCGCATCAGCCAGCCATCTTTCTACACCTCTTATTATAATACCTGCCAGAACTATGTATTGCAGTATGTCACCATGAGTGTTGACAACAAGGATGGTTCATCCTTCGGCACCGTGGGCACCTTCATCACCATGTATGAATGGATCAGCGATGCAGAGGCAGAGAAATTAAAAGAACAAGGATATTAAAAACAGAATAAAGTAAAATGAAAACATTGATTTCAAAATATTGGCTCGTACTCATGGCGCTGGTTTCAGTGACCCTGTTCACCGCTTGTTCCAGCGATGACGACGATGCCGTAAACCCTGTGTTCCCACAGGTACAGACTATCGCAGGTGCAGCTGGCGACGAACTGGACTTCACCTTCGATGCCAACGAGAACTGGAGCCTCGCTTCTTCTGCCATCTGGTGCAAGCTGGTGCAGGGCGAGAATGATGCCTTCGTACTCAATGGTACAGCAGGCAAGCAGACCATCAAGGTAAAGATTACGGCAGATGATGCCAGCAAGGATATGAGCGTGGCTCAGCTCTTCCTGACTATGGGTAGTCAGAAGGTTGCCATCGCTGAGGTAAAGCGTTCGGCTGCCGGCTACGAGCTCAAGGTTTACGATGAGTTGGGCAACGATATCACCGAGACAGGTATTACCGTTGGTTACAAGGATATCGCAGGTCAGCCTATCTACAACAAGTTCTCTGTCAAGGCTAACTATCGTTTTGCTGTTACCAACACTCCTGCCTGGGTAGAGTTGGAAGGCGGCTTCCTGGTAGGTACACCTAACAAGCCAGCCGTAGGCGGTGCTTCCTTCAAGGAGAACCAGGGCGTGAGCGCCAAGTATGCCATTGCCAAGGATGCCAACTACACCGTTACCTTCTCATCAGAGGATGGCAAGGCAGCCGTTACCGTACCTGTTATCTACAATGGTATGACCACCAACACCATGGATGTTACTTATCCTACCGCTTCACAGTGGGCAGTATGGAATGTATCTCTGGATGGCAAGGTATTCACCCAGAATGGTTCAAGCCTGAATGGCGAGACCACCAATGCGTTTACTTTCCACAACTTCGTTCCTTTCACCCTCAAGACCTTTGGTGATGCTTATCAGCTGGTAGTCTTCGAGAACAAGGAGAATGGTTTGTTCGAGGATGGAACTGGTGCTGTGAAGCTGCAGGGTGAGAAGGGTGATGTGAAGCTCACAGTCGCTCCATTGGGCAGCGGAAGCCGTGAGTTCCTGGTCTATGCTTTGCCACAGAGCGTGTTCGAGAGTCTGGAGAATGGACTCGACGGAATGCTGGAGGATGACTTCATGACCGTGAAGAGCGATTACGACCGTTACTTCCTGATGGACATCGTACAGAAGGAGGACAAGAAGGGCGAGTCAGCTGTTACTGCTCCTATCGTAACCAGCATGGGTATGGAGGCAGATTGCGCCTTGACAAGCAATGCCGATTATAAGATGTATGCCGAGGGCTTCTTCAGCTATACTGGCAACGAGGTATTTGAGTCAACTGTTTATGGTGGCTATGTAGCCATCTATCCACAGATCGACGGATGGAATCCTGGTGATGGTGCCTCTGTAGTGATTTATGATGGTACAGGCAATATGATGGATACCGATACCTACGATGTAGGACAGGACGAGAAGGGCATCTATGTAGGAATGAACGTAGATGGACTCGCATTCCCTATCTTCGCAGGATTCAACGATGCCCAGGGCGCTTGCAAGCGTGTAGTCTTTATCAATAATATGGGATTTAGAAGCAAGAGAAAGTAATGAAGAAATTCAAAAGATATAGCAAGGCATTCCTGTTGCTCCTGGTTGCAATGATGACCCTGGTAGTGACAAGCTGCTCCGACGATAACACCGAGGGCTGGGACGGCACATACGGTTATGTGCAGTTCATGCTCTCCAAGAAGGTTTCGTCGAGAGCCACCCGTGCTGCTGCCATTGATAAGCTTGAGAAGCTCGGCGATGCCAAGAAGATCAAGGTGGTGATGGAGCATGACGGTACAACCGTATCGCAGACATTGTCGCTCAATGCCTACAATGCTGAAAATGCGGAATATGGATTGAGAAGTGATAAGCTGCAGCTGGCATCTGGTTCTTACACCATCATCGGTTTCTATCTCTATGATGCCGTAGATGAGGAGCTGCTTGCCTCTTCTGCAGGCGAGACCTTCACCGTAGTGGGAGGCGGCCTGACCAAGCAGGACCTGATGGTGGAGACCGTAGAGCGTGGCAAGGTGCAGTTCGACCTCATCAAGCAGTGGGAGAAGACCCGTGCCGGAAACCAGGAGTATCTCTTCTCCAGCATCCGTATGATTGATGTGAGCGTAACCAACCTCTTCACCCGTGAGACCTTCACCTTCGCCAACCTGAAGGTGAAATACAAGGAGGGAAGCAAGGAGAATCAGAATCCGGACAACGAAGACGATAAGTATATGGATGTGGCTACTGCCCATTGCGATTCTACCGTATGGCTCCCGGCAGGTACCTATCAGGTTACCTCTTATACTACATACGGCAAGACCGGCGCGGTGAAGACTACCTACGAGACTCAGCCGGTAAAGGGCGAGGCTTTCGTGGTAACCGACAACAAGCTTACAGACAATGCCCAGGTGCCTATCCTCCTCTCTGAGACCAAGGAATACATCAAGGACTACAAGGCCTTGAAGGCTATCTGGGAATCTCTGCAGGGCAAGGACTGGAGCTTCTATGGTGATGCTACCTTCCACGGTGCTAACTGGAACTTCAACAAGGAACTCGATATGTGGGGTGAGCAGCCTGGTGTTACGCTTAACAGCAATGGCCGCGTCATCGGTCTGGTCATCGCCGGCTTCGGTGCCAAGGGTATCGTGCCTGATGCCATCGGTCAGCTGACTGAACTACAGGTGTTGAACTTCGGTTCGCACGACGAGAAGATCGGTGCCAACCTCTTCTCCGACTACGATGCCAGCAAGTTGAGTGCCGCTCATAAGATGGCAATGCGTCATGATTATGAGAACAAGTTCCTGAAGTATGACCCACGTGCCCACATGTCGAAGATGATCGTGGAGAGTTTCAACTCTGATAGCAAGAATGCCAAGAACTTCATCAAGAAGGATTCCAGAATCCAGCTGAAGGATGCTCAGATTGGTTTGACCACCAACAAGATTACAGGTATCTCGAAGGCAATCTATCGCCTGACCAAGATGCAGCAGTTCTATATCGGTAACTCACCAATCACTGCGGATGAGGTTTGTACCAAGTTCTACGATGATGAGAATTCAGAGTACCATCGCTTTGCCGAGGAATATACCGAGGAGGCATGGGACAAGATGACTACTCTCACCGACCTGGAGCTTTACAACTGTCCTAAGCTGACCCGTCTACCGGATGTGTACTACAACCTGCCGAATATCCAGGCGTTCAACCTGGCACGTAACAAGGGTATCAAGGCAGCGCAGCTGCGTGACGACTGGGAGCAGATGGCAACCAGCAAGATAGGTAAGACCCTGCAGATTCTCTACCTGAGCTACAACAACCTGGAAGAGTTCCCTGCTACATGGGCACTCCGCAACATGGTAAAGCTGGGCTTGCTCGACCTTGCCAACAACAATATCAAGAAGGTGCATCCATTCACCAGGGAGGTTATGCTTTCATCACTCTATCTCAATAATAACCAGATAGAGGAGATTCCTGCCGACCTGTGCGGTTTCTCTGAGAATACCGAGAGTCTGAACTTCTCTTATAACAAGTTGAAGAAGATTCCGAACATCTTCGATGCAAGTTCTGTACACGTGATGGGTTCTGTAGATTTCTCCAACAATGAGATTTCGGGTGTGGATGGCGCAGGCGGTTACAAGGGTATCAATGCCTCAACCGTATCGCTTGCCAACAACAAGTTCAGCAAGTTCCCTTCAGAGCTGATTGCTGCCGGTTCGCCAATCATTACCCTCGATCTGAGCGGCAACCAGATGACCAGCATCCCTAAGGGTTCCATTAAGGGTAAGTATGCTTATCTCTTGCAGGTGATGGACTTCCGCTTCAACAAGTTGACAGCTCTCTCTAACGACTTCTTGAGCGATAATATGCCATACATCACCAACATCGACCTGAGCTACAACTGCTTCAGCGAGGTTCCTACCCAGCCATTGAACAGTGCCAACCTGCGTGCGTTCGGTATCAACCATCAGCGTGATGCCCAGGGCAACCGTCCTCTCCGCACATGGCCAACAGGTATCACCAAGTGCCCAAGCCTGATTCAGTTCCAGATTGGTTCCAACGATATCCGTAAGGTGGATGAGACATTGACCTCTCACATGTATATCCTGAACATCTCAGACAACCCTAACATCTCTATCGATGTAACCAGCGTCTGCGCATACATCAAGGCTGGTATGTACAAGTTGTTCTATGACAAGACCCAGGACATCCGTGGCTGCGATGCATTGGATCTCGAAAATTAAACTATAAGGAAGTAAGATAATATGAAATATATTAAGAAACTTACATGGCTCCTCGTTCTCGGTGCCGGTCTGATGACCGCATCCTGCAGCGACAATGATGATGTGGAAATCCCTGGTGGACTCGCCATCGACAAGGAGCAGATAGAAATAGGAGCTGAGGGCGGAAGCGAACAGCTCGCCATTGCTGCCTCTCAGAACTGGGTGAGCAGTGTGGCTGAGCCTTGGCTGATGCTGACTCCTGCCAACGGTGTGGGTTCTACCACTGCTACGGTAATCGTAGATTCTACCTTGATCAATGGCCGCCGTACCACCGACATCGCCTTCATCGGCGATAACGGCCAGCGCCGTACCGTCTCGGTCGTGCAGTTTGGTTATGGCAAGCAGATTGATATCAAGGACCCTGTTGTGGAAATCGATAACTCCGGCTCATACGATGAGCGTGCTTTCGAAAGTCTGATTTCTGCCAATGTGGAATGCAAGATCGGAAGCATCGAGTATTCCTTCGAGGGCGATATGACGGATGCCGAGAAGGCGGAGAACGAAGGTGAGCGTGAAGGATGGCTCCTGAACGCCAAGAACGAGGATAAGCTGACCGGTACCAACCTGGGTATCGTGCTCGACCGCAAGGCGCGTCCTCGCAGCGTGAAGTTCAAGTTCCGCTGGAATATGAACATCGTTCCTGCTGTGCGTGTGGCTAAGGTTCATCTCGTTCCTGTGAATGCAGATGATGAGCTGGTGGATGCTGACGGCAACAAGACGAATGATGTGATCCTTACCGTTCGCCAGGCTGCGGCTCCGAAGATTGAGGATACCCGTGCCGGTGACTCTCTCTCGGTCATCATGATCAACCAGAAGCTTAACAGCATGGCTACTTACGATACAAGCGACAACATGCGCAACTGGAGCAGCGTAACCCTCTGGGAGGCTACCGATGCCTTCGTGAAGCAGCATCCTGAGGCTGTGGGACGTGTTCGCAGCGTGAAGTTCAGCATGCTGAATCTCAAGCCGGGCGAGACGCTTCCTAAGGAGGTGAAGAACCTGAAGTATCTGGAGAGCTTCTCTGTGGCAAGTAATGACAACAACCAGATTCGCGAGATGCAACTCGGCGAGGACATCTGCGAGCTGGCTTATCTCAAGCATCTTACCGTACAGGCGTTCGGACTGGTTAAGTTGCCTGCGGGCTTTAAGAAGTTGGGTAAGTCACTGGAGAGTCTCAATCTGGTAAGTAACAACTTCAACAGATTGTCGGATATCACCAAGGTGGTGAATGCCCAGAACTTCCCTCACCTCACAGAGCTGATTCTCTATGCCCAGCGCCGTTCCGATGTCTGCATCAATATGAGCGGCTTGAACAAGAATAGCGACGGCAACTATATCTACAATACTTATCCTATCGGTATGTATGGTAATATCAGCAGCGAATATTCAGAGCGCCAGGCATTCCTCTCGCTTCTTACCTGGGACAACCTGAGAGCCCTGGAGCTTTCTTACTGTTTCCTGGAGGGTGAACTTCCTACCGATGAGGAGATGGACGAGGCCTTGGAGGCTGCCGGAAAGCCTACACGCTATACGGCTGCCGACTTCTCTACCAACAAGGCAGAATGGCAGGATAAGCTGGTGGGTGATACCTGCAAGTGGTTGCTCTCTAAGTGGAACAACCCTGTAACCTGCAAGCAGAAGGATGGCACCATCGTTTACAAGGATGTCTATCCGACGTCTGTGCCACGTGTGTTGCCTAAGTGCCGCTCTCTGGCGCTCAACCTCAACTTCTTCACGGGTGCGGTGCCTAAGTGGATTCTGTTCCACCCTCGCATGGTGCTGTGGAGCCCTGCTACCATGGTATTCAACCAGACGGAGCGTGGTTTCAACACAGCAGGTAAGGCTGCCGGATTCTCCAACATGGCTGAGGATACCTATAGCGCAGAGTACTACTATGGCTCTAAGGATCCAGGTTCCAAGTGGGAAGTGAAAGGCGTAGCTTATCCATTGTACTACCGTGCCTACGTGGCTGCCGGAGATGAATCTGGCGAAGAGGCACTTGCCAAGTACAAGAGAAGTAGAAAAGTAAGTAGATAATTAATATAGAAGCAAACAATGAAGAAAAAGTTTTTCTATATAGCAATGGTCGCTTTGGCATTGACAGGCTGTTCTGACAGCCTGTCAACCATCGACTCTTCTGAGGGCAAGGCAGACATCACCATCCCTTCTGATGCAGAGGCTGGTGAGTTGCTCATCAAGTTTGCCCCAGAGATGAGCAGCATTCTCGACCAGGCGCAAATGAGCAAGACTCGTTCAGGCAAGGCTACCCGTTCGGGTATTCCTTCTACCGACGAGGTGCTCGACATCCTGGGAAGCTACAGCTTCGAGCGTGTCTTCCCTGTTGATGCAAACACCGAGGCAAGAACCCGTGAGGCGGGACTCCACCTCTGGTACACCGTGAAGTTTGACAAGAGCACCGACCTGAAGGCTGCCGCTGAGCGCCTGAAGCAGTTGGGCGAAGTTACCAAGGTGCAGACCAATGGTCGCATCAAGCGTGCTTACAATACCGATAGCAAGCGCATCTATCTCAGCGACAAGGCGCTTCAGCAGAAGGCAACCCGTGCGGCTGCATCTGGCGAACCTAACGACCCTGGCTTCGCTTATCAGTGGCACTATCGCAATCTAGGTGCCGGCAACTATGGCTTCGAGAATCTCAACGATAATCAGGCTGGTGCTGAGGCTGGATGTGATGTGAATGCCGTTGAGGCTTGGAAAACCTGCGTAGGCGATCCTTCCATCATCGTGGCTGTGCTCGACGAGGGTGTGATGTACACTCACCCTGACTTGGCGCCAAACATGTGGTGCAATCCGGGAGAAACTACCCAGGGGGAGAAGGCTGATGGCGACGGAAACGGTTATGAGGGCGACCTCCACGGATATAACTTCGTAGAGGAGAGCGGAAACATCACCTGGTCGGATGCCAATGATTCTGGTCATGGTACCCACGTAGCTGGAACCATCGCTGCTGCCAACAACAATGGTATCGGTGTGAGCGGTGTGGCTGGTGGTGATGGTACTCCAAACTCCGGCGTCAAGATCATGTCTTGCCAGATCTTCTCCGGTCAGAACAGTGTTACCTTGGCAGGAGAGGCGAGAGCCATCAAGTATGCTGCCGACAATGGTGCTGTCATTCTGCAGTGCAGCTGGGGTTACAACTCCTCTGAGAGTAGCGAGCTGAGTGGTTACACTCCTGGACCTGCTACCGAGAAGGAATGGGCTGAGACCTATCCGCTGGAGAAGGAAGCGCTGGATTACTTCATCAACAATGCAGGTTCGCCAAATGGCGTAATCGATGGCGGTATTGCTGTCTTTGCTGCCGGTAACGAGTATGCGGGCAATCCTGCATTCCCTGGTGCTTACTCCAAGTGTGTGAGCGTAGCATCGCTGGCAGCCGATTATACTCCTGCCTGCTATACCGACTTCGGTTCGCTCGTAACCTTGAGTGCTCCGGGCGGTGACCTGGAATACTATGGTAAGATTGGTGAGACTGAGGATGAATATTGGGCTGAGACTGGTGAACAGAAGGGTGCCGTGCTCTCTACTTTGGTAAAGAACGGTCAGCCTGCATACGGTTATATGGAGGGAACCTCTATGGCTTGTCCTCACGTATCGGGTGTGGCTGCCTTGGGTCTTGCCTATGCTGTCAAGCAGAACCGTCACTATCGTGCAGCCGACTTCATCTCCCTGATGAAGAAATCGGTGAAGGATCTGGATAGCCATTATCAGAATGGTGCTACCAAGACTTATTACATGAACCATACCACCGTGGGTGCTTCGCCTGAGACCATCGAGCTTTCCAAGTATATCGGCAAGATGGGTGCGGGTCTGATTGATGCGGCTCAGCTCTTGAACGGCATCCAGAACAAGGAACTCAGTTCGGAGATGAAGCTGCCTAATATGTATGTGGGTATCGAGAAGACTACTTCTCTCAACCTTGCTGCTTATTTCGCAGGTCAGACCGAGGGCTACTCCTGCTCGGTTGCCAATACCAGCGTGGCTTCTACTACCATAGATGGCAAGATGCTCTTCGTGAAGGGTCTCGCTGCGGGTAGTACATCGCTCACCGTAACTGCTGCCGACGGTACCAGCCAGACAGTGACAGTAACGGTTCGCAAGAGTGCAGGCAACAATGGTTGGATGTAATCGGAGAGAGAGTTAAAGGATTACTATATAATAAGGTATAAAGGATATGAAGAAATTTGCTTTCATGATGTCGCTGTTTCAGGCTTCGGCTCAGACAGTGCTGATGGCTTTTCTTTTGGCTTTGCCAACAGTGGTGAATGCCCAGAAAGAATTGTTGAGGTTTGAACATCCACTTATCGATGCAGGTACGATGACCGAGGACGATGCGCCTCGCACCTTTACCTTTGTGGGAAGGAACGTGAGCAAGAAAGTGTTGCACATCTCGCAGGTGAGAACCACCTGTGGATGTACCAGTTCTTATGTGAAGGGTGATGTGATGCAGCCGGGCGATACCTGTCAGGTGCAGATTACCTTCACCCCGAATCGTTATCCAGGCACCATCAATACGGGGACTTTCCTCTACCTGAAAGAGGTGGAGGGCCAGCCTGTGGTGAAGCTTGCCTTGACGGGCAGGGTGCTGCCGGGAGCCGATGTGTGGGCTCGCTATCCGCATAAGATGGGGGCGCTGCGACTGAAGCAGGCGAAGGCAAGTATCACGGAGGTGAAGCCAGGCACGCAGCCGTCGGCTCGCATCCTCTGCGGCAACAGTGGCGAGAAGCCGCTCCGCATCTCCAGTTTGCTTCTTCCTCCATACGCCCGGCTAACTACCGAGCCGGAGGTGATAGAACCGGGTGATGAGGCTGACCTCGTTATCACCATCCTTGCGGATAAGATTCCTGCAACGATGCCTGAAACCTTCACCTTCCCTGTTATTCTGGAGGGGCTGGATGCCCGTCCGTCCGACAGGACCATACAGGTAAGTGTATCCCGTATTAAATGATGACAGAGTCTTGCCATCATTGATGCCAGAATCTTATCATAAGTAATCCATTCATTCATAAACAAGAAAAGATAAAGACAATGAAATATTTAAAGAAACTCTTTACCCTCCTGGTGATAGCCCTGTTTGCCTGCGGCTTTGCAGCTTGCAGCAGCGACGATGAGGAACCGGAGGAGCCTGCACTGGAGGTGACTCCAGCCAATCTTCATGGCACATGGAAGTTGGTGGAGTGGAATAACGGCGAGCAGGTGCCTGAGGGTACTTACTGCTACATCGTGTTCAACCGCAAGGAGCAGACTTTCGAGATGTATCAGAAGTTTGACAGTATGTATGGCCGCCATATCACGGGTTCGTTTGCCATCAAGAACAATCCTTACCAGGGCTACATCATCAGCGGAAGCTATGATTACGGTATGGGCGACTGGAACCAGAGCTATCTCGTAACCCGCCTTCTGGCTTCGGGGTCAATGATCTGGACCGGCAAGGATGATGCCACCGACGTTTGCCGTTACGAGCGTTGCAGCGAGGTGCCAACCGAGGTTATCAAAGAATCGAAAGATTTTTCAGAATAAAGCCCGCCAGGTGCTCCGGGGATTTGCAATCCCCGGCAATCAGAAAAGCATATTAAAAAGAGCGAATAATCAGCAAACTATGCCGATTATTCGCTCTTTTTTTGTATCTTTGCCCTCGAACTTTTCATCACTCTCAAATGTAGAGGATAAGTTCAATGAATAAAGTATAAGGATTAAAGTTCAAGCGATATGTTGCCAATATTAACGATTACAGGTTCCGACAGCACCGGTGGCTCTGGTGTGCAGGCGGATATCAAGACGATATTCGAATTGGGAGGTTATGCCGTTTCGGCGATAACCAGCATCACCGTGCAGAATACCCTAGGTATCCAGGAGTTCTTCGATATTCCTGCCGAGATTGTTTCCGGACAGATAGAGGCAATCATGAACGATATGCAGCCCAACATCGTGAAGGTGGGAATGATACGCAAGGTTGAGACGCTGAATGTGCTCATCGATGCCTTGACAAAGTATCGTCCCGACCACATCATCTACGCCCCTTCCATCTGGTCGAGCCAGGGTGATGCGCTGATGACCGAGGATGTGGTGAGCCAGATCAAATACCGCCTGCTGCCCCTCTGCTCGGTAGTTGTGGCGAGAAAGAAGGAAAGTGATATCATCCTTCAGAACTCCCGACTCCTGGAGCTTGCCGAGAAGCAGGGGCTCAGGATTTACCGGCTCGATAATGCCAATTCGCATGGTCTCATCAACCGCTTCTCTTCTGCCCTTGCCATCTATCTGAACCAGGGCAAGAAGATGGAGGAGGCGTTGGCGATGGCGCAGGATTTCATCAATATAGAACTGGCTAGGGAGAGCAATCTGCAGGGCAGGAGTTCTGAGCTTTACAATCAGTTTATCTCGCAGGTGAACAACTTCTGCCGCACCTATAGCGATGTGCATTTCTATGCCGA
>ULRT01019132.1_pt1 | contig 29988 bp, 30 predicted proteins | sample 1955711 | NCBI WGS metagenome assembly ULRT01 (sample SAMEA4835690, study PRJEB28245) | human gut metagenome | biome: gut microbiome; material: fecal sample | place: Denmark | collected 2008 | reverse complement strand
AAAAACAGGCACCTTTTTCAGTGCCCTCTCGCAAGAGGGGGACAGGGGAGTCGATAAAATACAATAATTAATAAGAAGATTACGTTATGAACATAGAAGGAAAAAAGCAGATAAGGAAGCAGAATCTTTTTGTGTGTTGTAATGTTTAGCCATAAGCCAAGCATAGGTTAATAAATGCATTTTTTCTCTTAATTCCTTGGTGTTTACGTCAGAAAGTAGTATCTTTGCAGCAGTCTTTATTATAGGAGGTTATACAATGATAGAAATAAAAGAAACATTAGTTATTAAAAGCGATTCCCCAAAGGTAGCAGAGTGGGTGAAGCGTATGAAGGCATATAAGGCAGCTCAGCTGCAAGATATGGCAAATCGAGGATGCGAGGTTTGTGAAATTGCTATGTAATGGATGTATTTGAATATAGATTTTCAAGCAAGACGTGCTTGATGGTTTTAGTAAATAGAGTACTGCTCTTCTGTTCCATTTTGGAACATATGGTCAATGGCGGTCATAAGATTTCCGCCATAACCCTGATGGGAACCTCCCCAGAAGTAATCCTATCAAAAGTAGAATAAAAATAACATTTCTCATTCGAGTGGCGACAAGTGCAGAGCGATACTGCAATGAGGAACAATTCAGGCGGTCCCATCCCACAAAACCTGGCGCAGACCTTTGATGGTCCGCCAACCTTATAGCGTAGCGGTTCTGAGCACCAGAGGGCGGTTACATCCTTCCCTTTTCGAGAAGGGAAGGATTGATTAGGATGTGGAGCTCTCCTTGCAGGAGAGACGGAGAGGTAGAAAAACACCTTCCTTAACGGTAAGGAAGGTTTCTGTCCCCTGTAAGGGGAACCGAAAGGGTCGTAAAGACTATTGAAGGTAGGTTTTCGAAAATTTTATCATGTCCCTAATCCCATGTAATTATAACTCGAACAAAAAGGTGAATGTCAAGGCTGCCTAATTGGCTGCTCTGGCAATACCAATTAATAACATGTTTTTTTTGAAAAAATGTTGGATGTGCTAACTACTGAAAATCAGTAGTTACGTTCTAACGGTGATTTACAATAACAAGTTTTTCATAGAGACAAAAACTTTTAAAAGAATGAATTAAGTCTGCAATCTTATTCGTTAATTTTGCAGCCCAAATGAAGAGGTTATATGATGATCAGCAATTATACGAACAAATCAGAACTCTATTTGGATGCAGCTGATGCCTTGATGAAATCTCAAGATGGTCATTATGCTGTCGTTCCTCACACCACTTATTATAGTTGCCTTCTCTATATGGAGCATATATGTTATGTGGTTAAAGGAAAAACAGAGAACGATATACGTCCCATTAAAAAGGATGGTAGTAAGACAAGTTTGCATGTAGGTTTGAGTAAATATATAAAGAAAGTGTTGGGGCAATCAACAAAACGCAATGCTCATAGGGATTTGACAGCGTTTACGGAGAAATTTATAGTTCTGCAAAAGCTACGTGTAAAGGCTGATTACAAGAACGAAAGTATTTCGTGGAATGATAGCCAAAAGGCTTTCCAATTGGCGAATGATATATTAGGTATCTTAAAAAGAAATTGATTATGGCAGTTTTAGATTATTTGAGAAAGCAACTGACGGATTTCGTCAGCTCTTTCAAAAATGCAAAGGTAAATTACGAATACGATGAGTTGGCAGAGATTCATACCGTTGAAATCTTGCCAAAGTCTGTATTCGATAGTGATGAGTTTGCTAAGTGGGAATGCGATTTCTTTGTAAAGGCATACAGTGAAATCCCAGGTGAGGATGTAGGATTCATATCAGAAGATGCATACGTAGGGATAGAACATGTCGATTGGAGTATTCAAGGACCAGAGTATGTAGAGGTTAATAGTACATTGGACGAATATATTGTCAACAATACTTCTGATGAGAAGGTCAAATCATCAACTATAGCACCATTGGATTTCAAAAATGATCATGTCATAAATTACGAGTTCATGGATTCGCAACATCTTGAAGTGTTTGATTTCTTTCAAACAGATGATACATATAAAGATTCTATGGTACTAAATAATAATACAACATCTATGTCTTTCGATGACAATTTGTTGCAAGCGGCATAATTCTTATGGAAAATATTGAAAATACAAAGTCGGGATTTAAGGTAGAGAGCATTTTGCTTACAGAATCTCAATTCAGTAGAAAAGGTAACATAGACTTTTCTAACTCAAAGCAGGAAGTTTCTTTTGAGACTGGTGTCGGAACAAAAGGCAGTGTAGTGAATGTAAAACTTACAACTACAGTTACCAATAAACTTCAAGATGAGGTTCAATATAAGATTGAGGTAACGATGGTTGGAGTCTTTAAAAGAAATGGCGAGTCTGAGATTAAGGACAATGAAGAGTTTGGACGTGTCAATGGTGCTGCCATTATCTTCCCATTTGTTCGAGAGCACATTGCTAACATTGCATTAAAGGCAGGATTGGGAAGCATTATCCTTCCACCTGTCAACTTCACAAAGGTCAACAAAGATAAGGCAAACAATAAATAGAACGATTCTCTATGGCTCAAGGAAAGAATGCTTATATACGCTACAAGGTATTAGACCGCTGTTTCCGTGATAGTAGAAGACACTATTATATGGAAGACTTGGTGGAAGCATGTAATGAGGTACTTTACAATTATGATGGTTCATCAGTATCAGAGCGAACTATTCGTGAAGACATTCATTTCATGCAGCGTCAAGCAGGCGGTGGTGTGCCTTTGGAGAGAAAAATGGATGGGCATAGAGCCTATTATATGTATTCTGATAGAAATTTTTCCATTCAGAATCTTCCAATGAGCCAGAGTGAAGCGGAGATGTTGTCCGATACTATTCAAATGCTTTCCCGATTTAAAGGACTTCCAAATCAAGAATGGCTGAATGCCACATTGGTACAGATGAAATCTACATTTAATATAGGTCAAGCTAAAGCATCCTACGTAAGTTTCTCACAAAACGAGGACTTGAAGGGATTGAAATACTTCACTCCTCTTTATGAAGCGATAGCATCCCAACATGTGGTATCTTTAGAGTATCATCAGTTTGGTCGTCCATTTTATAACAGAATCATCCATCCCTATCAGTTGCGCCAATATAATAACAGATGGTTCTTGGTAGGAAAGGAGCCTACAGTAAGCGATGTGTTGCCAATAGTGGTAGTGCCTTTGGATAGGATTGATGACTATAAGATTCTGGAAAATGAGAAGTTTTCACCTATAAAAGGTGATGTTGAGAATTATTTCAAAGATATAGTGGGAGTTTCTCCAAAGTTTGGTGAGTCATGCCAGCACATCGTGTTTAAGGCTTATCATCCTGCGGATTCTTACATCGTGACAAAACCTATCCATCATTCCCAGAGAGTGGTAGAACGACATGATGATTATACCATTTTGTCTCTCGACCTGATTCCCACTTATGAGTTTGAGACCATTATGTTGACCTACGCTGATAAGTGCGAGATATTGGAACCTCTTGATTTGAGAGAGAAAATCAAAGAAAGGGCGAAAAATATTGTAAAATTCTGCGAGAGCGAATAAATTTTGGAAAGAATGAAGTAAGAATACAATCTTCATGAGTACATTTGCAACCAATATATAAATTAATTTATAAACATAGATAATTATGGAACATAAAATTAAATTTTATCCTGTGGGTAATGCAGATTGTACACTTATTAAGTTAAGTAATGGTAAGACAATCATTGTAGATTGTCAAATCAGAAATGCCTTTGATGATAAAGGCAAGCAGATTTGCTATGATGTGAAAACAGACTTGCTGCATGAGCTGAAACGTGATGAAGATGGGCATCCGTTTGTGGACCTTTATGTAAGCACTCATCCGCATGATGATCATTGTGTTGGGTTTGGTGATAATTTTTATCATGGTAAACCTGAAGATTACGATGACGAGAATAATGAGACTATCATTGTGGGTGAATTATGGGTAACACCTTATGGCTTGAAAAATGATGTTTGTGCATCTGCAGCTGATATTCGAAGAGAAGCAAAGCGTAGGAGAAAACTTTATGATGAGGATGAAGAGTTTGAAGGAGATTATGGTAACTATCTTCATATTTTAGGCTATGATAAGGATAAAGAATATGATGAGCGATATGGTTATGTACCGGGAACACTCGTAAAAGAAGTAAATGGCAATAAACTGTCTTATTTGGAAATTTTCATTCATGCTCCATTTAAAGAAGATGTTGAAAATGCCAAAGAGGTGAAAGATAAGAATGCTGTCTCTATAGTTATGCAGTTGTCATTTACAGTAAGAGGTGCTGAAACGTCTGTTGCGAAAGTTCTTTTGGGTGGAGATGCTGAACATCAAGTTTGGCAGCATGTCTTGGATAATAATCAAGATGATAAGACGTTGGAATGGGATGTGTTCCAAACACCTCATCATTGCTCTTGGACATTCTTCAATGATACAGAAAATAAAAACCAAGTGTTGCCTTCTGCAGAAGATATACTCTCACGAAAGAGAGATGATGAGGCGATTATTGTAGCTTCTTCTGAAGAAATTAAGAATGAAGAACCTAATCCACCTCATTATGAAGCAAAGACTGAATATAAGAAACGTCTTAAAAAGAAGTCCAACTTCTTAAATACAGCTGTACACAGTGTTAAGGACGAAATACCTCAACCAATACTACTAGTTGTTTCAGACTCAGGTATTCAAGATGTATCTGCAGTTATGGAAGAAAAAGAGGCAAGAGGATTTGCTGAGGCCTTGAAAGCGGGAGCTTTGAAGGTAGGAAAGTTAGGCGCATTATCATTAACAACAGGTAAAGCCGTTGCGGCTTCAGGAGGTTTTTATGGGGAAGACAATGATTAACAAGCGATGTTTTATACATCATCCTAATATGGAGAAACAGATAGGCGCTATGCGTTCTATGTATCCGAGCTTTCGGGCCATAAAAAAGGACAACAAACTTATCTTTGTTGGTCTTTTACAGGTGCGAGAAGACTTGCCAGAATATAAAGTTAGGATTGAGTATAATGGTTCGTTGGATCCCTATGTCTTTGTAGTTAGACCGAAGCTTGTTGATAATGCACCTCATATTTATAGAGCTACAAAGCGGTTATGTCTTTATCATCCTGCTAATTATAATTGGAATGCAGATAAACTCATTGCAAAAGACATAGTCCCTTGGACTGCAGCTTGGATTTATTTCTATGAATACTGGTTGCGTACAGGTGAATGGGTTGGACCTGAGGCTCCACATGGTAAAGTGAAGATAGAATATTAAGAATACTAATATCGTGCAAACTCAAGTTTGCACGATATAATCCTAATAAAATATACAATGAAGAAGATGAATGAATATGAGCGTCATGCCTATTTATATTCTGCATGGACAGCACTGTTAGTTCCATATTTTTTGACTGCATTAATTGTTAAAAGTCAATTTCCACAGTTGATAAATACGGTCATGTTAATAGGGAGTACTTTTGCCTCAATAGCTATAATATATGCAGCTATTGGTTTTTATATTAGGGAAGTTTTTCGTAGTACTTCAAAATTCTTGTTTCAGTTTCCTTTGTTCAAGGAAGATGAAACAAAGATGCCTACTACAGAGTTCTTATTATGGAGGAATAAAATTTTGTCTCATGAGCAAATTACAAAGGTTCATTCTATTATGTTTGAAAAATATGGCTATGCAATGCTTGATGAAGAGCACGAAGCAACAGATGAGCATGAAGCTCGTCTTAATATAATAGGCGCTGTTGGAATAATGAGGAAAGCTACTCGTGGTGACAAAATCCTGTTGCAATGTAACTATAGGTATGGATTCCAGAGAAATATGCTTGGTGGTGTAGTTTGGAGCTTTCTTGCTATTTTCCTTTTTATGATTATTTCTAGTATAAATAGTCTTCCTTTTGTATGCCCATGTTTGATTGGTTTGATTTTGATTCTTGCACAAGGTATTTTTGCGTTTGTTTCAATGAAATATACGGCACGAAATTATGCAAGAACTTTGATAAATACATTTGTTTCCCAAAATAGTAAATAGTATGGAATATTACATTAATATTTTAAATGTAGGCGATGCGGATGCGATTGTAATAAACTATCGTGATAACAGTAATCGTTGGTGGACAATTGTGGTTGATGCGGGTAATGTTGGCGATGGTGCAAAGGTTAAAAGTTATATAAAACATGTAGTAAATGGCATGTACTATATTGATTATGCAGTTTGTACTCATCCAGACAAAGATCATAAAGGTGGATTTTTTGATTTATATGAAGATAGTACAGTCGTAATATCAAATTTCGTTTTTGCAAATCCTGAGGATATTTTATCTAAGGATTTTCGAAGGTTGAATTTTTCTACTGGGTACTTAGTCAATCAAGGAAAGAAAACCTATAACCATCCAAACTACAATACAAGGAACTTGATAGATATTATTAGAAGAAGAGGGACAAATATTTATCAATGGTCTAGTGGTGTTGACTTTGTTGGTGTTCCTTTGAAAATAGTAGGTCCTTCTGAACAGTTTTTAAAAGATTCTATTTATGAGATGGCTTTGGATTTCGCAGAACTGGAAGATGAGGCTGATGGCGAGTTGTATAATGAAGACGAGAAGTTGACTGACGAAGAGGCTTTGAGTGTTATGGATACAGAAACTGAAATTTCACCAACTAATAAGGCTAGCTTGATATTATTGTTCCATCCTGAAAATCGCAAGTTTTTGCTGGCAGGAGATGCTTGTGCTAGAAGTATTCACGATGTAGTAGATATGTATGGTGATGATGTTATTGGTTGTACACTTAAGGTGCCACATCATGGAAGTAAACACAATTTGACAACGGAAGTAATAGATTTGCTTTCTCCTCAAAGTGCAACTATAAGTTGTAAGGGAAGTAAGAAACATCCTAATAGTGGTGTTGTATATTGGTTAAGTAAATATTGTAATGTCTATTCTACTGCTAAGTCAGGAACGCTGACATATCAGAGTGCTCCTGTGGAGCATCCTGCGATACCGCTTAAAAAGAAGCAATAAGAGTAAAATCTCAGATTATAGCAGAATAAGCGTTGCAAGGTGTAAAAAACGATTGTGAGAATGTGGTAGATTATTATGATGCGCCAGCCGACAAATACTCGCAATTCTATTGCGTAAACAATCATCGGCAGCCCTTTAGGGCACAGGCTCCGCTGACGATACCAAAACTCTGGCGGAGGCTATAGCGCAGCCAGCTACATCCTCTCGTCCCTGAGGGAAGAGAGGCTTGGTAAGAAAGGTGGAGCCTTCCTTAACGGTAAGGAAGGACGGGTAGGTTTTCGAAATAAATAACAAGATTTATGCACGACATACAAATTATAATCATGGCCGGCGGCGTAGGCAGCCGCTTCTGGCCAATGTCAACCCCCGATTATCCAAAGCAGTTCATTGATGTGATGGGTGTCGGCCGTTCCCTCATACAATTAACAGTAGATAGATTGAAGCCAATCTGTCCTGTTGAGAACATGTGGGTAGTGACAAACGAAAAATACATTCGCATAGTCAAGGAGCAAATCCCTGACATGCCAGTCGATAACATATTAGCAGAGCCGGAGGCTCGCAATACCGCTCCATGTATTGCTTATGCCTGCTGGAAGATTCTGAAGAAGCATCCTGATGCTAACATCATGGTGACACCATCCGATGCCCTGGTGATCAATACATCGGAGTATCAGCGAGTACTCAGCAAGGCTTTGAGCTATACATCCGATAAGAACGCCATCGTTACCATCGGTATTAAGCCAGGCCGCCCGGAGACAGGCTATGGCTATATTGCTGCAGCAGAGCCAACATCCGTAGATGAAATCTATAAGGTTGAGGCTTTCAAGGAAAAGCCAAACCTGGAGACTGCTGAGCAATACCTTGCCGCTGGCAATTACTATTGGAATGCTGGAATCTTCGTATGGAACATTGATACCATCAGCAAGGCAATCCGTACCTTCCAGCCAAATCTTGCCAGCATCATGGATGAGATGGCACCTTCTTTCTATACCGAACAGGAGAAAGAGGTGGTCGGCAAACTCTTCCCAACCTGCGAGAAGATAAGCATTGACAATGCCGTGATGGAGAAGTCTAAGGAAATCTATACCTTGCCAGCCGAGTTCGGCTGGAGTGATTTAGGCAGCTGGGGCAGCCTCCGAACCCTGCTTCCACAAGATGAGAATGGCAACGCCAAGGTAGGCAAGGACATTCGCTTGTATGAATGCAAGAACTGCGTGGTTCATGCAGCCGATGAAAGCAAGGTGGTAGTTCAAGGCTTGGATGGCTATATCGTAGCAGAGAAGAATGGACAACTGCTAGTTTGTTCATTGAAAGAGGAACAAAGAATTATAAAGTTAGAAAAGCAAAAATACAATGATTGCAAAAAGAGTTAATTTGTTGTTATTATTTGGGTTATTTACATTAGTAGCAAATGCAGAGGAGAACTTGAAGAAGTCTCCTTTCTCTGCGAGTTTAGAATTGTCCACAAAATATATGTGGCGTGGTATTGAATATGGAACAGCCCCTACGGTATTTCCGATGATTGGTTATAATACGCATGGATTCAATGCTTTTGCTATGGGAGGTTATGCCATTGATGGTAGTCATCAGGAAGTTGATTTAGGTGTATCTTATACTGCCAGTGAGTTTACTGTTGGTGTGTCTGATTACTATTATCCTTCTTCCGTTGGTGAAAAAGACCAGTATTTCAAGTTGAGCAATCGCGAGACCGGACATTGGGTTGAGGCTTACGCCACATGGGCAGGAACAAAGGTTCCTTTGTGGGTAACAGTATCTACCTATATTTTTGGAGCGGACAAGAATACTGATGGAAAGCAGATGTATTCTTCGTATGCTGAGGTTGGTTACACCCACTCCTTTACTGAAGACAATAATATCGCTTTATGTGTAGGAGCCAATTTGAACAAGGGCTTTTATACTAACAACGAAAGTGGATTCAATGTGGTTAATATCAATGCCAAGTATAGTACGGCATTCAAGTTTGGTAACTTCAAGCTACCAGTCAGTGCCAGTTATGTACTGAATCCTTACAATAATAAATCATATTTTACGATGTCACTTTATTTCGGACTTTAATGAAAACAGCGGTTATTTTATCGGCCAGGAAGGATAAGGATACAGAAATACCTTATCCTTTGAAACCTTATTACGAGAATTCTTGTTTGATAGATAGAACAATCGAGGCTTTGACGGCACTCAACTATGACAATATTCTCTTAATTGTAGGGGGGCAAGCTCAATTGTATCAGCGATACGCATCTGAGACAGTTCGTCTGGTATTGAATCCAGACTTTAAGTTTACTTCTTCAATGGGGTCGCTTGCTATGGCAGCACCTTATATCAAGGATGATTTCCTGTTGGTAGAGGGCGATACATTCTATGAATATAAGGTACTGAAAGAACTTTCTGAGACAAAAAACGAAAATTGCTTTGCCATTACAGAAGAGTCTGGTAGTGGAGACGAGGCTTTTGTTGAAACTCGCAGTGGATATATCACCAAGATAAGCAAGGATCGTCATCAGATATGTAATTTCGAGGGTGAGTTATTGGGTATCGTCAAGATTTCCAAGCACTCTTTTGACAGAATGATGAACAAGTGGAAAAACAGCAATAATCCTTATCTCAACTATGAGTACTTGCTGTTTGATTCTACTGATGTTTTGGACAGACCTTATATCAAGTTTACCAATTTGATATGGGGAGATGTAGATTGTGAAGAAGATTTCAATAAGCTTCGCAACTATATCTATCCTAAGCTTCGCAGAAAGGAAAATCCATTTGATTACGAAAACTTGATTTCATACCTAAAGGTTATTTTCTCGAACGAACAGATAGAGAATGAGGTGAAGATAAGTCAGATTGGCGGTATGTCAAACAAGAACTTTAAGGTTACTAAGGGCTTATATGAATATGTACTTCGTGTACCAGGAATTGGTGCAGAAGGTATGGTGGTGCGTAGCAATGAGGAACAAAACTCCTTGCAAGCTTGCAAGATGGGTATCAATCCTCCAATCAGATACTTCAACTCTGAGACGGGTATCAAACTTGCTGACTTTGTAAAGAACGCAGAAACATTGAATGGGGCGACCATTCAGCGACCATCAAACATGAAGAAAATAGCCAATATCTTCAGAACTTTACATCATTCTCACGTTCGCTTTGGTAATGAGTTTAATGTATTCAAGGAAATATTGAACTATGAGTATTTGCTGGAGAAAGCCGTAGGCAAAATGTATGAAGGCTATGAACCCATAAGAAAAAAGGTCTTTCAACTAGAAGATTATCTGAATCAATTGGGGGTATCAGTAAAGCCTTGTCATAATGATCTCGTAGCTGAGAATTTCTTGAAGGCTGAGGATGGAACTATCTATCTGATAGACTGGGAATATTCAGGAATGAACGATCCTATGTGGGATATTGCTGCCTTATTCTTGGAAAGTAATTTTACTGATGAAAGCAAGGATTATTTTCTCAGCCATTATTTCGATGGCAATGAACCTGAGAATGCCAGAAAGAAAATATTGGTATATCAGATATTGATGGATTATCTGTGGGCTGTATGGACTTGCATCAAGGAAGCGCAGGGAGATGATTTCGGTACTTATGGTATGGATAGATATACCCGAGCAATTGAAAACTTAAAGAAAATAGATTTATAGAATGGAAAGAGAGAATTTGAAAGGTAGAATTGATTGGATTACAACATTGATTCCTTTTGTCATAGTATTGGCAATGATGTTGGTATTTATGTTGATTCCTTCTCAGTCGAAATTATTTGTTGATACCCTGCGTGGTTTCTTTGGTGATACTATTGGTATCTATTATGTCATTCTAGGATTAGGATGTGTGTTGTTATCATTATATTTGGCTTTCAAGGACAAATATGGTCAGATTAAGTTGGGTAACATCGATAAGCCTGTTTATAGCAACTTTGCTTGGGGTACGATGATATTCACTTCAACCATGGCTGCTGATATCATGTTTTATTCATTGATAGAGTGGGCTTTGTATGGTGCAGAACCTCATGTGGCAGAACTCGGTAAGATGCAGCTTTGGGCGCCGACTTTCCCTTTGTTCCATTGGGGGCCTTTAGCGTGGGGATTCTATGTGGTACTTGCTATCAGTTTTGCTTTTATGATGCATGTGCGCAAACGAGAGAGACAACGTTTCTCTGAGGCAGTGCGTCCTTTGATTGGTGACAGAGTGGATGGACCTTGGGGCAAGGTAATAGATATTGTAGCTGTCTTCGCAATGGTTTGTGCAACGGCTACTACGTTCTCTTTGGCTACCCCTCTTTTGGCTTCAGCCTTGGCATCTGTGTTTGGCATTTCAACCAGCGTTACGCTTACCATAGGTATCCTGCTTTTGATATGTGCAGTCTATACCATTACAGTATTGTTGGGCATGAATGGAATTTCCAAATTGGCATCGTTCTGTTCATATATGTTCTTTGCTATCTTGTTTTATTTCTTGTTCTTGGGAGGAGAAACAAGGTATATTGTAGAGACGGGATTCCAGTCTTTAGGCAACATGGTTCAGAACTTCATCGGACTCTCAACCTATATGGATCCATTGCGAGAGAACAACTTCCCACAGACATGGACTATTTACTACTGGGCATATTGGTTGGTTTGGTGTATTGCAACCCCATTTTTTATAGCTCTTATCAGTAAGGGAAGAACCATCAAGAACCTTGTCTTTGGTACATTTGGTTGGGGACTGGCAGGAACTTACATGTCATTTATCATTTTAGGAAACTATGGATTGGCTCAACAGCTGAAGCATGGACTTGATGTTACAGGCTATATATCAAATGGAGGTGAGATGTATCAAGCTATTTTGAAGATATTCGGTACATTACCATTGCCAGAAGTTGCATTGATATTATTGGTTATCACGATGATTGCTTTCTACAGTACTACATTGGATGGTATTACGTATGTGGCATCTTCTTATAGCTATAATCAAATCTCTGCTGATGAGGAGCCAAGCAGAAAGATTAGAGCGGTATGGAGTATCATGCTCATCTTGTTCCCTATTGGATTGCTGTTTGCCGAGAATACGCTTTACAGTTTGCAATCTGTGACAATCATTGCGGCATTCCCTGTGGGTATTCTATTGATACTGATAGTTTGGAGTTTCTTTAAAGATGTGAAGAATTATTTGAACGAAAATAATATTTAGATATGAACGCAATTATATTGGCAGCAGGCATGGGAACACGCCTGCGCCCTTTGACAAATGACCGACCAAAATGTTTGGTCGAAGTAAATGGTATCCCTATGGTGGAACGCCAGATACAATTCTTGAAAGAGAAGGGTATTGAGGATATAACTCTGATTTCAGGATATAAGGCTGAAGCCTTGGATTTCTTGAAAGAAAAGTATGGTGTAGATATTGTCTTTAATGACAGATACGATTCTTGTAACAACATCAATTCCTTGTATATCGTTAGGGATAGATTTCATGACACATACGTGATGGAAGGCGATGTTTATATGGATAAGAATGTTTTGCTATCCGAAGTTTCCCAATCTACGTATTTTGCCAAGAAGAAAAAATACAAGAATGAATGGGGATTGGAAGTGGATGAGAACAACAAACTTGTGAAGATAAACATTGGTGCAGGTGATGGATATCTGATGAGTGGCATTTCATTTTGGAAGGCTGATGATTGCAAGAAGATTATCAAACACATGGAAGATGTTTATGCTAATAAGGATTACACCAATCTTTACTGGGATGATATGGTATTGGATATTTGTCCAGAATTGGATATACATGTGAAGGAGATTGATGGTATTTATGAAATTGATACTCCTGAGGAGTTGAAGGAAGTTGAAAAAGTTTTGTGTAAAATTTAATTAATTATTTATGAATAAGAAAACAATTATTATAAATGGAAAGCCATTTACGTATAATGACGAGTTAGATGATATTTGTTATAGTACGATAGGAGCTATTTCTGTTGAAGATGCTCGGGAATTAATTTTAACTACAACAGATTTGTTTAACAGAATAGGCCTTGATTTTTATTTAGCTTATGGAACTTTATTAGGTGCTATAAGAGACAAAGGTTTGATTAAGGGTGATGAAGATGTTGATGTTTATGTGTCTGATGAAAAGAAACTTTGGAACAATTTACCTTTTCTTTATAACAATAATTTTAAATTGTGTAGATATGAAAAAGGCAATTTGTATTCTTTTAAAGTAAGCTCTAATGCATATATTGATGTTTACATTTTACGTCCTTGCAGTATATCTCTATGGAAGCCTTGGTGTCTACAATTATCTGGAATGGTTACACCTAAAAAATACTTTAGAGATGAGCAAACTATTGATTTTTTGGGTCTACAATGTAAGTGTGTAAAGAATCCAGAAAGGTTGTTGGCATTTTGGTATGGTAATACTTGGCAAACTCCTATAAGAGGTCATAAATTTTATTATGAGATAAAAATTGCCTATTATTGGCATAAATTTTTGATTTATTCTAAAGGAGTTATAAAAAAAATAATAGGTTATAAAAAGTAGATAGTAATCATTTCAATTACATGATGAATAAAAAATTAGTAAAATCTACTGCTATTTATGCAATATCGGATGGTATTTCTAAAGGCCTCTCATTTATAACATTGCCTTTTGTCTCTTTTTATTTGATTCCTGCGGAATTAGGTGTTGCTGCAAATTTTGATGTACTTCAAAATATTCTTTGTTTATTAGCTTGGCAGGCAGTTGTGTATTCATTGCCTTATTTTTACTACGATAGAACCCGGCAAGAATTTGCAAAATTGGTAACAAGTCTCATTGTGACAATAGTATTATCATGCATATTTTTAGCAGGAGTTATATTTCTTACTTTTGGCTATATACAAAAGTATATTCATTTAAGTTTGACTTTGCAGTTCCTATCTGTTGTGACGGCATTCTCGTTTTTAATAACAAATATAGGACTAGTCCTCTATCGAATAGAGGAAAAGGCTAAATGTTTTATGGTTTTGCAAATCTTGCAAACGATATTAAATTTAAGTTTACTTATATTGTTGGTTATTGGGTTAAAAATGGGAGCTTTTGGTAAGATATTGACAACGGCATGTACGTTTTTAGTATTTTCAGTTGTTCATCTTTTTTTGCTATGGAAAAGAGGATACCTGGTGCCTAAAATATCGTTGGATTCTATGAGAGAACTTTTGCATTTTGGTATACCTCTTCTTCCTCACTCTTTGTCCTTTTGGCTAAAAAGTGGAATGGATAAAGTCTTGTTGACAACATATTGCGGACTGACGATAAACGGCTTGTATTCAATGGCAATGAGTTTTGGTGCCGCTTATTCTATCTTCTTTACCGCTTTTAAAGGCGCATATGTGCCTTATTTACAAAAGCGGTTAAATGCAATGAATGATATCAATAGAGATAGTGAAAAACGAAGTATAGTTATATTGTCATATCGAATTATGGTATGTTTTTCTATTTTGTCTATTCTAGCAATTTTGGTATGTTGGTTAGCTATGAAGTTTTTATTGAGTGATAAATATTTGCCATCATTTCAATTCGTACCTTGGATAATTCTCTCTCAAACGATCTTTTCTATTTACGGACTTGTTGTTGAATTTCCTTATACAGTAAAGAAAACTTTTGGTTTAGGGATAATTACATTCTTGGGTAGCTTAGTTCAGTTTCTTTTATCCTATACTTTAATTAGTAATTATGGAAGTAATGGTATAAAAATAAGCTTGATAATAGGTAATACAATTATTGCTATAGCAGTGTGGTGGTATAGTAACAAGGTCTTTCCGATGCCGTGGTTTTTAAAAAAATAGTAGCAATGAATCATATTATAAATCATTCCTTATTGTTATCCATAATCTGTTATGGATTAATCTGTTGTTCTGGAGGCTTATTCTTTTTCGTAGAATATCCTTCTTTATGTATTCCAAGTTGGTGTTTGTTGTGTTTTCTGTTTTGGGGGCAGTCTAAGAATCATTATAATGAAGCTTTTATATATAATATAAGACTTATGTTATTTATCGTTTTTTGGTTTTTGGCATGTTCGTATGTATTTCATAGCTCTCCTACTGATAATGCTTTATTTAGTATCATTTTCTTTGCTTTTGGTTCTGCATTTTTTAATAGCGTTATAGGATGGAATGTTTTTAGAAATAGGTTATTACATTGTGCTAATGTTATATTAGGTATAAGTTTAGTAGTTCATTTTTTGCATTCTTTTGGTATCATAGGTGCATCACCTTATTATTTTAGAACAGGTGAAGATTATGTCATGTCATTATTGATTTTCCATACAGAATGGGGAGAGATTTCTACTCCTATAGGTAGTATTTATCGCTTTTCTTCTGTTTTTTGGGAAGCTGGGCAGGCTCAGATTGTTGTGTTTTTTATTTTAATGCTGTTTACTGATGATTTAAAAAATCATTTATTTAATTTAAAATATATATTGAAAAAATATGGAATTTTGATTGTTGCGATTCTATTGACAGGTTCAACTACTGGATATTTGGTGTTTATGATTTATGGAATATGGCTTATACTTTTTTCATCTGCTTCCCAAAAAACGAAAATATTATTGCCATTTTTTCTTTTAGTAGCCATTGCATTTGCTTTTCTTGTTTTTTCAAGTTCTGTTGTTCAAGAAAAAATATCCCAATCATCTTCCTATTCAGAGGTGAATTCATTTACAATTCGAATGGCTGATAATCTAGCTTGCTTAAGAGCTGCAAAAGAAAATCCAATTGTTGGATTAGGGTATAATACACCAATATTATTTACTACATTGTCAAACTATGGGTCTTTGACAAGTTCTAATGGAATTCTAAGAGCTATGTCTGCTTTTGGAATATTAGTAATATCCTTTGTTTTATATATCATGGGTAAACGAATTAGACAGATGAATTTTGGAATACCAACGATTTTACTTCTAAGTTGTTTAATTTTTGCCCAATGTAACGAATATATTATGTTTTTTCCATATTTATTTATTTATTTATTTAAATTTAAAGATTATGAGTAGCCCCCTTTTTTCAATAGTTACTGTCTGTTATAATTGCGAATCCAGTATAGAAAAAACAATGAAATCTGTTCTTGGTCAAGAATTCAAGGATTATGAATATATTATTGTTGATGGTGCTTCAAAGGACAAGACTGTAGATGTAATTAAGCGCTATTTACCTCAGTTTGAAGGTAGAATGCGTTATGTTAGTGAACCAGACAAGGGCATATATGATGCTTTTACCAAAGGTGTTAATATGGCTACAGGTACTTATGTTTGGATTGTCAATAGTGATGACTATATTGAACCTGGTGCTTTAGTGCAATTAGCTGATATCATTACAAGGCAGGACAAAGATGATTTGCCAATAATTAGTTGCGCAATGAACTTTGTTGACGATAATGGTCATGTGATAGTAAAATGTAAGTCTGAAGCATCTAATCTCATGAAAGCTTATGAAAAAGATGATATTGGCGTGACTCATCCTGCAACATTGGTTCCCAAAAGCATATATGATAAATTTGGTGCTTTTGATATTAGATATAAGCTATCTGGTGATGTTGATTGGTTTCATCGAGTTTGTGCTGCTGGCTGTAAATTTAAGTTTTTTAGTAATATCATCACCAATATGACGGATGGTGGCATTTCTTCTCAATTTACCTGGAAAAGATATAAGATAAGCTTAAAGGACCGAAAATTGTTTCTATCTAAATTCTATGATGGAAGGTATTCTAAACTTAAGCATTTTTTGTATTGGCAGTTTGCTATATCCAAATTACTAGTGAAAGGTTATATTAAAAAAATGTTGAAATAATGATGGTTGAAAATGAACTTATAAGTGTATTGGTGCCATTATACAATGTAGCACCATATCTTTCGACTTGCATTGATAGTATTATAAATCAAACTTATTCGAATCTAGAGATTTTATTAGTTGATGATGGAAGTACTGATGAAAGTGGAAGTATTTGTGACAGTTATGCTGCCAAGGATAAGCGTATAAGAGTTATACACAAAAAAAATGAAGGTCAGGCTGTTGCTAGAAATTTGTGTATAGAAAAGGCATCTGGCGAATACCTTCTTTTTGTAGATAGCGATGATATCATAACTCCGGATCATGTAGAAACGCTATATAATCTTGTAAAAAAATACAAATGTAAGGTATCTTTGGCAATTCTTCAAACATTCAAGGAAGGCGAACCTATTAAAGTTGTTCCTTCTAAGTATGAAGAAGAACTGCTTTCTCCAGCTAAAGCCGTGGAATATATGAACTATCAGGTGAAATTTGATACATGGCCTGTATGTAAATTATATCATAAGTCTATATTTGAATCTGGTATCCGTTATCCTGTTGGAAAAATCTTTGAGGATTTTGCAATTACTTATCTTCTTCTTTTCCAGAGTGATAAGGTGGCATATTGTAATAAAGTAATTTATTACTATCTTTTGCGCTCAAACAGTACTGAAGGAGCTAGCTTTAGCGAAAAGAAAATGGATGGAGCTTTAGAAGTTTTGGATTCATTTAATAGACATATGGATTTGATAAGACCAATAATGAAATCATATCAATGTAGAATGGTTAGTTTTGCTTGTCATCTCTTGCTGAAAATGCCAAAGAATTATAGTAAGCGCTATATCATTAAGGACTTGTTGTATAAAAATCGAAGAACAGTTTTGTTGGATAATCAAGCACGTCCAAAAGCTAGATTGGCATGCTTAATTTCATATTTTGGCTTTTCTGCATTAAAATTTGTTTTTAAATTCGTAGATAGAAGAAAATAATATGAAGAAAGTTACAGTTATCACACTTCAGAACGTAAGAAATTATGGTTCTGTTCTTCAGGCTGTGGCGACACAGAAGGTGTTTGAAGATTTAGGATGCCAGGTTGATTTTATTAACTATGTAAAGGATGGTCTTCTTTCTTCAAAATTTCAACGAATTAAACTATGGGTAGAAAAAAGAAATATCTTTCAAAAGGTTATATATGGAATTTTGTTATATCCTACTTTTGTAAGAGAGGATAGAATGTTTCCACGTTTCTTAAATAAATATTTGAACCAGCAAGATAAAGTTTATGGAACAGAAGAAAGTTTCAAAAAAATCAAAATTGATTCTGATATTTATTGTACGGGTAGTGATCAAGTATGGAACTCTGGATGGAATGGTGGTATATTGAAGCCGCTTTTTCTTAGCTTTGTTCCTGATAACGTAAAGAAAATAGCGTATTCTGCCAGTTTTGGTAAACCACAACTTGATGATTGGGAGAAAGAAGAAACTCGTTTGTTGCTTCAACGTTATTCTGCAATTTCTGTAAGAGAAAAAAGTGCAGTCAATATCTGTGAAGATTTAGGTTTACCTTCTGTAACACATGTCTTAGATCCTACATTGCAAGTTAACAAGGACTTTTGGATGTCGTTGCTGACAGAATCGCAGCGTGTAAGAACAGATAAAGGTAAATATGTGTTAGTTTACCAATTGAACTCTAATCGCGAATTTGATCGATATGCAAAGGAATTTGCAAAAAGAAAAGGTTGGAAATTGGTACGTTTCTGTTTGAGATATGACCAAATTGTGAGACCAGGTAAGTCTATTCTTATACCCGAAGTAACTGATTTTATCAGTTTAATTGCCAATGCTGGTTGTGTTATTACCGATTCATTTCATGGAACTGCATTTTGCTGTAACTTGAATACTCCAATGATATGTATTTATCCGAATGAGTTTAGTAGTAGATTGGCAAGTTTGCTTCAACTTACAGGGTTAGAACAAAGGCATTTGAAGGAATATAATGATTTCTCTTATGTAGAGAAGACTAATGTAGACTTTGATCGTGTAAATTCCATTTTAAATCAAGAAAGAGCTAAAGGAGTTGCTTTCTTAAAAAATGCACTTGAGAAATGAATGATATAACCGAGAAATGTACAGGATGTAGAGCTTGCGAACAATTGTGTTCACAAAAAGCTATCTCTATGATTGAAGATGATGAGGGGTTTATGGTTGCTTCTATTGATCAATCTAAGTGTATTGACTGTGGATTGTGTCAGAAACGATGTCCTCAAAATATTGCCATTAAGAAATCTGTTGCTTGTCAAGCTTTAGCTGTTCGTTTGAAAGATGATAAGCTATTGTTCAAAAGTGCCTCTGGTGGTGCTTTTATGGGTATTGCTAAGGCTTGGATAGAAAATGGAGGAGTTGTTTATGGTGTAACATATGATTCTGAATGGAATGCTTGTCACGTTTGTGCCAATACTTTGAATGAGTTAAAGAAAATCCAGAGTAGTAAGTATGTTCAAGCAAATACACAGCATTCTTATAGTGATATAAAAGCAAAGCTAATGCAAGGTAAGAAAGTCCTTTTTTCAGGAACAGCATGTCAAGTTGGAGGTCTGAAGTCCTTTTTGAAGAAAGATTACGATAACCTTCTTACTATGGATTTGGTTTGCCATGGTGTAAATAGCCCCTTATTATTTAAAAAATACATAGTATGGCTTGAAAAACAAAAGAACTTTAAAATTAAAGAATATAATTTTAGGTCTAAGTTAGCTGGGTGGGCATTGAATTTTTCTATTAAAACTGATAGTAAGGAAAAAATGCATTTTTGCGATGTTGACCCTTATTATTATAGATTTTTAGAAGGTGTAACATATCGTGAATGCTGTTATGAGTGCAAATATTGTACCCCTGGTAGAGTGGGAGATATTACGATAGGTGATTATTGGGGAATAGAAAACGAACATCCTGATTTTTACGATGTACGTGGTGTCTCATGTATGCTTATAAATACAGATAAAGGTTTGGAGGTCTGGAAGAATTTCTCTAGTAATTTCTATTATAAAGAAACAACTTTTGAGAAAATATCAAAGCATAATAGTAATCTTCTAAAACCTACTAAGCGTAAAGATATGGTACGTGATACAATTTATCACGGTATAAAAAATTCTGATACGTGGTTTGAAGATTCTTTTGCTAAGACTTTTCAACCATCTTTTAAAGCAAAAATGAAGGATTTAATACCTGCTTGTTTAAAACTATATATTAAAAAGCATCTGAAATAAAAAAATATGATTAAAGTAGCAGTTATTGGTGGTCCTATCTTGTCTGGCGGTAAGAAGAATCTCATTATGGAGTACTTCCGCCATATAGATAAGACCCAAGTACAGATGGATATCGTATGCAACGATGACTCTAATGCCATTCCACAGGAGGAGATTGAAGCATTGGGCGGTCGTGTGTTTATCGTTCCATCTTTCAAGAAACTCAAGGGGCATACTGATGCCTTGTATGAACTCTTCAAGAAAGAAAAGTATGATGTGGTTCATGCTTACAACAGTATGATGAATTTCTTCCCAATGTATGCAGCCAAGAAAGCTGGCGTAAAGGTTCGTATCTCAGAATCTTTATCAATGGCTGCTCCTGGTGAGTGGAAAACATACGTAAAGTATATGCTTCGTCCGCTTTCTCATCTCTATGCCACTCATTACATGGCATGTGGAGAGGATTGTGGTATCTTCCAGTTCGGTAAGAAGGCTTTTGATGAAGGAAAGATAGCAATCTTCAAGACGGCTATCAATACAGAGTTTAATTCTTATCAGCCAGAACTCCGTAACGAGACTCGTAAGAAGTTTGGTTGGGAGGATAAGGTGGTATATGGCTTTATCGGAAGATTTGAGCATCAGAAGAATCCTCTGTTCCTGATAGATGTGATGAGTGAAATCTATAAACGTCAGAAAAAAGCCCAGTTTGTTATCATTGGTGCTGGCATCCTGGAGGAGAAAATGAAAGAGCGAATCAAGGAAACTGGTATTGAACCTGCCATGTCCTGGCTTGGAAGAAGAGAGGATATCCAGCAGTTCTATAACGCTTTCGATGCCTTTCTGTTGCCTTCCCGCTATGAGGGATTGCCTGTTGTGGGATTGGAAAGCCAAAGTTGTGGTTTGCCTATGTTCTTTTCAACGGCTGTAACTCCAGAAGCTAGTGCTTGTGAACTAGGACATTTTATCAATTTGGATGATGGTGCAGCAGCGTGGGCAGAGAAGATTATCCCTGTTGTTGAGAAGAATATTCCTGTTCGCAGAAGTCATGCCAAGGAAGTGGCTGATGCTGGATTTGATTCAAAGACTGAAGCCGAAAAGATGCTTCAATATTACTTGAATGCATTAAAGGGTTAGAGTTCTTTCTGACCGGTTATACGAAAATATATGGAGAGAATAAAGGCAAGAGACTTCGCAAACACATCTTGGATGCGTTCGGATAAGTTCTTCTTTATGTCTTTGTTTTGCTTCATATTTGATAAACGCAATATCTTTCAAAATATTGTGTTCACGTGCAATTTGTAAATAACATTAAATTTTATAAGTTATGATTCCATTTAATAAACCCTATTTCTCTGGAAGAGAATTGAAGTATTTGGAGGAAGTTTGTCATTCAACAACCATGAGTGGCAATGGTGATTTTACAAAGAAGTGTCATACCTTCTTTGAGCAGAAGTATGGCTTCAAGAAATGTCTTCTTGCTACATCTGGTACTGATGCCTTGGAGATGTGCGCTATGCTTTGCAACTTGAAGCCAGGCGATGAGGTGATTGTACCTTCTTATACATTCGTATCAACAGCATTGGCATTCCTTCGTGAAGGTGCAAAGGTTGTATTTGCAGACAGTTCTGCAGAAAATCCTAATATGGAGGTTGAGCAGATTGAGCCATTGATCAATGACAAGACCAAGGTGATTGCTGTGGTTCACTATGCAGGTGTTGCTTGTGACATGGATGCCATTATGGCTCTTGCAGAGAAGCATAATTTGCTGGTAGTTGAGGATGCGGCTCATTGTATTGATTCATTCTATAAAGGCCGTCCATTGGGTAGTATCGGTCATTTGGGTGCATTCTCTTTCCATGAGACCAAGAACATCAGTAGTGGTGAAGGTGGTATGTGCGTCATCAATGACGAGCGTTTTGTTCGTCGTGCCGAGATTATCTGGGAGAAGGGTACCAACCGTGCCGAGTTCTATCGTGGAATGGTCAACAAGTATGGTTGGGTAGATATGGGTTCTTCTTTCTTGCCATCTGAGTTCAATGCTGCATATCTTTGGGCTCAGCTGGAGCAGCTTGATGATATTCAGGGTAAGCGCAAGCATATCTGGAACCGTTATTTCGAGGGCTTGAATGGTAAGATTGGCAATGAAGTGAAGTTGCCTTATATCCCTGAGTATGCTACCAACAATGCTCACATGTTCTATCTGCTCTGTCCAAGTTTGGAGTATCGTACTGCTTTGATGAAATTCTTGAAGGAGAATGATGTGCAGACCACATTCCATTACCTGCCATTGCATAGCAGCAAGTATTATGAGGATAAGCATGATGGAAGAGAGCTGCCAAATTGTGACAGATATGGTGATACCTTGGTAAGATTGCCATTGTTCTATGAATTGACAGATTGGGAAATTGATAAGATTGTGAAACTGATTGTGGAGTTTACGAATAAGTAAGGATTAAAGTCTTGTGCTTTTAACAAGTTTATCAGTATGGAAGAAAGATTAAATAACGCTATGGTTTTGTTTGGTCTGTATCGAAATACAGGGAATGTTGCTCTCCTCTATAAGGCTTCGTCGGAAGTAGATGCATACCTTATTTATAATCCTGATAATCCAAGTGCAAACAATCTAAAACGTGAAATAGAGGTTGCGTTGCATCATGTTCGATAATGTATTACAAGATATTTTCCGTATGGAAGGCAACCATTTGTTGGTTGCTTCCTGCGGAAAAGCATCTTTCTTGTCTGATTTCACATTTTATGTAGTGTATGAAACGTAATGCTTGTAGAGGTACATCTTTCAATTTACCTTGTAATCGTAAGTTTTGGAAGAAGTGTGGTGATTTTGATTCTCTTATTCAGTTTCAAGAATGCGCATATCGTGCATTAATGAATGATTTGAGCAACAAACAGAAGGCGGATCCTGCTTTGGTCCTAGACAATTATATGAAGTTATTGTCTGCTCAAGTCCATGTTAATCTGGGTGGTTTTAAATTACCTGATTTCCAAAACTATATGTATGCAGCATATTTGGTATATCCTTATGCAAATTTTGACTATTTCTTGAATGAACTGGTTGAGGACTTAGCGCAGCTTGGAATTAAAATTAAAATTCAAAAAACTTATGATAAGAAGCGTTGTACTAAGTTATGTCAAGTGCTAAGACAGCTGAAAAGTAAAGGAATAAATGTATCTATAGATTCCTATAAAACAGAAATGTTTGATTTCTATCGGCTAAGACGAAATGCTGTGGCTCATATGCTGCCTGTTTCTACATATATTTCAGCCTTTAATAAGGTTCAAAAGTCGAAAAATCAAGTTTTGAAAACTTATCCACATCAGCCTAGTGCTTTGCAATCCGCTAATCAAATTAATTTTGATGATTTTATTGTTTGCACTGCAAACTTGAAAAGTATAGCGGATATTATAGTTCGGGCTATAGAATGTCACATTAACTGGAAAAATATAGGCAAAACACATCCGAAGTGGATTGATTATAGAGGCTTTAATTCTATTTATCTTCTTGATCGGGATCGTAGAATCGGATATATAAGGTCAAAAGTTGCGTCATTATATGGTGTGCAACTCACGGATGAAGAATGTAAATGCTTCTTCTGAGTTGATATAAAAACAATGGAATTATGAAGGGAATAGTATTAGCAGGTGGTAGCGGTACTCGTTTGTATCCTATCACAAAAGGTATCAGCAAGCAGCTGATTCCAATATTCGATAAGCCGATGATATATTATCCTATCTCGGTATTGATGTTGGCTGGTATCCGTGAGATTCTGATTATCTCAACTCCATTCGACTTACCAGGCTTCAAGCGATTGCTTGGTGATGGTAGCCAACTGGGTGTGAAATTTGAGTATGCTGAGCAGCCTTCTCCAGATGGTTTGGCCCAAGCTTTCATTATCGGAGAGAAGTTCATCGGTAATGATTCTGCTTGCCTTGTTTTGGGAGATAACATCTTCTATGGTGCTGGTTTGAACCAGATGTTGCATCAGGCTGTAGTAGATGCAGAGCAGAATTACAAAGCTACTGTATTTGGTTATCGAGTAAGTGATCCTGAACGCTATGGTGTAGCCGAGTTTGATGAGCAAGGCAATTGCCTGAGTATTGAGGAGAAGCCTCAGCATCCAAAGAGCAATTATGCAGTAGTGGGCTTATACTTCTATCCTAATAAGGTGGTAGAAGTTGCTAGGCATATCAAACCATCTGCTCGTGGTGAGTTGGAAATTACAACAGTAAACCAGGAGTTCCTAAAGGATAAGCAGCTGAAGGTACAGACCATGGCAAGAGGATTCGCCTGGCTTGATACCGGAACCCATGATTCCCTTTCTGAAGCTTCAACTTTTATCGAAGTCTTGGAGAAGCGCCAGGGCTTGAAGGTTGCTTGCTTGGAAGGTATTGCTTATCGCCAAGGTTGGATAGATAGTGATACGTTGCGTGAGAATGCTCAGCCAATGTTGAAGAATGACTACGGCAAATATCTCCTTTCAATCCTTGAAGAGAAAGATCAAACATTAAAAAAGAATTTAGAATATTAATTTTTTTGAACACGAATCTTACGAATAACGCGAATATAGAGGTTATAGTTTCTCCTGAATGATTTGTGTAATTTGTGTTCGAATATATACATTGATTAGAATGAAGAATATTGTAATAACGGGCGGTGCTGGTTTCATCGGCTCACACGTAGTAAGACTTTTCGTGAACAAATATCCTGAGTATCACATCATCAACCTCGACAAGTTGACTTACGCTGGTAACCTGGCTAACCTCAAGGACATCGAGGACAAGCCTAACTATACTTTCGTTAAGGGTGATATCTGCGATTTCGACCTGATGTTGAAGCTGATGCAGGACTACAAGGTGGATGGCATCATCCATCTCGCTGCCGAGAGCCATGTAGATAGAAGTATCAAGGATCCATTCACTTTCGCTCAGACCAACGTGATGGGTACCCTGTCTCTGCTCCAGGCAGCAAAGATTTACTGGGAGAGCCTTCCAGAGGGATACGAGGGCAAGCGATTCTACCACATCTCAACCGATGAGGTATATGGTGCATTGCAGATGACTCATCCAGAGGGCGTTCCTGCTCCTTTCACTACCAAGGCATCCAGCGGTAAGAACCACGAGGCTTACGGCGAGGAGTTCTTCCTGGAGACAACCAAGTACAATCCTCACTCTCCATACTCTGCATCTAAGGCTAGTTCCGACCACTTTGTTCGTGCTTTCCACGATACATACGGTATGCCTACCATCGTGACCAACTGCTCTAACAACTATGGTCCATACCAGTTCCCAGAGAAGTTGATTCCGCTGTTCATCAACAACATCCGTCATCGCAAGCCATTACCAGTATATGGTAAGGGTGAGAACGTGCGCGACTGGTTGTATGTAGTAGATCATGCCCGTGCCATCGATATGATTTTCCACAAGGGCAAGATTGCCGAGACCTATAACATCGGCGGTTTCAACGAGTGGAAGAACATCGACATCATCAAGGTGGTCATCAAGACCGTTGACAGATTGCTCGGCAGAAAGGAAGGCGAGGATATGGACCTCATCACTTATGTAACAGACAGAAAGGGTCACGATATGCGTTACGCCATCGACTCTCGCAAGCTTCAGAAGGAACTCGGTTGGGAGCCATCACTCCAGTTTGAGGAGGGTATCGAGGAGACCGTAAAATGGTATCTTGAGAACCAGGAATGGATGGATCATGTTACTTCTGGGGAGTATCAGAAGTATTATGAGAATATGTATGGTAAGTAAGCCCCCACCTGTCCCTCCCCTGCGGGAGGGTCTTTACCCTATACCCAAGCCCTAAATCCCTACCATAGGGATTAGGGATGTAACCGCCCTCCGGTGCTCAGAACCGCTTCGCTATAATGTTGGCGGACCAATCAAAGGTCTACGCCATGGTTGTGCGGGCTGGGACCGCCTTGCTAAAGGTGGAGACCGCTTGTGTTGGTCTTACTACGGCTTGTTATAATGGAATTATGTAATACTGATTTTTTCCATCCGTTATTAAGGACGAGGCGTTTGGATTGGTCATGACTGAAGCTATTGTGGTACTCCTGCTGTCACCTTTACTCTTCCTGGGTGTCGCTGAATGGCGAGACTGGCAGAAAGAGTGTGAAAGAACTCTTCATCGTGCCAAAAATGCTAGAGAAAATGGAGGAGTGCTATGTCGAGATAAAAGAAAACAAATGAGGTCGTTCAAAATCGAACGACCTCAAAATGCGGTATGTGTTCTTTTGTATAACAGAACACAATTTCGCTAGCGAAAAACGTGGGATGCCGAAGCTGCGATGAATTAAAGTGATTCTAAGCAAGCCGTTGAAGTTTCTCTTCCCCGTCTATTAGAGGTGCTCCCTCTACGCTTAGACTCCATTCAAGATATTAATCAGATTGACCTCCCGCAGGAGTGCAATCTGAACATCACTTATTTTAAGTCGCTACCCCCATAGTCCGACTATGGGTGCAAAGATACATAAATATTATGGAATATCCAATAAAAATTAAAGGAAAAACGATAAAGCAAGTTACAAAACTTAATTTATCCCATAAAAATCTAAAGACAATACCTGATAATGTATATCAGTATACAAATCTAGAAAAGCTTGATTTAAGTTACAATAGGATAGAGGTAATTCCTCAAGAAATATTGAAACTCAAAAAAAATCGAACCTTAGATTTGGCTTTTAATAATTTAAAGGTATTACAAGGCGCCTTATTTAAACTGCCCAAGTTGAAGATTTTGAATCTGCATGGTAACCAAATTAAGCATTTACCCAAGCAAATACTTGATTCGAAGATTACTACACTCATTCTTAGTAAGAATAAAATAGAACATCTTGATGAAAGTTTGATAAGCGGTATCACAAAATTGGATATTGTAGATAATCCTTTGACCAGTAAGAAGGAACAAGGAAATGTCAAGATTGAACAAAATAAGGAACTTGTGAATGCACCCATTAAAAAGAAAACTATAATGAATAAAAAGAATAAAATTTTTATCAGCTATTCTCATGCTGATAGTGCTTATTTTGACCGACTGATAACACATCTAAAAGTTCTGAAAAATTACAATGGAGAATTTGAAGAATGGTCTGATCGAAAAATTCTTGCAGGTCAAAAATGGAAAGAAGAAATTACAAAAGCGTTGAAAAAAGCAAATATTGCAATATTGTTGGTTTCGACTGATTTTTTAGCTTCAGATTTTATTCAAAGAAATGAGTTACCTCCTATTTTGAAGAAGGCTGCAGAAGAAGATACAACAATTTTGTGTCTGCTTGTGGAACCTAGTCTTTTTAAAAAGACGGAATTGGGAGATTTTCAGGCAATTAATAATCCAGAAACCACACTTTCTGAGCTTGAAAAATCGGCTCAGGAAAGAATATATTTGAAGCTAATTGAAGAAATAGAACGTATAACTAGTTCATGTAACTAAATTCTTTTTATTAAAGGTTTTTCTAAAATATGAATATTTATGAACAGAAATGATAATTTTGAACTTTTCTTCTCGGAAAATGAATTGATTTCAAGTAATAAGTCTTGGAAGAAAATAGGGGATAATTATGAGCAGTATAGCATAAATAGTTCTCGTAATTATATAACCAATGCATCTTGTGGTATTAATTCTAAATAAATTTGTTTTATGAGCAATTGGAGTGAGATTTTGACAGAAGTAAATCAATCTTTTCCAACAAATATTGATTTGCTTAATAAAAAAAGGAAGGAGTATATGGATAAAATAGCGGAAATAACAGGGCGTAATGTTATAACCTATTATTCTGGCTGGCTTAAAAATCCTAATGCTCCATTTATTTCAATCAATGATTCAGACATGAATGCTTTCATGACTAACGTATATAAACTGGATAGAAGTAAAGGGCTTGATTTAATTTTGCATACTCCTGGTGGCGATTTAGCAGCTACAGAAAGTATTGTGAATTATCTTCAGTCTGCTTTTGATGGGAATGTGCGTGCTATTATTCCTCAAATATCTATGTCCGCTGGTACGTTGATTGCCATGTCTTGCCGAGAAATATTGATGGGACGTGAGTCTTCTCTGGGACCGATAGATCCTCAGCTTGGAGGAATTCCATGCCAAGGTATGCTGGATGAATTTGATAAGGCTGTAAATGATATCGCCAATAGACCTTCTTCCTTAGGCTTGTGGCAGGCAATCATTGGTAAACTAAATCCAACTTTTATTACCAATTGCGAGAATTCGATAAAATGGTCAAAGGAACTAGCCAAGTCATTCCTATTAAAAAATAATCCTGAGCTTAATATAGACAACATATATGAGGTTTTTCTCAATCATCAGCATAGTTATTCACATTCTCGTCATATTCCTAAGGAGCAATGTAAGGCTGCAGGCTTGAAGATAACAGATTTGGAAATGAATCAAGACTTACAAGATGCTGTATTAAGCCTTCATCATTGTTATATGATCTTATTTGATAAGATAGCATGTTCTAAGGTTGTAGAAAACCAAATAGGGGGTTGCTTTATACAAAATTATTCTGAAGGGGGAAAATAGGTATGGCTATATTTGTAAACACAACTCAGCCAAGAAAACTCTTGGAAGACATTAAAAAAGAAATTAATGATAAAAAAATAGATACATGGTTATATGATAATGATGGAGATTTTTATCATGCTCCTAACCAGTGGAAGTTCAAGGCTTGGCTTAGACCTACTATTGAAACCAATCGCTTAGTGTTTGGAATCGTAGGACAGGAAAATGTAAATTTATCAACAATTGCATATGCTGTATATCATGGTCGTTTTATAGAAATGCTTTTAAATCATTTTGATAAACACTTTACAGAGGTATATGCAAGTGCACAAAAAACACAATATGATAGATTCTAAGAAGCGAATTAAATTTTTTATATTGCTGATTGGTTTGTTGTTGTGGTTAATTATCCTAGGGAGTGTAATCTTATCTATGCGAGAGTATACTGCTCTGATAGACAGTATAGATATCCATGACATCTTACCATATATAGCTACTATGTCAGCAGCTATTGGGTTTACAACATTATTATATTTAAACAAAAATGAAAAATCCCATAGTTCTAAAATAGATAATCTTCTCTTTTATTCTGAGCTTTTAAAAGAAAAAGGGACAAATTCTAAAAAGAAAGAGGCTGATGATAACAAAGAAGTGTCTTCTACTATTCCTGACTCTACTGATAAAGATGTCGATGATGAAAGTACTGCCAACGAAATAAAACATACTTTTCTTGCGTCAGAAGAGCGAATAAAAACAGAAATCCAAAATCTTAAACGCAGAGCTACGATTAACCTGTCACTTGGTGTGACCCTCTCTTGTGCTGCCTTGTTGGTCTTCTTCTTTTTGGTTTACAATGAAAAACCGGATGAGGATTACCAAAAGGTTTTCTTGCATTTTGCTCCAAGAGTAGGATTGGTTGTATTTGTAGAATTGTTAGCATATTTCTTTTTGAAACTTTATAAGTCTACTTTAACTTCGATTCAATATTATCATAATGAGTTGACTAACATTGAAACGAGAAAAATTGCAGCTATTGTTGCGATAAAGCATTGTAAAGAAGATAAAATATGGCAAACAGTAGAATACTTACTGAAAGTAGAGCGGAATGTTTTAATAAAAGATAAGGAAACTACTATGCAGATGGAAATGCTGAAATTGCAAGCTGAAAAAGATAGTTCCGTTTTGTCTTCTACGCAGAATATTTTAGAACGCATAATAGATAAGTGGGCTAATAAGTAATCAGGAATGTCAAGTACAATCCTCACTCTCCATACTCAGCATCCAAGGCAAGTTCTGACCACTTCGTCCGTGCTTTCCACGATACATATGGTATGCCAACCATCGTAACCAACTGCTCTAACAACTACGGTCCATACCAGTTCCCAGAGAAGTT
>ULRT01050857.1_pt1 | contig 30384 bp, 20 predicted proteins | sample 1955711 | NCBI WGS metagenome assembly ULRT01 (sample SAMEA4835690, study PRJEB28245) | human gut metagenome | biome: gut microbiome; material: fecal sample | place: Denmark | collected 2008 | reverse complement strand
GCAATCACGAAAAATGCTATCCAAATGTAATTTAAAACCATATAATCTGATGCTGCGACCTAAGAATCGCACATTCTCTTATTAATTAATGTAATATTTCTAAAACGGCTGCAAAATTACAATAATTTTCTTGTTTAGCGATGCTTTTATACTTTTTTAATCTCCCTTTTTATCTGCTTTCAGAAAATGGTATTATCTTTGCGCCCCAAATTCTAAAAAACAGTAAGTAGATTTATACAAAAACATTATTGAGGAAGCAAAGGACTTCTGTTATATTTTATAGTATGGGCAAGAATGAGAGAATAAATAGCGAGCAAGAGATGCCCGCTGAAGCGAATAAGGGTCATTCCGCAGATGCGGATAGAGTAAAGGAAGTATATAAGGTGACGATAGCGGGAAGCATCATCAATGTGGTGCTGCTCGTATTGAAGTTTGCTGCTGGTATCCTCGGACATTCTGCTGCAATGATAGCGGATGCCATCCACTCGCTTACCGATTTCGCCACCGATGTGGTGGTATTGGTATTCGTAAAACTGGGCAATAAGCCGAAGGATAAGGACCATGATTATGGGCATGGCAAATACGAGACGCTTGCCACAGCCATCATCGGCATTTCGCTCTTCGTGGTGGGTGTGATGATCTGTTATTCTGGCGTAACCAAGACCTATCGTGCCATCTGCGGCGAGACATTGCAGCAGCCGGGCGTTGTAGCCTTGATTGCTGCCATCGTAAGTATCGTGATGAAGGAGTGGGCTTATCAGTTTACGGTAAAAGCCGGAAAGAAATATCATTCCGAGGCTGTAGTGGCAAATGCCTGGCATCATCGCAGCGATGCTTTATCGAGTATCGGAACGATGTTCGGTATTGGTGGTGCCATCATCCTGGGAGAAAAGTGGGCGGTGCTCGATCCGCTGGCTGCCATCATCGTGAGTGCCTTCATCATCAAGGCTGCCTGGGGACTGGTGATGCAGTCTGTGAAAGAATTGACGGATGCCAGTCTTCCGGAAATGGAGGAAGATGAAATCCTGAAGATTGCGAACGAAGAGCAGGGAGTAGGAGAAATTCATAACCTGCGTACCCGTCGCATCGGAAACAAGATTGCGATAGAGATGCACGTCCGCATGCCGGGTTCTCTCTCGCTTTATGAGGCTCATGAGCATGCTACTCATATCGAAACAAAACTGAAGCAGCACTTCGGCGCAGATACCCATGTGGGAATCCATCTCGAACCGATTAAAGTGAATGGAAAATATCAGAAACCAGAATAATTGAAATAAAAGGAAACGAGCCTTGACGGTAGGATGAATCCTCCATCATGGCTCGTTTTATTATGTTATTTGATATCCGGTCAGATTACCAGCCGAGATTTACGCTGGCTCCTGCCATAATCCACAAACCTGGCTGCTTAACAGCTGTGAGGTCGTAGTAGCGGTGGCAAGTGATATTATCTGCTTTCACGAAGATATTGTATTTCTTCTCATCCCACATCAGCTTACAATCCACCTTGGTGTATGGATGATAGCCATTCATTCTCTGCTGCCATCTTACGCTCCAGGAAGCTGAAAGCTTGTTCCAGATCTGATGATCCAAACCGAATACTGCCTTGTGCTTCAGATACTCCAATGCATAGAGTGATTTCAGGATGTTGGTCTCGGTCTTATGATTCTGATAGATGTAAGCATAACCCAACTTGATGCGGGTAATGAAACTGTTTGGTACCAACTCTCTCATGTAGATAGTTGCATCCACGTTGTAGCCCATGTTGTTGAGCTTTCCGATGTTCATTACATGATACTTGCTGTCATTCTGTTCGGTCACGGAAGTCTGAACCCAGTCAATCATGTTGGTGCCGTGTGCATAGAAACCGCTTACGGTTGCTGCAAAACCGGTCTGGCGATACAGGGTTCCTACCTTGAAGGTTGAGTTCTTCTCCGGGTTCAGGGTGATGTCGCCCTGCTGCACCACATTACTTATATATAAGTCGGTGTAGGTAGGCATTCTCAGAGCCTTGTTCCAGGATGCGTAGAACTTCCAGTTGTCGTTAGGACGATAACTCATATCCACACCCGGATAGAAGCGGAAGTCGTTGTCCAAACCGGTGTTCTTGTTGACCAAGACACCAGCCGACAAGGTGAAGCCGCCGAAGATGAAGTTGTGCTCCAGCATGATGTTGGTGTTGGTGCGCTCACCCTTTCGGGTATATTGACGGTCGGAACCAGAGATGTCCTTATAGTCTTTCTCTGCGAGTTCCTCGCCCAATGCAGTAGAGTAGATGCACTCCTTGCTGATGTCGAAACCCACTGCGGTCTTACCCAAAGCCCAAGCCACGTTGGCATTCAGACCACCACCATAAACATCGAGGTCGTGATAGTTCTCGCCCGCCTTGGCTCCAGCCATACCGCGAATCAACTGATAGTGATCCTTGAATTTGTTATAATAGAATTGAGGCGCAATCTCCCAGGTCTTCTCCTGGTTGTGCAGACTCAGGTTGAGAGAAGCCATACCGTGGTCTGTCTTCTCATATTGGTTGTTGTATTTGGCACTGTAGAAAGTGTTGGCACCGTAGCTCTGGGTAGAGATACCCACCTGAGCATTGATGTCGAAACACTGGTCGTAGCTCAGGTTAACCTGTCCGAAACCTTGTCCTTTCTCGAAGTCGCTGTTGTCTGTTCCTCCGTCCGAACGCTTGTAGCCTCCGCTGGCAGAGTAGGCGTGTGTCCACTTGCCTTTGGCATAAGCCACCTGCATACGTCCCTGTGCTCCGAAACTTCCAAAGCTTCCGCCTTCTACACTTGCAGATACTCCATCATTCTTTGCCTTCTTGGTCACGATATTGATGGCACCATTAAAGGCTGAAGTTCCAAATACGCGCGATGCTGCCCCCTCAAGCACTTCGATGTGGTCGATGTCGGCAAGAGCTACTGGAAAATCAGAAGCATTGTGACCAGTCTGTGGATTGGAAATGTTGACACCATTCAGGAGAATGGTAATCTGGTCGAAGGTTCCACCATTGATGGAAATATCCGTCTGAACACCAAAGCCACCACGCTGACGGACATCCACGCCGGTAGCTAATTTCAATACATCGTTGATAGTCTGCGCAGCCGCACGATGAATATCGTCGCGGGTAATGACAGACACAATCTTAGGTGACTGCTCTACAGTCATCGGCGCACGAGATCCGGTAACGCTCACCGCATCTAGCTCGTAAGCCTTTCCGCCCTTGTAGAGGGTAGAATCAACCTTGGCTCCCTCTGTGCTTACGCCTGCTGCCTTGGCATGGCTCAGGGTAGCAACGCTGAGTGCACCAACAAGTACCTCTCTTCCCAAAACTGCGAAGAGTGAGTAGTTCTTGTTAGAGAATCGGTTGAACTTCAAGCTGTTGCGCTTGTTGAAAATTGTTTTGTACATTAAATAAAATGTTTATAAATGAATAATAAATCGAAGCCGCAAGCCTGCTCGGTTTTCGGCATTCGGGGTGCAAAGGTAATGCCTTTCCTCGAAAAGACAAAGCAAAATGTGATTTATTTTTATTTTAAAAAGCATTTTCTGATAGAAACATTCGCTTTTTCAGATTATTCTTGTATCTTTGCAGGTGATATGCGGTGTTAGGCGATGAATTGGCATGGCTTTTGTTGAATACTGCATTATTTCATTAATTAAAATATACAGAGAAAGGAAAGGTAAAATGGAGAAAATCAACGTAAAAGAACTGAATGATAATGTCTTCGAGACTATTGGTAAGGAGTGGATGCTGGTTTGCGCCGGCAACAAGGATAAGTTCAATATGATGACCGCCTCATGGGGCTGCCTGGGATGGCTTTGGAACAAGCCGGTGGCTGTGGTATTTATCCGCCCGGAACGCTACACCCACGGCATCATCGAGGAGAATGAATTCATGACCCTCTCTTTCCTCGGAAATAGCGAGGAGGCTCGAAAGATTTATAACTTCTGCGGATCCAAGAGCGGACGTGATTTCGATAAGGTAAAGGAAACAGGATTGACTCCTGTGGAAACCGATAACGGCTGCATTGGCTTTGAGCAGTCACGACTCACCCTGGAATGTCGCAAACTCTATAAGGACAATATGACGGCAGAGAAGTTCCTCGATAAGGACCTTCTGCAGTGGTATGGTGCCAAGGGTGGATTCCATGATGTCTATGTCGTGGAGATTACCAATGCTTATACAAAGTAATAATTAAAATATGGCTCAAGAACAGACTGCAATTCGTGAACGCCAGAAAACCAGGCTCAAGGAGCCGGGGCGTTACGTGGTAATGATGTTCAACGACGACTTTACACCGATGGATTTCGTGGTAGAAATCCTCGAATCCATCTTCTTCAAGTCGCAGGCTGAGGCTGAAGCAATCATGCTCAAGGTTCATCACGAGGAGAAAGCCGTGGTGGGCACCTACAGCTATGACATCGCCAAGAGTAAAGTGGAGAAAGCGATGGAGAAAGCCCGTACGCAGAAGTATCCCCTGAAGCTCACTTATATGCCAGAATAAAGAAAGGGAAATATAGAATGGATAGTATGGGATTAACCCGATATATGAGTGTCTTGATGGATGATGCCATGAAGCAGGCTCGGTTTTTCGACCACGAGTTCGTAATGCCCGAGCACATGCTTCTGTCATTGCTCCGCCAATATGCCTTCTGCCAGGCTTTGCAGGAGGAAGGTGTGGATAGCATCAAGATGCATGAGGACTTGGTGGGATGGCTCGCCAAGCAGGAGCGTGTGCCTGAAAATATCAAATATCTGCCTGAGCCTTCGTCGCTCTTCAAGACGATGTTTGGTACGGCTTGCGCCTTGGCTGCTGCCGCTGACCGAAAACTCGTGAACGTGCCTCATTTCGTACAGGCAATGTTTGGCTTGCAGAACTCTGAAGCTGCATTCCTGTTGTGCAAGAATGTGGGCGACCGTCAGGGCGAGTTCCTGGCGAGCGTGGATAGCTATTATCCGCTCGAAAATGAACCAGGTGATGAAACCCTGATGATGGGTGATGGCTACGATGAGGATGACTATGATAACGATTATGATGATGAAGAAGAGGAGGGAAGAAGCCGACAGCCTCAGGATTGGCACCAGTTGGTTACCTGCATCTCTGATCAGGTAGAGGAGCACAATCCGCTCATCGGACGAGAACAGGAACTGGATAGAACCATCCAGGTGCTCTGCCGTGCCGAGAAGAACAATCCGCTTCATATCGGTGAACCGGGTGTAGGTAAGACCGCCCTGGTTTATGGTCTCGCCAAACTCATCAACGAGAATCAGGTACCCGAACGTCTCAAGGGAGCACGCATCTACGGTATGGATATGGGACAGATGCTTGCCGGCGCCCAATATCGTGGCGACTTTGAAAAGCGCATCAAGATGGTGATGGAAGGAGCCGTAAAGGAAGGCAACACCATCATCTACATTGATGAGATTCATAATATGATAGGTGCCGGTCGTGGCTCTGATGGTGGACCTGATGCTTCCAATATGCTCAAGCAGTATCTGGAGGCTGGCGACATCCGATTCATCGGTTCTACCACCTATGAGGAGTTCAACCGCTACATGGCTCAGAGCAAGGGCATCGTGCGCCGATTCCAGCAGATAGATATCAAGGAACCTACCGAGGAGGAGGCAATCAAAATCCTGGAGGGCTTGCAGTATAAATATAATAAGTTCCACAACGTTACTTATCGCAAGGATGCCCTGGAGTATGCCGTTCGTGCCAGTGCAAAATACATCAGCAACCGCTGTCTGCCTGATAAGGCCATCGATCTGATGGATGAGGCGGGTGCTTATCTGGAGGTGCATCCTGTGGAATATCGCCAGCGTTCTTATGTTACCAAGGCGATTATCCAGCAGATTCTTACCAAGGTCTGCAAGATAGATGCAGCTGCTATCAAGGACGAAAACAATGATTCTTTGGCTACGCTCCGCCAGCGCATACTCGACAAGATCTATGGTCAGGACAAGGCTGTGGATAAGGTGGTTGAGGCTGTGATGATGGCGAAGGCAGGACTGGTGGATGATGACAAGCCGATGGCGTCGCTGCTCTTCGTGGGTCCTACGGGCGTGGGTAAAACCGAGGTGGTCCGTGTGCTGGCAAAGGAACTCGGCATCGAGTTGGTGCGCTTCGATATGAGTGAATACACCGAGAAGCATACCGTGGCTAAGCTCATCGGTTCGCCTGCCGGATACGTGGGTTATGAAGATGGCGGTCTTCTGACCGATGCCATCCGCAAGACACCAAACTGCGTGCTCCTGCTCGATGAGATTGAGAAGGCGCATAGCGACATCTACAACATCCTGCTGCAGGTGATGGATTATGCCCGTCTGACCGATAACAAGGGGCAGAAGGCAGATTTCAGAAACGTAATCCTCGTAATGACTTCCAATGCCGGAGCGCAGTATGCATCCCAGGCAAGTGTAGGTTTCGGCGGTAATGTTACCCGTGGCGAGGCGATGCTGGCACAGGTGAAGAAGACCTTCAAGCCTGAGTTCATTAACCGACTTTCCGACACTGTGGTGTTCAACGATATGGATAAGCACATGGCAGAACTGATTCTTGCTAAGAAGCTTCGTCAGCTCGATGCAAAGTTGGCAGCAAAGGGAGTTTCTATTACGCTTACTGATGCGGCAAGAGAGAAGATTCTGGAGTGGGGCTTCACCAAGGAATATGGTGCCCGCGAGATGGATCGTGTCATCGGCAACCGCCTGAAGCCTATCCTGATGAAGGCTCTGCTCTTCGGCAAGCTCAAGAAGGCAGGCAAGGGCTGCGTAGATTTCGATGGTAAGGAATTGGTGATTAATTGTTAGAAAGCGATGATATTACAGATAGATGAAAATGCGGAAGAGATTTATTTTCCCGATCCGCATTACGGCGATGATGACGGATGTTTTGCGATAGGTGGCGACTTGAGCATCGACCGCCTGCTGCTGGCTTACAGCAACGGCATCTTTCCCTGGTATAGCTTTCGCGACCAGCCGGAGATACTCTGGTTCTGTCCGATGAAGCGCTTCGTCATCTTCCCGGATGAAATCCACGTCAGCCATTCCATGAGAACCTTGTTGAGAAAGAACAGGTACAGCGTGGGAATCAACGAGGATTTCGATGCTGTGATTCGTGCCTGCAGCAAGACCAATGGCCGTTACGAGGAAGATGGTGCCTGGTTGGGTGAAAACATCATCCAGGCATTCACCGCCCTTCATGAGCAGGGCTTTGCGGCAAGCGTGGAGGTATGGGATAATGAAACTGGTGAATTGGTGGGTGGACTTTATGGCGTTACCATCGGTAAGGTTTTCATTGGCGAGAGTATGTTCTCCAAGGTTCCGTCAGGCTCTAAGATAGCCCTTATCTTCCTGGCTAATTATCTGCAGGAGCATGGAGGCAAGATGATAGATTGCCAGTTGGAAACCCCGCATCTCAAGTCGATGGGTGGCAGATATATTTCTTATGAGGAATATATGGAAATCATGAATGAGGATTAAATTTTGATAAGAATGAAAAGTATCTTTGTAATTACAAGATGAGTTTCTTCTCTTATGATGAGATAATAATAAAGGCTAGGTTTTCCTGTATCGGGAACCTAGCCTTTTTAGGTTTCTATCAAAATCACGTCTAATATATTGATAGTTTCTTACTTATATAAATCCTGTACGAACTGTTTAGGGGTTACTCCCTTCTTGCGCTTGAAAATATTGCGGAAGTTCTTGGCATCATTGAAACCACATTTCATTCGTACAGTCTCTACGTTGGTTGCGCCTTGACGGAACATTTCCACTGCTTTGTAAATCTTGTAATCGTTGATGAAGTCAATGAGTGACATACCTGTCATTCCCTTTATCTTCTTGTAGAGCGACGAGTGGCTCATCGCCATTGCGTCTGCAATGAGATCTATGCTGAAATCACTGTTTTGCAGATTGTTGTCAATAACTTCTCTACAACGCAACAGGAAAATCTGTTCCTCCTTGTTGTAGGAACTCTTCGTCTTATTGGTAATGTCTGCAGTGAGTTGGGCATTTTCTCCTTGTTCTATCAGACGGTCTATACGTTTGCGCAGCAATTTCAATGAGATAGGTTTGGTGAGATAAGCATCTGCCCCATTGTCGAATGCCTCTAACATATCTTCTTCTGCTGTCTTGGCAGTGAAGATGATAACCTTGATATGCTGTAACTTCTTGTCCTCTTTCAGCGTACGTAGAAATTGCATTCCATCGATGTTCGGCATCATAAGATCGGTCACGATAATATCAGGTAGCTCCTTTGCCGCAATTTCCAGTCCTTCTTTGCCATCGTACGCCTTCAACACCTTGAAGTCGGCACAGAGGTTACGCTCTAGGATATTGACCGTATCATGCTCATCATCTATGATAAGAATAGAGTGGGTGGCTGCAGGATTGGCAATGACTGGTGCTGTAGGAACAGCCTTCTCGGTTTCTGCTTGTGTACTTTTCTTCAAACCTTTTGGTATGAAGAAAGTAAAGTTAGAACCCTTGTTAACCTCGCTTTCCACTTTGATTTTTCCTTGGTGCAGTTCTACCAGCTGTTTTACGGTTGCTAGTCCTATTCCATCACCTGTGCTCTGTTTCTCACCTCTTTTGGTGCGGAAATAGTTTTCAAAGATAGAAGTCTGCATACTTTCCAATATGCCAATACCATTATCGGCTATGGAGAATACCACGCATTCTGCTTCCTCTGTGACGTTCAAAGTTATCTTTCCTCCTATCTTAGTGTACTTGAAGGCATTGCTGATCAAGTTCGTAATAATGGTTTCCAACTTGTCTTGGTCAAAGTCGAGTTGAATGCAGGAAGGTTCACTTCTCATACGATAGAGGATATGTTTCTGATCACAAAGTTCTTTGTAGTCCTCGCTCAATCTTTCGCAGAATTTTACAACATCCTGTTGTTGAAGATTCAGGGCGATGTCTATCTTCTCCATCTTTCTGATGTCGATGACCCGGCTGATGAGTGCATTCAACTTTTTGGAGTTGTTGGATAGAGAGTGAAGAAAAGACAGGGGTACTGTTACGGGTTGCGGCATGTGCATCAACTCTTCTATCTGTGCGCTGATGAGGAATACTGGGGTACGCAGTTCGTGGGTGGCACGGGCGTAGAAGTCCATTTTTGCCTCATTGAGTTTTTTCATCGTTTTGCGCTGTACGTTTACGATTTGCATCTTGTGCTTGATATCGAGTTCATGCAGATAAGCCCAGATAACAGCGATGATGATTCCTATCACAATAAGCGACCAGAGCAGATAAGCCCACCAGGTAGCATACCAGGGTGGCGTAATGTGTATTTTGAGTATGGTAGGCTTGAGCCATTGTCCGTCTTCACCGGTACACCTTATCATAAATTCGTAGTTGCCTGCCGGTACATTTGTATAGGCTACTTCGCGCTTGTTGCCCAAATCACGCCATGTTTCTTCCAACCCCTTTAGCTTGCATGAGAAATGGATGCGGCTTGGCGATTCATATTCCGGTATGGAGAAGTTGATGATGAAGAAATTTTGGTCGTGATCCAATTTTAGCTGTTTTTCTTCATTGCCATATAGATTGAAAAGTTCTTGATTACCACTGAGCAAACGTAGTGAGGCAAGGCTCACCTTGTTGAAATCTAGCCGGTTTTTGATATTCTGGGGTGAGAACACAAGAAGTCCTTTGGTACTGCCCATATAGGCAATACCATTCTTGATGGTTGCTGCATTGTATGTGAAAGTCGTAGCGATGCCTTCATCTTCTCCGAGTCGCATAAAGCTTTGTGTGTCTGGGTGGTAACGGAAAAGTCCGTTGAGCGTTCCTATCCAGAGATTGCCCTTGCTGTCTTCACTTATTGAAGCAACTTGGTTAGATGTGAGTCCCTCTTTTTCTCCATAGTGTTTGATAGTCTTGTTCTTGAGGTTCATCACGTAGAGGCCGTCGCTCAGCGTAGCTATCCAAAGGTGGTTGTTGCTATCTAGAAACAAGTGACGGATTTGGTTGTAAGGCAGGTGGTGGCTTTGGGAGGCTGTCTCATAGTGAGCCAAAACCTTCTTGCTTTTCTGGTCAAAGCAGTAGATTCCCTTGTCATGAGTTGCCACCCAGATACAGTTGCCTTGGCTTATGATAGATGAGCAGTCAAGGGCTTGGAATGCCTTGTTGGTATAAAACTGCCTGGTCTTGGTATTGAATAGGTTCAGGTTATAACCTCCTACCCAGATATTGCCATCTATATCCTTGCAGAATGTCCAGATATCATTGCCGATGGTTGATTTACGCGGTATTGGATATTGGGTGAATCTGCCAGTTGGAATGTCGTATTCTACCAGTCCTTTTGTATATACGGCTAGCCAGAGTTTCTCGCCCTCCTCCAATAGACCGATTACATGATTGTCGGGCAAAGAGCTGTTACTTGTAGTTAGGGTGTGACTTGTCTTCTGCAGCTTGTCATAGATGCAGAGTCCACCACCATCAAGTCCCATGTAGATGTTGTTGCCCTGTGGCAATACGGCTGTTACAATGTCGTAAGGCAGACTGCCATTATCTCGGGTAAGCATGTTGAATTGCTTATTAGAAGGATTTAGCACGTTGAGTCCGCCACGATAGGTTCCTACCCACAATGTGTTTTGGGGGGATACGTCTAAACAGAAAATGGCATCATTGCTTAAGTTGCTGTTTTGGGTGTTGAAAACCTGTGTCTGTGTCCCTTTCTGGAAGATAACTCCTCCACCATCCAGTCCGAACGCAACTCCTCCCTGGAAGTCGATAACTGCCATCAGGTTAGCCGGCAATATTCTAGGCTGGGTAGGGGTGAACCGGTTGTCTTGTATGATAAATGCCTGACTATTATAGCCGATTCCGTTACCATAGTATAACAGGTGATTATTCTTGCTGTAATATAGGAAACTTTTCCATGTTATCGGTAATGGAGAAGTCTTATAGACGCCTAGGATCTTTCTGCCATCTGCGGAGAAAAGATAGAGTCCATTTTTTCTTAATCCAGCCATCTTGCTTTTGCCAATAGGACACAGGGAGTAAACTCCTTTCTGAAGAAGGGAGAAAAATTGTTCGTCTTCCTGTTTTCCGTACATATAACCCTTGTTGTCGGTGGCAAAGATTTTGTCACCTAGTCTGAATAGGGAGATGATGCGGTCTTGATTGATCTTGGAAACTTTGCCGTTGGAATCTATATATTGTTCGATATAGAATTTACCCGTGTGATAGTCGTAATATTGAAGGGCGTTTCCTGCTCCTATCCACATTCCACAGGTAGCTGGTAATGTTTTTATAACATTATTATTATAGAGTGAATGATCATTGCCTGACTGATGGGTATAAGGATAAAACAGTACACCATCGTATCTGATAATCCCGTCAGGAGTGCTGAGCCATGCTTATCAAAGACAATATGGTTTATGGTGCCGCTGTTCAGTCCCAGTCGGTAGTCGATGATTCTGAACTCGTCTTTTGCGCATATTGTGATGCTCATCATGCAGAGCATTAGCCCTAGGATAATCTTTAGTTTGTATTGTCTTATGATAGCCATTTCTTGTTGATTATTTTATGGTTACTGAAGTTTGATTGTGAAACAGATGCAAAAGTACAAAAAAAATCTGATATAGTGAGCTTTCTTTGCATAAAATAACTCAAAAGAAAAAGCAGAGACCCTTCAGGTTGAGAGTCTCTGCTTTGCTGTGTATGAGATCCTTAGTTTAAAGGTCTCCATTAAAGACAAGATGATTCTTCAGGTTGATTAATAACCAGGATTCTGGGTCAGCTTGTCGTTGTTCTGTATCTCATCATGTGGGATAGGCCAGAGCCATCCCTTCTTGGAATCGAAATTACGGGTTGCTTTCTTTTCTGTTTCGAACACCCACTTGGATGGGTTGGTTGGGTCTGAGAGCTTGTCCTTGACATAGCCGTAAACATCGTGTACGAGAGATTCATCTTTCCAACGGAGCATGTCGGTGTAGCGGGTGCCTTCCATGAAGAACTCTACACGACGTTCATGACGAAGAATCTTGCGTAATTGCTCTTGTGTCAGACCGGTACCTTCGGCATCTTCAATTTTTGGCATATTCACGCGTGCTCTTACCTTGTCAATCAGATCGTAAACTTCCTGACTGGTATTTCCCTGCTCGATTAAAGCCTCGGCGCGCATCAGAAGAATGTCTGCGTAGCGGAGAACAATCTGGTTCAGACCAACATTGTAAGAGTCGGTTCCCTTGATATCTGCATACTTGCGAGGACGGGTTCCACAAGGTACCTGGTCGTTTGCAGGGATGAATGTGCCAGAAGCACACTGTGAACCCGGCAATACGATGCTGGCTGCCATACGAGGGTCGCGATTCTTGAAAGGATCCTGAGGGTTGTAGCCACTGCCTGCATCGGTGATGGCTTTACCATTGGTCATATAGTAAGAGTCGATCATGTCGGCAGTTACGTTTGGTGTAGGCCAATCTACGAATGAAAGACGTGCACTAGGCCAAGGCTGAGCTTGAGAATTCTTGATATATTGGATATCGAAGATAACCTCACAGTTGTTCTCGTTGCTCTCATCGAAAGTCATTCCATAATCAGGATAGAGACTATATACGTTCAGATCCATTACCTGTTTGGCTGCTTCGGCAGCTTCAGCCCATTTCTCGTTGTAGAGCAGAATGCGGCATTTTTGTGCGAGAGCTGCACCCTTGGTTGCACGGCCAACGTCTGAACCACTGTAGCTCTCTGGCAGCACAGCAGCTGCATCGTTTAAGTCCTGAATGATGGCATCAAGTACCTTTTCCTTGGAGTCGCGAGGAACTTTGGCTGTCTCTAAAGTCTGTTCGCCCAGAATCAATGGCACGTCACCGAAGAAAGTGATCAGGTCGGAGTAGGCATAGGCACGAAGGAATTTAGCCTCTCCCGCCATCTGCTTTTTGGTCTCCTCGCTAGCTGTTGCCTTCTCAAGGTTCAAGAGGAAGGTGTTGGCGCGGATGATGGTCTGATACTGCTGTGTCCACTTGGCATTTGGTCCCCAACTGGATGAGTTGGTTTGCCATTCGCCAATTTCTCTGGAACCTTGCCATGAGTCCTGGCAGTATGCATCGTCTGACATAAAGTCCTGCTGAAACCAGAATGCCACTGTGGCAATAGGTGGAAGTGAGCTGTAGATTCCTACCAGGCCCATCTTGCACTGTGTATCGTTCTCGTAAAATGTATTTGGTGACAATCTATCCAATGGCTCGCGGTCTAGAATGTCGCTCTTGCAGCTGCCTAATGATACCAATAATAAGCCTGCTGCTATATATTTTAATGCTTTCATAACGGTCTGTTCAATTAAAAGTTTACACTAAGTCCTACTGTATAAATACGTGTCTGTGGATAAGCTTCTGCACGTGTCTCGCCTGTCTCCTGCTCAGGGTCAAATCCCTTGTAGCTGGTGAATGTCAGGGCGTTCTGAATGCTGCCGTAGAGGCGGATCTTGCAAGCACCAAGGGCTGGAAGCAACTTCTTGTCGAAGGTGTAACCCAGCTCGATGTTCTTCAGACGCAAGTAAGAAGCATCCTCCATATAGAAGGTAGAGTGGATGTTGTTGCGGGTTCCGTCGTTGGTGAGACGTGGATATTTATTACCTGGATTCTCCGGAGTCCAGCGATCCAGCCACCAGTCACCCATATTGGCAAAACCACTGAAGCAGGTAGCAATCTCATAATAGGTATAACCGTCAATTCCTGCTACACCCTGCCAGAACATATTGAAGTCCCAGTTCTTCCAATCCAGGTTTACAGACCATGCGTATGAGAGGTCAGGGAACTGTTTACCGATAACCTTGCGGTCGTTGTCGAGATCAACTATGCCGTCACCACTCAGATCCTTGTACTTGATGTCACCTGGCTGAGGGTTGAAATCATTAACACGAACCACTCCTTCTTTCAACTGATACTGGCGGTCTTTGTGTGCGATGGTAGGATCGCTGTTGTTCTGCCAGGTGAAGTCGTTGATCTGATAGATTCCATCCTGTACATAGCCATAGAATGAGTTGATGGCATAACCCTCTTTCTGTACTTTTGGCGAGTTGATGATAGGGCTGGCACCATTAAGGTCGGTAATCTTGTTCTTGATGTGAGAGAAGTTGGCATTGGTCTTCAGCTTCAATCCATTGGCAAATATCTTGTTGTAGCCGAGTGTCAACTCAAAACCTTTATTCTCCACCTTGCCTACGTTGGCGTATGGACGACTCAGGTTACCCATTGTCAATGGAATTGGGGTCTGCATCAGGATATCATCTGTCTTCTTGATGAAGTAATCGAATGTTGCCCAGATTCCATTGCTGAAGTTCACATCGAAACCGAAGTCGGTTTGTGTGGTTGTCTCCCAGGATACTTTCTTGTTAGTCAGGTCTCTAATAGCTACACCTGATGCCAATGTGCCTCCGAATGAGTAATTGTTGCCGGTAGAGAGAATGTCGCTTCCTACATAGTAAGAGTTGATATTCTGGTTTCCTAGCTTACCCCAGGATGCACGGAGTTTCAACATGTCGAGCCAAGAGCGGGTATCCTTCATGAATTTCTCTTCAGTCATTACCCAACCTGCAGAGAAAGAAGGGAAGCTACCCCACTTGTTGCCCTTGGAGAAGCGAGATGAACCGTCACGGCGAACATTTGCCTCAAAGAGGTACTTGTTGTCGTAATTGTAGTTGATGCGACCGAAAACAGACTGCAAGCCGAGGTCGTAGTGGCCGGAGTTGTTGGTCTGTGAGGATGCATCGCCCAAGTTGAGCTCACGCTGTGTATTGTTGATGAAACCAGAACGGTATCCAGAGTTCCATTTCCAGTCGAAGTATTCTTCAGAGTAACCTACCATCGCTCCTACGGTATGCTTGCCGAAGGTATGGTCATAGCGCAACAGACCTGTTAACAGAGTCTGAATGTTTGTGGTGTTTGTAACGGTCAGGTTTGATGCCAAACTCTTGGTTGAACCATCGGTGTTGGCAAGGGTTACATTGGCATTGAATGCATTATTGTCGATAAACTCGGCATTGTAACCATATGTAATTTGTGCACTGAAACCGTTGAGGAATTTATATTCTGCCTCTACCTGGCCATTGAAGGTATGGCGTTTCTGCTTGGTAGTACTACCTTCCATGGCTTCACCTAAATAGTTGCGCTCACCGTTCAATGCCACCCATTGACCTGCTGCATTCTTTACAGGATAGATCGGTGCGTTTGTTGAATACCAGATAGTGCTCCAGAGGTCTGTTGGTTGTGTCTTGTTGCCAAGGTTTCCTGCCAGGCGGGTAGATACACGCAAGTTCTTGTTGAGGAAGTAAGAATCAAGATTGGCACGGAAGTCTGCCTTGTTATAATCTGTGCACTTCAAGATACCTTCTTGGTCGAGGTAACCGAACATGACGGCATACTGGAACGCATCAGAACCACCACTTACGTTGACACGGTGATTCTGCATGTGGGCAGTACGATAGTAAATATCAAAGTAATTGTTGTTTGGGTACATTGGGTCTGTACCATCCTTGAACTTAGCCAGTTCTTCATCAGAATACTTGATAGCCTGTCCTATGTTCTGGCACATCTCATTATATAAGGTGGCATATTCGTAGGAGTTCAGTGTCTTAGGCAAGCGGGTTGCTTCCTGTACGCCATAGTAGCCGGTATAAGATACACTGGCTTTGCCTGATGCTCCCTTCTTTGTCGTGATGAGGATTACACCATTGGCTGCTCGGTTACCGTAAATAGATGCAGAAGCGGCATCCTTCAGTACGGAGATGCTCTGGATTTCGCTGGCATCTACATCGCTCATGTTGCCAGGGAAACCATCAATCAAAACCAGTGGGTCGCTGTTGTTGAGGGTTCCCACACCACGGATGTTGATGTTGGCACCATCGGCTCCTGGCTGACCTGATTTCTGGAGGGCATACACACCTGAAGCTGTACCCTGCAGCAGGGTAGAAGAATTGGTGATAGGACGATCGCCCATATCTTCTACAGATACGCTGGATACGGCACCTGTCAAGTTGGCTTTCTTCTGTGTACCATAACCTACAACAACGACTTCGCCTAAAGTCTTGTTGTCTTCATGCATGGTAATCTTGATGTTGCTGCGGTTGTTGATATCAACAACTTGATTTTGGTAGCCGATGTAAGACACCTGTAATTTTTTGCCCGTAACATTGTTAAGGGTAAAATTACCATCCAGGTCGGTAACGGCAGCATTCTTTGTTCCCTCCACCTTGACTGTTGCACCTATGATAGGGTCACCATTGTTGTCAAGAACCTGACCTTTGACGGCTTGGTTCTGCTGAACTACATTCATTGGAATGATCTCTGCCTGCATTTGAATAGGTGTAGTACCTAATACAATAGTGGCGAGAACCGAAGAAAGCAAAATTTGCTTTCTGGATAGTTGTAATGTTTCGGTAATCATGTTAGCTCTATTTTATTTTGTTTATACTATTTTGGTTTATTTTTCCGTTGGCAAAGATAGAGCTTTTTGTGTTATGTTGTTTTTGGAAATGGACTTTTTTTTCTCTTGATTACGAAAAACGCCCCTTTTTGTCCGAATGAAGGGCAAAAAGAGGCGTTTTTAGCTTCATTTGTCTTTTTAGCCTCTACTGATTTCATCACAAAGGCTTGATTCTCTTATCCTGTAAGTCTGTTAAGAAACTTAAAATATTGGTGTGCCGATGCAACCGTTAGGTGCCTGGATATGCAGCATCGCACATACGGTAGCGGCAATATCCGTCATATAGTGAGGCTGGGCGCTCTCGCCGTGCCGAATGCCCCAACCCATAAACAGGCAAGGAATATGGATATCGTATGGATTCCATGCTCCGTGGGTAGTTCCCTTGCTGCTGTAATAATCGTAGTGACCTGGTTTCAGTACAATCTGAACACCTCCGCTGCGCTCACGGTTGTAACCGTTGATGGCACGGAACTTCAGCTCTGCAGGAATGCTCTCTGTGGAGGTCTTCTCCATGTCGAAGGCATAGTGCACATCCTTGTCTTTCTTCAATCTATCTACCACCGCCTGCTTGATGGCTGCGTAATCCAAACCGAGTTCTTCGATGATATCTGTGTTGAAGAACACCTGGTAGTTCATGATGGTCTTCACGAGTTCTTTGTCGGTATTGAACTTAGCTTTCAGAATCTGATTCAGCTCTTCTACCAATCCCTTTTTGTTCCAGATGCCGGCAGGGATTCGCTGATCCTGCAGGAAGGTAGCGTTGTTTACGCCTCCATGGTCGGCGGTGAGGAAAGTGAGATAATTTCCTTTGCCTACGGTCTGGTCGAGATAAGCGAAGAAATCTGCCAAAGCCTTATCTAATCTAAGATAGCAATCCTCTGTTTCGATAGCGTTTACGCCCACCTGATGACCGATGTAATCGGTGCTTGAGCAGCTGATGGTCAGCAAATCAGTATCTGTGTTTCTACCCAGATTTTCTCCCTCAATGGCAGCCTTGGCAATATCGAAGGTCAGGTTGCAGCCGAATGGAGTGTTGCGGAGAATCTTGTAACCATGCTTCTTATATAAGGTAGGCAGATCGAGTGGCAATACCGCCTTCTCGCCCTCAGCGATTCCGTTCTCATAGTTGTTGTCATCGCAGGTGCTCTCCTTGTAGGAATCGATAGGGTAGAGCGTCTCCCATTTCTTGGAAAGATACTTGTTTGGGAGTTTCTGCTTGTTGAACTTGTTCACCCACTCTGGCAACTTATCCATATAGAAAGTACTGGTGATGAACTTGCCCGACTTGTCATCAAACCAGAAAGCGCCATTGGCGTGATGGCCCGCAGGGAGGATGGAAGCTCTGTCTTTCAAGGCTACACCAATCACCTTAGAGCGGTTGTTGGTAGCCAGACGGAGTTCATCACCGATGGTGGTTACCCACAGGTTGCGAGGCGACATCTTGCCAGCCTTGCTGTCTGAACCTACCGGGTTGACGGTATCGTCGGCAGTACAATACACTACTTTTCCATCTTTCACGAAGTTGTTTCCTGCAATTCCGTGGATGGAAGGAACGGAACCGGTCCAGATAGAAGAGTGTCCGATGGCTGTAACCGAAGGGATGTAAGGAATCTTGCAGTTTTCTACGCTGAATCCTTCTCCGAGCATTCTCTTGAATCCGCCTTCGCCGTAGCGGGCGTAGTAGCGATAGAGATAATCCCATCGCATCTGGTCGATAACGATGCCTACAACGAGCTTAGGGCGTTGAGGCTGAGCCTGTGCAATGCCGCAGAAGCAGCAGAGCACGAAGATGAGTTTGATAATCTTATTCATAGTCAAAATGTCTTTTTTATACATAACCATTCAGCATTGTATATTGCAATTCGGTTGCAAAGATACAACTTATTTTGGTATTTAACGATAAAAAAGACGATTTTTACCCAAACTTCTCATGGCGTTCAATACAGCCAGGACCGTAACACCTACATCGGCAAAGACAGCCATCCACATGGTGCCGAGACCAATGGTGGCGAGAATCTGTACGGCAACCTTCACTCCGATGGCAAATATCACGTTCTCGTGAGCGATATGAATGGTTCTCCTGGCTATCTTCACGGCGAGGGCAATCTTTCTAGGGTCATCATCCATCAGTACCACATCGGCAGCTTCGATGGCTGCATCGCTACCCAGTCCACCCATGGCAATGCCCACATCGGCACGCTTCAATACAGGGGCATCGTTGATGCCATCGCCTACGTAAGCGAGCGTCTTGCCTGCCGGTTTTGTCTTCAGCAGTTGCTCTACATGCGAAACCTTGTCGGTTGGCAGCAGTTCTGCGCGGCACTCGTCCAGTCCCAGTTTGTGGGCAACATCTTCTCCCACTTCTCTGCGGTCGCCCGTCAGCATTACCGTTTTCTCTACTCCCAGTTCTTTCAGCTCTCTGATGGCATGGGCGCTTCCTTCCTTAAGGGTGTCGTTGATCACAATATGTCCTGCGTACTTGCCATCAATGGCGACGTGGATGATGGTTCCCACCTGGTTGCAGTCGTGCCATTGGGCACCGATGTTTTCCATCATCTTCTTGTTGCCCACGCAAACCACCTTGCCGTTCACTTTGGCACGGATACCCTGTCCGGCAATCTCCTCTACATCGGTCACCTCGCAGCCATCCGTAGCTTCTTGTGGGAAGGCAGTACGCAGGGCTGCTCCGATGGGATGAGTGGTGAAATGCTCGGCATGAGCTGCCAGATGAAGCAGGATTTTCTCCTTGTCAGAATATTCGCCAATATGTACATTATCTGCATCATGGGATGGATGGTCTGGGCAGGAAGCATCTGCATGAACAGCTGCCACGGCAAACTCTCCGTGGGTCAAGGTACCCGTCTTGTCGAACACAACGGTTCCCACCTTGGCTAAAGCATCCATATAGTTGCTGCCCTTGATGAGAATACCATTCCGGGATGCTCCGCCGATGCCGCCAAAGAAGGTGAGGGGCACGCTGATGACCAGAGCGCATGGGCAGGAAACCACCAGAAATATCAGGGCGCGGTTGAGCCATAATGGGAAGTTCTCGCCAAAGGTTCCTTCGCCAACGATTCCCGTAGTTGCCAGGAATGGAGGAATAACCGCCAGGGCAATGGCTGCGAAAACAACGATAGGAGTATAGACTCGGGCGAAACGGGTGATGAAAGCCTCGCTCTTCGACTTGTTCTTGTCTGCACTCTCTACCAGCGCAATAATCTTGGATACGGTACTTTCGCCAAAACTCTTGGCGGTGCGTACACGAACCACTCCTGAAAGGTTGATGCAACCGGACATGATAGTATCGCCTTCATTCAAATCCCGTGGCATACTTTCACCTGTCAGGGCAATGGTATTCAAGGCTGAGCTTCCCTCAATGACAACGCCATCCAGAGGCACTTTCTCTCCCGGACGGATTACAATCGTTTCTCCAATCTTTACATCTTCAGGAGAAACGATCTCTACCTTTCCGTTTCTTTCAACATTCGCCACGTCTGGTCGGATATTCATCAGATGCGAAATACTGTCGCGGCTCTTTCCTTCCGCATATCCTTCGAAGAGTTCGCCCACCTGAAAGAAGAGCATCACGAAGACTGCCTCCGGGAACTCTGTATCTGATCCTGGGAAAAATCCGATGCAAAGTGCTCCGATGGTTGCAATAGCCATCAGAAAGTTTTCGTTAAACATATCGCCCTTGGCAATACCTTCTGCAGCTTCGCCCAGCGTCTCGTGTCCTATTAATAAATAAGGAATGAGATAGACGAGGAGCAACTGCCAGGTAGCCAGGTCGTAATTCTTTTCGATGAAAACAGCGATGATCAGGAGGATGATGGTAGCTCCAATCAGAAAGAGTTTGGATTTCAAACCGCCTTCTTCATGGTGATGATGGTGGTGGCAACCGCATCCCTGGTGCTCATGTTCTTCTGTGGAGCATGAGCAGTCATGATTGTGCTCATGATGATGTTCGTGAGAATCTTCACAATGGCATTCATGATGATGTTCGTGAGAAAGTTTCATTTCTTCCATAATTTTGTAATACTTTTAGTTCTATATACTCCGGAACATTCAGTTCCTTTTTCTATTTCGGTTGCAAAATTACGAAAAGGTTTCTGCAACTTGGTTGCAAAAGCCCTAGTTGCCCTCTTTTTTGCCGGATTCTCTTACTCAGTCATTTGGCTTCTTGGGCAAATTAAGAAGAAACGTGAAGATGATAGCTCATCGAGAAGACATTCTCGAAAATGAAGGGCATGCCGTATCAAGTAACGACATGCCCCTATTGCTTTATTCTTCATTTACCATTTCCCAATCCAAAACGCCTTTGCCTTCTTCGTCTAGTTCTATGCCTAAGCCTACTACCTCTCGCTTGTCGGCCTTGAAAGGCTCCAGGTATTGTCGGTCTTGAATTTGCTTGATGGCAGCTTCCTTGCCTCCATTGTTTCTCAACTTCAACTCTATTACGTAGATGTGATGAGTTGTTTTGACAATGAGGTCGATTCTGCCAGTAGAAAGCATGTGCTCTACTTCCACTTTCAAACCGATGGCATTCAAGATGGTACTGATGATCAGTCGGTAACGCTCTTCCATATCCATGGATGCCAACTTCTTGTTGCTGTAAGGTACGTCGGCAACCAATGCTTTGAGCGCTTTCATCGCCTTGTCTAACTCTTTATATTCCAAATATTGGTACAACTGCGCTTGCAGAGACTGCGTATCAGCCTCTTGTCGCATGGTCAATGCAGGTAGTACGCATTCGTAGAGCGCCTGTTTTACCTCTTCATTTGGGAAGCCTAAGTGATAGACATTTCCTATGCACGATTTGATGGTGAGATAACCTGATTGATATAAGAAGAGTTCTGGACCTCCGCCAGTAACATCGGAAGTCTCCAATGTGTTGCGGAGAATCATGCAATCCTCAAAATCCGGTAGGCGCAACTCTGCATCTTTAATGAACTTCGGCAGCATGGAAGTGGCTCCCGAAGATGCCCAATAACTGTTGAGATCCTGGGTGTCAAGTGCATTGATAAGGCTGAAAGGATTGTAGATGTCAACCATATTTCGGCGACTGAAATGGTAACCGTCGTAGTAGTCCTTCAGCTTGTCGTGGGTTTCCTGCAAAGTCCATCCGTTCACCTCTGCCATTTTTTCAAGTTCAGGCTTGAAGTTCTCTTTTATCTCCTCCTCAGTGATGCCGCAGATGGATGCATATTCTGGGAGGAAACTGATGTTGGTTAGATTGTTGAGCACGGAGAAAAGGGAAATCTGCGTAAACTTGGTGATGCCTGTGATAAAGACCAGACGCTCGTATTCATCATCGGCCTTTAAAATGGCAAAGACTTCACGATATACCTCGGTACATGCTTCGTGTTCCGGGGTCTTCCAGGAGTGCTGGAGTGGAGAGTCATATTCGTCGATAAGGATGACAACCTTCAAGCCCGTCTGTTTGTATGCCGTCGTAATGATGGCGTCAAAGCGGTCGGCAAGCTGGGCGGTAGGGTCGGGAGTGATGACATACTTCTCTTCGTAGTATCCAAATCGCAGATTCAGGTATGAACGTAAGGTTTCTGCATTGGCGCCTCCACGGCTCATGTCGAGTCGAATCACAGGATATACCTTCCAGTCCTTTTCCAAATCCATGATTTTGAGACCTTCGAAGAGTTCCTTTCTTCCTTCGAAGTAACATTGTAGCGTATCAACGAGCACAGACTTTCCGAATCGGCGAGGACGGCTCAAGTAATTATACTGTTTGCCTTTGTTCGCCAAATCCCAAATGATGTCAGTCTTATCAACATAGAGATAGTTTTCTTCTCTTATCTTGTTGAAAGATTGTATGCCTATAGGCAGCTTTCTGTATTCATTGTTTGCCATAATCCTTTCTCCTTTTTTAATATGGCACAAAGATACGGCAAATAATTGAAACCACCAAATTTTGAAAGAAGAATTACGGTGTTGCTCTTAGGATGTACATTCTTTCTGCATACTTGAATGCGCGGTTTCAATCATTGTTTCCTGAAAACGAAAAAAGCAGTTAAGCACTTTCTGCTTAACTGCTTGATTTTCAAAGTGGACCAGCTAGGGCTTGAACCTAGAACCTCCAGATTATGAGTCTGTGCCGAGCCTTACTAACTCCTGCGGACTTAGTAAGGTGTAACCAATTGAGCTACAAGTCTTTTTATGCTATTTGTCAACCTGTTGATGAACACTGATAGAATGAAATTAGTCAACAATGAGTCAACAATCATCCTTTTTGCTTGGGTACAATAGTTATGTACTTTGCAAATAATATTGGGATTCATTTTATAGAGAGAACCCCATCTCTCTTATAATTCTTCAAGAAGACTATCTAAGGATTGCAGTCGCTTCTTTCCTTCGATATGGTCTTTCACTTCTTGAAGTGCTCCACGAAGTTCTGTTGTGAAGTCTTGGCTCTTGTATTCTGTCATATTGATATATGTTGGCAATATGGCTGCAAAGATAATGCTTTTCTTTGGTTTAACAACAGTTTGGGTAACCAAATCTTTTCTATTTATGTATTATTAGCAAAAAAGCCAACCTCCACATAAAAGAAGAAGTTGGCTTGTATTTGATATGTTGTAATTATATTCTATTCCCAAGTTAAAGTGTAAACAGTTGTTCTTGCATCACTCTTTTCTGTGATTTTCGTAGGATAGCCATCTGAGTCTAGCTCATAAGTATAATTATAAGTATAGTCATTAGATGTGCCTGTACGAGTTACACTTTTTATGAGATTCTTGTTGCTAGTTCCAAGTAAGTTAGGATGAGCCATTAATAATAAGTTTCCATATTCTACAGGAATAGCATCATATAGTCTCAAATCTTCAATATCTATAGAAGAATGCTTGTTGACTTTATCTGTATAGTATGTATAAGTATATGCCATTTCACCATCAGTAACTTTGGTGATGTTACCATTCTCCCAAATGTATTCTTTATCGTAGTAGCCTGTAGTCTTTGCCAAAAAGTTTCCAGAATAAGTCGTTGATTGTATAGATTCTCCATCATCTGCAGTGGAAATCTTTCCATCTTTGAGAGTTATGGTACATGGATTTTCTTTCCAACTTGCATGAGTTGTAATCGTGATAGAATTTCCGTTCCAAGCAACATCTATATAGTCAGTCTTGTCGCCTACTTTTCTGAGAGCTTTGTTAAGCTTGCCATCTTCTCCATAGACGAAACTTGCTGTAGCACCATTATCTTCACTAATGCTCACAAGTTTCTTGCCACTTGTAATGCTACCACCACCATTGTTATCATCATCATCGCTGCTACAAGCAACGAATCCAATTGACATAACCATAGCAAAAATTGCCATTGCTAAAAATTTGAATTGTTTCATAAATCTGTAAGTTTAAAATAAATAATTCAGCCTTGAATCCCCAGACGGCTTTTGCTGTAAATTGTTTATTGGTTGACACATAAAGAAAGGAGCATGGGGACTATTGGGTATTACTGACATAAAGCTCTGGACTGCTTGCAAAATAGTAACAGACAATAGCCCATGCTCCATGTGTTATATATATGGGTATATATATGCAACATGAAAGCATGAGCACCTTGAACTGCCATCTCATTTTGCATCGAATTGTCCAGATTCTATGTCGAGATAACGTCAAACGCTCATTCTAAATATGTACTTCTACTCCTTGTAGAATTGGTGCAAATTTAGCAATAATTGTTTGATTGACCAAGGATTTGTCTGTCTTTCTTCTAAGATATGTTGAGATTTAACATTTCAAGTTGATTTTCTCGGCTATAATTTAGTTGAGAAAGCAATAGGGGCATGTCGTTACTTGATTCGACATGCAACTATTGTTCTATTCTTCTTTGATGATGCATTCTTTCTGCAAGCTTGAATTCTCTGTTTCAAGCATGTTTCCTGAAAATGAAAAAAGCAGTTAAGCTATTTCTGCTTAACTGCTTGATTTTCAAAGTGGACCAGCTAGGACTTGAACCTAGGACCTCCAGATTATGAGTCTGTTGCTCTAACCAACTGAGCTACAAGTCCATTGAATTTTTATCAAATTCGAGTGCAAAGATACTAGATTTTAGGCAAATAACCAAATAAAATCTTAAAAATTTTCCTTGAATCAGAAAAATAGCGTATCTTTGCACCAAATTATGTGCGCACACGTGCGTATGTACTTATTAATCGTACAAAAGAAAAGTATTTCTATTCAGAAATGGACATAGACAAAAACAAAAGAATCGGTCTTACCGACGAACAAGTAAAACAGAGTAGGGAACAGCATGGCAAAAACGTGCTCACCCCTCCTCAACGTACTTCATTATGGAAATTGTATTTGGATAAATATCGCGATCCGATTATCCAGATACTCCTTGTGGCGGCTTTCGTTTCCCTTATCCTCGCTTTTATCGAAAAGAATTTCATGGAGACCATCGGTATCTTCGTGGCTGTTTTCCTGGCTACCACCGTGGGCTTCTACTTTGAGCGCGATGCGGCTAAGAAGTTTAATCTGCTCACGGCGCTCAGCGAAGAGCAGCCGGTTAAGGTGCGCCGCAATGGTAAGGTGATGGAGATTCCGCGCCATGATGTGGTGGTGGGAGATGTAGTGCTCGTGGAAGTGGGCGACGAGGTGCCTGCCGATGGCGAACTCATCGTCTGCAACGACCTGCAGATGAATGAATCTACCCTTACGGGCGAACCCGTTACCGAGAAATCTCTGGAGGGCGGTGGCGATGGAGCCTATCCTCGCAACATCATCCTCCGTTCTACCATGGTGATGAATGGTAGGGGCGAGTTCGTGGTTACTGCCGTGGGCGATGCTACCGAGATTGGCAAGGTGGCGAAGAAATCTACCGAACAGACATCGGTGGAGACACCGCTTCACATGCAGCTCGATAAGTTGGCAAAGATGATTTCCAAGGTAGGCTCCGTGGTATCTGTGGCAGCCTTCTTCATCTTCCTGATTCACGATATCCTCACCAACCCGGCATGGGGCGGCAAGGATTATTTCTATATGGCAGAAATCGTGCTGAAATACTTCATGATGGCTGTTACCCTGATTGTGATGGCGGTGCCTGAGGGATTGCCGATGGCGATTACCCTTTCTCTGGCGCTCAACATGCGAAGAATGCTGAAGTCGAACAATCTGGTGCGCAAGCTCCATGCCTGCGAAACCATGGGTGCCGTTACCGTGATCTGTACCGATAAGACCGGTACGCTTACCCAGAACAAGATGCAGGTGAGCGCCCTAGAACTCAAGCAGGGCGATGAGGCGCTGCTCGATACTGCCATCGCCCTCAACTCTACAGCCGAGTTGAATGACGGCAAACCTATCGGAAACCCTACCGAGTCGGCTCTCCTGCTCCGGCTCGATGCCCAGGGCAAGGATTATGAAGAACTCCGCAAGCAGGTGAACGTGCTCAAGCAGTTGCCTTTCTCTACCGAAAGAAAGATGATGGCAACCTTGGCAGAAGTTGATGGCGAGACCTATCTCTTCGTGAAGGGTGCGCCTGAAATCGTGATGAAGAAATGCATCATCGAAGATAGAATGCAGAGACAGTCAGCCGAAGAACTCGACGAGTGGCAGCATAAGGCAATGAGAACCCTGGCGTTCGCCTATAAGAAGATAGAAGCTTCTATCATGAGAACCTCCAGAACCTCTACAGCCGAAGTGGTAGCACTTCTCGATGCCAACGACCTTCAGTTGCAGGCCATTGCAGCCATTGCCGATCCTATCCGTCCGGATGTTCCTGCCGCCGTGCAGGAGTGCCGCCATGCGGGTATCGAGGTGAAGGTGGTTACGGGTGATACGGCTGCCACCGCCTTGGAGATAGGCAAGCAGATAGGTGTCTTCGAAGATGAACCTGAGAATATCGGAGCTGATGGCTCTCTGACTTCGCTCGACCAGCAGATGATTACGGGCGAACAGTGGGAGGCTCTTTCTGACGAAGAGGCTTACGAGCGGGCAAAGGATATCCGAGTGATGAGCCGTGCCCGTCCTACCGATAAGCAGCGACTGGTGGCGATGCTCCAGAAGCATGGCGAGGTGGTTGCCGTAACAGGCGATGGTACCAACGATGCTCCGGCACTTCACTATGCTCACGTGGGCTTGTCGCTGGGTTCGGGAACTTCCGTGGCAAAGGAGGCTTCGGATATGACTCTGCTCGATGATTCCTTCAAGTCTATCGCCAACGCCGTGATGTGGGGACGCTCGCTCTATCGCAACCTGCAGCGCTTCCTCTTCTTCCAGTTGGTTGTAAACGTGGCAGCCCTCCTGCTGGTGCTTGGCGGCTCAGTCATCGGAACTGAAATGCCGTTGACGGTTACTCAGATCCTCTGGGTGAACCTCATTATGGATACCTTTGCAGCCCTGGCGCTCGCCTCATTGCCTCCATCTCACGAGGTGATGAAGGAGAAACCACGCAAGGCATCCGATTTCATCATCAACAAGAGTATCGGTTTCGGTATCCTGTTCTGTGGCATCGTCTTCTTCCTCGTTATGTTTGCCCTGCTGGTTTACTGTGAGCGCAGAGGCAAGGGTGGAGTAGATGTGCATGAACTGACCATGTTCTTCACCACTTTCGTGATGATTCAGTTCTGGAACCTCTTCAATGCCAAGGCGCTGATGAGTCATCACACCGCTTTCCGCCATTTCCTGAAGGATAAGGGAATGATTCTGGTGCTTGTACTGGTATTGGTGGGTCAGTGGATCATCGTAACCTTTGGTGGTGAAATGTTCCGCACCACACCATTGTCGCTCCACGAGTGGCTGCTCATCATCGGCTCCACCTCTGTTGTGCTCTGGGTGGGCGAGCTGTGGAGAGGCTTTAAGAGAATGATAGCAAAGAGAAGATAATCCAATGATATCATCATAAGTTACATTCAGGATTCTTCTTTAGATATAAATGATATAAGATAGAATGAATACAATACATTACAATGATACCGTTCAGTTGCAGCCTTGTGTGGCAACCATCGGTTTCTTCGACGGGGTGCATCGGGGACATCAGTTCCTGATTCATCATCTCGTAGAGACGGCTCGAAAGGATGGCTTGCAATCCACCGTCATCACCTTCGATGCGCATCCTCGCAAGGTATTGCAGGCGGATTATCAGCCGGAGATGCTGAGCACGCTCGATTCCAAACTGCTGCTGCTTTCGAAGACGGAAGTGGATAACGCCGTGGTGCTGCATTTCGACAAGGCGATGGCTGCCATGTCGGCAAGAGAGTTTATGCAGCAGGTGCTCCACGACCATCTCAACGTAAGGAAACTCTTCATCGGCTATGACCATCGCTTTGGTCACAACCGTGCAGAGACTTTTGAGGATTATGTGCGCTACGGCAGGGAGATGGGCATTGAGGTAATCAGGAATGAAGCCTTCCAGATAGATGGCATCAACATCTCTTCTTCCGTAATCCGCTCTTTGCTGAAAGAGGGAGAAGTGGAGATGGCAGCCCAGTGCCTCGGTTTCCCTTATACCATCATCGGAAAGGTGGTGAACGGATTCCATGAAGGCAGAAAGCTCGGCTTCCCTACAGCCAATCTCGATATCTCGCACTTCGGACAGATGATTCCTGCCCCTGGTGTCTATGCCGTAAAGGTAAGACTGGAGAATTCGGTGGTATGGAAGAGAGGAATGATGAATGTGGGCAACCGTCCTACCTTCAATGGTAAGCAGATAACCCTGGAGACGCATATCTTCAATTTCGATGGCGACATCTACGACCAGCTCCTGCTGGTAGGCTTTATGAAGCGGATTCGGGGCGAACAGAAGTTTGACGGTCCCGAGGAGTTGGCGGCGCAACTGAAGGTGGATGAGCAGACCGTGCTGGATCTCTTCGAAAAGGAAGCGAAATGATAGCAAGAATGCTATTAACTATAAAACAGTTAATTATAAACTATAAAAGCAATGGCAAAGATTAATTTAAAGAGAGGTTTGACGGATGTAGTCCTCTACCTTATTATATTTATAGTAGTACAGATTATCATGATGTATGCCGGTGCAGGAATCTGGGCAGGCATCAAGGGCGAAGGTTATCAGGCAACGCTTCAGGCAGCAAGTACGGGCGGTAACGCCATTCTTGCGGCGCTTGTTTCTGCGTTCAGCAGTGTCATCACCCTCGTCATCTTCCTGAAGACGAAGTGGACGCCGCTTATCCGCAGTTATCTGCTTTCCAAGCCTTGGGGCACGCTTCTCTGGGTGGCATTGTTCTCCCTGGGAACCATCATCCCCCTGTCGTTCCTCTATGAACAGCTGGGCATTGAGATGGATGAGAATACTCAGCAGATAATCACCTCGATGATGAAGGAGCCTTGGGGCTATGTAGCGGTCGGCATCCTGGCACCTCTTGCCGAGGAGGTAGTGTTCCGTGGAGCCATCCTCCGCACCCTGCTGGGCATCATGAGCAAGAAGAACCATTGGGTAGCCATCATAATTTCGGCAGCCATCTTCGGAGTAGTTCATGCCAATCTGGCACAGTTTATCAATGCCCTTCTGATGGGCTTGCTCCTGGGTTGGATGTATTATCGTACCAAGAGTCTTGTTCCGGGCATCCTGCTCCACTGGGTGAACAATACGATGGCGTATGTACTTACTAATATCATGCCGCAGAGCGACGGCAAACTCATCGACCTCTTCCATGGCGATGAGAAGACTGTATATTATGCCGTAGGCTTCTCTCTCTGCATCATGATTCCAAGCTTTATACAGATGATTATCAGATTAAAGAAAGCAAAGGCTTAATGAATATTCAGAAAGCAAAAGCTTTAAATATAGATAAACTAGTAAAAAGGTTACCTGAATGGGTAGCCTTTTTTCAGATATATAAACAGATATATAAGTAGATTGTATGAAGCTTATAGAAAGCAGTATCATAGGAAAGAAGAGCCAGGAGAGTTGTGAGGATGGAATGGTCATTACCGATGATTTCATCGCAGTGATTGATGGCAGTACGAGCAAGACTCCGAAGCATCTCAATCCTGATATGAAGAACGGAAGATATGCCATGATGCTTATCTCGGAGTATATTCGTGAGGAGTTGAAAGCGGATGCCTCGGTAGATGATTTCTGCCAGGGTGTGACAGCCTATATATATAATAAGGTGTATGAAAAGCTAGGGGTGGAAGAACGGTTGAAGGAGCATCCGGAAGAGCGGCTTACTGCCTCGGCTATTCTTTATAGCCGGACAAGGAATGAAGTATGGATGGTGGGCGATTGCCAGGCCATCATCGATGGAAAGCTTTATGAGAACGGCAAGCCTTATGAGCAGGAGATTGCCAGAAAGAGGGTAGAACTGATAGAGCAGGGCCTTTCGCCTGCTGAGGCAAGAAAGCAGATAGAGCCATTATTGATCGAGGCGATGCTTTCCGGGCAGAACCAGACCTATACGGTTATCGATGGATTTCCTATCTATCGGGAGGGAGTGAAGGTTGTCTCTGTTTCAGATTCTTGTTCTGTTCAAGATTCTGTTCCAGCATCAAATTCTGTCCCAGCATCAGATTCTGTTCCTTGCTCTGACTCCGTTTCTGCATCAGGTACAATTTTTGTCTCTTCCTCCGAGATTGTATTGGCAAGCGATGGCTATCCGTTCCTGGAGCCAACCTTGGCAGCGAGCGAGGCGTCATTGGCAGAGCAAATCGCCAACGACCCTCAGAACATCCGTTCCTTTATTGCCACCAAGGGCATCATAGAGGGCAATAAGAGCTTCGATGATAGAACTTATATCCGGTTTTCGGTTGAAAAATAAAACACGGACAAATTGAATTTGTCCGGCTCGTTTGTCCGTGTGCTTGTAACTGAGCAATAATCAGCGTGTTATGAGCTGTCGGACAATTTGTCCGGACAAATTCAATTTGTCCGTGTTATTTTTTTAATGACTTCTGACCCAAGAAACGGTGAGTTTTGGGGAAGAAAACTATGAGTTAGTTTTTTTAACATAAAGCTCTAAAGCAGCCAAAGGAGAATAA